>Ga0209229_10000036_pt1 | contig 43583 bp, 60 predicted proteins | sample SanBayMetagenome_FD_187466 | JGI IMG/M metagenome (GOLD analysis project Ga0209229, IMG submission 187466) | Freshwater and sediment microbial communities from dead zone in Sandusky Bay, Ohio, USA (SPAdes) (version 2) | ecosystem: Environmental > Aquatic > Freshwater > Lentic > Sediment... | reverse complement strand
ATTGTTGTTGGTGTCATAATACTTTGTAATAGTCTTGAAAATGAATTGTGTGTGTTTGTTGTCTTCAAAGAATCTTTTTAATCCTGCTTTTGTCGCTTTCATCATGAACACTTCCTTTTAGTTTTTAATTTCTTCTATAATGTTAAATTTTGGAATCCAACCATATCCAATAACTTTTATTGCTATCGGTGTGTCAATCAAAACTTCAAGAGTAATGTTGGCATTCTGTAAATTGTTCTTCTCATACCACCATGACACCATCTTGAAAGTTTTTTCTTTTACCATCATAATCACGCACCTTTTAGTTTTTTGTGAGAAGGTGTGTTGTTGTCACACCTTCCATATACTTATGATACTACATACCATGTTGAATGTCAACACTTTTCTTTTAACTACTTGCATACCATTCTAATTCGTTCAATAGATACTCACGCAACAATTCTTTCATCTTGTCTTGCGTGACTTCTTTCCAATAGATACATGACATATGTGGCACTTGTTCGACTTGTCGCAAACTATCGACTTCATTATCCATCATGTACGTGAATCCATGTTCATTCTCGATTGCAAAGTATTGTATTGAATCTTCTTGACTACAATAACCGATTGCGTAAGTGTTATTATTTACCATAAATCAATCACTTCTTTCGTTTTAGTATTGTATGTTAGTTTACACTTCTTGCGTAAGCACTCACTCAAATATATTCGCTTTCCATGACTTCTGAAATAGGTGTCTTTGCTTGTGTGGTATAACTTCACTTGTCGTGGTGTCTTGTCTACTTTGTCACTCACGATTGAATACGTTAGCACTTCATCGTCAAAGTCGTGAATTAGATAACTATAATATCCTGGACAATGATAACCATAAACGTCTATTGTCTTTTCCATTGTTTTCCATACCTTTCGATTGATTTTATTGTGTTTGTGTTGGTGTTCATATCTAATTCAATGGTATGCACTTCAATATACATAAGTCCGATTGCACATAATAATCTTTGAAAAAATGTTGGCTTCATTTTAGTTTCCTTCTTTCGTTTTTATGTTCCACGTGAAACTTTCTTGCGTTCCACGTGGTGTAGTGTAGTGTGGTGTAGTGTGCTACTTCTTAATCGGTTCGACTTGCGACTGCTTGAAAAAGTGTGACAATTTTAGAATGAATTGACTTTCTTCTTCTTCACCTTTTTTTAATACTCTTTTCCATATGCTTGTTGAAAAGATTGCTTTTTCACCTTTCTTAACACTATATCCTTTCGCTTTCCACGCTTGAAAGGTGTGACATTCTTCTTGAATGTTTCTAATTGCTTTTTCTGTTTCTACTATTGCTATGTTGTTCATCATATCCACTTCCTTCGCTTTTGATATATTAAGTATAGCATGGTGTCATACACTTGTCAACACTTTATTGTAAACTTTTTTTTGACTTTGTTGTATTGTGTATTCTCTTTGTTGCTTTTTCTGTATGTGCTATTATATTGTGTAAACGTGGTGTAATTGTGGTGTTTTTGTCAATAGAATTACGCTATTAATATGGTATACATATTTTTATCGTATGACAAAACTTGTAGTACAATCGACTTTTTTGGTTCGTTGAGTGGTGTCTTTGTTGTGGTGTTGTTTTTGCTTTAATATACTACACTTAAATAGTATTGAGTGGTGTGTAAATGTATTGAGTATATTATTATTATATAATTATTATTGATTATTTTATTTTTTTACTATGATTAATTTATAATCCTTCTTCTTTCTTTGATACTGAATACAAGTTAACTTGTATACATGGACTATTATTTCAAAACTATTGACATTCATCTTCACACCATGAAACATATCTACTTTCTTTTGGTAAGTGTTGTGTATAGAATGTTTCAATGTGCAAGGTGTCTTCATATATCTTTGTTTCTATCATGGTGTCATTAGAATATGTTTCGCTTGTTTCAATGTTCAAGTCACCATTGAAAATGTCTTCATTGTATCTTTTCAAGTGTTCAAAGTGTACTTTTCTAATTCTCATCATAGTCACTCACCTTTTTTATAGTGTGCAAGGTGTCCAGGTGTTGAACACCTTGCTATGTTTCACGTGGAACATTATTTCATTAATAGTAATTCTTCACATAATTCTTTGTCTACTTTTTTTGATAGTCTTTTCAAGTCATGCAAGTCGTTTATAGGTGTTTTGTGTCCGTCTTCACCATATAACGTGAAGTCTGTATTTTTATACATTCCATTTAATTGTACATTTATTTTATTTTCACCTTTAATTGCATAGTAGTTAAATTTTTTGTCGCTATACCATAGAATATGATACTTGTCTGAAAGTCTTTCACTCATAATTGTATGGTATTTTTTGTAGTATCCATGTAGATATATTGCATAGGTGTCTTTTCCTTCATCTTCAATGAATGTAATATCATACTCACCAAAAGATACAATTAGAATGTTGTCACGAATTGAAGTACGCTTCTCAAATGTTGTGTAGTGTTCGATTGCTTTCTTGTCACACTTCAATAAGAATTCAGACACCTTCACCATGATAGACAAAACTTTTTCGCTTTCCATACTTTTCACTCACCTTTTTATTTTATTTTTAGGATATCGGTTATCCATGTCTTGCCATTTTTTGGCAAGATTCGACAAAGAACCACTTTGCATCTCATCAGATGGAATTTTTTAGTTAGTCATAATCTCATATAGTCGCACATATCCTGCTAATTCGCTTTCTATACTATCGTACGCTTCATCGACAATAACAACACCTTTATCATTTATAATGATACCTGCTACTTCGTCACCATCTTGTTCACTTTCCAACATGATATAAATGTTGTCGCTATCTAATGATAGTCTATCAATCTCATACCATGTTCCACGATATCCTGCTACTTTGACACCTTGCAATTTTTCCATGTTAGTCACTCACCTTTTTAGTTTTTTTGTTTCACGTGAAACATTTTAGTTATTTAATGCTTTATGTTCTACATACTCAATCTTAAAATTGTGCAAGTATTGCAATTCTCTTTTTAGATAGTTTTGTATTTTACTTGTAGTTACACTGTACTTTGTTGTGTTGACATACAATGTCATTGTGTCAAAGTCGAATTTTGCAAGTGTTGTGCGATAATTAATCAATTTTGTGCCATCGTTATTTGTGTACAAGTTTTGCGTATGACTTTCAATGTTGCGACTGTTGTTGCGACTTACAAAGTTTTCAATTACTTTTTCATTTTTCATTCTCATTTTAGTCACTCACCTTTTTAGTTTTTTTTTGTGTCGCTTTCTATATTCTTATTATATCATGTAGAATGTAGAATGTCAACACTTTTTTTATTTTTTTTTTGTTGCTTTCTTGCGTGGTGTGTTGCTTTCTTTCTTATAGTATTATCATACCATATTCAATGTAGTATGTCAACACTTTTTTTACTTTCTTTTTAACTTTCTTTCGTGGTGTGTTTTGCGTGGTGTTGTGTTGCTTTCTTTATAGTATTATCATACCATATTCAATGTAGTATGTCAACACTTTTTTATAACTTTCTTTCGTGGTGTTGCGTGGTGTTGTTGGTGTTGCGTGGTGTGTTGCTTTTCATACTCTTAATATACTATATAATATATAGAATGTCAACACCTTTTTTTGATATTCTCAAACTTTTTTTTGCTTTATTATTGTAATAAGTTACCACGTTATAACGTCACCACGTCACCACGTTATCACTTTAATACGTCAATACTTTAATACGTCAATACTTTAATACGTTAAAGTGTAACACGTCAACGCTTTAATACGTCAACGCTTTACTACAATAAAGTGCGTGGTGTCGCTTTAATACGTTGATGTGTTGATGCTTTACTGCTTTAACACGTCAACACTTTAATACGTTAAAGCGTTAAAGTGAGGGAGTGGGCTGGAAAATTATGGAAACACGCTGACCTTGACCTTACGCCCCCACCCCCAAACCTGCAAACCTCCCCTAACCCCTACCCAAAACAAACAATCCATTGTATACTAATAGGTAAAGGAGTGGTAGTCTATGTTAAAAGACATGATTAAAAATTCACCAAGTTACCAAAATATGTCAACGCAAGAAAAAGAGATTACGTTGCGACTTGCCGAGCAATTTGAAGAACATTCGGAACACACGCTACATCTCACACCTATTGAACTAACCGAAACGCTTGAAATCGGCAATAAGAAACTATGGCAAGATTTTCTCAACCTGGACACAACCAAGCAGTACATCAAAGCACAGATGGCGTTCAATGCACAGGTCGCACAGCGAAAAGCCTTTCAGTCACTCGAACGTGAAGCCATCGGTGGTGACGTAAATGCGGCTAAACAGATTAACGAACTTTCAGGTATCTTAAACAACATCGACACAAACAAAATCATCGTGCTACACCGCATTGATAGAACAGCAGGTGAGTGATATGTTATGTGGAAATTGCCGAACAACCAACGTACAACAACCACAAGACCAACACCCTGCTTACTTTATTTGCCCGAATTGTAACGCCATCGAACTCAACTACGAGCCGCAAGATTACCAACTAAAAGCACATCAACTTAAACAAGAAAATAAACTACAAATCGTAGGATTCTTCGGAGGGTACGGTTCAGGTAAATCCAAAACAAGTTTACAAGAAATCTTTCTACGAGCATTAGAAAACCCAAAAGGCACAGGTTTACTCACAGCACCAACACTACAACAGTTGAAGCGTACTACCCTAAAAACGTTCTTCAATGAAGTCTGCCCACCACCCCTTATAAAGAGGTATAATAAAGCAGACGGAGAAATCGAGTTGGAAAACGGTTTCGTATTCTACACAATCCCAAGTGACGATGAAGAAAAGTTGCGTTCCATTAACGCAGGTTTAGTTCACATGGAAGAAGCGTCAGGTATTAAGCGTTCTATTTACGACCAACTCTTAACACGTATTCGTGACCCATTCGTAAAGAACAAACTGTTTGCAGTCTGTTCCAACCCCGATTTAGGTTGGATTAAAGAAATATTCGTAGATAACGAGAAGCGAAAAAATCCGAAACACCCCGAACATCATGATTTTAACCAACATATTACGACTTTTATTTGGAAAACCGAACTCAACAAGTTCCTACCGCCCGACTTTATCGAGATTAACAGCAAAGGTAAGCCTGAATGGTGGGTAAAACGTTACCTTTTAGGTTCATTCGAGCATAGCGAAGGTATGGTGTACCCGAATTTTGCTAACACAATCGTCAGTCCGTTTGAAATACCGCAGAATTGGGAACGGTTTGTTGCGTTAGACCATGGATTGCGTAACCCAACAGCAGTACCCTTCGGTGCGATTGACCCAACAGACGGTGTGGTGTATATCTATGATGAATATTACGAGCCAAACCGAACAGTACCCGAACACGCAAAACACTTAAAACCAAAAGTAGAGCAAATTCCATATGGGCGTTTACGTTTCATGGTCATAGACCCATCGGCACGAAACAAAAGTGACCCGATAAACGGTAAATCTGTTCAGGCACTATACGCAGAGTACGGTCTATTTTTCACCGAAGGCAACAATTCTATCGAAGCAGGACTACTAAAAGTGAACTCTTACATCAATAACAACAAACTAAAAGTGTTCAATACCTGCACAAACCTCATAAAAGAAGGTCTAAACTATAAATTTCCCGAAGTTTCGATGGATAACAACAAGAATTTAGATGAAAAACCGATAAAAAGGGGCGACCACGCTCTCGATGCACTACGTTACGCACTTATGCGACTACCTGACGACCATGAATTACTAAAAAATGTTGCAAAAATACCGCCAAAACGGTATATTGAAGATGAAGACGAAGAAGAATACGACAAAAAAGGAGATTTTTTAAGTTATGTCTAAACGAAAAACGCTTTTTCCGACAGAAAACTACACTTTTTTCTTCAAAGATGGGTATTATGTAACGTTTCCGTTGCAAAAAACAGAGTTTGCACAGGTAAAAAACGCTATTTTGCAAAAAATAGATTGTTTTTTAAGCGAAAACTACGCAATTAATCTTTCAGACTTGCGTTATGTGGCAAAACAAGAGCAAAAAGAACAAGAAGCACCAAAAGGCGAAGTTCCTGAATATATGGAACAAGATACGTATGAATATTTGAGGGGGTTTGAACGTGGCAAAGAAGAAACAGGATATTGATGTAATTAAAATACTGACACAGCGTTACCGCAAAGCCGAAGATTCCGTATCACAAAAGCATAGACTGTGGGCAGAACTTGATATGTTTGATAGAGGAGAACAATGGAAACAAGCAAGTATTCCTGCGTGGATTCCAAAACCTGTCACCAACTACATTCGCTATATTCGTCAGTTAAAGAGAGCAAACTTGGCAAGTGCGATTGGCAGAGCAAATTTTTTACCGCTAAACCCACAATACGCAGAGCAAGTTACCAAATTACAAAAGGCGTATGACCACGTATGGGAAGTAGAGAACGTTCCGTACACAATTAGAGGTATAATAGATAGAGGATTGTTACAAGGAACGTCTATTGCTTATGTGTATAACGATGATGCGTATGTAGGTGGTGTGTATAACGAACCCTACGACCCTAACAATCAACTCTATTCAGGTAAAATTTGCGTAAAGCGTATTCCGATTGCAAACTTTTTTCCTGACCCTGATGCTTATGAATTACAATCTTGTAAATTTATCGAAGTAACCGAGATTTTGTCGCTAAAAGAAATTAAGAACAATCCTGAATTTGTGAAATACTGTGAAGAAAAAGGAACGCTTAAAAAACTAAAAGCACTCAATATTAATAATCTCGGTGTTTCAGATAACGAAAGTGGTACAATCTACCAACGTGAAAGCAATCCACTAAACAATGGATTGAATGTACAAGGCGATGAAATGGTGACACTACATCACCATTGGGAAAAAATTTATCAAGAAGACGGTACGTGGCGTTTAGATTGTACGTATTACTTACGAGATTTAGATTTTATTCTATTAAAGCGTGAAAATATGCAACCAAACGTTTATCCGTTTGCAGAGTATGTAGACGAGCATGAAGAAAACTCCATATGGGGAACGTCTACTATTATGGACATCTTTGAAAATCAAAAGATTATCAACCGTACAGCACAAATAGCGGCAATCATCGGAACGTTACACCAAAACCCACAAAAAATTGTGGCACGTGAAAGTGGTATCAATGCGGCTGATTTAGCCAAGACAGGAACGTTGCCAGGAAAAGTATGGACTACCAACTCTGACCCTCGTAACTCTATCTTTACGCTACAACCACAAGATATTCCAAGAGGTGTGTTTGAATTAGAAGATAGGCTGAAAAGCGACATGAAAGACATGGTAGGATTAAACGAAGCATATGTTGGAGATTCTGTTGGTTCACTAACAACTTCAACAGGGGTAACATCACTAATCGAACGTGCAACTGTGCGTGACAAAGATAAGATGATTCAAATAGACCGTTTTGTTGAAAAACTATCAAACTTGATTGCATTGACGATTATTTATAATTGGAAAGATAAAAGACCGATGGCTGTAACTATGCCAAACGGAGAGCAACAGTTCGAGCAGTTCCAACCTTTTGATGATTGGGAAACTAATAATATGGAGTGGAGAGTTCGTTCAGACGTATACGCAAAAGCACCTGTAACACAAGCGTCTAAACGCCAACAAGCAGACCAACTCATGCAGTTACAAGGTCAGTTCCAATACAACCCACCTCTTATCACTCCCGAAGAATGGGTAAGATTCCAAGACTTTGATATGAAAGAAGATATATTAAAGCGTATGGAAGAAGATAGAGTAAAAATGGAACAACAAAAGACGCAAGATATTGTTGGTGTTGCTACACAACTTGCTATGTCGATTGCTGAACTTCAAATGCAAGGCGTAAGTCCACAGGAGTTACAACAAATTGCATACACACAAGCACAACAACTTTTAGGTCAAGGTGAAGAAGGTGGACAAATGCCAACTGCACCTGCCGAAACACAAGCACCCGAAGGTGTAACAGGTCAAATGGCTATGATGAATATGGCTCGTGGAATGTAATAAAAAATAGTAGTTGCAATTTTCTGAAAACTTGTGGTATATTATTGATAGATTAGTGTAAGCGGTTGGTGTCGTACTCACCACTAATCAAAACTTCGCTACCCAAGCGTAAAAAGGGAAAGGGGTATTAGTATGAATGAAAATGAAAAATACGAACCTATGTCGCTTGAAGATTATCAATTAGATGAATCTGACTATGCTGATGAAGAAGGTGACGTAGAATCGGAAACAGAAACCGAAACAGAGGTTGAAACAGAAACCGAAACAGAAACAGAAACAGAATCTACGGAAACAGAACAGAAAAATGAACAAGAAACGCAGGAGAAACTTAATACGCAAACTCCTGAAAAAAATGCGTACTATGCTGAACAACGTAGGCAAAAACAGATTGAAGAAAGAGTACAACAAGAGTTAGACCGTCAACGTCAATCTGCACCTGAATTTCAAATGGCACAAATGCTGTCGAATATGTACGGTATGCCTGTTGAACAGTTATACGAGCAGTTACAGGAAGCGGCAGTTGCAAAACAAGCAGAAGAACAAGGTGTACCTATTGAAGTTATGCGACAACTCACTCAATATGAGCAGTCACAAAAACAACTTCAAGAGCGTCTAAATCAAATGGAGTTTATGAATTGGAAATCTCGTGTGGATAAAGAAGCCGAGCAACTGAACCAACAATTTCCAATGCTTACCCAAGACGAATTAGACAATGCAAAATACTATCTGTTAGAAACTTTGCAAAATCCTGAATTTCCTTTGCAACAAGCGGTATTCGCTCTGCATGGGGATAAAATAACGCAAAGTCTGAAAGAATCGGCTAAACAAGACGCTCTCGCAGAAATATCGGGGAGAAAGAAAGGCGGCTTACCGCCACAAAGCATGAAAACTTCGGACACAGCAACTCTTTCAGACGAAGAACGTTATGTTGCAAAAATGATGGGATTAAGTGAAGCAGACTATATAAAATACAAATAAGGGGGTAAACCAAAATGGCTTTTGAATTTTCTTATGCAACAAGTGGCGATGGCGTAGTACCTGCTAAAAACTTTAATTTGGCAGATGCTTATATTGCCGCAGGAGTTAAAAAAGGCGATGTAGTTAAGTTAAATGGTTCGCAAGAGTTGGTAAAAGCAGTTGCGGCTGACACAGAGGTTCTTGGAGTTTTAGAATCCGCAGTATTTGAAGGTGTTGGTGTTGCTGTTAAAACAGGTCAAGTTAAGTATTCGCAAGAAGCAATTTACAAAACTCCGTACACAGGTGCAACACCTGTTGTTGGTACTGCGTATGCTATTCTTGCAGACCAAACGATTGATGGTGCAAACGCAGGTGCAGGTAAAATCTACAAAGTTATTGCTGTTATTGACACAGTAAAAAAGATTGTTGAAGTACAAATTACAGGTGGAACATTCAAATAATAAAGGGGGCGAAATAAATGTCTGTAAATAGCGGTAATTATGGAAAATTGTTAGAGCCAGGACTTCGTAAAATTTTCTTGGAAACTTACAACGAAAAACCTGAACAATACTCTAACCTTCTTAACATCATGAGTTCACAAAAAGCAATCGAAACTGACTTGCGTATGGGCGGTTTTGGTCTTTGGGAAGAAAAAGGTTCGCTTGACGCTACCAAATACGAAGACCCAACAACTACTGACACTATTCTTTATAAGCACGTAACTTTCTCGAAAGGTTTTCAGATTGAGAAAGAAATGGTTGATGATGAGCAATATCAAATTATCAACAAAATGCCGAAGGCTCTTGCTCGTGCGGCTCGTGCGACAATCGAAACCAAAGCGGCAGAAATCCTTAACAATGCTTTCACAGGAACTCGCATTGACTTCAAAGGTACTAACGAAGCATTGATTGGCAACCACAACCTTCTTGGCGGTTCAACTGCTACTAACAGTCTTGGTGCTGTTGCACTAAACGAAGGTAATCTTGAAGACGCACTTATACTTGCTTCGCAACAAGTTGACGAGCGTGGATTGAAAATTCAAATGAACCCTGACACTCTTATTGTACCTCGTGGGTTAGAATACGATGCAATTAAATTGATGGATTCCACACTTTCCACTATTCCTGGTGGTGCAGGTGCAGGTGAGTTTGCTAAAAACGATATTAACGCTTTGCGTGGTCGTTTGAAAGTTGTTGTTCTTGACTACCTAACAAACCCTAACGCTTGGTTTGTTGCAGACAGCCAAGTTCATCAGTTGAATTGGTTTTGGAGAGAAAAACTTTCCTTCAAAAACGAAACAGACTTCGACACTGATATTGCAAAATACAAAGGTCGTATGCGTTTCTCCTACGGTTGGTCTGATTGGAGAGGTATCATCGGCTCGTCAGGGGCGTAATAACTTATGGCTAAAAGTCCTGCTTGGCAACGTAAAGAAGGTAAGAATCCCGAAGGCGGTCTGAACGCAAAGGGTCGTGCTTCTTACAACAAAGCGACAGGCGGTAACTTAAAACCGCCTGTTAGCAAAGAACAAGCGGCAAAAAGTGAAAAATCTGCTTCTCGTAGAGATTCCTTTTGTTCTCGAATGGAAGGTATGAAAAGCAAACTAACGAGTGCAAAAACTGCAAAAGACCCTAACTCACGCATTAACAAAGCCTTGCGTAAGTGGGATTGTTAAAACAAAGACCCCCTTGCTAAACAAGGGGGTTTTTTAACAGAAAGGTGATACTATGCAACCTATTACAAAAGCAGATGTTTATTTTGATTATCAAATCAATCGAATGGTAGAAGAACAAAAGAAAACAAATGAGTTATTGCAACAACTTTTAGACACATTCAAACCGCCAATAGAGGGGGTAGAGCAAGTTGAACGTATCTCAAATGATAACATTACTAAACGCAAACGTAGATGATGTGGTTGATACTGCAACTGCCATTCAATGGTTAAATGCAGGACAAAACAAAATGGCGATTGAAGCGAGAGCGGTGTTTAGTCAATTTTTAACATCAAGTTTGTCTGCAAGTCCTGACTTTCCTGAAAAATATCACGAAATTCCTATACTTTATGCGTGTGCTATGTATCAGGCAAGTGAAAGTAGTATTGGTGAAAAGAACTCTTATCTATCGCAATTTGAAGATGCTTTGCGAGGATTTATTGAAAACTACGATATACCAATGGAGTTTCGTGACGATAGTAATACGCAACAATACACAAAAACTGCTACGGACAATAACACATATGCAGTTACAAAACGTGGATATGAAGATGGTTATAAGTCTAATTTGAAAGTATATATCAACAATGTTCAGACAACTTTGTTTACAACAAATGATAAGTCGTTTACACTTACTGAAATTGTAAACGTTCAAGAACCTGTTGTTGGTGACAAAATTACAGCACAGTGGGAAGACAGACCCGAATTAGTAGAACCGCCTTATACTTGGTGGAAAGCGTGGTGACGATATGGCACGTCAAAGCATTAACGTAAACCCTGCACTAAAAGAGTTTGAAGCATACATGGACTTTTCAGGTGGATTGAACACAGAAACGTCTAACGAACGTTTAAGCGATAACGAGTTTACACAAATGGAAAATGTAGAACTTAACTCTCGTGGCTCTGTTAAAAAGAGAACAGGTCGTGACGTACTCACAACAGCAGGACTTCCGACTGAAAACGCACAGAGTGTTTTCTTTTTTTACAGAAAAGGAAAAGACCAACCTGACGTTATTTTTGCGGCAGACGGTAAGTTGTATGTAAAGAAAATGAACAACTTAAACAACTCTGCAACTCTTATTAACATAACAGGTATGTCGTCAGGTTTTGCTGACAATATCCTTATTGAAGCAGTACAATACTACGATAAGTTGTACGTTGCAACAGGAACAGATATTGTGGTAGTTTCGGTAGATGAAATAACAGGCGTTTATAGTGCTTCCACTATCGTACCTTACGAGCCAAACACAAACGAGTTAAAATATCTTGGAACAAACTCGTTACTTGGGTTTGGTATGGTTGACACAATCAATCCTGCTTTAACACAAGTAACGCAATTCGATGTAAAAGGTATGACGTTTCAAGAAGAAAGTACACAAAGAACTCTTATTAACGCAGAAGTTGATAAACGTTTTGTAGTTTCAACACACGTTATTGAGAATCCAAGCGGTTTGACTATTCCACCAGGAGAGTATTATTTCAAAAATTACACTTTTTATTATCGAAAATCAGGTTTAGAAGGAAAAGAAACGTTGTCTTTTTCACCATCGGCAGGTACAACTATACTAACTATTTCAAACGGTTCGTCTTATGACCCAAATACAAATAGTATTGAAGTTTATGACAACAATGGTAACGCTCTTGTTACAGGTGTTGGGTTTACTGAAACAAGTTCTACTAAAATTACTTTGGCTACGCCTACGGTTGCAGGAGATAAATTTACGTTAAAGTGGTATCCAAGTTGGTACTCTGCAAATTCTAAATACGGTAGTTTTATTCAAAACTCATCTCCAAATCAAAGTAAATTTACGTTTAGACCTGCTGAATCAGGATTCTACGATTTCAAAATTGAAGTAAAATTTGCAGTATCAAATACAACACAATCTCATACTGCCGAGTATATTTATCAAGGAGTTCAGGTTAAACCGTTTCGTGAAGATGGTGATGTTCTTGAACAACAAGTAGCAGGTGCTAAAAAATGTAATCGTATTCGACTTCATTGGGATAGGTTAATGTTGTTTGGCGACCCTGACGAACCAACACAACTTTACTTTTCAGATGTTAATAATCCTGAATATTTTCCGCAAGTAAATACACTTCGTTTTGACACAGGTAAACAAGAACCTATAACAGCAGTAGTTCGACTTCACGATTATCTTGTCGTCTTTTCAAAAAGTATTATTCACATACTTACAGGAAAAACAAAAGACGAGTTTTCTATTAACTTAATCAATGACCAAATTGGTTGTGTTGCACCACGCTCGGCAGTTTTAACAGGAAACGTTGTTACGTTTCTTTCCGAAGAAGGTGTGTTCTCATTACGCCCATCTACGTTCAAACTTGACCAACTAAATGTACAGCGTGTAGACATTAAAATTAAAAACGAAGTCAAAAAAGTCGCTAACGCTTGTGCATTAAATTACGATTCGCAGTATTGGTTGTGTTATCCTGATGATAAAACGATTTACCGATACTATTACGAAAAAGGCGTGTGGGTAAAAGACACGTCTGATAAACTAAATTTTGTTCAGTTTTTGCAAGATGGGCAAGATGTATTCTCATTAAGCAAAGATGTGAAATTATACAAAAACAATCCAAGTATATACACAGACGCAGGTTTATCGTATAATATGATTGTGGAAAGTAAGTATTTTGATTTATCAAAAGCATTTAATTTCAAAAAATTGCGTAGATTGTACGTTCTTGGAAGATGTTACGATACGCACGATGCTGAATTTATTACAAGTGTGTATTCTGATAACTTGTTAGTGTTAGACCCTGAATATGGAGAAGCAAAAGTTATAGATAATATTGCTACTTGGGTAGTTACTATTAGTCCTAATATTATTTTTGAACATGGCACTACGTTTGGAGTTTGGGAACTTGGAGAAGACGAGTTTGGAGAAAAAACTTTGTCTGTGCAAAAGGCTCGTGTTCGTGGAAAGTGTCGCAGAGCAAAAGTAAAATTTGTAAATATACAAGATGAACAAATAGAGTTGTTCGGATTCGGTTTAGAGTTTAAGGTTAAAAAACCTTAAAAAGGAGGTATAATAGTTATGGCAAAAGTTACGACTGACCCAACTGTGATTTACGATTGGAAAGACGGAGATGTGATAAAAGCCGATGATTATGAAAGAGAACGTGGGGTTATAATTGCGGCTATTAACGACACTGACGATAAAGTAGAAACAACAAATCAATATCTTTTAGTTACGCAAATAATGGGGGTGTTCTAAAATGGCAACAATTACCGCTTTACCTGCTTCGGTATCGGCTGTTATTACGTCAACAACTGACTATTCTATGCCGAACTTGGTAAACACAACAGGCACAACTCCTGTTGAATATCGTAGAGTTATTCAGTCGATTGTATTTTATAATCGAGAAGCGACAGAAACAGAGTATAAAGTTTTGTTTGGTGATAAGACAACCTTTCAATTCAAACTCAAACAAAATGAAAGTTTTACAATCGAAGGTTTGAAAACAGTACAACTTGGTGATGTTGCACCTGCTACGACAAATAACGTTGCTACAAAAATTACCTGCCAGGTTGTGTCGGCAGGTAAAACTCTTGGTGCAAATGTAGTTATTTCTTTTGCAACAATTACGATTACAGGTTAAGGGGTGAGATAAATGGGTGCTTCAAAGTTTCCAAACGACCAAAACACAAAACTTATTGATGAAAATGGATTACCTATATCAGACACAAACAAACTTCCTGTTAAAGTCGATAATGGTGTTAAAATTGTTGATGCAGGTAGTGGTAATTTTGTTTCCGCTTCAAATCCGCTCGACACACAACTAATCGGAACACAAAACAAAGTCAAACTTGTAGATGATGCAGGGACTCTTATTTCAGACACAAACGGTTTGAATGTCAAAGTAAACAACGGTGTTAAAATCATTGACAATAGCAATCCTGCAAACGCAGTTGAAGTTGATGCTGATGGAAATATGCAGACAGAAGTAAATAACACCGTTGCAACTGCTATTCCAATTAAAATTACTGACGGTGTAGATACTGCCGATGTGGTTGATGTTAATGGTGCAAAATGTTTGGTAGTTGCAAACGCTCTTGGTGGAAATCCTGCACAATCGCCATACACTCGTATTACAGACGGTACTGAAATTGCACAAGTTGACGCAACAGGCAATCTTCAAGTAAGTTTGCAGAATACACCGACAGTAAACATTGGCACAATGCCAACTGTTTCAGTTAATGATGTTGGTATTAAAACAACTGCCAACACAATCAAAATCGACCAAGTAACCGCAGGTGCAAATCACATTCAACTTGCAGATAGCACAAACGCTTCTCACGTTGCAAAGGTTAGCAATAACGGTTCTGTTCATACAGTTATTACTAATGATAACGCAAGTGCAGTACCAACAACAATAACAGGAACACCAAGCGTAACATTAAGCGGTACTGCAAACGCAGTCAGAGTTTTAGACAACGGTGGTTTGCCAATTAGTACGTCAAACGCTTTACCAACTGCACTTTCTGTCGGTGGTACTGCGGTATCAACTTCAAACAGATTTCCAATTCAAATCGTTGGAAGTACAGCAGGTGCAGTTGCAGAGATTACAGGCGACCAATTAAAAGTGTTTGTTGCAAATGAGCCAAGAATCTTAAATCAAGTCCGAATTAGTGGTACAACATGGGTAGACGATAGACGAGCAGACCGTTATCAACAATCAGAGTGGAATGGACTTACAAACGGTAGTGGTTTTACTATCTATAATGCACAATTAGGTATTTACAAAATCCGCCCTACACAAATCATGATAAGCGTTTCAAACGCAGGTATTTATGTTTTTGTTTTTGACAACGGAAGTGGCGGTACTGCATTGTTTTTGAAAACAAGATTACCTGCAAACACTCCGCATACATTAACATTTTCAAACGGTATTTTAAGTCCGTACACAGGCGGTACAGTTAGAGTGTTTAATAATACAGGCGGTAACTCCGATGTAAATACAACAGTTCAAGCGTGGGAGGAATAATAATGATAACTTATTTGTTTTTAGACGAGAAAAACAAACAACACTCGATTGCCGATGTTGATGGAACGCAAGTTGAGTTTTGGCACTCCATCATTGACGACTACTCACAAGAAGAAGTTGAAGCGTATTTTTATGCAGAGGTATTGCGACAACAAGGTAATAAAGACGGTGTAACTACTTTGTTAGAGCCTTACATGACAGGCGAAAACACATATGAAATCGAGCAGTTTGAAGATTCAGACGGTGTGTGGACAACGGTAGAACGTGGCGAAGATACACGCAGTTGGTTAAAGAAATGGTATGACGCATACTACGCATAAGGTGGTGAGATAAATGGCAAATTACAGCACAACGTATCGTAATCAATACAATAGTATAATTAAAACACCGCAACAAGGCTCGGCTGAATACGGTAAAGTCGAAAAAGATGCGGCACAAGAGTATGCTGACAGACTAAAAGCGATTGATATGCGTATTAAACAAGTTCAAGCGTTACGTGACGCTGATTCAGAAGGTATTAGACGTAATCAGAATCTTGCTCAACGTGATATTAACGACCAAATGTTTCGTGAATATCTTTCTTCTCGTGAACGTATGGGTGGGCGTGGTGTTTCTAATTCAGGTTTGATGGCTGACGCACAAATTCGTTTGAACGCTAACAAACAAGACCGTATGGCACAACTATATTCACAAACACAAGATAAACTTTCAGAAGCAAACAGAATGTACGCACCACAACAAACAGAACTTTTAGGCGAACGTCAAAACACTCGTCAGTCTAAAATCTTTCAAGAAATGTTTGATAAAGTCCTTGAAAATCGTGCAAGAGAAGCAGGTATGTTAGCACCACTTGTGCAAAACGAGTTCCAAGACGAGCAACGTGGTAAAACACAAGAGTTTCAACGTGGTGAACGTATTAACACACAACAGTTCCAAAAAGGTGAACGTATTAACACACAACAGTTCCAAGCAGGACAAAATAAGTTAGAAAGACAAAATCAATTAAGTATGAATGCCGCAAGAATAGCCGCAGACACAGCGAACACACAAGCAAGAATAGACGCAGATAATTCACAAGCACAGGCTAAATTAGATTTTGATAAGGAAAACGCTAAACTTACAAGAGAAGGTGCAACTAAAACAGAGCGAGTTGCGTTCTATGTAAATATTTACGAAAATCATAGAGCAGATGCAGAAACTTTGTTAAACGCTATGGCTAACGTTGACACAAGCACCGATGAAGGTAAAAACACATACAACGACCTTTTAGACAGGTATGACAAAGCAAGAGCAAAACAACAAGCCGCTTTGGAAATATCAAAGCAAATTCAAGAAGGTAAATAAAGGGCGGTGAGTGTATGTCAACAGATTACAGAAGTTTTGCAAACGCTTATGTTAAAGCCATGCAAAGTAAAAAGGAAAAAGAAGAAAAAAAACAAGTCGAAGAATACGACCAACCCTGGTATTTAGACGCTCTTGATTATATTTCTCGCCCTCAACGTGCAGTCACAGGTGCAATAGCAAATTGGACAGACGGTGATGCAAGTACAACAGGTTGGCAAGGATTGAAGGGCGGTATATCAGGCACAGAAAAGAAAGATTTTGACGACATTCTAAACAATCTTGGTTGGAATCAAGCACAAGAAGGCGGTAACTATAATTGGTTAAAAGGTCGCAAAGGTAACTCTTGGTATGCACCTGACTTGTTTGATATTACAAGTTTTTTAGGCAACGTAGTTTTTGACCCCCTTACTTATACAGGGGTAGGGGGTCTTGTTAAAAGCGGTGTCGGTGGTGTAGTTCGTGGGGTGGCAAAAAATGTAGCAGAAGACGCAACTGAAAAAATTGCAGGTAAAGCGGTTAAGTTAGGTAAATCCGTTACTGTAAAAGGACAAAACAAAGCCATCGACAAACTTCTTGATGATATTGCTCAAAAGACAGTAGATGATACTGCAAAACTTGACGTTATTGACGAGTTTGGTGATGTGTTAAAAACACAAGATGATGTTGTTGACAACTTAAATCGTTTACAAAGAGAAAAAAGTGCTTTTGTAAAGGGTGAACTACAAGCAGGTAAAGCGTTTGATGAAATTGACGCTTCGTACTACGACAATTTAATTAGCGAGAATACCCAAGCACTTCGAGATTTTAAGGCGGCTACAACTCCGCTTAACAGAGATTTAGTTCAACGAACGTATGGAAAACAAATTGATGATGCGGTAAAAGGAAGTCGAGTAGAAGGGCAAAACTCTCTGTTAAATTGGAACATTCCTTTTACTAAATTTGAAGGGTCTATTTTCAAAAAACCCGAATGGTCAGGTTTGGTTTATCGTGATTTACCTATTGGTGCAAAAGAAGCAACTGCCGCTACGGAGATGCTTCAACAAGCGTTTACGTCAGTAGAAGAAGCAAACAAAATTAAACAACTTTCAGAAGCAAAACCAACAGGTTACAAAAACGAAATAAAGAAAATCACAGAAGAAATCAGTAAAAGAAAAGATGATTTTCTTCAAAAAAGTTATGGAAAATCAGAAAGCCAACTGACGACACAAGAGTTTCAAGACTTGTTGCAAAGAACTTCTAATATTCAAACAAGAAGTTTACCTGATTCAAAAGTTTTAGAATCTATGAATGATGCAGTAACAGGTAAACCTACGTTTGATGTAGCAAAACAACTTGACGGATATTCTTCAAAATTTTTGCGTGATTTTAGCGTAAAAGGTATTCCAAAAGAAACACGAAAAATGTTAGACGAGTTAGACCACTACCTTAACATTGTTGAAACAAATAAAGGTATGTTGCCAAAAGGTTTGGACAAAAACTTTTTAGAGTTTGTTAGTAAAAATGTGACAGGTAGCGGTAAAAATAAAGGAAAAGCAATTAACAGCGTAGTTCAAAAACGAATTGATGATTTGAAGAACAGTGTAGATTTCAACCAATATACAAGATACGTAACCCCAACGTCAAAAGCAACAACAATAGGTGCTGACACAAGTAAATTTGTAGCCGATGCAGGTGGAACGTCTGCTCTACGTTCAAAACTATCTCGCAATATCTTTAACGCTCGTACACTACGTTCACAAGAGCAGAATGTAAATAATATGGGTGATGAAATTGTTGATGCTAACAATAAAGTTGTAGGTCGCAGACGTGAGATGGAACGAATGATGGTAACTGTTAAGCAACAAGCAAAAGGTTTGAGTGATAAAGAGATTAGAGATATTATCTACGTTGTTCAAAAAGACTTCCCTGACGAGTTGTTAGACAGTCCTATTGCTCAAAAAGTTTTAGATTTAAGAGTAAATCTTAAACAAATAAAAGAGCAATACAATAGGATTAAAAACTCTAAATCACAAGTAAATGTTCAAAAAGCCGCTCAAATGAAACAACAGATTGAAGATTTGACCAATGAAATCTCCAAAATAAAAGGTTCAAACAAACTTTCTTTCAAAGAATCAATTTTGCGAATTGCTAACGGTGCTGATGGTAGTTTAACTAACGAAGAAATTAAAAGAATAGCAGAATACGTTTCAGACAAATCACCAAACAAACTTTCAGTAGACGAGTTTGTTGATGATTTTGCACAAGGTTATACACTTATAGAAACAGAACTCCGAAATGTTTTGAAAAAAGCAGAGCAAATCGAAGGTGTAGCACAAAATATGAGTAGAGTTGCAAAAGAGATTAAACGTGCTGATGAAGCGTCAGGAAACGCATATGCTTCAAGAGCAAATTATTTCCCACACGTTGTTAATAGAACTGACCAAGAACTTGATGAATTAGAAGCGGCTTATCGTGACGACCCTGAAATCGGTGCTTTGATTACAAAATCTAAAAGTAATCAGTTTGCAAAAGAGCGTAAATCTTATCAGACAATGGCACAGGTTGATAATGCGTTGGCGGTATTACAAGAACAACAAACGAAGTTTCCTGCTAACTCAAAAGAATTTGACGAGTTACAAAATAAAATTGATGTTGTTTCAAATTTATACGAGCGTGACCCTTTTACCGCACTTACAAAACGTTACTACAAATCTATTAAATCAAACGCTATGCGTGATTTACAAGGAACTTTGACAAAAAACGGTTATATTATTGCAAAAGGAAAAGATGTTCCAAAATACACAGCAACTTCTAAACGAGATTACTATAAAGAGTTAAATAAAGACGAAGCAAGAGCGTTAGGTTTAGCAGAAGGCACAATGGTTCATCGTGAAGTTTTAGACGGTCTTGAAAGAGTTAAAGACGTGTTTACTGATAAAGGTATAGAAAAAGTGTTGCGTAACGTAGAAGCCGCAAACAACGTCTTCAAAACTTTAACAACAACCGTTGTTCCTTCTCACTATTGGTACAACTTTGTCGGACTTGTAACAAACAACACAATGGCAGGTGTTGGTGCAAGTTCTTACAGAGAAGCCTACGACTTGCTAAACGCAAGAAAGTCAGGAAAACTAACTAAACAGCAAGAAAAAATTATAAGCGATATGTTAGATAAAGGTGTTCTCAACCAAACCTCTTATTCAGATATGTTGGAAAGTTCGTTTGCAAAGGCAGACAATCGAGCAGATGATTCAGGTATCTTTACTCGTGCTTTACGTGGTGCTGAAAATTTAGCACAAGGTAATAAAGACACAATCAAAAAAATACAAGACGCTCGTTTTGTTCCAAAAGGTGCTACACTTCCTTTACAGGCTTATGGCGGTTATGTTCGTGCAGGTAGAGCCACAAGTGATGTGATGGACAACTTTTTTAGAACCGCACATTATTTAGATGTTTTAGCCAAAACCAAAAACACAAAAATGGCGGCTGATTCTGTTCGCAAACACTTGTTTAATTATCAAGAATTAACTTCGGCAGATAGAGCAGTTCGAGCGTTTGTACCGTTTTGGAATTGGACTAAAAATAACATTCCGCTTCAAGTCGAAAAAGCGTTAAAAAGTCCAAAATACATGGCAACTTACGAAAAACTAAAAGACCAATCTACACAAGATTTACAAGACGATTCGGCAATTCCAGGTTATCTTAAAGGCGAGTTTCTAAAACTTGGTGATGAACTTTACAACCCACGCCTACCAATTCAAGATTTAGCAGTTCTTACAGACCCAAGAAAAGCGGCAAGTATGACTTCTCCGTTTGTTAGGTCGCCATTTGAACTTCTTGCAAACCATCAACTTTATACAGGAAAACCAATAGATTACAATAAATATTATGGAAATGCTGATAGTTACTTCGACAATCCTGAATATCTTGCAAGATACTTAACAGGACAGACAGGCGTAGGTTCAAGATTTTTAAGCGGTTATGAAGGAATGACTAACGAAAAAGATAGCAAAAATCTATTTGATAATATTCAAGACTTGTTGATGGGTCGTTCAAGAAACATTGAAGACGTTAAAAACAAAACTGAATACCCTACTCAAAAGAAACAAAGTAGTAGCAAGAGTTCAAAAAACCCCTTCAAAAAATTTGAATAAAAAAGGAGTTGATTAAAGTGGATTGGTTGGCAGAAATCGGAAAAGAATACGGACTGTTTGTTGCGTTGGTCGTGTATGTTTTGTGGGAGAACCAAAAAAGAGAAGAACGCTACATTCAGATTATTGATAGTCTGTCAGAAGAAATCAAAGGCGATTTAGCAATCATCAAAAACAAAATAGGCGGTGAGTAGTGTGTTCAAAAGGTTAGAGCAAGACCTTAAAAAACACTACGCACATCATAGGTTTAATGAAGATAAAATATACTTAATCGACTTTTCAGACATTCACATTGGGCATAAAGGCTTCGATTCAGAAGCCTTTTCCCAAGCCATCGAGTTAGTCAAACGAACACCTAATATGTACGTATTTCTCGGTGGTGACAGTATTAACCACGCTAACAAAGGTTCAAAGTCGTCACAGTTTGAAGAAAACATGACACCACGAGAACAGATTAAAGAGTTAGTTAAATACCTCGAACCGATTAAAGACCGTATATTAGGTAAAATAGACGGTAATCATGACGGTACACGCTCACAAGAGTTTAATGACATATCACCTATGGAGTGGTTCTGCGATACGCTAAATATACGCTATTTCGGTGATTTAGCAATCTTACAGTTAGTTATTGGCAAGAACGCCTACACTCATTATATCCATCATATATCGGGTTCAACAGGTAGCAATCTTAATTTAGGTAAGTTGCAGAAAAAAGGCGAAGAATTTAGATGTGACGTTATATGGGGAGAACATACGCACCGTAGGAACTACGGTTCAGAAATCTACGTTGACATAGACTTACACAACAAGAAGCCTACGGTTAGAGAGCAATACTTTGTTAATGCAGGTACGTTCCTTAATTGGTCAGGTTATGCAAAAACAAAAGGCTATCGCATTAACAAACCGTCTTGCAACATCGTGGAAATGTCAGGTGTCAAAGGTAAGTGGGGAATCAAGGTTCATGAGTTAGAAAACTTTATGTGAGGAGGTGAACTTGTGGATAAAAAATACTTAATGAATGTTATAGAAGGCAATATGCAAATGTACGAAGAAACAAAAGACCCTTACTATCTTGAACAAGCAAACAGTTTTAGGAGTAGGCTTGAAGAACGACTTATGCAAGAAAAACAACTTATAGAAAATCTAAACGACAAGCCTAATAAATCACTAAAACCCATTCAAGAAATTTTCAAAGAAGGTCTTTTAGATGACACTACGCCACAATTCAAAGCAAGACAAAAAATTATAAATATGCCTATTGAAAACTTTTTACGTTTGGCAAAACCCTTAAACGAAGAACACAGTTCAAGAGCAAGGGAAGCCTTACAAAAAGGTATTAGGTGGTCTGATTTACCTTTTTTAGAATTTGATACGTTTGACGATGAAACAGAAAAAGTATATGGTCATGAAGGTAGGCACAGAGCAAGAGTTTTGAAAGAGTTAGGCTATACGGATATGCCTGTTGAGTTACGGTCAAGAGATATTCGTTGGTCAGAGCAACTCGACCCTGACAGTCACGACTATGTTAAAAACTTTCCAAAATATTTAATGGAAGAAGGAGAAGGAAGATTAGGTAAAATACCTTTTCCATTAACAAGAGAAGAAGCACCGTTACCTGCCAAAAGTCTTGAACAAGCGTATAAAGAAGCGATTGAAAAAAACGCAAAACCGTCTACTCTTTCAAAAGTTGTAGATGTAGCAGGTGATATAGGAAAAGGTTTAGGAAAGTTGGGAAGTAGAATCGTTCCTGGTCTTGGTCAAGTTTTAACCGCTATGGATATGTACAATTTTTTTGCAAACCCGATGGTAGCAGATGCACCTACAATCGAAAGACCAAAACCAAGACCTGAAATGTTTTTTGAGCCTGACGCTATTCAAAAAGATAAACTTTACAACTCATACTTAAATTCAAGAAACAGAATGGGGTGAGTTTATGAAAAAAGGTAGTGCAAAGCCTTGTAAAAAATGTGGTCGTATTAACTGTAAATGTTGCTAAAAAAGAACACCCTACGCTTGTAGGGTGTTTTTTACTACTTCAATTAGTCGTTCAACTTCTTCTTTCATTTTCTCGTCTTGTCGTGCAATACCTTCAACATACTTTTCTTTTAGTATCTCGATGATTGCATCGGCATCTTTTTCGTTCACTTGTACACCACTCCGTAATACTCACAAACACCTTTTGCAAGTGCCTTTGCGAACACGTCACGATACTCGTTACTGTTAAGCAACCTTGCTTCGCTCGGATTGTCCATAAAACCACCTTCTACAAGCACCGATGGCATTTTGGTATACTTGACTACCCCAAGCCACTTACCGTCTTTTAGACCACGATTTACAAGTCCTGTGTCGGCTACCATGTGTTTTTGCAGAATTGTTCCAAGTCGTAAACTTTCGCCTTTACCTGACGTGAGTGTTTCGATACCTTTTACTCGGTCATTCCAAGTGTTAGCAAGAGCGTTTGCATGAACTGATACAAACAAATCTGCGTTTGCACTATTAGCCGCTCTACAACGTGCGTTGATTGACGTATCATCTTCTGTCGGACTTACTTCAAGAACTTCAAAACCGTTCCGCTCTAACTCCACTTTTAGTCGTTTCACCACACCTCTGTTGAACTCCCACTCGTGCATAAACGGTTTCTTTGTGTAGATAGATGTTGTTCCGTCTGTCCAGCGTGGTGTTCTCTTACCTGCGGTGTTCAAACCATGTCCGTTATCTAACGCAATCAACTTACTCATTCTCAATCACCTCAATTAGTTTATTTAAGTACCATTGTGCTTTCTTGTAATCTTCCGCACCGTTTTTCAAATTGGCTCGGCTCATGTATTTCAGAATGTTTCCTTTTAGATACCCTCTGAACTCTTTACCTGTCAACTTTGCTTCAAGATAATCAATCGTTTCAATACCGCCTTGCGTGTAATGTTGTGGGTGGTTTACATTATCCATTACTCAACAACTCCTTCAAACTGACAGGGAATTTGCTCTCTGCGAGGTATTTGACTGCTTTGGCATACTCTTGTATCTCTCGCTGTGCATCATGCTCTAAACGCTGATTTAAGAAGTGTGCGACACCTGCCAAACTCGCTGTCCAATACCATCTAACGTACAGACCGTATGCAGGTAAGAATAATCTTGCTTGTTCGGCACAAATACCCATTTCAAGTGCTTTTTCGTAGGCTTTCAATCCTGTGTCTACATATTCAAATAATGCTTGTGTTGCCATTTTAGCACTTTCCGCATCATACAACCACAAAGGGTCGCCACTACCTTGCTTACTGTTTTCAGGTGCTAATCGCCACTCATCAGGACTTACTTTGTAAAATTCAGGTTTTTCTGTTATATACCTGCGTGAACTCTCGTTCCACGCTTCCATCGTGTGGTCTGAACCTACAACATACTTCCACCATTGACGAGCAACCATAAGAGGTGCATACACCTCGAACTGCAACATCGCATGACGGAACGGACTTGTATGACCTTCTCTTGCAAGAAATTTCAGTAATCTTTCATCTTTGTCAGATAATTCTGACGATTCCTTATCATAAGATACACGAGCCGCATTGACAGGTGTTAAATCATTTCCAAGAACGTCTACTAATCTAACGTAACCTTTATCAAGAACATTCTTCTTCATCATCATCAGTATACACATCTCCGTTTTGCATCATATAATCGTTTATCATTTCTAAAATCATATTGATATTATCATAATTAACTACATAACCTTTTTCAATAAGTCCTTCAAATAAATAGTCTGCCATATCTTCCATCGGTGTTGAACGCACTTCAATAACTTCAAACTCACCTTCGCAATCTTTACCGCAAATCGGACATTCCATTTTCAACACCTTCCTTTCGGTATTTGTGAAAGTAGATACCATGACGAATTGCATCTCGAATGTGCAAGTTTGTCGGTTTACCGTTACAGTAGTGTTGCTTTCCTTTTAGTTCAAACACACCCATCTTAACTAATATCGGGTCTGTTACACGTAACTTATCAGAAGGTTGTTGAAACACCAATTTAATTTTACGTTTCCAACAGACCATACGCAAGTAACCTATCAGTTGTGGTGTTTCCATTTGCGAGTTTGTTTGCACTTTTGCTTTGTGTGCGAACAACCTAAACGATTCGCACACGACAATATTCGGTTGTTTGATGGCTATTAGCGTTTCATGTTCTGCCCAATAACCTTCAATAGAATCGTGGTCAACTGCACTAATCGTGCCAAACTCGGTAAGAACATCGTTCTCAAATACCGCCCACCCTGTTGTACCACTACCTTCATTATAATTCCCTGATGGGTCAAAACACAATACTTTCATTTCAACACTCCCTTAAAATAAAAATTTGGCGTACAAGCAGTTTCGTCTTGTACGCCATAGGAGAGTGTGTATGATACTTATACTATATCACACATCACCGAATAGGGCAAACCCCATTATCGCAACTCTCCACACCGTCAAGCGTACTTTCACCTTCGTATTTCTCTAACAGTTTGTGGTCAAACGGTTTCATCGTTGCAACCATCGAATCGTACTGCTCTTTGCTAATCGCTTCGTAAGGTGCTAACTGATAAGTACCGCCATCGTGTGATAGGAACGACACACCTACAAAATTATCCCAACCCTTCCAAACAATTTCTTCTGCATCTTCCCATTCATTCGGTTTAACCGTAATTGTGTTTGACGAATTGTGTTCAGTATATGCTTTTTGGAAGTCAAAGTATGTCTTAAACTGCTCTGCAACCGATATGTCATCTTTTGTCACTTTTGCACCACTCGCAATCGGAAAATCAATGACAAGCGTTCGTGCGTTTTCCAATGTCTGACCGACTTCTGCGTTGATGTTCCAACCCAACTCTCTAACTACGTTTACAAGTGGGTCAGTCGCATTGATTCTGATTCTACGAATGTAGTACGGACTGTGTGACCAATGTAAACCTGACGACACACCACCTGCTAACTGTGAGAGCGTTCCTTCGGGTTTTACAGTCGTCACAAGCAACGGTGCAGGTACACGCAACTTTTTAGCATACTCGTCTGCTTCGTTTCTTGCAATAAAAGACAAATCGCATAACAAATCGTACTCGTCAAAACGGTCTGCGTTAATTTTAGCAAGTGCATCTTTCCAACCTGTAAGAGAGCAACCGAGTAGTCTATCACGCTTTTGTGTTTTTGACCAACCTTCTAACTCTAACTCTACCAATGTCATACGAAGTCCTGCTCTTGCTGAAAGTTGTTGTGCTTTGTACAAATCTGTTCTATCAATCTTACCGTCTACAACAAAAGCGTCTACGTTAATCGTTGTTAGATTACACACACCTTTACTATCAAGTAAAATCTCGGCACATGGGTTCAAACCTTCTGCGTTCGGTCTGCGTCTACCTGCTTCTTCCAAGTTCACAAAACCTGGTTCGCCCTCGCCACGCATGATGGTGAAGATAAGGTTTAACATTTCTCTTGAAGGTTTCTCTGTAAATGCAACAGAATTGTTACTCATACGTCTATGATTTAGATGGAAACGACCATCGCCAATCGAAGTAATCTCGTCAAACCAAGCAGGTTTAACGCCCATCTCATCTAATATACCTGCAATTTCATCGTGACGCTCTAACGCTTCTTTTGTCCATATTCCGTTAATTCCGTACTTGGCTAAAATACTTTCCCAATCATCTTCATCGCAAAGGAAAATTTCTGCGGTTCTACGAACACCGCCAACCACAACATTGTTTCCAATAAGATTGCCCATATCTAAAATATGAATTGGTCTTACATGACCGTCAACAATCGGTGCAAGTGTTGGGTCAATTTCATTCTTCAACACTTTGTTAAATCCTTCAAACATCTCTTGTAATGGTTCGTGTCCACTTGCTGTACCGCCAAATGTTTTTAGTCGTTCGCCTTTTGGTCTGACCGAGTTGTACGAGATTTTGATAGTGTGAATATTATTGTATTTAGATTCACTAATCAATTTGAAATACCAGGTAAGAGCAGACACCCAACCCTCTTTACTGTCGCCCACGAGCATTTTAGCGTAGCCATTTTCGAGAATGTGTACGTCTGTGTCTTCCAAACGTTCGTGTGACGGTAGTGGATTGTATTCGCTGTGAATTAACTTCACGTCTGTACGCACTTTTGGTAGGTTTTTAGCCATTTCTTTCGTACACTTAAACCCTACGCCTGTTCCTACTAACAAGAGATAGAACAACTCACCTAAATCTTCCCATTTTTCAATGTTCGTGAACGAACAGTTAAAGTTTCCAAGAGGGTATTTTTCACTTGCTTTCGTTCCACCTACCCAAAGTGTTCTACCTGATAAAAACTGTTTTAGGTTAAACATACTGTTGAACAAATCTTGTGCTTCTTTTTGCAGTTCAACAATATCGTAACGCAATCCTGTTTTTTCAAGATATGTAGCCGCAAGTCCTACGTTGTACTCTACTGCTCTGCGACACGTTTCTTTCCACGTTTCTCTGCGGTTCTTTTCGTCAACCCACCGAGAGTATGTGCGGTAGAATACGAACGATGATAATTGGTTCATGTGTTCAGGTGCATCAGGGTATTGCGAGATAAATTCGTTAGATAATAACAATTATTTTTCCTCCTTTATGTTCAATCGCAAATCTTCCATTGTAATACTTGTTTTTGGTTTTGGTTTTGGTGGTGGTGGGTCGTACACTATATCATCACCACAATGTAAGCAAGGTACTTTATACATCAAAGGCTCTGATGTAAATTCAAACAGCGTTTTTAGTTCAAACCGATTCCATTTGTCGCACGAAACACAAAGAATAGCACCATATTCAGGTTTTGGAGGTTCTAAAACAGGTGTTTTTGTTTCGATAGAAAACAATTTTTTTAACCAATTATTCATTCACTTTCCTCCTTTTTCTTTCTGCAATCTTGCACAGACAAGTGATAGTATTCGTTATCATGTGTTATAGCGTAAAAATCATTTTCTTCAATCTTTCCTCCGCAAAGATAACATTTCATAGTAAACCTCCTCAAAGTGTGGTTTTGTTATTATACCAAACTTTTCTTGTCACTCCAATAGGTTTCGGTAAATTCTACTTCACAAACAATAGGTACTTTTACGTCAGGCGTATCTTCCATAATTGCTTTGATTTTAGGTATTATCCAATCTTCATCAGGTGTTACGTTAAACTGCAATTCATCATGTACACATAAGACCAACTTGCTTTTTAGTTTGTTGCTCACAAGGAAATCGTCAATCTCAATCATTTTCATTTTAAGCATATCTGCACACGAACCTTGTATCACATAGTTAGCCGCTTTATAAAATCGCCACGAATCTGAAAGATAATATCTGCGACCATAAAGGTTCTTGGTGTACGTCTTATCGTACAACGCTCGTTCAACTGCTCGTTGGTACTCGATAACTAACGGAAATGCGTTCGTGTAACCTTGATTAAGTGCTTTTGCTTGTTCCATATCAATATCTAACACTTCTGACGCTTTCTTATCACCGCCACCATAGTTACGCATAAAGTTGAACATCTTGCCAATGTTACGCCAACGCTTAAACTCTTTTTCGTCAAGCGTCTTGTAGTCAATACCCATCGCTTCAAGTGCTTTGATTGTGGTGGCTGAATGAACGTCAGTTGGTGTCCATTCTTGATGTGATTCTTCGGTATACCACACACCATCTTTCTCGTAACATTTGAAAGGCATATACGCTCGGCATAGGTTCAAATCACCGCCAAAATACATGGTGTAATGTGCTTGAACACGTAACTCGACCTGTGAGTAGTCAAGGTAGTACACACGCCCTTTGAACGCTCTACGTGGGTTAAATATCTCGTTTCCTAACTCATCTACAATCGCATCTTTCGGAAACTGTTGTGCATCGCCACTAAATCTGCCTGTTACAGTATTGTATGCGTTCATTTGTGTGTAGAAACGACCATCATACTCTGAATCATTGAGTATCTTTTCAATGTAAGTAGACTGCCACTTTTCCAATCTGCGTAACGTCTTAATGATTTTGGCTAACTCGTCACCGTTTGACGCTTGTTTCGATAAAAACTTTTTATCAGTTGTTTCAGGGCGTTCGCCTGTTATGTCCGTATAGATGTCCTTAATAAGTGCGTGTTGCCCTACGTTAAACTCTCGACCTGCTAACTGATGTGATTTAATTCGTAAGTCTTCAATGTACTGTGACATTTTATAATGTGCTTCGTTTAGATAATCTCGGTCTACTTCAAGTCCGACACGTTCCATTTTGTATACAACAGGTATTAAACGAAACTCACGTTTTGCAACTTCATTCTGTTCTTTGTTATTGATAATCGGTCTTGCCTTATGAACTAAAATATTGGTTAAAATCACGTCAACAGCCAGGTAAGGTAGCATAATATCCATCGGAACGTCTTTATAAGTCGGTTTTGGGTATTCACGTTGAAACGCATTATACATATCAATAACATCGCAAGGTACTTCTTCTGCACCGTCTAATGCTCGTTGTAATCTTGCAAGTGACCAACCAACTGCACGTAACATCGCAATCAGGATTTTCTTGTCCTGTGCTTCTTTTGCTTTTAGCCACGCCTTAACGTCTTTCTCATAGCGGTCTGACGTAGCATCAATATACTTTTTACCAATCTGTTTAAGAGCAAGACTATCGCCACCATCACCTGCTGATACTGCTTCAAATATCAGGCGACACAATCCCATCGTATCGCCCCACGCTCGAACCTTTAATGGTGCATCATCACCACACACGTTAGCCATCATGTGCATATCGTATGTTGTGTTGTGTGCATAAACACGATTGACCATCTGTGACCAATTCACTAACTCCGATAAAATGGTAGGTGGGAATACGAATACCTGGCACTCCCACGCTATTGCACATAGGAACGGTCTTGCCTTCTTAATATGAAGTCCATCAGTTTCGGTGTCGAACGTAATGTAGTCAGGTTTATGCAAGAACAACTTATTTGTAATCACTTCTGCATTTTCAGTATATTCAATCCAATGGGTTTCGTTCGCTATCGTTATCTGCACACTCACACTTCCTTTGTTCAAGCATTTTCTTTGTCTGCAATACAGTAATTAGATTTAGAACTACAATAACCCACGTTCCAACGTTGGCAACCAGGTTTACAATTTTGAATATCATTTGCCTGTACTCCCAAAAGCACCGTCACCACGCTCTGTTTCAGTTAGAAACAAAACAGGTTCAAAAGTTGCTTGTTCTACCTTCTTTATTATACCCTGTGCAACACGTTCACCTTTCTTAATTCTACGCAAGTAGCCATCTTTTTCATCGAATTTAAGTAAAAGTTTAATCTCACCACGATAATCACTATCAATCGTTCCATTGAAAGCAATTATATTTTCATTGAACGCCAAACCGCTACGACCACGAATCTCTAACTCATAACCTTCGGGAATTTCAAACGCTACCCCTGTTCGTACTTGTGTCCACTCACCTGCATATAAAAGTGTTTCGTTTAGTGCATGAAAGTCAAAACCTGCCGCACCTTTTGTTTTATATTGAGGAATAATTGCATCTTTATCCAATGCTTGAACGTTGATAATCATACATCTACACTTCCTTTTCAATAAATTCTGCAAACGCAGGTGTTTTTTCACCAACATACGAACCTAACACATTGTATATAAAAAACTCGTATGCTTCTTCGTAATTCATATCATCACGCATAAGTATTTCAATACATTTTTCCATGTCGTATAGTGCAATAGTATTACTGCCTACGTGAACAACTCCAATAATCGCTTCGTCAAAACCATCGGCACATAAAATATCTTCATCGTACTCGGCTAATAAATCTCGCATACTCACACACCTACACTCCCTTGTTGTGATAATGGTATTAGTTTTGTATTCTTGTAATCAGTTCGGTATGCGTCAACCGCCAACCGTAACCGTCTTGTTGCCATCAACCCATTCGCATTGACTGTCACTAAAAAGTTAGATGATAATTTATTGACTACATCATTAAACGGACTTCGCTCTAACCCTGATACTGCCATCAAGTTTCCTGTTGGAACAGGCGACACGCTACTTAATAACGTCTTAACAACCATAGGATTTGTACGACAAATACTTGCAACCACTGTATTTACCGCTTCGTTCGTTTCGTTGTAACTTCTTCGTTCGGTAACGTAGTCAACCAAACGAAATACGTTGTTGTTGTAATTGTTAGAAAGAAAACGACTTGCCCAATCCACATGGTCTTTTGTAACAACAATACGTTTGTAGTCACTACTGCAACTAAAAGTAGCACCTGCACAAGCGGTGGCAACTCTCGCAACTTTCTTCCATGCTTCCGCACCAAATAATTTAATATCCGTATCATACTTTTCATTTAGTTCACTCGCCACCTGTATAATGTATTCTTCAACACCTTCTGCAAACACAATCTGTTCGCTTGTACGTGTCCACACCCACTTAATTAAGTTTGCGTACATATCAGGTTCGTAGGCTTTAACTGTCGGTTCGTCTAATGGTGACGAATCGTGTTCTTTCACAACAAGCATACACAAGTCGAAACGTGCAATATCTTCGTCACTACCAATCAAATCTAACATAACGTGTACGCCTGTTGGATAGTCCTTGATATTCACCGACTGACCGTTTGAATTTACTCGTGGGTTGCTACACCATAATAACCTTGTTTCGGCAGGTGCTTTACCTTTCGCTATCTTATGCACCGTTGCCATACGCTCGGAACGCATAGCAGTCAAACTTGCCATCACATCTCGTGACATACCGCTCAACTCGTCTAACACGACCAAACCTTTATGATTGCGTGGAACAGTACCCCAATTTATCTTAAATCCACCTGTCGTTAGTTTATCTGCACCGCCTAAAATCCCTGCGGTAGTAGCACCTTTTAACGCCATGAAGTTACCAATACCTACATATCGTTGGAACATAAGAGCGGTTTCAGTTTTACCTGTTCTCGATTCACCTACAATCAATATTTCAGGATAACCTTTCATTTCACGACCATTAAATTTGAATCGTAGTGGTGAGTGGTACATCAAGTCCACAGCGTTCGCTATCATCGGATTCGGCTTAAATATCTTGGTGAAGTTATGGTGTTGCTCGGCTCGTTCTGCCATTTTTATAAATGGGTTTCCTTGAAACACTTTCAAACTCTCCGCAATCTCGTCAGTCATTTCAAACGCATTGATAGCATTGTCACTTTCTTCAACTCTATCAACTATCATAAACACACGTTGACCATCAAGAGGGTGTGCATACGGTTTGAAGAACGCTCGGTATCTCTCACCGTCTTGTAGATTCAATCCAACTGTATACGCATACTGCTCTACTGCTCTGTATTCTTCTGTTTCTTCGCTCGGCACATCGGGCGTGAAAACCACTTTGTAAACAGGTTTTCGTGCCTTGATAACCTTGCGTACACCTGGACACTTCTGCGGTAGTCCAATAAACTTGTTGACTGCTTTATCTTGTTGAGTTTCATTTACGTCTACCAACTCCATCACATCTTTTAGGTTTTCTTCCAATGTCCACCAACCTTTTTGGTTAGCAAATGGACACGTCATACAAGGTGAACGGTCTGACGTAAGATGTGGATTGTTACATTCCCATTCGATAGCGGTAGGTGTTTGCATCGGTGAATCGTATTTACCTGACAACAACACTCGTGCTGACACTCGCTTTCCTGCATATCTACCTTCGGGAATATCCCATAGATTGATAATCGGGTACACAACATTTTTGTCTTCTTTGAATAAATCTTCGTTATACGCTACTGCTTCTTGAATCTTTTGGTATAAATCGTTTGCATTGTGGTTATGCTTAATAATGTAGTCAGTAAGGTCTTTGCTTTCTTTCGTACCTTCTAAACCCAAATCAACAAGAGAAACGTCTGCACCTGCTTCTTTCAATAGGAACGCAACGGTTCTTGCACCCTTCTTACCTGCTTCATCGCAATCATAACAAATAGCAACTTTTCTACCTGAAAACAAATTAACAAACACTTTTGGGAAATTGCCTTCACCTGCGGTCACAGTTAAAGCATTGAATCCCAACTGACGTGCTAATAGTGCATCGTTTTCACCTGCACAAAGTAACGTATCTCGTTCATCATGTAGCCAATGGTCAAACGGAAAGAGTAATGCTGACGCACCTTTTCTTGACCGCATTTTAGGCTGACCGTTCGGAACGTATGTGCGAACATCGCACAACTCACCGTACAATGTAATCGGGTACATAATACCATCGCCACCGTAGGCTAATCGGTACTCTTGTATTGTCGCTTCTTCAACACCACGACTTTTTAGATAGTCCATCAGTTCAATGTTGTTGTGTAACAACTTCTCGGCTTCTTGCCATTGTTCAAACTGCACATCGTCTTCGGACTTTTCAAGCGTCTGTATCAACTTAACTGCCTGTTCGTAGGTAACACCATAATACTCGGCAATAAATCCAATCTCGGACAATCCACCGCTCTCAAACCTACCTTCTGCTTGGCACGTCTTACAGTGGAACACACGTTTGTTTATATTTATATGTGCTGACGGTCTTGTATCATAACCCTTATCGTGAGGAAATGGGCATAGTATATCACATTCACCGTTCGGTTTTACGCTGATATTAGGAAATATTTTCTCAAACACAAGTCAACCCACACCCTTCTGATAGCAAAGCAGGTAGCCACACTTCAACTACCTGCTCTACTTTTCTGTATTACGTTCGGTCAGAATTACAACGGAAAATCGTTACTCTTATTTGCTTGTGGTGTTGGTGGTGTTTGGAAAGGGTCTGCTTGTGCTACTGCTCTTGCAGGTGCTTGTGGTGCTTTATAAGTCGCCACAAAGTCACGCACTTTCTTTTCACCTTCGTATTCTTCTTCACGATTTTTCACAACGATACGAATACTTGCAAACTGAATTGCTTTTTGGAAGTCGTGGATAGTGTCAACTTTTGTACCTTCGGGGAACTGTAACGCTTTTGCAATTTGCTGAAATTTGAACTTCGCTTTATCAGTGTCCACAAGGTAATCCCATAATTTACGTTTGCCATACTGTTGTTGAACATCGTCACGAATAGTCAACGTGAGTGTAATCATATCGTTGCCTGACGTTTTGGACTTACCAATTTTCGCTTCGCTAATGATTGCTTCGTACTCGCCTTCGGGAATCGGTGTAAACCCTGTGTTAGTGCCTTCTGCTTCTTTGTGATTAACTGTTAAAAATCCCATTTGTCATACTCTCCTTTTTAGATGGTGTTTTGATTATACATGACCAACGTTTTCATCGTCAATGTATTCTTGGTAAAAATCTTTCAGGTTATCGAACAACTGTTGTACTGCCTGTTTAGAAACTCCATACCGCTCGGCAATCTGCTCAAAAGGTTGTGTCTTACGCAACTCGGACAACTTTTGAAACGCTAACTCGTTACGCAACGATTTTGTTTGCATGGTAGGAATATAGACCGAATCTTTCTTTTTAGCCACATAGTTTGCTTTCTTGTCGTAGAAACATTCAATCGGTGCAATCTCTTTCTTAAATTCTTCAATGCTCTCGAACATGGTGCAAATACGTGTGTATAGCGAATTATCATCAACACGCAACTCGGTAAGGTTTAACTTACCGTCTTTCACATAAAGCATAGTGTTCTCAACTAACGATTGTTTCTTACTCACATCATCACCCCCTTTTATACCCCAACTGATTGAAAACTTCTGACCAAACAGGATTTAGAATAACCGCAGGTAGTGGTTGCTTATGCTTGGACTGACGAACACCTGCCTGGTAGATACCATGATTTGTAGTCAACACGCCACGTTGCAGAACACCTTCATCGTTTACCTTGTTGAACATATAGAAAATACCGTCAACGTGTGCCATAACAATATCGGCAGTATCTTTACCTTGTAACTGAATCTTGGTGGCAATCGCCTGTTCGGTCATTTCATCTTTCACAACACCTTCGTGTGCAATCCACATCACGTGAAACGATTTTTCGCCACGTTTTGTGATTGAGTGCCACGCTTTGACTGCTGACAACATAATGTCACGCAGGTCGCCCCAATCCGCCATAGCACCAAATTTACCGCTAATCTCACGCTTACGGTTAGGTGCATAGGACTTGGCAACATACTCTTTGACTAACTCTTGCAATCGGCTGATACTGTCGATAAAGATAAGGTCGTATTTGAAATCACCTTGCTTCTCAAAGAAACCACGCTGAACAATATCGGTAAATTCCTTAAATTCTTCAAACGTTGTAATCGCCACTCGGTCTACATTCTTTGCATCGGATAAAACTGCTGTACCACCTTCCAGGTCTGCAATCAACACTTTCAGTTTCGGGTCGTCTGCGGTACTCGTTTTGCCTGTTTTAGGCTTACCGTACAGTAAGCCATGAAAACCCTCACGTACTTCGGCAGGTTTAGTAATTTTTAGCATCATACATTCTCCTTTTTGTTGTATAGTTGGTTGATAAGATAATCAACGTTGCTACCGTCAAGACTTGCTTGACATACGGACTGATAAGCACAATCCCACGAACAGTCTTTTGTAATGTTACGGTAGATACGTGCATTGTCCATATCCTGCGTAACGATTTTGAGTTCTTCGATTGACGCATCAATTTCAGGTTGTAAACGTGTAACTTTCAGTCGTCTAAAATATCGGTTGCCTTGTGCTTTTAAGTGGTCAAGCATCTCTGCATAATCGTGTACGTTTAGACCATTCTCTTGAATCGCTTGTAGGTACAAATCATGCGTTGTTTTCTGTGCTTTGTTCTGTGACAAACCGCCTTTTTTGAGTAGTTCAGGTTTCTTCGGCACTTCTTTTAAGATAATGTTGTAGACAAAACCTGCAACGTCATAACCTAACTGTTGTAACGCCCACCAATAACGTGAAATCTGTCTATCCATATCGGCTTTCTTTTCGTACATCTCAATACTTGCGGTGGTCTTGTGGTCATAGAACCAAACCTGACCATGTTCGTCTTTGACAACTAAATCAATCGTGCCTGTGTAGTTTAGGTTGTCGGACAAAGGAATTGCAAACTGCAATTCCGTTGCCAACACTTCAAACTTTGAATCTTCGCTTTTCCATTGTGCAAAATAATTCTCGGCTACACTGAACGCCAAACCATATAACTCGTCAATTTCAAACTGTTCCATGCCTGACGTGTCTGTTTCATCAAACAGTTTCTTCATATCCGTTAACGCCTGTGCTTGACTAAAATTTGTGTAAAAACTTTCAAGGTACTTATGAAACAATGTACCAAAGAATAATTTGTTGTTCGGTGTTTTCGGTGTTAAGCGTTCGTTCCAACTGTAATTCCATCTTGTTCTGCATCGCAAGAAGTCGTTAAGTTCGCTTCCTCTAATGTTTCGCTCTGACATTCAATTTCACACTCTCTTTCTTCAATTTTTTTAATCGTTGCTTCAAACTCGCCTTCGTTATGTGACCACGCACTTTCACAAACATTGTGTTTACCATGTAGGTAAGCATACAATCCATAATCTGCGAACGTAATTGATACCGTTCTGTTTTCAGGACTTTCCATACGCCACGCCAATACCTTTGTTATGAACAACATCTCTCTACCGTTCATCATACACACTCACCCCCTCTCGATATAATCATCATAACACATAACACTTTGCACGTCAAGCACCTATCCTAAAAGTTTTTTAATTGCTTTAAGTCCACCTTCGTTGACGATATCAGTCAGTGACTTCTTGTTTTCTAAAAGCGTGTTGATTTTCTCGTCTACGGTGTTCTGACATACGAAACTAATAATCGTGTGTTTGTGTAACTTGTCTTGTGTTGTCGGTGTAATACGGTCTTCGGCTTGTTCATTCTCGGCAGGATTCCACGCCTTGTCCATAAAGATAATGGTATCGGCTCGGTCTAATGTAAAGCCTGTACCTGCACTAATAATATTACATAGTAGCACGTCAATCTCGCCACGTTGAAACTTCTCGGCTTGTTCCATCTTTTCTTTGTTGGTCATTTCACCATGTATCATACCTACACGCAATCCAATACTTTCAATTAAAGGTTTTGCAAACTTCAAATAACTTGTAAACATACTCATAATAACTGTTGGTTCGCTCGATGATTCTTTTAGATAATCAAGAAGTGAATCAGTCTTTCCACTACCTGTATCAAGTCCAAGTAATTCAGGTTCTAAACACAACTGTCTTAATCGCATCAACTGTGACAAAACTGTACTTGCATCAACGTCTGTGTCTTCTACAAAGAAGTATTGCAACATTTCATCATACGCTTTACGTTGTTTCGTACTCATTTCACAATAGAAGGTCACACGCTCTTTATCAGGCAACCACTCCATCACGTCTTTTCTTTTTCTCTGCACACTTATTATACCTACAATATTCTGCAATTCATCAACTCTATGTGGTTTTGCACCTAAAACTTCATTGTAACCCATAAAATTTTCTTCTACTTTGAAATAACGTTCGGCAAATTGCCAATAACTCGGAAACTTTTTAGGATATAAGAAGTGCAAGATACCATAAATATCGGCAGGGTGCTTAACTGTTGGTGTTCCTGTGAGTGCGTACTTTCTCTCGGCTTGTAGTTTGAATATCGCTTTACTTTGCGTGGTCTTATAGTTACGCAAGAAGTGTGCTTCATCAACAATAACCATTCCAAACGTCTGCAAGTAAACACTCTTGTCTGTATCTGCTTTTAATGTGTCTTTTGATACAACCAACACGCCACCATGTTCTTTGAAGTCTTCATAGATTTGTTCACGCTTCTTCGGTGTACCTGTAACTACTGCTACTCGAATGTTCGGCAACCACTTCTCAAATTCACGTTGCCAATTATACACAAGACTTGCAGGACAAACGATTAAGTTAGTTCTTGGAAACAGTTTTGCAATCAAACTAATTAAAGTAGGTGTTTTGCCTGTTCTTTGTTCATTGAAGACACCTGCACACTTTAACGCTTTCAAGTAATAAACATCTTCATTCTGATAACCACGCAATCGCTTGTCGAATACAAACTCTCGTGCCTGTTTTTTCAGTTCAACAAGACTTTTCAATCCGTTTTCTTTTGCTTGTCGATTCGGCTCTAACACACTTTTGACTTGCGGAAAATCTTTTATCAGTTCACGCAAACTCCACAAGTTAGAAGGCACACGCAAACCATTTTTTACTTTTGTCGCATTGTGCCTGTTCTCCAAACTGTAACGTTCTTCTCGTGCAAGTTCGCTGAAATATACAAAGTCATTATCAAACTTGATAATCATACACACTCCACCTTTTACATTAACTCTAACGCTTGTTTCATCAGTTCTAACACTTGCTCGGCTTTCTTGTCGTCAGGATTGTTTGCAACATACAATTCTAATCGTTGAATTGTTCGCTTCGTTTCGATTTTCGTTTTTTCCATCGGGTGCAAAGTCGGTAACATTCTATTCACCACCTTTCGTATAACCTGCATTACAAGACAAACAAACTCGATAATTGCCAATAACATATAAATCACTACGATTACAAGAAATACAGTAATCATGCTCATTGTCACCACATTCCAGGAAACCAACGTCACTATAAAACTTGCCTACATGAAGGTCGCCAAACTTTTCTTGTTGGTATCGTAAAGCAGGATAGAATGGTAATCGCTTCACCTGTTCAATTCCTAAACCTCTATATGTTGCAATCTGATTCATCTGCAAGTGTTCGGCAAGTGTCTTCACGTCTAAATACTTTGCGTATCTCATGATTTTTTGTAGGATTTTTGCTATCGTGTTCGCATCTATCGGTGTTCCGTCTTCTAACTTGAACACGTCACGCCAATCATGATATTTCAGTCCACCATCAATATAATTCTTTCTCGGTGCAAGTATAGAAAGTGGGTGTACTTCTACTTTTAGTACGTCAAAGGTGTCAGGATTAATTTGTTTCGTGGATAATACACCATGTAAGACACCTTTGATTAAATCGTTGAATGTTAGTCTATCGTTTAACTCTTTCGCCAGGTCTGCCCACTTAATTCCGTTTGATTCATTAAAAGATTCTTCCATCATCTGCACAAACGTCTGTATGACTTCTTTTGCTAATTGTGGATTCTCGGCAAGTGCCTGTTTCAGTTTCGGCTTATCGTCTAAACTTATTTTGAAGTCCAATAGTGCCACACTCCCAATTTAACCATGTGAACGAATCTCTCGAATGTAATACCATAACGATTGTGTAAATCATGGTAAACAAAGTAAGTACCTAACTTTTCAATATCCATCAGAATGTCAACTCGCTTTCATCAGTTTTTTGTTTCGGTGCTTCTTGTTTAACTTCCACTTTCACCATGTTCATATCCTGCTCAATCAATCCACGAATGTAGTCACTTGTTGATATGTTACGCTCGGCACACACGTTCTCAATGTGTATCGCTTGTCGCACGTCTGAAAGTCTTATTGTAATCGGACTTGCCATGTGTTTAATCGTGTTGCTTGTGTTGTTTTGTGCGAATATCTCTAACGCTTTATCGTGGTCGTACAGTGTAATCAATTTACCATTCTTAATCAAATTCATTGTACTGTTCACGTGGTCGCTATTACATTCGTGAGTATGCTTACAGTATGGATTCAAATTCGCATCGTACACCAATTTGTTCCGCTTTCGGTCTTTGCCACACGCACTACACACCTTTTTTAGCATCTTTTTCACCTTCTTCTATCCAAAATAATTCATGCACTTTACAATCAAAATACTCTGCCATTTTTAACGCTGTCAATATGCTCGGTCTAATGTGACCGCTTTTGATTTTCTTAATTGTTTCGACTGAAATACTGCAATACTCGGACAATCGTTTTTCAACTTCGGCAATACTGATACGCTTTTCAAAGTGTAATGTTTGTCTTGCTCGTTCCTGCTCAATCTCGTCTGCTAATCGGTTATTCAATCGGTATGGTAACGTCACACCTGCCATGTTATCTACTCCTTTAATTATATTCTTCTATCCAAACTAAAACGCTTATTTTTTCGCCATCGGTTTTTGTTATCCATCTCTTAAAAAGATAATTGTCGAATGGCTTTTCTTCGTGGTACAAACAATAATCTTCAAAAAATTCTTGCTCGTCTTGAAATCCACTATCAATTAAATCGTCTAAACTTAAATCAAACTCCCACATATGTTCGGGAAATATTCCGTATTTTAATAATTCTTGTTTTGTCACTGTTCATCACTCCATATCAAAATCGTCAATGTAATGTTTTGCACTTCCAACATAAAAGTAATAATTATCGTTATGTTTCAGTAGTCTTGTTTTTGTTGCGTTCCGTTCATCATCGTAAAAGTAGTGTATTGATTCTTCGCTATTCGTATCAATAATGTGCAATCCATCACCATTCTTTTTGATTGCTTTCACGTCACACACCTTCTTTCAGTTTCTCGGCAAGTTCTCGCCAATTCACTTCGGCAAGACAATAATTGATAAAGTCGTTAAACAAGTGTACTTCGGTGTCTGTTTCGTCATTCATCTCTATCCAATAACCACGTATCATGTTCATAATTGAATATATCTCGGCTTCTTCTGTCGGTGGTTCTTCTCGCAAGAATTGTCGTACTGAATTATAAAGTCCACTTTGCTCTGAATACAAGTCTGTTAGATACGTCTGCCAATTTGTATAACCATTGTACTTTTCCATCATTACACACCTTCTTTCTTGAAATAACCATCTTTGTACCATGAAGGATATTCGTTTATGTCTTTGAATTGTGTGTAAAATCGCTTCTTGTCATAGTATGGTTTGCTTGTGCTAATATCAATTTTGTCCATGTCTTCTCTTGCTTGTGCGTTCTCGTAAACGATTCTTGCCTGGTGTTGCGTGTCGCAAACGAACACCAATTTATTCGTCTTGCCTTCGGCTTCGCCCCAACCACTCATAAAATTGTCTGTCATTGTTACATACCACATTGTCACACACTCCATCTTCTTTTTATTTTAGAAGGTGTCACGTGTTGTGTAACACCTTCTATATTTAATATTCTACACTATGTTGATTATGGTGTCAAGCCTTTTGCAACACCTGGAAAGATTTTTCTCGCCATTTTCTGATTCTGTATAATTGATTCTTATGCTCGAATACTGTTTGCGTTCCGTACTTTGTCAGTGTAAAGGTGTCTAACTTCTCGCCACCTTGAAAACTGATAGGTGTGTCAAACTTAATCGTGTCGCCAATTTTTGCTATCGGCTTCTTCGATTTTTTCTCATGCTTTTCCCAACACGTTTTACGCCATTCGACTGCGTTCTCGTATGTTGTTGGTGTCAGTAAGTTAAGAATGGACTTCGGACAATCAAAGTAGTATGGTAATTCGTGTTCCGTCATATCTTTGTAGCACAATTCCATTCCGTCTACACTCGTCAAGCACACCATCGCAAATGTTTCAGTCTTGTCTTTGTTCTGTAAAGCACCATAGTATGTTGTGCCAACCATTGAAGACTTGACTACATTGTAGTATCTTGAAAATTCATCGTCTAAACACGCTTTTCTGCTTGTATGGTCAATCATATAAATTCCTGTCCAACCCACTTTAACCACGCACCTTTTCTTTTTGATTTTTGAAGAAGTCTTTTTGATAAAAACCATCATAACCATGTCCATCACCTTGCTCGAACCATTGTGTTAAATTATTCTTCGGCAAGTTTGAAAGTGCTGAACCCAAACTGCTATGAATATAAACTTTGTGCATATCGCTTCGTGCTACTCCATTGTCGGCAACAATATCGGCTTCTTCTTCGGTGTTGCATCTAAAAAGCAAGTAATTCGATTTTCCTTTTGCTAATCCCCAACCACTCATACACTTGTCACGCATAGTCACGTACCACATTGTCAACACTCCTTTTTTATGTTGGGAAGGTGTTGCCACCTTCCACACTCTTATCATATCACATTGTATATCGTATGTCAACACTTTTCTTTAATAATTTTCTTGATTCCTTGCAAGGTGTCGGCTTTCCAAAATCTATCATTCACATACGCTTCATAATAACCACTTGGAAACAATCGTGTTATTGTCACACCTTTATATGTTATCGTGTCCAATTTTCAATCTCACCTTCTTCGTTTTGGTCTGTTATTGCTTCAATGTCGTATGAAGTGGACTTTGATATATATGCCCACAATTTTTCATCGAACATGGTGTTAGTAAACTTAATCGGGTTCAAGTTTCTTTCTAACTTTTTGATATACTCAAAGTGTTCTTGTTTCATACGTTCAATAATTGTCATTGTGTCGCACCTTCTTTATTTTGTGCATAGAATAGTCCAAAACTTCCATCGGCTTCAAGGTGTCCAAAGTAAAAGTCGCCATGTAGTTTTGATAGTGTAGTCAATTCTTCTGCTACTTTATTAGCAATATTATCAATGTCTTCCCAAACAAACTCGTCATTATCTTGTGGATATTCTAAACCAAAGTATTCACAAACTGCTTCCGCTTGATACTGACCGTATGAACCACTTACCACGTCACCAACATAAGCCACATAACTTTCATTGTAGTCGTCAGTATAGTCATTCATAATTGATATGTTCAGACTTGTTTGTGCTTCTTCACGCAATCTCTTAATGTCACACTCACTGATAAACTTCTTCACTAATTCTTCCATCATCATCACTCACCTTTGTTTTTTTGTTGTCTTTCATACTCTTATCATATCACATTCAATATCGAATGTCAACACTTTTCTTTTAATTCGCTTCACCTTTGTTTATTAGATACAGTAAGTACGCTATGAGTGCTATCGTGATAGGTGCATGGAATAATATCATGTATTCTTCTGTTAGTGCTTCACGTCTGAAAAATGTGTAGATACTTGCAAGATTTAAGAATAACGATACCAGGATAATATGCTTCATCTTATGACACCATCTTTACTATATAATCAAGTACACTATCCCAATCACGATTCTCACACAATGACTTAAAATGTTCATCATCACTATTGTCATAGTCTTGCCACACATAACTTTCATTCTCGTCTTGTAAATTGTCGATTGCCACGAATCCCCAATTATGATATGTCAGTTTCCAATCACCTTTTACTAATTCATACTTCAACATTTTCATCACTCACCTTTATCGTTTTTGACTTACTGAAATATTCATCAGACACACATACTTCTTTGTCACACCACATAGCCAATTTTAGATATGTTTCTTTTGTCCACTCTTTACCATCGACAATGATTGTTGTGCCAATCGGCAAGTCTTCAAGATTCATTTTAGTTTCCACCTTTGTTAGTTTTGGTGTTCCACGTGAAACACTATTCTGAATGTTCCACGTGAAACATTATGTTATTTTACTTCTTGTACGTGATAACTTTTTCCGTCACTTTCTTTATGTTGTCATAGTCCACACCTTCATAGTGTGCTTGT
>Ga0209229_10000035_pt1 | contig 44199 bp, 61 predicted proteins | sample SanBayMetagenome_FD_187466 | JGI IMG/M metagenome (GOLD analysis project Ga0209229, IMG submission 187466) | Freshwater and sediment microbial communities from dead zone in Sandusky Bay, Ohio, USA (SPAdes) (version 2) | ecosystem: Environmental > Aquatic > Freshwater > Lentic > Sediment... | reverse complement strand
TAAACGAGAAAGAAAAAGTAATAGATACGTTAACCAAGGAACAGGAAATGAGTACTAAGAACGAGCTTGAATTACTAAAGCTTGAGTACAAGGCAAAAGAAGCTGAGTTAAAGGCACAAGTAGAAGCGCTACGGTCGCAAATTTCATCAACACCAACACAAGAGGAGATTATTTATGGATAGGCAAAAAAGAGAGTTCGCTATTCGCCAAATGCAAGAAAGAGCTAGAGAAAAAGAAACGAGCTGTAATAAGTATGCAGCTGGGGGAGTAGCTAAAATTAGAAAAGACGTTGCTACAAAAAGCGGAGCAGCGGTCAAGCCCAGAAATATGGGGAGGAGCGGTAAATGATCGGAATGAACCGCAATAACATGTATAAGCAACGTTCTTTTACTGCTGGTGTTATAGGAAATATTGAAGCTGAGATTGATAGATACAGGAGCATTTTAAGTAATCCGGCCAGCATCTCTACGCTAGAGGATTATAAGTACCATGTCGGGGTAATAGCTGGGCTTGATATAGCACTTGAACTGTTTAACAGACACATAATAGAGGTAAATAACAATGACTAACTGTGAAATAACCAATTACAAACCGAAAGATTTTAAGTCTTTGGGTATTGATCTCCAAACCTTCAACCAAGAAGCAATGATTGAAAAATTCAAGGAAGTATCGGTAACGGGGATTAATGTATTGATTCTTATTTACAAACCGCCTGTTGAGGAGGTCACAAGAGGAGGAGTTATCATCCCGCAAACTGCTGTAAAAGACGACCTAGAATATAACTCAATGGTCGGGATGGTATTAAAGCTTGGGCCAGATAGTTATAAGGGCGATCAGTTTCCAAGCGGTCCTTATGTAAAAGAGGGAGACTGGGTCGTATTCCCCCGTGGTTCATCTCTGCAGTCAAAATATGAGGGTGAGCCGATAATTATGGTAGAGGATTTTAAAATCAAGCTACTAGTCGATAATCCATCAAAAGTATCAAGGTAAGAATATGTTTAAAATAGATATTGAAAATACAAGCGACTTAAACGCTGCTATTCCTCCTTTAAAAGAAATAGCCGAAAATAAAGACGAGAAGGGCGAGGATAAAGAAGAGCAAGCCGCTGTTAAAGACTTAGGGGAAGATATACAAGCTCTAGATAGCAATGCCGATAAAAGCGATATTCCCGAGGATGCCACAAAGCTAGAGGAAAAAGCTGCTAAAACCTCTACGCCTGACAAAGACAAGGAAAAATACTGGTCTAAATTAAAAAAAGAACGTGAAGAAAAAGCGGCAATGGCCGAACGCTTGGAACAGTTACAGCAAGAAAAACTGCAAATGGAACAAATGCTCCGTCAAGCTATAAACACCGGTTCTACTCATTATAAGAATAATGTTACGAGCGAACTCGAAATGGCACAGGCAAGGTTGCAGTTAGCACTGGAAAGCGGGGATGCTGCTGGAGTTAGCAGAGCTACAGCAGAGATTTCAAAGGCGACCCATGCTTTGAATGAGGCATCCAGAATAGCAAGTTTTCCTAAAGAAGAATATTCCGAAGAACATCTTAATCAGGTTCGGGCTAGAGAATATGAGGATAGATTATATAGCTGGCTTGAAAGTAACCCAGAAGTAGATAGAAATGCCCCCGAGTATGATGAAAAGCTGGCAGGTCAGGTTTTATCATTTATTAGAAAGCTGGATCGTAAATACCAGACTACCAATAAGGAACATCAAATAGGCGGAGGTGGTTATTACAGCATGATAGATGAGTATATCGATAATTTAAAGGCACAGGATACGACTACAACTCCTGCCAAACATTTTGGGGCAGTTCGCAGCCGTGCTCCCATGGAAGGGGTCCCTGATCCAAAAACAAGGGAATTAAGCGATAGAGAGAAAAAGGCAGCACTTGCTTTTGGTATGTCTTATGAGAGATATCGTGAGCTTTTAGATAAACATAATAAGGAAATGAGGTCAAAAAATGGCAATTAAATACAAACAAGACAAAAATAATGAGTTTAAGTCCGTAGATAGAGATATCAGGGAACATGATCTTGAAAACAATGATTTTGATTTGATGTTCACTGATTCAACCTGTCCTTTTAAAGCTTTAATCGAGGAAATAATGCAACCGGGGGAAGAATATTACTTTGCCTTTAATAGCCCTGAGCGCATTAATAGGTTACTGGCAAAGAAGTGGTATATCGTATCTCCTGATAGGCTTAAAAACAAACGTACTTATAGAGGGGACTTAAGATCGGAAAATGATTGTATTACTACCGGTGATACTATTGTTTTAGCACGTGATGAACGTTACGGGATTAAAGAGCAGGAATATTACGAAAATAAAGCTATAAGAGTAATGCGTGATACTTTGCAGAAAGTACAAACAGACATCTATAATCCGGTCATGCCATTTTCAGACAGGGCAATGTAGGATATTATGTCTTATTCTAAAATCATACTAAATAGCGATATTAAACTATCCTGGCCTTATCCACGCACTGAAGGAGAGATTGCTAGTGACATTAATAATGTGATTTCTGAAAATGATGCGTATACAATTACTCTTCCCCCAAGTAATACTGTAGAAACCGGTACTAGCCTGTTGTTTAATAATGTCGGGCAAAAAGACTTTACCCTCTTATATAATGACGGAACGCCGTTAACTAACGTAATTATTCCCGGGGAAGTAATACAGATATATCTAACTGAGAATCTAACCAGCGCGGGAGTATGGCAGGTAATACCTTTTGGTGGCGGTAGCAGCGGTATAGTAAGCTTTTCTACGGAAAGCCAGAATAACAGCTTGCAGATTACAAATTCGACTGTTACCCCTCCTACCGGTAACATTATTTTTAAAATTGCCGATTCGTTGAATAATTTAAATAATCTAACTACTCAGGTACAGAATGGGTTTTTAGTAATAACCGGTAATACTCCATTAAGTTTTGTAACTCGAAAGATAGGCGGGGGCTCTAATATAAATGTGCAAAGCGGTGATGGGGAAACAAATGACGTAATTATTAATTTAGCCGATTCTCTAGTAGGATTATCCAGTATTAATGTAGGTAATCTCTTGATCTCGGTAAATACCATTACTACAGCAAGCGGCGATCAGGATATTAACCTGGCTACTGTAGATGATGGGGTAATCAATTTAAACAGTACTCAAATTGACAATGTCGGTAACATGAGCGTACCGGGGAAGATTATAAATCCTGCTACTGCTAAAGCTTATTGTTTCTTTTACGATAATAATGCTCCAACTAACAATATCCAGATAGAGAGTAGCTTTAATATAGCCTCGGTTAGCGGAGCGCAAGGGTCATATGTTATAACTTTTGCTACTCCTTTTCCTGATGGTAATTATGCTGTATTACCGGCATTAGCACGCGGAACGGAAGTAATAGCGCCGTTTCAGGTGTTCTTTAGGTCTAGATCAGCAACGGAGGTCATCATTTTTGCGACCGATACGCTCGGCAATTTACTTCCTGTACTCGACGGCGTATCTGTGGTGGTATTTGGTAGTTAATTTTTAAAGAATTTAATCGAGAGAATATTTTATGTATGAATATCAAATAGAAGAAATATGCGCGCTATCAGAAAATAAATATTCTGTCCAAATATCTTTGGATGAATATGGGTCATATAGTCTTATTATTGTGTTTGATTTTCCAAACGATTTTTTTGACAATTGTATTACGGGATATGCAACCAGTAGTCTTAAAGAGATGTTAACCAATGACGATGATTTGTATTTAATACGAATAACTAGAATAGCTTTAGGTAATGAAAAAGTAAAAAATGATCTAAGAAAAGGAAAGAAAGCTAAATTTAAAATTAATTATAAAAAATGGATAAAAATATTTGATCAAATACAACAAGAACAACTAGAATTAAAAAAGAAAAAGTTGGAGTTTATTTTAGCTCAAGGGATTGAAGATATCTAAACAACCCTAAATTAGTAGTACGATTTGCAAAAGTGGCAGTCTTTTTGCTATAATATAATTAGATAGAAAAAAAGTCATGACTAGACTTAAAAAGGTCGTAGTTTGTAGCTAAATCTTTTCTAAAAAAGCTACCTCTGTCATCGCAAGACACAAAAAGGCTAGTTTTGAAACTTATCTAGAATCAAAGTTTATCGTCATAACTAGACGTTAAAAGGTCCTTAAAAGCTTGAATTAGCTTATCTTTTTTTAAATTTAAAATATTTACGTTTTTTAATAATTAACAATATATGAGGAAATTATGTCTAACGGCATTAATAGACCTTATGGTTTGGAAGTGGTTCAGTCTCAAATAGGAAACGGCGGAACACAAAAACTAGGTCAATACTTTATTTATGCATCCGCTGATGGTTTAACCACACAGCCAAACAGCATTTTTCAGGGTGATCCCATTAAATTCGTCAGTAACCCTGGTCTTGCCGTCATGGCAGGAACAATAGCACCACAAAAGTTATCAGCTCCAACAAACGGTGCACTGGTGCAAGCTGTTGCAACGGCAGATGCTGACGCTTTCCTTGGGGTGTTCATAAGCTGCGCTTATACTGATGCAAATACCGGCATACTTGTTGAATCTGATTACTGGCCCGGCGGTAGAGCAGTGAAAGCCGGCACACCTATTATTGCATATGTTAATGATGATCCAATGGCAGTATTTAGAGTTCAGGTATCAAGTTCTGTTGCAGCTGCAGCAGGAATTACTTTTTTAGCAACCGGGCTTGGTCTTAATGCCAATTTATCAGTGGCAGGAATAACCTTCACGGATGCTACTGCTATCGCAGGTGGTCAAAATCCACGTACCGGTAGTAATATATACGGCTCGGTTTACTATCTCGATGGCTCAACTTACTCGGCTACTACAGCTACTTTAGACGTAAAAATTATTGGCATTGATCCGGTAATTACCGGTAACGCAAATCCTACAGGATTAGTCCCTGGGGTAAATATGCCGTTTACTAACCTACTAGTTAAGTTTAACAAGCACATGTATGGATCAAGCGGCGTAGCAGGTCCAACAGCCGGAGCATAGAAGTAGAAGGAAAAAATGCCTGTTATAAAACAGGATCAGTAAAGAAAACTAAAAATAAAGGTAATTAATTATGTCTATTATAACAACCGGTGATATTCCAAGTCTGTTTTGGCCAGGTCTGTATGAGGTAAAATCTCAGTATGATCGGTTTAAGGGGGAATATACCAAAATCTACGAACAGGCTAATTCTGTCAAACATACCGAAAGGATGGTTGATATTAGAGGAACAGGTTACGCTCTTGAGAAAACGCAAGGTGCTCCTATTAAAATGGATAGCATGGCTGAGAGGTTTATTTATGAATTTGTCCACCGAGAATTTGCCCTCGGTTTTCAGATTACCAATATTGCCATGGAAGATGATCTTTACGCCGATCAGTTCTTTAATGGTACTAAATCGCTTACTACTTCTTATGAACAAACCAGAGAAGTAGTAGCCATGAACCCTTTTAACCAGGCGTTTAACGTAGCAGCAGTACAAAGTAACGGACAACCTCTTTGCTCAGGTTCTCAGCCTTACGATGGCGGTGTTTATTCCAATAGAGTCGGGGCATATAACGGCGTTAATGTTAATGTCGACTTTAGTGAGGCTGGTGTTGAACAGGTAGTAATACTAGCGGGTAAAATGAAAGATCAGGCAGGACTGCTAATTAATGCTCAAATTGAGAGATTGTTACTGCCGCAAGACTTAATGTTCTCGGGTTGTAGATTACTTGAATCTGTATTTAGAACAGGAACGGCTAATAACGACATAAATGCACTTTATAACATGAAGGCTATTCCGCAAGGTTATGAGGTAAGCCATTTCTTAACAAGTCCTAGCAACTGGTTTGGATTAACTAATGTTAAGGGAACACGCAAGCATTTTGTAAGACGTCCGCTTAAAGTAAATGTTACAACCGATCCTGTAACTGAAACCATGTCAGTGCTTGCATCAGGTCGTTATTCTTTTGGCATGTTTACTCCTCTTGGGGTAATCGGCGCACAAGGATCAACAGCTTAAAACTTTATAAATAAGCTTTAAGAATCTGTTTAAAGAAAGAGGCACTAACTAAATTAGCTAGTGCTTCCTGCAATATAAATAAAAGGAGAAATTATGTCTCAATTTTATGAATACAATTGGCCTGCTCCCGTAGCAAATGGAATATCACTCTTCCAAGGACTAACTGCAAATACTCCGCTGCTCTTAAACGGTTCTTATGTTAACAAAACCACAAAAACAGTTAACTTTGTTGATGATTTTGGTATTGTTCCAAGGATTACACTTAATTCAGCTGCTAATCTTTCCGGTATTAATTTTCTTATTACGGGTTATCAGAATGGGGTTTTTATTAGCGAAACTTTAGCAGGACCAAATGCAAATACAGTTACAAGCGTCAACTGCTTTGATAGTGTGGCGCAGATAATTCCAAGCGGTACTACAGGTTCTACTCTTCAAGTCGGAGTTGCAGCGCTTGGGTATTTTCCAATTATTTTATTAAATACTGCCAAGGTTAATACTTCAGGGGTAAGTTATGCCTTAAATATCGTAGCAACAACGGCTAATCCTGCTACTTATCAGGTGTTTTTATCGCTAAAGAATAATTTAGGCATGGGCAAATACGATGATCTAACGTCTGCCGCTAATGGTAATTTTACAGCTCCGGCCGCTGCTGCTACGGCATCGGCATTAATACAGTATAATTCTTTAGCTTCCAATTTACTCATTAAAATTGGCCCTAATAATAATGGATCGATTCTAAAATACCAATTCCTGCAATTGTAAGTTAAAGAGGAAAGTAAAATGCCGGCAACTAGTGGAAGTTATAGCTTTAGTAACATAAAAGCAGAGCTGATTATCAGAAAGGCTTACGAGTTAATCGGTATGCCTCTAAGTATGGTAACTGCCGAGCAATATAATTCAGCACTTAATATTATCAATTTTATCTTAAGCGATTGGACTAACTCCAATGTTAACTTATGGACATTAAAACTAAATCCTGTTTTCTTAACTCCGGGGCAAGCATCCTACCCTTTGCCAAGCAACATTACTAAAGTATTTCAAGTATTCCTAAGAAGTAACGTAAGACAATTAAATGGAACACCACAATCAAATTCGGGAGATACTTATGATGGAAACGGCGGAGGAATTGCTGCTTATGCTTTTGACGGCAATCCAGCAACAAGATGTACACAAAACGTTCAAAACGGCAATATTTCTTATGATTATGGAGAAGGGGTGACAAAGCAAATCAGCATTATCGGTATTCAAAGTTATGTTTCTAATCGTCCATATAGCTTAGTTTTAGAAGCATCACAAGATACGATAAATTGGTTTACTGTTTTTACTCTTCCTCCATCATATCCATATAAAGCACATGTAATTTCATGGTTTTATATATCTGATCCAATTTACGCAAGGGCATATAGAATTAGAGAAACAGGAGGATACACACTCGATATTGAAGAACTTTATTTTAATAGTATAAGCCAGGATACTACCATGAGCGAGGTATCCAGATATGAATATCTCACCTATCCCAATAAATCGCAAATCGGTAGACCTACCATTTACTACGTTGATTACCAGAGGAATCCATCTCTCTATATATGGCAGACTCCCGCTCTCATGTATAATTTAATAATGTATAGCGGTCAAAGCAGTATAGAAACGCTAGAGAATTATACGCAAAGCGTAGATATCCCACCATATTTTTATACTCCTCTAATATATGGAACGGCAGAAATGCTAGCAGAGCAATACGCTCCTGAGAAAACCGAAGGTTTAAGAGTTAAATATCAGGAAAGTTTAGCTAATGCCGTAATTAATAATACGACGGAAGTACCGCTTACTCTGGAGGTATATAGTGATTGATCTAAAAAGACATCTAATAAATACAGGGCGTGGAAGATTTGTCAGAAAAAATAGCCTTGAGCCCGTAGGTGTTTGTGATTATTCAGGATTTCTATTTAGCAAATCTGACTTGGTAAAACAGTATGAATGGCGCGGGAATGATTTGGTCTGGACAGGAGCAATAGTCGGACGACCTTTTGTAGATGAACCAAACCAGCAAAATAGGCCACCGCAAATAAAAGGTGATCCAAAAGCCCTGCAGAATCCTCGCCCCTTTGGGATAGAGACGCCACAAGGTCCTGAGGCAGTGGGCAACAGTTCTCCTGTTATTTTAGAAAATATCAACTTTACAAGTGATGATATACCCCCTGTTTTACCTGATTTTGCCGGTCAGAGTGTTAGCAACATAGACGCGCAAGAGCGTTTAGAATCATTGCATCAAATTAAGTTCTAAAGTAATGGCTAATAATTTTAATCCGGGGTTTGATAGAGAAAAGGCGGCTTTCTTAGCACTGGCTAATAGAGGTGAAGGACTTACTCCAATTAACTATTTATATGCAAAAGAAGCTAGTTTTGAAAGTATTTTGTCTCCTATTATTACCGGCGGTACTGCTGAGCTTTATACAATATATGCAAACGGCATTAACTCTACCAATATCACTAATACTGAAGATATTATTACTAATAGGCTAAAGTGGAGTAATCCTTCTAATGATTATTATGTCGGTTTTACTGCCGGTAATTTAACCGGGAACACCATCTGGAGATTACCGCTACAGGATGGAACTGACGGGCAGGTACTAGCAACAAACGGCACAGGTATTCTATCGTTTATAGATATTACAAGCCACGCAGCTCCAAGTGATGCTACATACATAATCAGAACTCCAAATACTAATTTACCTAAAGCACAGGTTTTAGAAGAACTCGGAACAGGAATGGCTAAGATTGTTGCTGATGGTGCTTTTGCTATTGCTATCGCCGGTGAGGATTATGCTACTACCGAGCAATTAGAAGAAATAAAGCAACAATGCCAGGAGTATGCAGAGCAAGCTGCTGCTTCAGCGGAAGAAGCAGCAACATCAGCAGGCGAGGCGGCAACGAGTGCAGGTGAAGCAGCTGCATCGGCGGCAGAGGCTACGGGAGCAGCAACAGAGGCAACAGGAGCGGCCGCTGCTGCTAGCGGTTCGGCTACTGCCGCGGGGTTATCGGCAGGGGGAGCTGCTGCCTCAGCCATTGCAGCGGGGCTTTCAGCGGGTAGTGCGTCAAGTTCTGCTTCTGATGCCGGTAATTCTGCAAGTAACGCAGCAAACAGTGCAGCTGAGGCTCAAGTCTACTTAAATACCCTTTTAAACACCGGATTAACCCTGCAAGGAGATGTAAACGGTAGCGGATTATTAAGTAATCCGATTGTGACCACATTTAAACCTAATCCGGTATTTACCGGTAATGGCTCAATGACTATGCCTTCAGGTAATAATACTCAAAGACCTACTACCCTAATCCCCGGCATGATCAGGTTTAACACTTCACTTTGATTTTATGATAAAATTTATTAATTAATTATAGGATATTTAAAATGACCGATAACTTAAATGACAAGAATCTAAAAGCACCATTACCGACATCTACCGGAAAACCGGAAGTTACCGATGGGACAAACTGGTTTACCCTTGCTACTGAAAACTGGGTTTTAAACACCATGGGCAGCGTGCCCGCATCGTTGGCAGCAACTACGGCTAATTTAACGGCTACTTATGCAAATGGTACTAGTGGGGTTGGAGGTACTTTAACTAATTCAGGAACGCAAACCGCACTTGTTATTGACGGAGTTACTTTAACTGCCGGAATGCTTAGATTTAACACCAGTCTCTAGGAGAGAAGTTAAATAGGTTTAAATAATGAAGCTTGAGTTTTTTGACGGAAGTAGCTGGTATAGCGTTGCAAGTGAAAATTTTGTTAATACCAAAGTATTTGATATCAACTCAAACACCAGCGGCCAATTAAATATCAATCGTTTAAACGGTTATCCGGCCAGTAGCTCTGTTTATTTAAGAGGAGATGGTACTTGGGAAAACCCTCGTCAGTTTACTACTAATGCATCAAACGTTATTAATGCCGGAGGATTTATTGTTAATAATACTAATCCGGCAGCTATAGCTACAGGGCTTATCGTGCAAAACAACGGTACTATTAATGCAGAGTTCGGCTTTAATAATAGTACTAATGAAGCATACGCCTGGGCAACTGGAACTGCCAAGTTAAAATTCGGTACTAGCGATATCAAACGAATGGATATTGCCGGTAATAGCGGTAAAACTTCATTTTATGACCCTTCTTATAATTGTTATATTCGCCCTGCCAGTAACTATTTGGATATGAGAGGACTAAACGTCTATAATTCAATTACCTCAACCATTATAGAAACCAATGCTAGTAACGAGACTTCCTCTATCGTCATGAACGGCGATTTTATGCAGTTTATCAATCCAATGGATACCTTGGGATTTATTTTTACCGATGAAGATAACGCAAGCATGACCAGTTATGTAGCTTATATTAACAGCTCCGGACAAATCGTACCTTGCTCTAAAGACAAAAAACATAGCATACGCAAGAAAGAACACAAAGATTACCTTCAAAGATTAAATAAGCTTAATATTTACTCTTACGGCCTAAATTATCAAATTAATAACAGCGATTCTGCTAAAAAAAGAATGCGGAAACAGCTTAAAATGAATGAATTACAAATAGGAGTCATAGCTGAAGAAGTCGCAGAGATTTTTGATAATGCTACTAACCTATATAAACCGCTGGATTTATCAAAAAAAGAAAAACCGGCTCATATACCTTCACTAGGTGTTAATTATAACACTATTCTTTGCTACGCTATTCTAGCTATTCAGGAGTTAACTCGGAAAGTAGATATTCTGGAACGGAAATTGAAAGGTTTATAACAATTTATTAATAATAATTAGGAGAATTAAAATGAATACAGCCCTAAAAGACATAAGCAGTAACTTAAATGATTTAAAATTAATTACCAGTACCCAAGTCGATCTATCCTATTTTAACAGCCTTGCAAGTAACGTCTTTAGTGATCCAAGCATATATGCCAATATACAATCGGATGTTCAGTTCATTAATCAGATTGGGGGACAGCTTTTTAACTATTTTAGCGCTTCAGACCCGAGTACTCAAAAAATATGGTATGTAGCATTAAAATCAGGTTTAACGGAGTCAATTAATGATGCCAATAACTTAATTGGTAAAATTCCGCAAGATAACCCAAAAGGAGCTGATTTAACCACAGTTTTAAATATATTTATCGCGGACTGTCAGGCTATTGGTAAAATCATTACCCTTGATCAGAATCAGGTAGCAGGCGTAGCACCGGAAGAATTGAATTAGTTAACAGAAATTATGCAAGTAATACGTATTTTATCTTTAGATGGAGGCGGTATTAGAGGGTTATTCTCTGCTACATTTCTAGAGAAATTTTGTAATGATGCCGGAATTCAGGGAAATGAATTATGGAAATATTTTGATATTATTTGCGGAACAAGTATTGGCGGTATTCAAGGCCTAGCTTACTCACTTGGTCTATCTCCGACCGACGTTATTAATTTATTAACGACTAACGCAGACAGCATTTTTACTATTAGAGCAGGAGTTAATCCACTGCAACCTCTTGGTCCGGCAGGAGCTGCTACTTTAGGAACTGTGCTGGCAGTTCCGGGAGTTGATCCTTATATCTACAATCAACAACCTTTGTGGGATGCTTTAAGCCCTATTTTAGGGACTACTCGCATGTTTCAATTAAAAACTAATACTTTGATTACTGCTGTAGGATTTCAAGGTGGAACTGGGCCAAGTAGCGATAATATTAATTTTCCATATGGTGATGTTACAGGTAGCCAGTACTACCAATTTTCTAATGTTTTAATTCCGGGTTTTACTACCGGACAAAATTATACTTGTATTGATGTTGCTATTGCTACCGGTTCAGCACCGGTATTTTTTCGTCCAACTCTGATTGGCGGGATGCCTTCTGATACCTTCTTTATTGATGGGGGTTTGTATCAAAACAACCCAACTAGCCTTGGTTATGCGTTCTCCAATATATTATTCCCGCAGAATGTTGCAATTTGCATTCTTTCAGTAGGTACCGGCTACTCTGATCCTGATATCGAAATAACAACAACATCGAATAACTTAAAGGTAGCCCCTAATAATGGACTCGGATTACTTGCTAATAGTTTGAATTTAACGCTAAATGGTGCAACGGACGCAGTAGAACTGCAATTTAAAATCATGTCTTTATATAAAGGCGCAACAAATAATCTATCCTACTATAGATTCCAACGTTTTCTTGCGGATCAGGAATTAAGTAAACTAGATAATCCAACGCCCGAAGCTATAGCATATTTAAAATCACAAGCGAACCTTCAATATGGACAGGACGCCATAAAGATACAGCAATTTATTCAAAAATGTAATTTTCAAAAATAATTCCGTTCATACGATTTTTAAGAGCTGTAAGTACTTATATGTTATAATAAAAAAGAAAAAGGAAACATATGGCAGACTTATCAAATATTACCGCTTTAAGCGGTCTTACTATTACTAGTGATCAAACCACTGGAACTAACAATCGGGGTGCTACCTTTGCCGTTAGCAATGTTACTACCGCTCAGAGAGATTTATTACAAAACGTTACTCCTTACGTAGTAAATGGGGCAACAGTGAGAATAAAGGAAGGAACTATCATCTTTAATATCAGCGTTGATAAATTACAAATGTTTAGAAATGGAGTATGGGAAAGTGTTACAACAAATATAAGTACTGCTACCGGAGTTGGATTATCTTCATCTCCTTTTTCCATTCCATCCGGCACAAGAGTAGCAGTTGAGGTAGCTGCTAATCAGGTAAACGGATTTATATATAATGATACAACCAATAACCAGGTCAGAGGATATATCAATACTGGGTGGATGACTCTATTTACTGTTGCTACGACTGCTACCGGAGTTGGATTATCTTCATCTCCTTTTTCCATTCCATCCGGCACAAGAGTAGCAGTTGAGGTAGCTGCTAATCAGGTAAACGGATTTATATATAATGATACAACCAATAACCAGGTCAGAGGATATATCAATACTGGGTGGATGACTCTATTTACTGTTGCTACGACTGCTACCGGCGTCGGTCTTACTAACGGAGCACCTTTTGTATATCCGTCTGGACCAAGGGGAAACGTTGAAGTTGCTGCCAACCAGGTAAATGGGTTCACTTATTTTGATGTTACCAACAATTTACTGCGGACTTACAAAAATGCCTGGCAGACAATTACCTCAGCTTAAAAAGTTAAAAAGCTATTAGCAAATGAACTATAATACTCTTGTTGATCAGATTATAGCTTATGCCAATAGAGGAGGTAGCATTGAATTTGCTGCCTCCATTCCCTATTTTATTGATATGGGACAGCAGAAAATCTGGAAAGAGCTAAATACCACAGGTTTTCAAAAAGCACAAGATGGTTCTTTTCAAGCACAAACTGCTCGGATTTTTAAACCTGCTGATTGGCAAGAAACCATCTCTATAACTTATGGGTCACCTGATGGCGATTCTGTGTTTACAAATAGTATAGTTATGTTTCCTAGAAGTTATGAGTTCTGTATAAATTACTGGAATGCTAATGATTTTGACATTAATAATCCGCCATTATTTTATGCCGATAAAACAGCGCCAGGTCATAACGATTATAAAGTAATGTTTTTAAGTCCAACTCCAGCTTTAGCATATAAATATCGATTAATATATAAAGCGAGACCCGACTTGATTACAAATGAGAATCAAACAAACATACTAACTGACTACTATCCTGATCTTCTATTCTATGCCGCCTTTTTAGAGGCTCTTATTTATTTAAAAGATGATCAGAGAATGCCTGTCTATACAAAATTATATCAGGAAAGCTTAACTGCAGCTAACAACCTGACAAAAGATCGTTACATTGATCGTAGCGTAAAAAGAGATGTAGGGTAATTTATGGCTACACAAAAACAGATGTTTCCTATTATCTACAAGCCGGGGATACTCCGTGATGGGTCGCCTTTTCAAGGAAGTTACTGTGCGCAGGGGCAATGGGTCAGATTTTTTAGAGGCCAGCCTCAGAATATCGGGGGAATGAAAAATTATTTGCTAAAGTACAAAAATAATTCCGAGGCGATCATATCGTCTAATCTTATTCCAACTGCCTGTTTTGTATATTATGATTATAACGGAAATAAACATATTTTAGTTGGAGCTTTCGATAAAAAAGCAGAAGTACAAAATGAATTTAACTTAATAGATGTTGTCTACGATAAAGGTGGTACTTTAAATTTTGAGCAAACTGAAACAGGTAGATATGTTACAGGGTTCTCTGGCAATCTTCAAACACAATTTATTGTAGTAATAAGTATTATAAATAGCCTTCCAACACAAATAATATTATGTCTGGGGATGAGAAACTACTTGGATATTAATAGTAGTCTAGCTGTTTATAACATCTTGGCAAAGCAAGATACCGATGGTTTTTTTCAGGTAAATTTTCCTGATTTTGTTTTACAGGAGGCAACAGGAGGGATGCTTTACGTTGGAAACAGATTATTTTATTACGGCAACAATGGACTTGTTAGGTGGTCATCAGTTGCTCAAGAAAAGTCAGGAGAAAAAACAAGCGTACAAACCCCTTTCCTATTTTTTAAAGATAAATATTCCATCAATATTAGCACCGATAAAGTAATTTATGGTGCAGAGTGGCGAGGAGGAACAAATACCCCTACAATAATCTTCTGGACACTCGGCTCAGTTGTTCTGATTACCAATACTACAGGTAGCAATAATCAGGTTATTGATGATCCTGATGACCTTTCTTTTAGCAAAAAGGTATTATCAAGAGATAGCTCCATTTTATCTTCAAATAGCGTAGTTGAATATGATGGAATATTCTACTGGCCGGGAACACAAAGATTTTTTGTGTTCAATGGCGTAGTTCTTCCACTTGAGAATAATCTTAATCGTCAGACTTTTTTCGACTCGCTCGATATGAGTAAACGTCAAAGGGTCTTTGGCGTCAAAAACGTAAGCAGAGATGAAATATGGTGGTTCTATCCTGAAAAAGGGAAAGATGCTAATGTTGGATGCACCAGAGCAGTTATTTACAATGTTGTAGATAATACCTGGTATGATACCGGCATTGAACGGGCGGCCGGTTACTTCGACAATACCGGCGGTAATATGTACACTGTAGGCAAAAATTTGAGTCCTTACGAAGGTGATAATAACAGTTATGTCTGGGAACATGAAGTCGGAAACGATCAGGTCAATCTTTATAAAGCGCCAGACCAGCAAACTAAAGCTATTCCTTCCTTCTTTACCACGCCTATAATTTCTTATGCTACCTTTAATCCACAAAAACAGGTAGCGGGAATTGATTACAACATAGCTATAGAGAGGATAGAACCCAATATTGTCGGAACAAAAAAAATAAAAATGACTGTTAGCATCAATACATATGAATATCCCGCAAGTACTCCTGTAACAGCTACTTATAACCTGACTGAGGATGGAGAAGTAGAGAATCTTATTAGACCTGCTATTAATGAACGGAAACAGGGGAGAAACATTAATTTTACTTTTAAATCAGAAGGTATTGGTTCCGGTTATCAGATGGGAACTACCTTTGTTTTAGCTGAAATAGATGACGGGCGGCCATGATTAGCGTTTATCCTAAATATATTAGCGTTAAATACTGGGCAGCTACGGTTTGCGATGATTACTCGGATTTCCCTCTTCCCATCCTCCATGATGAAACAAAATGGGCAGCATGGGCACAAAACTTAATCGGTACCGAGCCATTTATGATTGCCGGAGTACCAAGTCCCTATAAAGACGTTCGTAAAAAGGACGGAGAACTTGCCTTTAAAAACTGGGAAGAATGGGCAAAAAAAGCTTATTTGGTAATGCTATCGCAGGATAATAATTAAGATAAAGCTACTAAATAACTATAAATATTTTTTTAGTTTTAGCTGGAGTAGCTGTTTATCTTCATCTACTAAATAACCCAATTTGTCTAATATCAGGCTAATATCCAGAGAAAAAATTTTTAATCTGATTTTTGAAGGTACAGGCAGCCCAGCTGTTGAAATATCCGTAATAATTACGTCATCAATCCATGAACTTTGTATTGCACTTGTAATCATAGCAAGTATGCAATGATTATAATTCATTTGATATTCACCTGAGGATATTATCAAAGCAGGTCTTCTTTTAACTGTTTGTTTATCGGTAAAAGGAAAAGGAACTTTAACAATATCAAACTTATTATAAATCATTATAAGCCTCTTCGTCTTCTTTAGAAGACCATTCAGCCAATACATTTGATAAAGAATCCAAATATTCATGATCCATATAAGGTAGTTTATTCAGTACAACCTTATCCTGTTCTATTTTAAACATAACTCTATCACCTTTTTTTAAATGTAAAAAATTTCTTACATTATGAGGTATAGTAGCTTGATATTTTTCAGTTACTTTTGATGATTTCATAAAACTATAAAAGTATGAGGTATACGTATTACTATAACAAAGTTATAATTTCCTTACAAGCTAAACTTACATGATTTTTAAGGCTGCAGCTATTTCGTGCTATAATAAAAAAGAAAAATATTATCAAAATGTTAGCTGTCATTTTAGCAATTATCATTGGTATTGGTTCGGTATATTTACTTGGTAACGACAATCATGTTGAAGAAATGGCAGAAAAAGTTATAGAAGAAGAAACAGGGATAGACATTGATTTAACTCCGAATAGTAAGGAGAACACCAAATGAGCACATCAATAATTATGGCTCTAGACCTTGGTACTACTACCGGCTTCGCTACTTGCGATTTATCTGGCAACATAACTTCTGGAACTGCCAGTTTTAAAACCGGGAGATTTGAAGGGGGTGGCATGCCTTTTTTACGTTTTAAACGATGGCTTACCGATTTAAAGGCGAATTTAGGAGTAATTGATGCGATTTATTTTGAGGAAGTAAGAGCTCACAAAGGTGTAGATGCCGCCCATAAATACGGAGGATTCGTTGCTCATCTTACCGCCTGGTGCGAACATCACGGGATACCATATCAGGGCATACCTGTTGGAACAATTAAGAAGCATATTACCGGTAAAGGAAATGCTCCTAAGGAATCCGTAATAATGGCAGTTAGAAACAAAGGATTTTTTCCCATAGACGACAATGAGGCCGATAGTCTTGCTCTGCTTGATTTTGTACTAAGTAATTTAAATGAGAAAATAAGCTATGAATAAAATTATATATATTATGTTAGGTTTTGTATTGGCATTTGCAATTTTATTAATTATTAGTTATGATGATTTTTTTTCGCCTACTATTGAAATATTTAACGAGATAACAACCCCGACAAATGTAGAGCAAGAGCAGAAAAAAGAACAACAGCAAATAAATCAGAGTCAACATAAACGCTAGTGCCTGTTTTTTAGGCACTTCCTAAAAGGTTGAAAAACTAAGCTCTGAAAGCTTAATTCACAAAGTTATTAAGATTTTTTGTGGATTGTTTAATCTAAATATTTGATACTAGTTGCGTATACCTTTTCGCCTTTGGTAGCAGGTAGATACTCTACTTTCTGATTCTTTTGGATTTCTTCTATACCAGACTTTTTTAGTTCGTTCTCATGGAAGAAAACATCTTTTAAGCCATCATCAGGTTTAATAAATCCATATTTACTATCGGTAGAATAAAATTTAACAATTCCTCTTTTCATGAATATAACTTCATTAGTTAAATATCTACCCAAAATAGCAAATTTTATTTCTGATTGCCATTTAAAACGTTATATAAAGTAGGAAAATAATTAGGCTTACTATACACAACCGGTTCTCTTGTTAATAATGATTTAGCATATATAGGGTCGGTTAAGGCTTGTTCTAGTATGTTATAAGTTGTATTTGGCCGAGTAAGCCCTGCTATATGATTCTTAAATGGAAGCCCTGGGACATATTTTGCTAGTGCTAATGGCTGGGATACTTCAGAACCTAAATAACCTCTTACCATCTCTTGCAGTTGTTGTTTCGGCATCGTAGCAGAACCAAAAGTAGAGTTACCCCTGCTAACTGATGCTCTATTTTGTAGATATTCATTAATTTGCTTAAATACCTCTAGTTCTTCAGGAGAATAGATAGCATCAAGTTTATGTCCTCGCTCTCTTAAAAAACGACTCGATTTATCATAAGTCGGTAGCCCTCCTTCAAAATCAACTGCTTTATCAAGATATTTATCCCTAAAATAAGCTTTAGTTAGTTTTTCTGCCGGTGTTCCTTTTACCTGCCCCATATAATTAGCCACACTAGCCTTAGGTGATGACATGATATTGCGAGCTAAATCATCAACAGGAACTCTATATGCATCCCATTCATCCTTTGATACAAATTTTTTAAGTAGTCTATCTCTATTGATTTTATTAATCTCTGGTGAATACTCCCTGTAAACTTGTCGATGAGCTAATCCTTCGGGCGTTGCTTCCAAATCTGCTTCTAAAGCTTTTTTCTGTTGTGTATTATGCCTAATTAGCGAATCATTACCACCCTTTACAGACCTTTTCAACTCCGTAATATTATTGCCGATCTCTGTAATTGCCTTATCAATATGACCGGGACTATAATGTCCGCTTTCTAAAGTAGCGATTTTCTGTTTTAAACCACTAATTTTTGCAATTCTTTTGCGAAAACCAGGCATTAATTCATTTAGTATCTGATCTTTAGCTTGAAAACTTAAACCAGGATACTCCTTTTCTACCTGCACAATTATTTTATTTACTTCTTTTTCAAGCTCTATAAGTTCAGCTTTAGGTTTTTCTGCTAGCCTTTTATATTTATCAGGTAACAAAGACTTATTCTTATTTAAGCCCTTTTCTATATCACCGAGCTCTTTGGCTATAGCCTGCTCCGTATAACTATTTAAATTTTCAGTAGGATATAAATTAGGTGATTCTTCCAGTTTTGCATACAATGGACTTGCCGCTTTTTCTCTTGCCTTTTCTAGCTTACTCAGTTTTTTACTAATTACTTCCCTCCCTGCTTCTCCAACTTCTATCGGTGTCGGATTTGACTCGCTGCCGATGTTATTTAGTTTCCTTCGTAAAATCTCATCATTAGTAGTCATTTTACTCTGTATTCCAGTAAAATTTGGAGCATAAGCATTATGTAAATTTGATATATCCTTATTTAAAGCTACTTCTGCCGTAACAGGAATAACATCAAGATTCTCGGGATTAAAATCCATTAACTTATCAAGACCTTCTTCTTTAGTAGTATCTTTCAATAAGCTTGCAACTTTTTCTTCTTTAGCACGAGTTCTTCCAGATTTAGAGAATCTATCTAATAAATTTCGAGATTTAGAAGCGCCACCTTGAATACCGAGAGTAGATAAGTCAGCTAATAAAGGATCAACTCCCGCTTCGATAGCAGTGCCGCTTAAACCACCAAGAAGCCCCTCTATAGCAGCACTTTTACCTAATTTATTAACTTTACTAAATTTTGCGAGTAATCCACCGGGAGCTGCCCACTCCATACCATGACCTACTATTCTTTGCAAACCATCTCTTGGCTGCGGCGTAATATCAATATCGTATTTTGCTAATCCCTCTTTTATCCATTTAGATGGACGATCTACATTCTCTTCTCTAAAATAATTCGGTTGCTCGCTAAAATGTTGTAGCGATTTTGTTGTTTCTGGGTCTCTATAAGGATTATTATTATTGCCAAGTTTTCCGGCTAGCCATCTACCCCCTGCTTCACCAAGGTTAGCAAGATTAGCGGGTATATCAGGCAATTCAGATAATACAGTAGCTCCCTTTTTACTTAAGAATGATGACCAGTCATCTCCTTGCAGTTCAGATTCATATTCTTTAGGAGCTGATATTTCATATTTTGAGAGATCAAATTTTTTAACAATAGGTATCTCATTTTCTTGAGGATTCTGAATTTTATATTTAGAAAGATCAAATTTTGCCATTCTATTTCCTAATTAAATTTGGATGATCTTTTATAGCTAGCTCTACTTCATCAGCAGGAACACCAAAATATTGATTGGTATCAGGATCGTATAATCTCACTTTAGGCGTATCATTTTTATTTGTTTCTCTCGAATCTAGTCCTGCTTCTTCTGCGTCTCTAAGCATGATTTTCTGCATTTTCTGCAATATAGCTAAATTATTTTCATCTGATTTGTATGGTGAGATATGCGGTAGTGATTCAAATTCAACTTGATTGGTATAATTCATTAACTTATTAGAATAACCCGCTAGCAATGAACCTAAAGTCTCTATTTCCTCCTGTTCAGGTGTAAATTGTGTTAACCCAACGCCCTTTGAAAATCTTTTAATCAACCCTGCTTCTCCTTTAGAATCCGCGCCTGTAGCTTTGGCTAAAGCCTGATTTTTATTAATAGTAGTTACTGCATCATCAATTGTACGTTTTAGTCCTTCCAATCCTAATTTGTGTTTTTTATCAAAAGGAGTTTCTTTTTTCTCTGTAGCTTTTGCAAATTTTGCCAATAAAGACTGATCATTATACCTCTTCTTCTCCTCCAATGCCCTCTCCTTGAATTTACGATTCCAAGCATTTTCTTCTCTTTTATCGACTAAAGCTTGCTCCGCTCTTTGATGTTGTAATATTTGATTAGCAATATTCTGATTTTCGGCAATAGCTGTATCCTCGCTAGTATTATAAGCACTAAGCGCAGGATTCATCGCCTGCCCTATTATCCCTAAATTATTTTTAAACCCACGTTGCACAGGCTCGCTAGCTAAACCATTACCAAGGGCAAGTAACGCATTATTTATCGCTCTATGCTTCTGATCCCGATTCATCCCTAAGTTGCTTCTGGAGCTACTAATTGCTTTTGCTATTCCTTCGTCAAAAGGATTTCTTCTCTCCGGAAGATCTGCTACCTGATTTAATATTTCTTCTTCCATAATCATAATTAATATTACATTTGTGAACTAAAATTTAACTATTTAATTGCCCTTTTAATCGCATCATATCCTGATAATATTTATTATATTGATCCCAGAAATAATCAGCTCTTTTTACTTCTTCTAAATATAAAGGTAAGTTCCTATTTAAGTTTTTAATTATCCTAATATTATCGGCCGTATTAGACGGTACTTTTAAAGAATTTTCTAAAAACCATTTAAACCCATGTGTTGGATTTTGTTTAGACCATGAAAAAGCATTAACGCCATTGACGTTGGAACTGTTATATAAGTTATCCCTCTTTGCTGCCGATTCTTTATATTGCTCTAATCTTTCAAGATATAATTTGTTTGCCTGTTCTACTTTTTTTTCTTCCGCTATTTTTAATGCTTGTTCCTTCTCTTTCCTGATACGATTTTCTTCAGCTATCTTTAAAACCATCTGCCTTTCCTGCTCTTTGCGTCTTGCCTCATCTTCTTTCCTTTTTTGCAGCTTGCTATTCTCAAAATCCGCATAATTCTTAATACCTCCCATATCCTGATTTAGGTTGCTCTCAAGCTCTGTCTCACTATGACTGACTGGCACAGTTTGTGCATATTGTGCCAAAGCATGAATATTAGGCCTTAAAGACGGCGTATAAACAGAGGGGTTACTACTAACATTGGGATTGGCAAAAATACTGCTGATTTCAGGGTTTACATTGTATTTTACAATATCACTACCAGACCCCCCAGGCCATTCCTGATTTCTCTCTTCTTCAAATCGCTCCCGTCTCTGGTTTAACTCATCTTGCGTATTTAGCCATTTATCTACTCCGAGCTGGTTCATTCCGCTAATCTTGCCAAGTACGTCCTGATATTCAGATAATCCTTGCTGACCTAAACTATTTAACTGGTTTAAATCATTCATGTCGCTTTTATTTAAACTGCTCATTCTACCTCGGAGTACATCCTGCAACAGGTTGTTTCTATTACCAAAACGACTTTTAGCAATTCTATTGATAGCATCCTCGGTTTGTGATAAATGCGACTGCGATCCATAAGTACCTCTTCGCTCATGATCCATACTGATTCTTGCTTTCTCTGCTTTTAAAAGACGTTTTGTATCAGCATCAAGCTTATCTGCTTGTGGATCGTAAATTGTAGGTAAATCGTTAATACTACGTGAGCCAATATTCTCTCGCCCCATTAACGAGCCATAAAGCTTATCTCTTTCTTCCCTTGAGGAATCATTATAATCATGACTTAAATCCCCTAGCAGGCGATGTGATACCGATAAATCTTCTGGTACATTAGCTAGTTGCTGGCCACTATAAGTAGGAGTAGGGCTATTATAAAGATTTAGCCCTTTTTCAAGCACTTTAACTGCTGCTGCCTCACCATAAGGCCCCATGTTATCAGGATTACCACCGCTATTTACTATATTGTACAAAGCCTTCATCTTTTGTTTTGGGGCGTTTAATTCTTCATAAAACCTATTCTTATCTGCCGAATTTGCTAGATGTGAATATATATGCTGCTGATTGCCAAATTGTCCCAGCATATTAGTAAGTCCCGCTCTCTTTGCCTTCTCAGCTGACCCTAGTGCATTTAAACTATTTCCAAGTCCTTGATTAAATTCAGATTCTAAACCTTTTGCATCATTGCTTAATGCATCTATACCGATGCGGGACAAATCAACTCCCTTATTTAAATTTTTTTCAAATTTATTATAAAAAGCAGGTTGTCTGTTGTTAACTTGATTACCAAACTGCTTTCCCATCAACCTCCATCCGGTATTACCCACCCCTCTTTGACCGGATGAGAGTATATCTAATAAAGAGGTTTTTTGCCCCTCATTAAAACCTTGTGGCGTTCTACTTAAAACACCGCTTGCTTCCACAGAATAAGGAGCAGGAGAATTATTAAACTGCTCTTCCAGCATTCGTTTCTTCTGCGTTAAAGCAGACATCGGAACGCTAGTTTTTCCCCTATATACAGGCGCCCCGTTACTTACCATTCGCCCTACATCACGATTAATAACGGCTAAGGCTTGTTCTCGGAGGTCATTTAAGTTGTGTGTTTTCATCTTATCCCCTCAAATAACTCTCTAAAGACTTTGAACGTGGCGGCAACATTACTTTCCCCCCTCTCTTGTGCCGGCGGATATTTTCACGGAAACCATCTAGCTTGCGCGCTCCTGCTGCATTATTACCATCCCCTAAATCAGATACTGTCGATGCATCAAACACATATTCGCCGTCGCTAAGCCTTGCATCAATCAAATCATCCTGACCACCGCTATCACCGCTTAAATAACCTATAGGGCTTAGAGGAGAATAAATTTCTTCCGTCAAATAAGCATAAGGACTATGTGCACTCCCGCCGCCTTTCATTCTAAGCGGCCGCCCTTCCTCATCCGTGTACTCAAGCCAGCGACCTGTTCTTGCAAACTCCTCAGGTGATACGACACGCCTCCGAGTAGAGCCCATATTCTTTATATCTTCTTCTAACTGTTTGTTTTTCTGCTTTTTCTTTAAATCTTCACGTGCGGCCTCCAGTGCCTCGTCAGCTTCAACCTCGGCAATAGTCTTACGGCTTGCGTTTCGATACCTTCGCTCTTCCTCTGCTATTTTCTCTGGACTCTTTGGCTTCTGGCGACCTGCATATTGAGCCGCTACAGTGCCAAGCGTTAGTAAGTTCCCTGGCTGAGTTAGATAGTCTTTTGCATTATCACCAAACTTCTCTAAAAAACCCCTATTATCTACATAAGGATAACCGGGATATTGCATTTGTGGATATTGTCCATACTGGGGCGGTACTCCTCCCACTCCTTGCGAAAGTGCAGTCGCAGCGCTAAGACCGCTGCTTACATAAGGATTACTTCCTCCAAGCCCGAACAGTCCACTACTACCGCTTGAACTACCCATGCCTAAAGCAGGCAATATCGCATTAGTACTGCCGTAATTGCTAAGACTAGAGCCAAGAGCGCTACCCCCTAGCTTACTTACTCCCCATCCAAGCCCTGAAGCAACTGAAGGAAGCGCCGCACCCATACCCGCTCCTTTTAACGCTCCGCCGAGTGCACTCTTGCCTCTTGCTGCGTGTTGTGCTCCCTGACCGAGTGCGCCGCCGATAATACCGCCTATCCCGGGCGCAATCATGTTACCGATAATTGCTCCTGCTCCTCCTCCAAGTACGCTTTTTATCGCTTTAAACGGCTTTTTCCAAAAACTATATTCACGAAGACCCGTAGCAGGATTTATTGTCCCGCTACCTCCAAGACTCTTTAATATTTTAGCTTCAATAGGATTAATATGAGCAAGCTCGGTATCGCCGTTTCTTCCGTGTCTTCTAATCAGATCGGCAAGTCTTGGTAAGTCCTCATCACCGACAGAGCCTCCTTCTTTAAAGGAATATTGCGCTCCTGTATTATCATAAGCATTACTGTAAGACATATTTGGATCACCATAACCTCCATCTTCATAACGAGAATCAGGCATTTGATTATCGCCATCAGAAGCTAGGTTATAAGGATCAGAACTGTTATAAGGATAGTTGTAGGTATTTAAATATGGATCGTAATTTTGCATTTTTGCCTCTAGTCTATAACAAAATAAAAGTTTTATTTTTATTATAGCAGAAACAATCTTAATCCTTGTTTTTTCGTAAAAAGAAAAAAGGAGCTAAAAAGCTTAGCCCCTAAAAACAGGAAAAAAATGAGTAATTGATCGTGTGTTCACGTTAACATATTTTAATAAGCAAATCTAGGTGTATTTTCTAAACTTACGCTGCCTCTACTATGCTTTGCGAATAATTATATTGCTTATTAATATACTCTATACAAGCCAGTTGTCTTTCTTCCCCTAAATCAACAATACTTTCAACACCTGCTTTACTGCACCACTTGTTTAATATTTCACTGGGTACGTTATGCAATTTAATAAGTTCTAGCAACTCTAAAAGTGTTTCGCTCGGCTCTAGGTCTTTGACCTCTTCCTCCTGATTAGATAAAACAGAATCAAGTTTGCTACTTATACTTTGAGATTTTGGGGTTATATTTTTAACTTCCATTTCAAGCTCATTAAAGTGCTTGCCTTCCATTTCCTCAGCTGTCGGATGCTGACTTACTATCTCAGGAAAAGCCTTACGTAGTGCTTGCGCCTCAGCACATTTGGCAAGTTGACCATATGGTCTTTTCTGCCACATAGTATTAGGTGTAGATGTATCTTTTTTAGCAGCATAATTTTCTAACCAGTATTCTTTAGCAGTAAATTCAACAATAGTATTATTTACCAGCTTTTTAACTGTTACCTTACACCATTTTGGATAAGTAATCTCAGCACCCCCTAAATTACATGTTACATCTTCGCCAAATTCAGGCTCGCTTACACCCGCATATTGATTACTACGTGCCGCCTGTATTCTATATAAACCGACACCCGCCATAACCACGTCTTTGTACTCGTATTTACCTGTAACAGCATTTTTTACACTCATCGGGACAATATGTACAGGCTTTTGCATAGGGTCTAATTTTGCCGCCTTGCAATAATCAAGAACCATCTTTATACTTTCGTCTCTTGCCCCAGTATATAAGCTATTTTTTAGTGCTGACCAGATGTGTTGGTCAATTTCATTGGTAGTATTTATTGCTGTTATGTTACTCATTTTTTTCTATTTCCTCCTCTTCTATTTTCTTGCTAAATTTTCTATACAAATTAAACACTTCCTTAACCACTTCAATGATGTTCATCGCTAATCTCCTCTATGTGTTATATTGTATGATTAATTTATAGCGTTTTTTTAATTTTTCTATTAAATCAGGATTAGTCCCTCTTTTGCCGTTTTCATAGTCGCTAATCCTTGCTTGATTAGTATTTAAAGCTTCAGCTACTTGAGGGATAGTCATACCCGCCTCTTGCCTTAATCTTTTTAACTCTTCTGCTTCTTCTTTAGTTGGAACTGGATATTTTCTCATTTTACTAAAAACATTCTTGATTGCTTTGCATGACTAATATACTTCAAATACAGCTCTTTTGCTTCATCTTTGAACTTTTTTACATCAAAAAACGACCTTGGACTCGTATTTTTCCATGTAGCTATTACGTTCCCCTGATTATCTATTAGCACATCATAATCTTTCATAAATTCCTGTATATCGGTCTTTAATTTCTCAATGGTATCGGATATCCGTACTTCTTCCTCCTTGGCCACTTTAAGTTGTTCCCATTTCTCTATAATATTATCTTCCGCTACTATTTCGCAATTATGCGACTGCGGGAATAAGTTAAACGTATCCCTAGTATTAACACATTTAGGCGGTATTCTTTTTTCTATATGGTTATGCCAGAAATTACAGGCTATTTTAATTAGCTTTTCCTCTAACTCCTTATTTCGTTCATACGTATAAATTCTAAAATCTTGACCGCCGATTAAAACTGCTATATCAACTTTTGGTACATCGCATATACTTGCATAAAATGCACACTGGATAAGATAAGACTCAGGGATCTGGTCAGTCCCAACCTCTCCCCATTCTTTGCCCTTATTAAAGCCAGCTGTTTTACATTCTAGAACATACTCTCTATCACCTACCCATCTATCAATATTTGCTGCTAAAAATGGATATTCTTTGTGTTTTATCGGTTGAATCCACTTCCATACCATTTTACCAGTATCTTCACTGTAAGCCTCAGCAACAGCTTCCTCTAAAAGATTACCCCACCTCATTGCAGGGCTAGTCTCTTCGCTAATATCATCGCTGGTTTTATCTAAGTATACGTCAAGAGCCGTGCGGTATGGATTAAGTCCAGCTATAGCACCTAGATCACTCCCACCTATATAACTCTTACGCTCTCTTAACCATTCTTGCTTGTTGTGCATATTAATAACTTTATTTATGTATATTATTATTTCTGTATATAATGGTTTTATTATTTACTAATATTTGTATTTCTTTATTCCTATAAATATTTTTTTATAGCTACTATATTTCTTTCTAACATCTCTTTTATTGGTAGAAACTTTGGGTCTGACTCTTCTTTAAGATGCCATTCAAAAAATTCAACTATTATAGAACAAAAACCCCTTGGTACTACCACCCATTCATCGTCAGTTTGAGACTTAAGCCACATCGACAATTCGTGCGTATCTACACCATCAATTTTAGTAAATAGCAACCTCATAAACTCTTCTTTCGGAATAAAACGATCTTTTATTACTGACATCTTAAACCTCTACCCCCCTTGATTGTAAATAATAAGAGCGCAAGCTTTGATCATGTATGTAAGCATTATGCTCGGCTTCTTCTATTGCCTGCTCTAAAGCCACAAGATCATATTCGCTACTATCCCAATCTATACAATAGTCGTTTGCTTTCTCGAGTAAATACTCGTATTTATCAATATCAACCATTAATTGGTAGTAATTCTCGCCATAACTTTTATAGGGAATGTTATAAAACATAGCTCTCTCAATCTGCTCCTCTATAAAGGCTTCTCTTGCTCGCTCGCCAATCCTAGTAAAAGTTTCTTTAGCTGACTGTGATAGCTCAACGCTATCAGCTTTAGCCTCATGAAACTTAGGCTTGTCTGTGATATTAACAGGCAGTTGATCTATTATTTTTTTTAGGTTTTCTTCAGATTGTTTTCTTTCTTCAGAAATTCTAATAGCTTCTTTCTTAGCTTCTAAATTCTTTAAAATTTGTAAAGCTTCCTTTGGTGAGATCAACATTTGCCTCAAAGCTTCACGAGCTTTGGCAACGCATGTATCTTCTAAACTCGGCATGGTAGATTCTAACAACTGATATCTTTTATCAATTATACCATAGCTGTTTTGACTAGTGATTTTGTCGTGATTTTTTCCACCTTGACATAAAGGTAGGGTTGAGATATTTTGCATATACAATTCTCTTTATTATTATTAAAGAAAAGTAAGAATTTTTGTTTTCCAAGACGCAAAATTCTTACAGGTTATAAATAAGGTTTTTAAAACGTCTTAAGCTACAAACTTAAGGCGTTTTTTTATTGCCTTATGAGTTAAGTATAGAGGGAGAAAATAAGATTGTCAAGTATTATTTGTGAGTTTTTTTTGTTTTTTATATATATTGATTATTTCTTCAATTTTATCTCTGTTTATTTGATAAACATAAACTCTATGTTTTTGACGAAAAACAAACCCTAGTTTTAATAAACCTTGTATACTAAAATTGAATGATTGTTTTGATACTTGAGCAACGCTTTGTATAATATCAATTGGTATAGGAGCATCAAAATCCGATAAGATTTTTAATATTTGTTTTTGCCCTGTAGAAAACACACTATAATTATCTATAGCACTTTTAATAATTTCTTTATCATCCATTCTAATTTTAACTCTCATACTTAGCTCTCATATTTTTATATGTTAACTATAAAAAAAAGATATTACTACAATAATATTCATAGAAAGTCAAAAATAATTCTTGACTCCTTAAAAATGTTATCTAATCTTATTTAAGTTCTGGGATAAGAACGAGATTATATTTTGGAGGTTGTTATAGGGAAATAAATAGAATTTTTACAACATTTAGAGAGAAATTAAGAAACTCTTGGCGGATGCTTTTTTAATTTCTCAAACATCAGATGTATCAAGTGATACGTCAACCATCGTTTTTTATTTAAAAACTCAAGAACTGACAGACTTGAGAATAGTAGAGTATTGCCCTGCTGTCAATAGGTTTGTCAGTTTTTTTAGTAAAATTTTTATGAATTTTAATTAAGACAAATCTATGAAATGTGCTCTACAAAAATTGGAACAAGATGTCTCAGAGCAATTAGGCAAACTCTACTCATTTAAGGAAGAAAAAGCCCGCTATCGTAAGAGTTATATTAACTGGGATAAGATAAATAGAGCTAATAAAAAGGTTAAGCCCATTCGTCAAAAGTCCTTTTTTCTTAGTAGCCCCGCAAATAAATTACTTAGTGCAGTTATGAGTAAATTAATTAAGGAGGAAAGAGTACTACTAAATCACAAATATATTTCTACTTTTACATTCGTTGAAAGAAGACAGAATGTAAGAATTATTGAGGAATTAGAAGATATATTAAATATTACCTATCATAATTCTATTACTATTGATGGAAAAAAATATCGTTATAGTTATGAGTTCGCTCATAAGGAGCAAAACATCGTAAATACTGCTTCTGTAGAAAATTCTGTCGAGACTTTTATGTCCCGACAAAATGATCCTCTCTATATATATAAAGAAAATAAAAATATTGAAGATATAGATCTGAAATCTAATTTTTTACAAAATTCTGAAGAAGTTAAAACTGCTCAGATTGAAACTATAAAATTCAAAAAACGAGTACCTAACGAGCGAAAAAAACCTACTAATGCCGAGCGTAAGGCAAGAATTTATCGTTTTAACCAGTACAAAGAACCACAAGACCTAAAGCACCATTACCCGTTGATAAAAGAGGACTGCACTAAACTACAAAGCCTGTCAGGACGAGACTTTAGCCTAAATGCAATGAATGAAATACTCCTCTCAATGTCAAAACGGCGAGATAATAGGTTTTGCTCGAAAGCGCAGTTTATGGCATATTTCGGTAAGTGTCTGCGATTTGAGATGCGAGACGCTGTTAAAACTAGCAATGATAACTTCCGCATAAAAGCTAATATTCCCAAGGAGGAAGCTCCAAGAAAAACTAAGATATTCGGAGAACAGGAGCTAAAGGCGTATGACTTAGAGAATAGAAACACAGATGGTTTTCAAAGGCTATCAGTCTTTGGGATAGTTGATAAATTTCAATTTAATAATTAAAGATAATTTTTTATGACTATAAATTTTCGTGTATATGGATATGTATATGGACATATAAGGGCATCAACAAAAATACAAGATGCAATAAAAGCAATAAACACCATAATCCATTTTGCTAATAATTCAAATTTGCCTATTACAGCTTTTTTTACAGAGAATGAAAGTAGGGCCAAACTAGAACACCCTGAATTATTTAGATTATTGGATATGGCTCAAATCGGCGATATTATTTTAATTGAGCAGATAAATCGTATCTCAAGATTAAATGATATAGACTGGAACAAGTTAAAAACAATTATTAAAACAAAACAGCTTAAAATAATTTTTCTTGATATACCAACAAGTCATCAAATTATAGAATATAACGATAAATTTACTGATACCATGTTAATGGTAATCAACGACTTAATGTTTGATATGTTAGATGCAATAGTTCGTAAAGATTACCAACGTCATAAACATAAACACTCAGAAGGAATAATAAAAGCCAAATCTCAAGGATTATACAAAGGTAGAAGAGAAAATACTGAATTACATAGAAAAATTGAGTTGTTACTTTTAAGGAACGAGCCATATAGTGTGATTATGAGCTCACTTAAATGCTCAAGAGGTACTATTGCTAAAGTTGCTAAACGAAAAAAGGAGTTAGAAAAATAGACTATTTATTATTATTTCTAACTATCTCGGTAAAATCTGACCAGTCTTCTACTTTAAAGGCTCTAATATCTCGTACTGAGTCAGAGAACCACTGAACATTAGATAGTTTATTAATTACCTTGTAAACAGTTGTAAGATCGTTTTTCTCATTTTTGGAAAGATAAAGACTACCTTGTGTTCCAACAAAACCTAAATCTTCCATCATTGCTCTAATTTCATCATAAGCTTTATTATAGGGCTCGCCGTAGTTTTCTTTTAACTTTGCCACTTCCATGTCGAATGATATTGCGTACATAACTGCTTAAAAATTTTAAAGTTGTAAAATGAGGTAAGCTAGGACTAAGTCGGTAAACCGCAAAGACACCCCGCATGTAGCGGACGTTTACTTACCTTCGCATTACTATAACACAAAACCAAGCTTAGTTCTATTTAAGTTTAAGCCTCTTGGTTGCGCGCGCGCGAAGCTCGCCTGTTGGGCTAACGTAACTATATAGTGTACTGCGTGTTATTTTTAATTCTTTGCAAAGATCGGTTACAGAAGTATCCCTATTTTTCATAGCGGCCTCCACCATTCGTACTTGTGCTTTACTTAATTGAAATTTTCTACCACCATTCGTACCTCTAGCACGAGCTGCGGCGAGTCCTGCTTTTACGCGCTCGCTAATTAAATCACTTTCAAACTCAGCAAGCGATGCAAATATTCCAAAAGTTAAACGTCCTGCGGCGGTAGTTGTATCAATATTAGCTCCTTGTCCTGATAAAATACGAAAACCGATATTTCGTTTTGTAAGATCGGTGATAGTTTTAACCAAGTGAGAGAGATTACGCCCCAATCTGTCAAGTTTCCAGACCACTAAGACATCATGTTCTCGCAAGGATTTTAAACAAGCTTCTAATCCCGGTCTTTTGTCATTTTTACCTGAGGCATAATCTTCGTATATATAAGCCTCTTGTACGCCATGTGCTTTTAGAGCATCTAATTGGAGATTTGTTGTTTGAGAACCGTCTGCCTTTGAGACTCTCATGTAACCGACAAGCATAATATTTGTAATTTTTTCAGGTGTTTAAGTAACAACATCATTAAAACATGTATTTTTAAATAATGTGTCGTTCATTATATCATTTATTCAATGTATTGTAAACCTATTATCAAATAAATGACAAACTGTGTAAAATTATTACCTTGTGCGTTTTGCTTTATTTTTGAAGTTGATTATTTTTCAAAAGGATTAATTACTTCAAGCCCTTGATAACAAAAGTCTTTTGTATTTCTTGTAACTAAAATAAGGTCAAAATGCAACGCGGTAGAAGCTATTAAACTATCAATAACAGGTACAGATTTTGTGATTTCTGCGCATATTATTCCCCATTTATTTGCAACATCTACATCTATTGATAATATACGCTCACCAAACCAAGATACTAAGTCTTGTTCTAACCACAGGCATATTTTTTTCTTTTTGTCTAAATCATTTATTTTTTCTAAGCCTTTTCTTATTTCACCTAAAGTTAAAACACTTATATACAAATCTTCGTTTGCTATCGAATTAAACCACTTAACGACATTAGCATTTGGAGTGGGTTTTATTGTTTCGCAGATTACGTTTGTATCAATTAAATAAGCCATAATTATAAGTTAATTTTCCGTGGTTCGTCAGCATTTCTTTCAATATTCAATACTATACCTACCAACGGGGATTTTCGCATAAATTTTACCAAATTGTCTTTGGTGTTCACTAACTCTCTATACTTATCGATAGATAGAATAACTGCCGTTGATTTACCTCTAACACTTATTTCTTGTGGGCCATAATTAACAGCAGATTTTATAAGCTTGCTTAATTTTGCTTTAGCTTCTTGCATTTGCCATTTTTTCATGAGGGTAATCTATTAATAATAATTTATAAAACTAGTCTAACTAGTCTTATTAAGATTTGCAAGTGCATTTTTAATGTGGCAACAACTCCTCACTGCATCCAGTAGAATTGTAATTTAACCTATTTCCTTGAACCAAGCGTTGACATAGGATTTATCAATTGGCTAAGCTAAAATAGCTAATGGTGATTCGTCTCACTGTTACAAGCGACCTCTCATGCTGGGGGTTATGTTATCTATAAGTGCCTCTGGCATGAAGGATATCATTGGTTTGTAACAACCAGACGAAAGCCCCTGGCACTTCATCAATTAAATATAGTAATTTATGCAAGCAGATAGTTCTTGGGAGGTGGTCGTATCCTCTTTAATGTTACAATTTCAAAATCTAGAACAAAATTTAAAAAATCAAAATTCAAGTGTAGAAGAATATTTATCTCGAGCTAAGAATAAAGCAGAAGGCCAACTTTTACATGCACAGCTTAGGTCAACGCAAGTCTCATTTAAGAGAATGGAGGATAAACTACACGATATGATTATTTATCTCTGTCGTGCGATGACAGTAAGTAAGGTTCATCAGTTAAGCAATTTACTTGGGGAGGACAGCTATGGAATGGAACAGTGATGACCCTTTCATAAAGTGGGTTACTAGGATTTATGTTGTATTAGCGTTGATTGGGATGCCGACGGCTTACTATTTGATATTGGGGGATTTATGAAAGAAGATGAAAATAAACCTAAAAATGATGGATGGACAACAACTATAATTAGTATTGCGATTACTTGCGGCTTTTTATTAGCATGTTTAGGAAGGTGTGATTCCTTCTAAGCTTATTGGGATGTACTTGATATTGGGGATGGTGGAGTGAAAATAAAAAATAAAAAAGAAGCTATTGAGTATTGTATCAATAAAGGTTTTAACGAAGAAGATGCTAGATTTATAGTAGATAACGCATGGGACTATCATTCTATCCATGAGCTTGAAGATGCAATAAATTATTTAGAAGAAGAAAAGAAGTGGAAGAAGAGATCAATATGGAAAAAAATCATTTTTGATAATGATAGAAAATTACGCACTATAATTGGTTTTTTATTTTTCTTCGCTGCTGGTAGTTTATTAATAGGTATAATCAAGACCCTTTTTTTACTTAGAACATATTACATAGGCAAAGAATGTCCACTTGGTACAGAACCTAGTTGGCTAAAACGCTCATGTGTAGAAGTAGTATGTAATGGCGATGCTATAAGTACAGGAGCTGGTTATGGTTGTGCTACTATTAATGAACGAAGGTTATTTTTTTTAGACACCTTCATTTATGATCCCAGTGTATCTAAATGCGTGTCCAAATGTGCAGACTTAGATGAGGAATATTATCAAAATTTTGTAATACCTACAAACCCTAAAATCCTTTGGAAGGATGATTACTATTATTGGAAAGACGGGCAATGTCATTTACTTCCTTATTATAAAAACACTATGTCTAAAGATAGAGCCTTAGAAAATAAAAAGTTAGCTGATAAAATAAAACAAGAAGAGGATGCTATAAAACAGCATTTTATGCGCCTTCTCGAAGAGAATAAAGAGTATTACAAGAAGGCACGTTAGTAGATCATTAATGTTTAAGCATTTGACTCTTTCTCCAGTTTATCAAAGTAGAATAATGCTATTGTGTAAGCAAATAGTGTTACTGCAAAAAGACCAAATATCCCCCAGTTCCCTGCCCAATCAACTAATAAAATTAACCCAAAAGAAGTTCCTCCAAACATTACTGCTCTTCCAATTGAGTAGGAAAGACCCGTTTTTGTAAAACGTGTCAAGATAGGAATATATTTATAAAAAATAGCAAAAGCTGGCATTCCATGGATAGCAAAAATTATAAATAAATATTGGATTGTAATTAAATGATAAGGTTCGCTTATGTTATTTAAAAGGTAAGGTAGAGAAAGAACTAGCATTAAAGATATTAAAAGTTCAACTTTTAATATCTTTAATGGATTTACATAATAACTAATCCAATATACAGCTATTCCTCTAAATAAGCATGCTAAAGAAAGAAAAAAGTTATTATGAATAACCTCTGCCGATGAGTAATTAAAAAGACTTTTAAATAAATCTCCACAATAAATATAAGCAAAATAATAATATAACGGATAAACACATTGAATTGTCAATAAAGAATAGAACACTTTTTTAGTTGGGGCATTCCTTTCTAGTTCTTTTTCTACTATTTTCTTTGCTTCTTTATAAGAAAGTTTAAATTTCTCTTGTATTAAATTAATTTGAGCTACCATGTTAGAAAAATCCTTAGTTTCTAACAAAGTTCTTCTTATGTAGAATCCAATAAATGCAATACCAAATCCAAACAAAAAAGCCCACCGCCAATTAAAATCATTCATTGTAACTAAAGTAGCTACACCTAAAGCAGCAGTGCCACCTAATGCTCCAAATACATCCGTTGCTCCTGATAGTGGGTATTGAATAGGAGGATTAGTACTTTCCATAAAATAAAGATCACAACTTATTATTTCTCCCACTGATGAGAGGCTTTGTGCTATTCTACATATAGTCATTATGATAGTAGCTGTAAAACCAATTTGAGCGTACGTTGGTAAAAAGAACATAGTTAAACAAGCTAAAGACATCAAAAAAGTTGTAATCCATAATACTATTTTACGTCCATAATGATCTCCTAATTTACCAAAAACATATGCACCTAACGGGCGAAAACCAAACGTAATAGTTATTCCTATGGCACTTAAAATAGCTAAATTACGAGAATCGCTGGTATCATAAAACAACTCGTTAAGTAACACTCCCATATGAACGTAGAGCATTAAATCAAAGTATTCCATAAATGTTCCTGTAGATAATAATGCTACTGGCAACTTTCCTTCTTTTCTTAGTTCTGTGAATGTACTTATTTTTGACATAATTACCTACTTAATTTTAATTTCATAAAAAAAAAAAAAAAAAAAAAGTGGGTAATAAAAGTCCCCACTCTTTTTTTAATAAATAATACTGTAGATTCGTTGCCATAATATATTTGGTAAGAATTTAATGCAGTTCAAATTAATAGAAAATATAAGTAATAATGGTTTTTGTTTAGATATAGAATTTCTTTCTCAAAGATTTAAAAAATTAGATGAATTTTTAGAAGAACTAAAAAAATCTGTAGATATTGATGGTATAGTTTACATAAATAAAACAACTTGGGCAAACAGACTAAGTATCGATCGAAAAACTTTATCTGACTATATAAATCAATTTATAGATTCCAATCACTTTATAAAAATTCCATATGATGATGAAAGATATGACAAAGACAAAAGTAAAACGTTGTGTTGTCTAAAAATAGTTCAAGAGCCTTATCTCTACAAAGAAGAATTAGTAACTTACTTAAGGGATAGTGTTAAAAATTTTAAACCTAAATCTTGGAACCTATGACCCCTCTTTTCTCCTCCTTCCTGCAAAAAATCCAAGAATGGCTAGAAGTTAAAGCCGAACATAAACGTATTAAGGTAATAAAGGAAGCTCTACAGAGTTATGGGCAAAGGCGTGGGATTAGCCTAAATAATAATAGCAAAGGTAGCTTATGACTCCACAAAGACAGAAAGATATTAAAACAATAGCATCTCGCATACGTAGAATTTTAAAAGAGAACGAGGGGATGCCTATGTACTTTAATTTCTGGGACGATCTGGAAACGCTAACAAAATTAATCTTAGAGGAGGAAGAAAGTGAGTAAGGCAGCTATATTAAATTTTCCTGAAACAAAAAAGGCTCGTCTATATTACCTTGATAAAAAAACCAATAAGCAGAAAAGGTTATCAGATAATATTTTTAGGGACTTGCAATATGTTACAAGACCTAATGACCGCCGCAGAAAGATTTCATTAAAAGCTAGAAATCTACTTACAAACTTAATTCAAATGATTTTAAAGAACCCTCATAAAGAGGAGTTTGTCGATCATACATTCCTTTCTCAAATTACCGAAGTTTATTCAAGCAAGCAAAATGCAAATTTACTCGATCAAATAAGCGACATTATAGATTCCACCTATCATAGTTATATCAATTTTTATGGAAAAAATAGAACTTACGGTTATGTCATAAAATTAACTGAAGATGGATACGAAAGAGCTAAAAATCCTGTAGCCTTTTATACTGATTCAAGTGAAAAAAAATTTCCATCCGAGTCGAAAAAAATTTCCACCCGGGTGAAAAAAAATTTCCAGTTATATAAAGATAAAGAAAACCCAGAAGAAGAGATAAACCATAGCTACGCTAATGGTTTTATCTCTGAAAAAGAAAAAAGTTACAAAAAAGAAAAACCCCACGAAGACAAGCACGCAACTTTTGCTCCTTGCTTGCTTACACAGCAGGAGCAAGTTGCTCATAACAACCAAGAAGAAAAAGCCACCCACACTCAACACAAAGAGCGAACTAGCGAGAACACAGGCTTATTTGCCATGTCAGACCTAATGGCCAAAGTGCTAAACGACCCACAAAAGGAGGAGGAAATACCCGAAATGAACCTTGAAGACTTACCAAGGCTTACAGAAAAGGAGGAAAGAAGCGTACTGCTCTCTCGCACTTTGCAGCAAGCCTTCGGAGAGCAGCGATCCAGTGAAATACAAAACGATTACAAGTTTGTTGAACAAGACCAGCAAAAGGTTTGTATTCAAACAAAAGCCATGCTCTTAAACGACATTGAAAAAGCTAAAATTCGTAAAACAATTCAGTCTGTTTACGGCGAAGATGTTACGATTTCAATGCAACTGCTTGAGCCGACTCGGGTAGAACCTCATAAGCAAGAAACGCCTGTTACTGCCAAGGATATGCCAAGAGGGAACTGGCTTAAATTCAAAGCAAGTATCAGTGATAGCAATCTGTTAAGCCTACTGAACAATCGTTTGGTGAAAGTAACCGAGAAAGAAGAAACGCTCATCATTAAAGCTTCGCCACTCTTCATCGAAGACTTAACGGCGGGAGGACATCTAACAGCACTTGAGGATGCCATAGTGCAGACCGGAATAACGCTGGAGCTTTACTATAGCGGGTTAAATACGTCATACACCAACACTGTAAAGCAAAAAATAACCCTAACTCCCGAGCAAATCATTAAAGACAGGGAGTGGATCAGGATACATCGGAAAGCAATCAACGAACTAGATAAAAAATAGCCAAAATGATTACACTTCGCCCACGTCAGATTGAGTTTGTAAAAAGAAGCATTGAAGCACTGCTAAAACATGGTAACACGCTTGGCGTTGCACCTACAGGAGCTGGTAAGACTATTATGCTCTCTAGCGTAATAGGGCATTTTTGTATGGTAAACCCTAATTTCAAAGTTTGTGTAGTTGCTCATCGTAAGGAATTAACGGAGCAGAATAACGACAAGTTCGAAAAAGTTAATCATTCTCTTAGCACTTCAATAGTTAATGCTGAAGTTAAAGATTGGAGCGGACAAGTAGCCTTTGCAATGGTACAGACTCTTTCCAAAAAGAATACTCTTAAAACAATACCTCATTTAGATTTGCTAGTAATAGACGAGACGCACCATGTAACTGCTAAAAGTTATATAAAAATCATACAACAAGCGAAAGAAATTAACCCTAATGTCATGATATACGGGATAACTGCAACACCTCAAAGGGGTGATAAAAGCAGTTTAGGCCAGATATTCAACAATTGTGGTGATCAGATTTTTTTAGGTGAATTGATAGAAAGTAATCATTTGGTAAAACCGATCACCTATTCAGTAGATGTTGCTCAAGAAAAATTAATGGCTCTTAAAAAGAAAAATGCGGGTGATTATAGCGAAAGTGAAGTTGCAGATATTTTAGATCAAGCAGTTATTGTTGACGAGGTGATAAGACACTGGAAAGCAAAAGCAGGAGATCGTAAAACAGTGATATTTTGTTCTACTATAAAACATGCCGAGCATGTATGCGTAGCCTTTAGAAGTTATGGAATAAGAACAGATGTAGTTACAAGTGAACTTACAAAAGAGCAAAGAGAATTTGTATTAAATCAACTAACCATCGGTGAAATTCAAGTACTGATTAATGTAGCAATTCTTACGGAGGGGTGGGACTATCCGCCTATTAGTTGCGTGGTGTTACTGCGTCAATCGTCTTTTAAGTCAACAATGATTCAGATGATAGGTAGAGGGCTTAGAACGATAGACCCTGCAATTTATCCCGACATTATCAAAAAGGACTGCGTTGTACTGGACTTTGGCATTTCAACAGTACTCCATGGTTCGTTAGAACAAGACGTAGATTTAGAAATAAAATTTATTAAGAAAGTCAAAAAAGACGCTAAGAAAAAGAACTGCAAGGCCTGCGATAGAGAGATACCGGTTCAGACTAAGAAGTGTCAATTTTGCGGGCATCAACATGAAGCGGAAATTAAGGAAGATTTAAGTCATGTAGAAGTAGTACTAATTGATATGTTTAAAAAGTCAGAAATGCCTTGGGTAAAAATAGATAGTAATACTTCTTACATAGCAGCATTTAATTATTGGTGTTGTTTAAAAAAATTAGAACAAAGTTTAATACTACTTGGCGGAAGTAAGGCAAAAGAAGAAGAACCTGAAATTATATATCAAGGTAATGATGCAAGGAAAGCTGTTGATCTAGCTAACCGCTTTATTAAAAAAAGAGAGAAACCTTACGCTATTCAGAATTTCATTAATATGGCTAATTTTGAAGCTACCAAGCAACAAATGAAATACATCCCTGCTAAATACAAAGATTTAAGTCAAGCTGAAGCCTCGGTAATTTTATCTTTTCAATTTGATGCGAAAAGGAAGCTTGAAGAGATGGGAGTCTATAACAACTAAAATAAATATAGGATTAAAGATCATGGTAAGAGAAATAGAAAAAAGAAGAATCCTCCAATATCTACAATTTACCGAGAACGAAGTTGATTTACTGAAGCTCGCTGCATGGCTTGAGACTTATAGCGATGGTTTATTCCACATTAATAAAGGGAAGAGACCTAAAGAGAAGAACAATTATTTTGCCGATAAACAAGGAGGAAGAAAATGAGTGAACTAGAAGCTAGAAAATATACGTCAATTCGTAATTTAAGGGAAGAGATTAGGCAGGATATGAGAGATTTTAAACTTTTATGCAGTGAGGATCGAAAGGGAGATTACCACTTTTCATATACTGGAGAGGTAGATTGGTTTTTATTATATTTAGGATCACAAATTAACAACAACTTATCAAAATTAAAAGAACTAGTGGAGCAAAACAATGACTAAATGGAATAACTTTAATGATGCAGAAGACCAGATGTCTTACGAATTAATACCTAATAAAACAATAGCAAAGGTGAGGTTAATGCTTAAGAAAGGCAATCACGTTACAAAAGAGTGGTCAGACGGCTATGCTACTAAGAGTAAATCGGGTACTTGCCTATATCTAGCTTGTGAGTTTGTGATTTTAAGCGGTGAGTATGAGAATAGAAAGGTCTGGAGCAATATCGGTCTTTATAGTGATAATTCACCAAAATTCGCTCAAATAGGCAGAACTATGATCAAAGCTATTCTTGATTCTGCTCATGGGTTGCATCCAGCAGACAAATCGCCAAAGGCGGAAAAGTTAAGAATAATAAAAAGCTTTGCCGATTTAGATAACCTTATATGCGTAGCTGAAATAACTATTGATGATAGAGACAATAAACCTCGTAACGAGATCAAGACCATAATTACACCTGATCATGCTAAATACAGCGAACATATTAAGAAGCAAACTGACGATAATTTTCTCAGTGATGAAGTGCCATTTGAATAAACGGAGGATAAAATGATTAGATTTTTTCAAGGAATAAAAGAAATCAAGAATTTCCGCGAGGATTATGAAGACTTTAAAAATAAAATAACAGCATCGGTAGAAACTACCAGAGCATTATATTACAGAGACGGGTTAAGAGTAGGAGAAAAAATAGCGAAAGAAATAAAAGATTCTGTAACATTACAAATTAAGAAGTTTAAAGAGGAATTTGACGACAATAAGTTAATATTCGCCTCCATAAATTCTAAAGAAAGATTTCATGCTTTATCCATGAGATTAGATGATTTAGAAAAAGCTCTCCATAAAGCTTTTTCTAAATTAGAAGAACATACCTCTCAATCACCAAACCAGCTAACTATACCAGTGGAACAGGTCAAGTCTACTAAAAAACCAAAACCCTTAAACCCCCAATCCGTAGAAGAGGAAGTCAAAAAAGTTAAATCCCTACTCACACAAGCAAAGGTTAAAAGGTTGTTTGAGTATAGAGATGGAGAGCTTTATTGGAAGGTTGATGCAGGAATAGGAGGAAGAATTAAAAAAGGAACAAAAATTGGTACTACTAGTGGATACAAAGCAGTTTCGATAAATAACCAGTCTTATACAGCTGGGCGTATAATATTTTTAATGTTCCATGGATATATCCCTGAGCGTGTATGTTTTATTGATAGGAATCCTCAGAATACTCGAATAGAGAATTTAAGAGCGGCAACTATATCGCAAATGAAGTGTGGTAGTAAAAAACGAAAAGATAATAATTCGGGATACAAAGGCGTTTATTTTCATTACAAAACCAACAAATATACAGCTCAAATTCAAAAACATCAAAAGCGTTATAATTTAGGCTATTTCGACACCCCAAAAGATGCTTACAAAGCCTACTGCAAGGCGGCAAAGAAACTACACGGAGAATTTGCACGAGTAGCGTAATAGAAATAGCAAGAGAAGAAGGGCAGCACGATGAATACAGATTTTATTATCAACGAAGAATTTGCACGGCTTATTCCTCCGTTATCTAGTGAGGAGTTAGAGAAGCTAGAGCAGAGTTTGGTTAATGAGGGGTGTCTTAATCCATTAATAGTATGGAATAATACAATAATAGATGGACACCATAGGTATGCTATTTGCATTAAGCACAACATAAGTTTCAATATAATAGAAAAGACGGAGCTAGAAAGTGAGCTGGACGTAAAGCTCTGGATGATTAACAACCAATTTAGCAGAAGAAACTTGCCGACTGAAATCAGGGTTGCTCTTGCATATAAGCTTAAGGAGTTTGAAGCAGAGAAGGCGAGAGAGAGGCAATTAGCTAATTTAAAACAATTTTCTAACCGAGAAGAAAGTGCAGAACTAAGCCATTCTACCGATAGGTTAGCACTAACCCCACGGAGTGATACAGAAAATAGCAAGACTCTAGACATTATTGCCCAGAAAGCAGGCGTAAGCCATACCACTGCTTTCCAATACGATGCTATCCAACGCAAGGGAACAGAAGAGCAAAAGGCTAAAGTTGCAGAAGGCAAGTCTAGCATTAACAAGGTCTATACCGAGATTAAGCAGGCAACCCAGTCAGAAGAAGAGCGGAGGGTAGTTCACTTGAAGCTAAAAGGTAGCGGTGTAGTCGTTATTCAGAAGTATGTTAGCGGGATTTATAATGAATTGGAGGATTTTAATACTAGCAAAGATTTAACGGGAATCCGTCATGCACTTTTAAATAGCTACCTTGGACAAAAAGAGAATTTCTTAGCTTGTGTATCTAATATAGACAAACATAAAAAGATGGTAACAAGAAACTTAACTGCATTATCTGAGTCGGTTGAGGATTTAGAATTAACTGTTAATCAAGGTAAATGCATAATTAGGCTAGAAGGCCAAAAAGACAAAAAAATATCTAAAATATATGAGAGGTATTATGGCTAAAGCAAGATGCGAAGAAATTGTTATAGAGCATTATTTACAATCCCATATTAATAATGAGTTTAAAAATGACCTTTTGTGGTTAATTAATGAAAGAAGTAATGATGGTATATTTTTAGAAGTATTGTCTCGATTGTTGGAAAACAATAACAAAGCAACTCTTAAGGTTTTAGATACTCTTAGCCAAGTAGCAATACAACAAGTCATTACTGATTGTCCAGAAGGGTTTATGAGTAGGTTAATTAAGGAGTATGAAAATGAACCATCCAACTAATCATGAAACTATCACATGGCAGGCTACTAGTATTAAACTGGCCTGCTTAAAAGAATATCCTAATAATCCAAGAAAGATAACCAAAGAAATGCTTGATAAACTAGCTTCTCATATTAAAGAGGACGGGTATCATCAAAGGATAATAGTAGATAACGATTACACCATTATCGGCGGCCATCAACGCAAAAAAGCTTTATATATGGCAGGTTATGATGATGAAACTACAATTGAGGTGTTAATGCCGAATAGAAAACTAACACCGGAGGAAATAGACAGACTAAATATCAGAGATAACTTAGCGTTCGGTGAATATGATTTTGAAGTTCTAACGGAGCGATTTGACCAGGAGGAGCTATTATCTTTTGGTATGGATAAGGATATGCTAGCGCCTATATTTGATAAAGCCTTATTAGAAGAACTAGGGGAGGAAGAGGAAATAGAAGTCCCGGGAGAAGCTACTGCTAGGCTTGGTGATATTTACCTGCTCGGGTCTCATCGATTAATGTGCGGAGATAGTATTAATCCGCAACATGTTGAAAAACTAATGGATGGGGCAAGTCCGATTTTAATGGTAACCGATCCGCCGTATGGGGTGAGTTATGAACCTGAGTGGCGTGAGGGGTGTGATTTAGGAGTCGGCAAGCGCTCTAAAAGTAAAGTTTTAAATGATGATAGATATGACTGGTCTGAAGCTTATTCATTATTTACCGGTGATATTGCTTATATCTGGCATAGCGCAAAGTATACTCATAAGTTTGCCGAAAATATAGAAAGTAGCGGGTTTGAATTAATCAATCTCATCTTGTGGGTTAAGAATAGAATAGTTTTTGGAAGAGGTGATTATCATCATCAGCATGAGCCTCTATGGTACGCAGTAAAAAAAGGGAAGAAGCATAACTGGCAAGGCAGGCGTGATCAATCAACTGTATGGGAAATTGCCAATAATAACCCATTTGGAAATAATAACATGGAGGAAACGTGGGGACACGGCACGCAAAAGCCGATGGAGTGCATGCTGCGGCCTATACTTAATAACTCTGCGCAAGGCCAGAGTGTATATGATCCGTTTGGCGGTAGCGGTACTACGTTAATTGCCTGCGAGAGGTCAAAGCGTAACTGTTACATGATGGAATTATCCCCAGCTTATGTTGATGTTATAATAAAGAGGTGGGAAAAAGAAACTAATAAAAAAGCTGTATTGTTAAATGGGTAAACCGAAAAGAGATATTACGCCCGATGAGTCTGCACAGGTTGAATCCTTGGCGGCGCACGGTCATACGCAGAGAGAGATTGCTTATTTCTTAAAGATATCTCCTACCAGCTTTAAAAGAAAGCTTAAAGAAGATAGCCTCTTAATGGCCTCCTGGAGGAGGGGTCGCTTTAAGGGCAAGGAGTATGTTCTCTCAAGGCTTTGGAGGTTTATCAAAAATGATGAGTTGAGTACCATTAATTTAAGTGCAATTCAGTTTTATTTACGTAATACCGGTTTTGGTATGGAAAGCAATAATAACAATAATGAGTTGCAAATATCATTCGGTAATAAATCTGCCATGGAAATAGTAAATAGTACTTTAACCGCTTTAGAAGAAGGTGAGATCAGTGTTTCTGAAGCTCAACAGCTTACCGGTTTAGCACTAGCTAAAATGAACATAGAAAGCCGTAATCAGGTAGATAAAGCAGTATCAGAGCAGATGAGTATAGAAGAGGCCAAGGCCTTTGCAATAGAACTAGACCAAACACTGCAGAAATTGGATTTGTTAGAAAAAAATATAAAGAAATAACCATGTCATCAGGAAAATACATTAACAATACAGGTATCAAGGTATATCGAAAACCTTTAGTGGAAGAGACTAAGAAAATACAAAGAGCGGAAATACAAGATCAGAGCTATGCGTTAATGAGGTACAGGGAACTTATAGCGGCTCGCAAGGAAAGAGAGAAGTTGCACCCGAGAGAACCTGAAGTTTACCACCACAATATCTGTAAAAAATCGTGA
>Ga0209229_10000034_pt1 | contig 44362 bp, 61 predicted proteins | sample SanBayMetagenome_FD_187466 | JGI IMG/M metagenome (GOLD analysis project Ga0209229, IMG submission 187466) | Freshwater and sediment microbial communities from dead zone in Sandusky Bay, Ohio, USA (SPAdes) (version 2) | ecosystem: Environmental > Aquatic > Freshwater > Lentic > Sediment... | reverse complement strand
GGGGCTACATCAAAGTAGCGGGTACTTGGAGAATATGGTTTTTAGCTGCTATCACTGACTCATTTACTAGAACAACAGCTGCAGGTACTTTAGGTAACACAGATACTGGAAACGCTTGGAGTAACTTAAGAGGGTCTTGGTTTGCTAACGGCACTCAAGCAATAGAGTCTGCTACAGCCGGTTCATCATACCCTCTTGCCGTAGTTGAACTAGGTTCATCAAATATGGTTGTATCAGCCGATATTACATACTCCACTGGTGTAGTTGTTTGGGGTGTTGATGCTAATAATTGGTGGGCTGTGGTAGGCACAAACTATAACTACAATTACAGCTACACTACAACATGTGAAAGCTGCACTACTTGCAGCCAAACCGTGTATTGTTGCGGATCTTGTCCTTGCGGCAATGCTGCACCAGATACTATGGACTGTTGTTGTTCAGAGCTCGTATGTTCGTTTGTATGTTATTACTATGATAGTTATGGTGCCTGCGAGTATGGGGAGAATGTGTGCGAAGTTGATCCTTGTGCTAGTCTTGGGTGTGCTTGCGGTAACGCTATTGAAGAGTCAAACACCTGCTGCGGTAACTGCTGTACTGATTACTACACTTGCTGTACTACCTACTCTTGTACTCAAACAGCTACAGCTGCTCAATATCAGATTAAAGTTTTAAAGTCGGTTGCTGGAACAATAACAGAAGTTAATGCACACAACCTAGTTTCTCCGGCAACTAGAGTATCAGTTACTACCTCTGGCAACACTTTGAGCTATACGGTTTATAACGGAGGTTCAGCAATTGGCACATACTCCGCGGCTCAAACATCGCCTAACACTGGCACAAAACCTGGTATTATTAAGGGACCTGCTACAAATAATCCTGGGGCAGTTTTTGTAGATAACTTTGCGGCATCACCAAACTAAGGAGCACAATATGAGCACACCCTATGACCGTCCAGCTAGGCCTTGGGACCTGTATAATAAAAACCTGGGACGAGTAGATACTGTAGATGCTGAGGGGCGTCTTGCTATATGCAAAGCATGCCCATCTTTACTTCCTACTGGAAACTGTAAAGAGTGCGGCTGCTTTATGTCTCAAAAGGTAAAGTTACCAAACGCGTCTTGCCCACTACATAAGTGGGAGTCGATACGAATTTCATATAAAGAAGAGATAGAGGAATAACACATGACAACAGAAGCACCTAGAGTAATGCCTCCCAATATTGTGGCATACGTAATTGACAATGCAGTTGTACAGGTCATTCATTTAGATGAGCGCATGGCAGCTATTGTATTAAGCGAACCCTTAGCAATTGATGTTACAGAACATGGAAAACAAGGTATTCGTATGGGAGACATTTACGATCCAGAAACAGGCACGTTTAGCCGTCCTACTGAATAAGGAGATATAATGCGTGGAGATAAGCGTGAGGGTCGATTTAGTATTGACTTTGAGCGTTCCTCCAGCATCTCTGGGGTAACTAAAGAGCTGGTACATACCGTAGGTACATCAATTGATTGGTATATCTATGATAAGACTAACAGCGTTATTGACCCTATCTACGATGTAGGAGCTGATAGTGGTAGTGCTGGACGTTTGTGGAAACCAAAAATTACTATTCCTGTAGTTCAGGCAAACCTGGACCAAGGAACAACTATTCAGGATCAACGTGGTTTTTATAACACAGATACTCTTAATGTACTATTTAATATGGATGTTATAGAGAACGCGGTAAGCCTGTATGGAACTGTGGCGGCCAACATTAGAAAGTTATCCACAATAACTAATGACCCAGATCTATATTTACGAGATAGAATTGTTTTTAGAAACAATGTTTTTTCTCCTATAAGAGTTGGGTTAGATGGACTTGTTACCGATAAATATACTTTAGTCAATCTTCAATGTGTTCAGGTTAACGCTGAAGAAATGGTTAATGACAGTCAGTTCCAATCCTACGCTAATTACAACCCATATAACCTATAGGAGATATAAATGTTTGTTCACAGCAATTACCTTGTGGGAACATCCTCAGTTCTTGTAGCCTCAATACCAAAAGCTGCTGGGCCCACACTAGTCACAATTAACAATAGAGATAATCAAGATATCTTTATAGGTGACTCAGATATTACGGCATCAGTTGGAATTAACGGCGGGAATCAAGTTGATGCGGGAGGTACGGTTCAACTATGGTTATCTGGCGGAGACACTCTATACGCCATCTCAAACCACGTAACACCTTCAGGTGCGGTTGCCATATCTTACTCCTATATCCCTAAAGATTATCCGGTATAAGTATGGCTGAGAATCCGTGTTGGAAGGGCTACGTTCAAGTAGGTATGAAGATGAAGGGTGGGAAGAAGGTCCCTAACTGCGTACCTGAAGGCTCTGGAAAGAAAAAAGTTACAAAACCTACTACAAAGAAAGCGGTTAAAAAATAATGTGTAAATCATGTGGATGTGGCTGCTCAAAGCCTGGTTGCAAGGGTGCTTGCAAGAAGACTACAAAGAAGATGTCCCCAAAGCAAAAGAAGCTTGATACAGACAAAGACGGCAAGCTAGAAGGCTCTGACTTTGCTGCCCTACGTAAAAAGAAGAAGAAGTAATGTGCGCTACCTGTGGCTGCGGAAAGCCAAAAGACAAGCACGGAATGAAGACTTTGTCTGCTGCTAATAAGAAATATGATAAGAAGTCAGACTCAAAGGGTAAGGCTAAGAAGGCCAACGTAGTACGAAAGAAGGGTATGTAATGTCTAAGTACACAAAGAAGTCTGATAAGAAGCAGGACGCTAAGACCACAAAAGGTCTTGACAAGGAACAAAAAGAAAAGTTTGAAAAGATGGACAAGAAGCACCGTAAGCCTAAGTCCCAAGAAGATGATCGTAAAATGGACGTAGCAAACGTCAAGAAGATCAAGGCTCAGGAAAAGCGCCACGAAGCCAAGGAAGGTAAGAAGGGCGAAAAGGCCGAGGACAAGCGAGAGAAGAAGTCCAAAAAGAAGTAATGATTTAGCCCCCCACGAGGGGGCTTTTTCATTTATGATATCCTATGACGCCAGAGAAATCTGGAACCCTGCAGCTACACCCTTGCACCTCTATTGGAGGATTTATGATTAACCTTACTAATCGCATCCTGCGTGAAGAAACGGATGCCGACAAAGTTGAGTTCGTTCGTGGTGTTTCCAACCTAAATAAAAACGGCGGTAAGAAAGTCGTTGGAAGTTTAGTTGCAGGATATATCATTGCGAAGTGGCTCACAAAAAATGGGTAAGGCCTCATGGAAAGCAATGATGTTGTACGCTGTACGCAAGCAAGAGGAGCAGCTAACTGATTCCTATCAGCAGCTCCTACGTAGTTATGCTTCACGTATGCCTAACTGGACACCAGAGGCTGTAAACAATATTAACATGCGCTATAAAGATGGCGGGCATGTAATCACCTATTCTGATGACCGTGTTATGGACATTGAGAATGGTACTCCAGACACACCCCTATCCCCAGCTATTCGTTCCTTTATGATAGATAGGAACGGTAAATAACCATGTCTATTTTTATTAATGAGGATGCCGCATTAAAAAGTCGCCTTAGTGGGTTGACAGTCTCTGACCGAGGAAGCGCTGCACGCCCAGTGCCTGTGTTCTATGGACACCCTGATAAAGATGTCCGTAATCAAACCTACCCTTATATCACTATTGATTTGATCGGCGTATCAGAGGACCGTGAGCGTGCCCACAGAGGTTACGTGCCACTTACCTACACGCCTGAAGGTATTAACACAACCCAAACTGGCAATGCTAAAAAGATGGTAAACATGCCTATACCTTTAGATTTATATTATCAGGTATCTACTTGGTCTCGTCAACCGCGGCACGATAGACAGATATTATCTGCTATGCTAAGCCCAGTAAGAATACCGTACAGATTTGGACAACTCTGGATCCCAGAAGATAGCACATGGCGTCGTATGGATCTCCTAGGGTTTTCAAAAAGAGATACTAATGAGGGCGGTAAGCGCCTTTTTAGCAATGTCTACAATCTTCGTGTAAGTGCAGAAGTATTTACCGATGAGTTCGTCCCAGCTTACCAGGTACTAACAGACCCTAATATCGAACTAACGTGGCAAACAACCTCGTTTACTACCCCCACAAACTAACTACAATCCCGTTACTTTAAGAAAATAACCTAACCTAAAGGAGTAAAACTAAATGGCAACATTCAGTCGCCCAGGCGTCTATGTCCAAGAAGTGTCTCTTCCACAGCAAGTCTCACTACCAGATACCAGTGCATCAGTAGGTGCAATGGCTGGTGCCCTTTCTAGGGGTAACGCAACTGATCCTCAATTGGTTCAGTCTTGGGGAGACTTCGTGAAGACATTTGGCGGATTAAACGACACCTACCCATTAACATGGGCTGCATACAATTTCTTCGCAAATGGCGGAGGATCATTGGTCGTACGTCGTGTCACTGGTGCTGGAGCACTTCCAGGAACCATCACATTCATTAACCAAGCAGCATCAACTACCACACTTACAGCAACTGTTACTGCAGCATCTGCAGCATCAGGTACTGTTACATACACAGCTGCAAATACATTTGCTTCTGGACAGACAGTAACTATTACAGGTCTTAGCACATCTACATTTAACCTAACAGGTGTGACTATTGCATCTGCAACATCAACACAGTTCACAGTAACAAATGCTGCAACCGGTACTGCCGTAACAGGCGCTACAGCTACAGCTACAGTTACAATCACTGCTACACCTGTATTTACACTTAACGCTATCAACGCTGGAACATGGTCTACTGCATACTCAGCACAGGTAGTACCAGCAGGTGTTGCAGGCCGCTTTGGTCTAAACATCTACTACACAGTAGGTTCAGCAACAAACCTAGTAGAATCATTTACAGATCTAAGTATGGATTCAACCGATAAGTACTATTTCAAGTCTGTAATTGATACAACATCAAGTCTTGTACGAGTATCTGCATCAGGAATCTCTACTACAGCTACGCCATACACTGCAGCCACTGCAGCTACTGCGTTTACTGGTGGTGCTGACGGTGCCGCTCTTGTACGTGCAGATTACTCTGCTGCTTGGGAATCATTTGATTCAGTTCAAAATCCACTAGTTATCTACGCAGCTGATGCACCATACGCAGCTACATCAACACTAACATCTCAGATTCATGGAGATGCTATGATTTATGCAGCATCACGTGATGACGCATTTGTTGTTGTAGATACTCCTTCAGGTCTTTCTGTTACAGCAGCTAAGGCTCAAGTAACAGCTACTATGGCAATTGCTGCAGGATCTACAACTGGAAACATTTCAGCTGCTTATTACCCATGGGTTAACATCCCAGACGGCAATAAGATCCCTGGAGCAGTTCGTCTTCAGGCACCTGGTGCTGCGATGGTTGGTCAATACTTAGCTACAGATAAGAGCCGTGGAGTATTCAAGACTCCAGCGGGTCTAGGTAACAAGATTGCTCTTGCAGTCTCTACTGAGCACTTGTTTACTAACGCAGAGCTTGATGATATTAACACATACTCCGACCCAATCAACGCAATTCGTAACGTCCCTGGCGCTGGAATTGTTGTTATGGGAGGACGCACAATGGACAACTCACCTGGTAACCGTTACATCAACGTACGTCGTTCTTTGACATTCATCGAAAAGCAAGCTAAAGATCTTAGCGCATTCGCTGTATTTGAGAATAACGATTCTCTTTTATGGAACAGCCTAAAGACAGGAATTGGAAACTTCCTTCTTAACTACTGGCAACAGGGTGGTCTTCGAGGCAACTCTCCAGACCAAGCTTATTTTATAAAGGTTGATGAGACTACAACTACTTGGTCAGATATTCAAAATGGTCGAGTAAATATTGAAATAGGCGTAGCCTTACAATACCCAGCAGAGTTTGTTGTCATCAGAATTGGACAACTAACAGGAAACGCAACAGCGTAAAGGAGATAAATAAAAATGACAAGTACACTAAGTAATGAAATTCAGAATGGTAACATAATTACGGATCCAGTTCGTAATTTTAAGTTCCTTGTTACCTTCACACCTACAGCAGGTGCTACCACAACTGCTGGTTGGAAAGGTGGGTTTGGAACAATGGGCTTCGTATCATTGTCTGGACTAAGTGTCAACACAGAGTCTATTGCATACCGTGAAGGCGGATACAATACAAACATGCACCAGATCCCTGGACAGTCCTCCTTCACTCCAATCAGCCTATCAAAGGGCGTAATGCTTGGACAAGAGGGTAATCCTCTTTGGATGAAGCGTTTGTTTGCAGTAATGACTCCTTCTGCCACTAGCGGCATTGGAGCAAACTTCCGTTGTAACCTAGACATCCAGGTACTAAGCCACCCAAACCCAGCCGGTTATAAGGGTTCTGGATCAACTACTCAAGATGCAGCAACTCCATACGAGCAGCACACATCTTTGCGCTTTAAGGTTTACAACGCATGGATTACATCACTAGCCTACAGCAACCTAGATGCAGGAGCTAACAGCCTTATGGTTGAAGAAATGCAGCTTGTACATGAAGGATTTGACGTAAGCTACGCTACTGATCTAACAGCGGCAAACACAGCAAAAACGCTCCGCTAACCACTACATATAAGGAAACAATATGAACACTGATACAGTTATAAATTCGCATACAAACCCTGAACTAGCAAACAAGTTAGCTAAGCAAGCTACAGAATTGTCTGATCAGGAGGCAATGGTGAGAGCGGTAAAGCCGCCAGTAACCTTGCCTCCTGCTACAGATGTAGATCTTCCTGGCGGTTTGTTTGATCCGTTTAACGGTCTTATTTCTAAAGCAGAAATTAGAGAGCTTACAGGAGTAGATGAAGAGGCAATCTCTAAAATTCCTGATGCTGCTAAAGGTCTACTTTATATCTTAGAACGAGCTACTGTTAAAATTGGAGAAGAAACAGCTACCAAAGAACTACTTGATTCTTTATTTGCTGGGGACCGAGAGATGTTAATCCTAGCTATTAGGTGCGCTACTTTTGGTAATGAAATTAAGTTAGGTCCTGGACTGTGCCCTCACTGCGAGGAAGTGCAGACTTTTACTGTAGACCTTTCTAAAGACATCGAGATTAAACGTCTTGATGGAGACGCTGAGTTTACAGTAGATTGTAAAATCGGCAAAGTTTTGGTAACGTTACCTAAAGGTTCTACACAGAAGGCTATTATTGAATCAACAAATAAAACCTCTGCAGAACTAGATACTATTATGTTAAAGAACTGTGTTCTAGAAGTTAATGGTATGACCGTAGTTGGACCAGAAGTAGTTAGAAATTTAGGTATGCTTGATCGCAGAACTATTTTAAAGGAAATCGCAGACCGCAACCCGGGTCCACAATTAGGAGCACTAAAGAAAGAATGTCAGTCTTGCGGCCAGGAGGTGCCGCTTCCGCTATCATTAGCGGATCTATTTCGAGACTGAGATTGATTATGAAACTCTAACTGAAATGTATGACTTACTAAGTCAGAACTATGAAGGTTGGACGTTAACAGAAATTCGTTCTTTATCACCTAGAGAACGAATTAATTGGTTACAGAAGGTACTAAATAAACTAAGGCGGTGATTAAATGTCCCAACACTCAGTAACTCCTGACGACAGAGGTAATCCCTTTCTTGGAGTAGAGGGTGCTGTAAGAGCCATGGGCGAAAAAGACTTTGATGAGCTGCCTAAAGAGATGCTTAAGGTCTTTAAGGAAGTTGAAAAACTTGTAGAAAAGATCGCTAAGGACTGGGGCAAAACTCTTGACGAAACAAAAGACACCGCAAAAGAAGTAGGCGATGCCGCTAGCGGTGGTTCTGGCGGAAAGATGTCCAAGAGCCTTGGAAAGTTTAGTACTCCTGCCGGTAAAGTAGGTATGGGAATCATGGCTATAGGCGCTGCCTATACTGCCATGGCTCCTAACACCATGGATGCTGTTACACAACGTATGACAGCAGATACCTTTGCTGGGCTTAGCGGTGTGCAGGGCGGATCTCGTGGAGCAATACGTCAAGCTAACAAGTTAGTTGGTGGCGGAGCTACAAGCGCTATGGGTCCTACCATGGCTCAAGCCGCACTATTTTCTAGCGGTATGGCTGCAGGCACACGAGGTGCCAATAACATTATGAGCCAGATGGCGGGCATGACCGCGTTTAGCGGCATGAGCAATCAGCAAGCTGCAGGAGCAGTAGCTGGTCTTAACGGCATGACTATGCTTCGTATGGGAATACAACTACGTGATTCTAACGGTGAAATTAAAAAAACTGATCAACTCATTAATAAAGTTTATCAGTTTATGTTCCGTGGACAAAAGCTTACTAAAGCTGAAGCTGCTATGGTGTATGCTCCACGAAGCAAGTCTAACATTACACTTCAACAAATTTCAGAAGGAGACCCAGACCTATTTAACTTTTTAGCGTCTGGTATTGTTGCTCGCGCTAGCGCTGGAAGCGACAAAAAGTTTAGCTCTGCTATGAATAGCAAAGACCCAAACAAGATGTTAGATGCAATGGGTGTAGATAAGAGCAGCCCTTTACGTTCTAATTATAAGATGAATACAAGTGAGGCAAAGAAACTCCTTGCTACAGAAAAAGGATTAGTTGGTGGTTATAACACCAGCTTAAATGCAGCAGCATCTCTTAATGATGGTTATAGCAAAATGGCAGAGGTTCTTGGCCCTGTTAATGATGGGCTTATGAATCTCAAAGCTATCCTACAAACATTCCCTAATGCTGGTGGTGTAGCTGGAGGTGTAAGTCAGATAGCTAGTACTGGTATGAGCGCAGCAATGACTGCCGCAATGTTACGTAAAGGCGGCGGTGGACTTCCTGGTGCTGCAGGTTTGATGTCAAAAACCGGAGCTACTTCTGCTCTTACAAAGTTTGGTGCTTCTGCTATGAAGGGTGTACCTGTTGTAGGAACAGCTGTGTCTGCGTACATGGGGTATAAGAGCGCCAAGGCTAAGGGAGGATTTGACTGGGGCTCACTACTAATGAGCACAGGTGCGGGTGCTGGAACAGGTGCTCTTATAGGAGGTGGACTTCCTGGCGCAGTTATTGGAGCTCTTATTGGTGGAGGTTCTAACCTAGTAGGTCAACTAATGGGTAAGGGTGGTGAGCGCGGCGATAGCATGAACGTTGGAACAGGTGCCGGTCAAGAATCTGCAACACCAAGTCCTGCTGCTAGCCCAGTGCCTACTGGTACACCTATCACATCTAGATTCGGTCTTAGACCGGACGCTGCAAGAAAAGCTGCTGAATCTGGACAAAAGATCAGCGTAGACCATAAAGGTACAGACTACGGTGTTCCCTCCGGAACACCGGTTAAAGCGGTAGCAGATGGTGTTGTAGAGAAGACAGGAAGTCAACCTACTGGTTGGGGTAACTATGTTCTTCTCAGACATCCTGACGGAAGCAGCTCTAGGTACTGCCACCTTCGTCGCATCAGTGTAAGCACTAATCAAAAAATTAAAAAGGGAGACGTCATTGGTTTATCCGGTGGTGGTCCTAAAGATCCTGGTCGTGGAAACTCAACAGCTGCACACCTTCACTTTGAAATTGCAACAAAAACAGGTGTTCGTGTAGACCCCGAAGCTTGGTTGGCAAACGCAAAGATTCCTATTCTTGCAGGACTTAATTCTAGAGGTAAAGCTACACAGGTAGGAAGCATGCTGTTTGATGAGTACAACTCACTAACCGATGTATTTTCACCAAACAGTTTGGACAGCTTTTTACAAAACAGTGCTGACTTTGGCGGTATCTCTTATAACGATCTTACTAAGCACTACTCTAAAGAAGAGCTTAATGCATTTGGAGCTATTCCTGATAACTATAAGGGTAAGCCAACTAAGAATAAAAAACAAGTAATGAGTATGATTGCTAGGGGTGGCTTTAGTGGAAAGTCTCTTAAGACAGCCTATGCTATTGCTATTGCTGAATCCGGTGGTCGTTCTGATGCGAAGGGCGATGTAAGCTTACAGGATGAAAAATGGGGTCCAAGTATAGGTCTGTTTCAGATTCGTTCGTTAAAGAAGTGGAAAGACTACAACGATCCATATCGTGACGCCTCTCGTCTTAAGGACCCAACATTTAATATTGAAGCTGCTTGGAAGAAAAGTAACCAAGGAACTAGCTTTAAAGCTTGGTCTGCGTACACTAATGGAGCGTTTACTAAGCACTTGGCTGAGGCAGATGTTATGGCTAAGGCGGTTGGAGTAGGTGGTGGCAATGATTCTATGAACATCGGAGTTGCTTCAAACCACGCTACTATGGGTCGTCGTAGTTCTAGTGGTAGTACGATGACAGCCAATTCTAATGTTACAATTAACCTAGATATGAAAGTATCTATAGCAAGTGCTAGCCCAGTAGAAGCCGAACGTCTTGTGCGACTTGTAGGGGAAAGACTTAAAAAAGATGCAGAGTTTAAGAAGATTGCGAGCAGCCTATAATGCCAACATATGAATACTTTTACACAGTCTCAGCATACACTGACTATAAGACATATCTTACTAACACTGGTGGTACAGCTACACTGGACCTGTACGCCAGCCTATATGAGGACCCTTCTTTTCTTAACGGTGAGTGGTCTCATAAAGAAACGCGTGAAACGCCAAGTGGCAATGTAGTATATACCGGACCAGCTACAGAGTCAGCCCCTTATGCCACAACAATTAAGGTAAAAAAAGACTTTGCTATAACCTACTTAGTTAAGTTTTATTTAAAGGTAACAGATTCACCTACCTTTAATGGTATCTACTTTTTAAATGATGATTGTATAACTGATGTAAAGTTTACACCAGTAGACGCTACAAATACAAAACAGTTAAGCACTGCCACACATAACTCAGGAAACACATTCTTCCAACCGTCCTCATACCCAGGTCTTGTGGCAGGCACTGCGTCTGCAGGAACTGGCTACAGCACAATATATTCTATAATTAAAAAAAGCTTTAAAATGGGTCCAGCTTTTACAGTTACAGCAAAGGTAATGCCACAGAATTATCAAACACCTTCTGGGGCCACTCCACACCCATCAGCAAATCAAGTAACTATTACTAACGCAATGATTTCAGGCATGAAACCAGGAATTAACTGTACCGACGGTGTTGTTCAAAACAATCCGTCTAATGGTTTTACTGGTGCGTTAGCTGCTAGAGGCGCAACTTTTCCAGCTACTAGTGACTACTATAACTTTACCTACAGCTATGCGTACGACACCTGCACTAAAGATAAAAAGAGAGTTTGGACAGGAGTAAAATGGTTTGTTTATAAAGCAACTTCTGGAACCTATAAAGGCAAAACAGTAATTAGGTATCAAAGAATATTTGCAGATAAAGACGGCAACTTAACATATAGTAAACCTGTAGAAGTGTCTGCGGCAAAGAATGGCACAACTGATGTAACAGGCACTAATGGATATTATATGAACCCCTCCCTAGAAAAAATTCTTGAAGGAATTGTTTCAGCAAAACTAGGAAACTGTGGGGCAGAGGTAGATGATCCTTCAGGGAGTACAACTCCTGACGAAGAAAGCGCTATAATTGTTCGTCCAACGCAACCTACAGACGCACTAAGATGGAACCCTCCCCCACATATAGATGCTAGAGGAGTATCCTACCCTAATAGGATTGGAATCAATACGAATACTTTCTTTAGTTCTGATGGGTCAGAGCTTGATCCCAGTGCTTTTAGAAACATAGTAGAAACCTATCTAGGAACAAGACCTGAACGTGGTCGCATTTTTCAAGACGCTATTACTGCTAAAGTAATGAATATTGAAAAAATATCTAAAAAAACTAAAACCGGTAATGCTCTGCAATGGGGCTTTAGGTTTATGTACAACCCAGAGATGATTACCTATGAAAACTCTGATAATTCAGGGGTTGACTGGACCTATGGATCTAAGGATAAGAGCATCCTTCTTGCTGGAAGTCAAACTTTTAGCTTTGACTTGCTAATTAATAGAATACCTGATATGAGTTATTTACAATTAATACGCAATAGTGCTGCAAACCGTTACACACAAGAAGATGTTATGAGAAGCAACATCTCTGTTCCTGCAGCCTATGGCAGACTTTTAGAGGGATATGAGATGGATGGTATATTAACACGAGGAACAGAGTATGACATTGAGTTTCTATACCGCGTTTTAACAGGAGACCCTCTACCAAACTCTCTACTATTAGAGAAGGGGAGCACACAGCTTACAGCAGACATAGGCTACACTACAAAAGTACCTGTATGGTTATTTTTGAACGAGAACATGCGTTTATTTGGTTCAGTTTCTTCAATAAGCGTAACTCATAGAATTTTTGATCAAAATATGGTACCTATGTTAACCCGTTTATCTATTGGCTTTACACGTTATCCTGCATATGAAGGAAAATCTCCTAATACAGGAAAAGAATATAAGACAGATACCAAGACTAAAACTACCACAGGAACGACAGGAGGATAACTATGGCTATAGAACGCGTATCTCGTTACTACGACGGACCCTTGTCTCAAACACAGCATAAGTATACCGGTGATTATGTTATATCTGTGTACAGAAAGTTTTCTGATAAAGTAGGTATTAGATATATTGTACATAAATGGGAAGAGGGAGATAACTTTGCAACTCTTGCGGAGGCATTTAACTTAGGCCCTAAATACTGGTGGGAAATTTTAGACATCAATCCTGAAATCCTAGACCCATTTGATATTATGCCAGGAACAAATATAAGGATTCCTTATGGAAACTAGTATAGACAGTCCTAGTTGGATACCGTTTGTTTGGCAATCTTCTGGTGGCTTGGTTGATTTTTCTGTTACCTTTCCAAAAGCTAAAGATCTAGACATTCTGCTTATTGGTGCTGAACTCTATCAAGTAGGTAGCGAGCACGATATGCTAATACTTCACTTTAAAGGTAACCCAGACCCTAAACAGAATGCCATACTTTCTAAAGACCCTGTTATCTTTAACTTTAGGTCTCAAAAATTGAAGTCTACTTGGAACGGGTATGTAACACAGGTAGAGCAATCCAACACAGTTATTGGTGGAAACACAGACATTATCTGTGTGGGCCCTTCGTTTTATCTTAAGGATACCTCTCAAAAGATATACAAAAATTTAACAGCAGATCAAGTAGTATCTCGTATTGCTACTAAGCACAACTTACAACCGGTTACGCAAAGACACCCTAGAGTAAAAGCCAGTATTGTACAGGCAGGACAAAGTGACTGGCAGCTTCTTCGACGTCTTGCTAAATCAACAGGGTTTGTTTTGCGCTGTGAAAACACTTCGCTCCTTTTTGTATCTGTAGATAAGATATACAAAGATAAGAAACAATCTGCACCATACTTTTATTATGCAGGAGACGACGATAACTCTGGAGCTACTACTACAGAAGTAAGAATGCTTGGAACTTGTTTTGGGTTTAAACCAATAGTTTCTGATAGCTCGCCGGATACTGGGGTTCGTGTGGACCGGGTAATTACAGGAATGCATACACAAAATGGATCTGTCCTTAGCACTAAACATAAGCACAAATCTAAACTTACAGGAAACGCAGGTGTTGTGGTACCTAGCGAGGAGTACTTCTTATAATGAAAAACTTCTCAAACGACAACCCTGTTACAGAATCTCCAGCTTCTTTTCAAACCCACCATGTATACGAAGTGGCTTCATCTTTTGCAGACGCTCAACATATTGCTACTGACTATTCTAATGCAAACAGGTATCAACACAGAGCTGTAGTAAGCATTGTTGGTCACGCACCGCTACGACCATACGATCCCATATATCTTGACGGCCTTCCAAACGGCATGTCTGGGTATTGGACTGTGTTAAGGGTCAAGCACATATTTGGTGGTAGGCCTGCTGACTATATGCAAGAACTTGTTGTTGGAACAGATGTCTTAGGTGATACAAACCCAGATGCCGCTAAAAACTCTTCGTATAGAGATGTTCAATCAGAGCTTTCAGGTCAATCATTAAACAATGCAGAAGCTATTCTTACTGAATACAAACTATCTCCAAACTCTTCTTCATTAGATTCTTTGGATGGGGCTACAGCCTTAACGCAGGTTACGGTTGATTCTCCAGTCGGAGTCCCATCAGTAAGTGGTATGAGCCCATTTGCCGACACCCCTCCCAACATATCGCAGATAACAAATGTGTTAAAATGGACAGCTACAGATTCTGGAAGGGTTATTAAATGAACGAGGCATATTCAAACTACGGTGAAGATCCTCAGGGACGTCTTCGTTTCTTTGGGCTTTACTCTGCTATTGTTGCTCCCGGTGTAGACCCTTTAAAAAGAAATAGAGTACTGCTTCAGATAAGCATGCCTACTGGTGGTGAGGTCTCTAACTGGGCTGAAGGCTGTTTACCCATTACCTCAAACAACAATCACCCAGATCACCTACCTCATACAGCTGCAGAAATTGCCGCTCTTCTAACTACTCAACCAACATCTACACCAGATGCGTACGGAAGCACAGATATACCGGCCCTAACTATTGTTGCTAAGCCTGGAGCGGGTCAATTAAACCACGCACATACAAGATCAACTACTCCAAAACCGGTCAAAGAGATGGTGTCAGCTATTGGAAAGAGCTATGTTGTCAAGAACGCACCTACATCAAAGACTGACGTCAATGAAAAAAGTCTGTACACTGCTGCTAGCGGTCTTAGTGCACCAGGTCTTACCAGCTCAGACACATCAATAAAGGTTCCTGAACACACGTTTCATAGAAACCTTCCTGTGGTGGGGCAAAAGGTTTGGGTTATGTTTGTAGCCGGAGACCCTGAGTTTCCCGTATGGATTGGAGTACAAGCATGACAACAAGCATTGCGTATCCGTACACAATTGATCCTAACGGATTAGTTTCTACCGCAGGTAATAGCACTAAGCTGTATTTGGACAGAGTTTTAACCTTGGTCAGCACTTACATAGGGCAACGTCCTATGATGCCAGACTATGGTGTAGACTGGTCTGGAGCTCTTTTTGAAAACGACAACGAAGCAAGAGTAGCCATACCTATAGCTATTAGAGGAGCTGTTGCCAAATGGATACCTGAGATAGAGGTATCAAAGGTTAATATAAACTTTGATGAGCTTGAAGGTATTGAAAACGTTACTTTAGAGTTAATGCTTCCTGACGATACAGTAACAACACTTAATATTAGCACAGCAACATTTAATATGGACGGAACGGTTACCTACTAAAATGCAAATTGACTATACATCTAGAGACTTTGAATCTATCAAAGAAGATCTGATTACGCTAATTAGAACTAAGACTAATAGTGATTGGGACCCTACAGACTATTCAGATCTTGGCTATGTACTGGTAGAAGCATTTGCCTATATGGGCGACATTATGTCTCACTACCTAGACCGTATTGCAAACGAGACATCCATTGACACAGCTATTCAACGCAGCACGTTACTGTCTTTAGCTAAGCTATATGGGTATAAGCCGTCTGGACCAACCCCAGCAGAGATCTACGTAACCTTTGAAAACGTATCTACAGCTGCTGTTGATATTCCAGTAAAGACTCAAGTACTTGCCCCACTTTCTTACGGCCCATATTCAGCAGTATATTTTGAGACAACTGAATCAGCAACAGCTTTAGCTCCGGGTGATACAATCACACTAAAAGCTCAAGAGGGTAAAACAGTAAACACAGATCGTCCAGACCTTATTGACAGTACTTATAATAAGGCACTGCCGGCAAACCTAGGAACCTCTAGCGGAGTTGAAAACCAGAGTTTTTTAATTGTGGATGCAAATATTATCGACTCCTCTATCAGTGTGTATGTAGGGCAATCAGCAGCGTTTAGCTTATGGAACTATGTAAGTTCTCTTTTAGAGTACGGTCCTACAGATACAGTATTTACTACACAACGTAATGATAGCGGCACAATAAATATTGTTTTTGGTGATGGAATTAACGGAGAAATCCCACCGGCAAGTCAATTAATTAGTGCTACATATAAGACCAGTGTTGGTGCCGCAGGAAATATTAAATCTAACTCTATTTCAGAATTAACTTTTATTCCTGGTAATACAGACACTCAAGCCTTAACCTACCTTACTGTAAGTAACGTGGCTCCAGCTTATGGTGGGGCAGATGCAGACAATACTAGTCAGATAAAAACAAAGATTAAAGCAGCCGTATCAGCAAGACGACGCGCAGTTACTTTAGATGACTATGCTGATCTAGCTCTATTAGTAAGTCAAGTAGGAAAAACAAAAGCACAGTCATCTGTTTATTCATCTGTAAACCTATACTTGCAGACTCAAGAAGACAACAGTGCTGCTCCAGGCTATCCTCAAACTACGATTGCTAATGCTTCCGGATCAGGATCTGCGGTTACATACAACACAGCCTCTGCTCACGGATTTTCTGTAGGAAACGTAGTCAACATTTCAGGTCTATACCTAACTCAGTATAATCTTTCTGGAGCAACTATTGCTTCTGTTCCTACGACTACATCTTTTACTGTAACAAATGCTGCTACAGGAACATGGAACACTGCAACAGCAAATGGTCGTACAGGACTAGCTATTAAAACAACTCCCACAAATAACTGGTACTCAATTCAATCTGCTGTATTGCAATATATGGCAGACAAAATTCCTGCTGGAGTAACACTAAACATTCTTCCTCCTACATATGTACCTGTATACGTAGACGCTACTGTTACTATTCAAGATACTTATAAACAATCCGACATTAAACTTGCAATCTATAAAGCATTACTAGGATCTAGCGGGTTGTTCCAGTACTATAAAAATGTTTTTGGTGGAACTGTTCCTATTTCTTCCGTAATTACAGCTATTCAATCTATACCTGGAGTCACCTCTACCTCAATTACTAAGTACAATAAAGACGGTAGCTCAAGTGCTGCTAACTTTACTGTGAACTCAAATGAAATTTTATACCTTACTTCATCCAACTTGGTGAGTACTGTAACTGGTGGAATTGCTTAAGGGAGAAGTAAATGGCAAAGTACGGTACTAGACGCTATGGGTCTGGATTTAAGTACGGTGAGTTATCTACTGTAGGTGTTTACTATGAGTCAAATCTTGTCGCTACGTCTTTAGACTACGACCTTATTCAAATTACCTGGGGAAATATTATACCTGATCCAGCAGACCCAGGAATTACTCATTGGAAACTAGTAAAGAGTCATATTGGAAGTTTAGATAATCCCGATGATGCTACGTATGTAGCAGGGGGACCTTACACAGCATTTACAAACACCCATACTGATGTTATTTCTTTTACTAACACACAAGAGATTCACTACTCTTTGTGGATATTTAATGGACTTAACTGGATTAACTGTGGGGAAGATTACGAGATTGTTGTTAATCAAACCAGTACAATAAATACAATTACTAGGTGGGTACCAAAAGCTTGGCTTAATCCTGACTCCGCAAATATTGGTGACGGTGTGGGAGAGAATGAAGACAATACTCTTTATAAAGTGTTAAGTATGTATGCGTTTGTATACGATCAATTGCGTACTCAAGCATATCTTTTAGGTGAAGCAGCAAACTCCATCTATACCCCATCTGTTTTATTACGTTACGGAGTTACAGATCTAGGTCTTACATATGAACCTTCTTTGGGAGACAGCTATCACCGTTCTTTATATGGAGCGGGAAACACTATCAATGCTATTAAGGGAACTAAGTCCGGTATAAGCACGTACGTCACAGCGTTAACGCATTGGGGTGCCGATGTTGTTGAGGGTAACAACCTAATGTTGGATTACAATGATTCCTCATTTGAGGAGAGCCTGGGGCGTTGGGTAGCATCTAGCGGCACCTTAGTACAAAAAACATATGCTGTAGAAACAGGCGTGCCAATTCCTGATAAAACTCTTGTATTGTTTGACCCTATTTTTAAACCTAGGTTGCTTGGATTTGCTCAACTTACCACAACAGCAACAACTGCAGTTACTCTTAGTTTGCCAAACAATGGGGAAGATATTACCTTGTATGGAATATCTGTAAAAGAGAACACTCGTTATTTATTTAGCGGTCAAGTACTTCACAGAGATAATGCAGCAAACGTTACCGCTATTATTACGTGGTACAACATGTTTGGCGTATCTTTGGGAAGTACCGCAGCAGGCACGGCATCGACTACAACTACAAGTTGGAAAGAATTTAGGACTTCTTCTGACTCTGGAAGAAATGGTCGCGTGTCCCCTATTGGCGCTAGATTTGCTAAAGTATCTATTACAATAACTCCTTCGTCCGCGTCATCTAGTAGATACGCACTTGATCTATTTCAATTTGCTGAAGCTTACAGCAGCCTTGAATATCAAGACGCAAAACTTATTAGAATAGAAGCTATAGGAGATAAAGAAAACTACTTATCAAATGGTGACTTTGAGTCAGGTTTATTTGGATGGTCTGCGTCTAGCGGATCTCTAGATATTGATAAAAGCGTAACCTCCGGAGTCACAACCTACGGTGTGCACGGAACACAGTGCCTTAAGTTTACAGCTACAGCTGCTAATGCTGCAATTGTTTCTGATTGGGTTGCTATAGACCCGGGCAAGGTACTTACATTTAGTGCTTATATTTTAGGAACCTTTGCTGACACAGCTGTAGCAAAAGTTGAGTTTTCTCAATATGTATCTGAGGAAGAACAAACAAGAGTCTTTTTAGATACAGAAGGACAGTACTACCCTACCTCTCACTACACTGTTGAGTCTAGCGCTATGACCTTGTCTCTTACAGAAAAGAAACAAATATCTGTAACAGCTACCACTCCTGCATACACTAAGGATTCTGGATATCCTTTGGTTAAGGTAACCATATATTTTCCTGAAGCTATTAACAACAGAGTTTATTATGTTGACGGTGCGATGATTGAGCATAAAGATATTGCCAGTAGATTCTTTTCAGGCATTGGTGGAATCGCTCCTACAGATCCTACTACACAACAATATTATTCTCCTGACTATACTCGTTGGGAAACAAAGAACATAGTTAACTACATGTCTAACCCTGGGTTTGACGCAAACACTACCGACTGGTCATCTACAGGAACTCTAACAAGAGTAACAACAGATGCTTCTCTTGGACCATTGTTTGGAACACACTTTGGTAAAGTAGCGTACACAACAACCACTGCTATTACAGGTGTAGCTTATCTTCCATATGTTGCTGAAGGCGGGGAAGACTTTATTGTATCCGCATATGTAAGAGGCCCTGCAGCAACATACACTATTAACGGAACAACATACACAGTACCGTCAACCGACACTGCGGTGTGGCATAGAATTTCTGGTGTCTACTCTCTTACCGCAGGGGCTACAAGTTTATCTTGGACAATATCTGTTGCCGCAACCGTAGCAGGTGCTACGTACTTCCACATTGATGCTACTCAAGCAGAGTATGGTCGTATCCCACATCGCTACGTAGACTCCGCTGACGGTACAAATACTACAGCACTACTTAACCCAATAAACAGCGCTAAAAATATGTACGCTATTCAAGGAGAAAGCACATACTCAGGCAAGGCTAACTTCTTATACAACTACGAGGTGAAGCTGTCTCGTTTACAAAACACACTTACAAACTTTATTGCTAACGGTACTACTATAGCTGTTAAAACAGGTCACGAAAACTACGGCTATCCTGATCTAAAGGAATCACTAATTCCTAATAACTCTTTTGAATCAAGCCTTGGATCTTGGGTGGCAGTAAACTCTACACTCAGTAGGGTAATTGTAAGGGGCTCAGAGTTTAGCGAAGACGTTACTCACGGACAAGCTTATGCAAAAGTAACCACTGCAGGATCTGCAGGAAGTGTTCCTTTTGGAATAAAGACATCAAAGGTTTACATCTCTGATAGTGCAAGCTACTATGCATCTGTTGCCTTGCGACCAAACGCCGCGAACGCTGCGGGAACCTTTGCGCTAAAGGTGGAGTTCTTTAACTCCGCAGATGTATCTGTGTACAGTAAGACAAACACTAAGACCTTTACTACTACCACACGTTGGGCATACTTGGCGGACACATACTCTATCGCTAATATTGCTGGAGCAGCGTACGCTATACTAACCGTTACAGCTACCCCAACAGGCGGTTATGTATCCGGTCAGAACTTCCACATTGACAGAGCAGTGTTTAGAGAGTAGACTGTTTTATATGGGCACCTTATTAATTTCCGCATTGGCTACAGCGTGTATCCTGTCTGCCGTAGAAGCATTTCTATTCGCACTAAACAAGTGGCGGGGGTTGTTAGGTATCGCACTTAACATAATCTTTTGTCTCCTTCTAGGAGTATCACTTAAGGAACTAGTACCATTTGTACTTGGTTCTACCTTTGCAGGTCTTACCCTCTCCTTGATGGTTGAGCAGATCTTTACAGGGCTACCGAAAGGCAATTTGCCAAAGCGCATACCTCCGCGATAGAATATCTATAGAGGAGACATTATGCAATCACCATATTCAAACCCCTACTTGTCTATGCGGGCAAGAGGCTTATTCGCATACTACGCAGAGCTTGGACGAGTCGTATCGGCTGACGAGCTCTCTGCCGTCATGCCCGAAGGTAGAGATTCAATCCAAGGTGCGATCAACGAATTAAAGCGCGGACAGTACATCATGACCACCAGAGAGTGGAATGGCACCAAGTGGTTTAGCGCAATGAAGTTCACAGAAGCAGCAAAAAAGCTCTTAAGTCTGAATACCGGCTTTTCAGGGCTCTTGTATATTGACAGTGATACAACTACTAATACTAATACTAGTACTAGTAACAAGCCTATAGTAGAACTACTACGTAGTTCTACTATATCGAGGACTGCGTCCTCGAGAAGTGAAGGAGGTAATGAGATGGGATGGGATTTAGATGGAGAACAACCTGCGCCAAAGAAGCGCCTGCGCTTTGAGGTAGACGATGATGCCAGTGGCGCTGTCGGCAAGGTCGAAGACAAGAAGGCAATGCGTCAGGCTAAGTACGGCGCCAAGGACCTAGAGTCTGACCCAATGCGTAACCGTTCACAAAAGCCAGAGGCTGACTGGAGCACCAAGGATCTTGTCGCAGAGTTTGGATCTTTACTCAACCTCAGTCAGGCTCGTGATGTTCCTATGCAGCTTAACACTCAGCAGCTTGCTATTTGGATTAACAAGATGATTAAAGAAGGCGTGACTAGACAACAGATGCTTCTAGCTATTAGAATGTTCTTTGAGGACCCACGCAATCTTAACGACCCAGGTATCGGCGTTCAGATCTGGCGCAGGTTCATAGCGTACTACCCAACCGCACACGGCTTGGTTACCCGCGAAGAACTACCTACATCCTATGTGGATGAAGAGTTCAAGGCTCAGCAAGAGAAGATGCTCAAACTACTAGGAGGCAAGTAATGTACGACCTGAACAAGATCGCACCGAGTATCCGTCACCGGATCCTACGAGCCAACCTGCCTATGAAGTCTATTGGTATGGAGCTCTCAGACCTCGATAACGGCCCTGCCGTGGACAAGGTCAAAATCTGGCTGGAGCAGGTCCGCTCAGGAATGGTCATTAAAAGCCCTGGAAGCCCCTCTAGCGGGCTTGGACTCCTACTAGTAGGGTTACCAGGTCACGGCAAGACGACCCTAGCCTCTGTGGCGGTCCAGGAGCTTATTCGGACAATGCCATTCGAACTGGAGCAGCCTGGTCTATTCTTGGACTACCCAAAGTTCTTGCGCCTTGAGAAGAGTGCTTTTTCCGACAACTCATTAGAAGATGAGTTAAAGAGGATCTATGGGGATGATCGTCACTCGATACCTTTGTTCATCTTAGATGACCTTGGTAAAGAATATAAGACTCAAGCAGGTTGGGCAGAAAATGTTTTTGATGCTTTGATCCGTGCACGATTTAATTCAGGACTTCCAACAATCATTACTACAAATGTTCGTACAGACAGTTGGAGACGTACGTATGGTGAACCAATGGCAAGCTTTGCCCATGAAGCATTCATGTGGGTTGAGGTAGAATCTGATAAGGGAGATTTACGAAAATGAAAGTACCTGATATGTCTTGGATGATCACACAGATGTTCTTATCTGATACGGGTGTGCACGAGGTGCATGTTAATCAAAATACGCATAAGCTGCGATGCAATTGCCCTGGGTACAACACCCGTACCAACTGCAAGCATACACGATTTGTAAAAGATAAAATGGAGAAGAACAACGGAATCTATCCAGTTGAAATCTCTAACAAGGTTGATCGTTACGAAAGCCGCATGGCCTCAGAAGATCCTGTAGCGTTCAGAGAATTGCTGGTAAACTACGGCAAGATCGTAGCTCTGTAAATATGCGCGGGGGCGATATATCTAACGAGATTCCTATGAGAGTCGTCGTTGCTTTAGATTGTATTCTGTCTAGAGAACTAAAGTTTAATAGGGTGCTTGGTATACAAGTGCCTTACGAAGAGGTTACCTATGACCGACAAGCTCTTTCTAGTTTCTGGAGGTTTAGAGAAAAGTATGACTACACCTTAGAGCTAGTTGGGTTTGAACATTCGCAAGATCAGATGGACAACGTGTTAGAAGATCTAGACAATCTAGGAACTAATCCGTTTAACTATTCAAAAGCTTATCCGGTAGTGGCAGATCTTGTAGCAGAGCTTCCGTATAGGCCAGAAGTAAAGTATGTAATTGATATTGGTTCTCGTGGCATGCGCTATGGGCACTGGTTTTTAGATGAGGGAGCGATGCATGGCAGCAAATAATGAAGAGCGCTTGCTTTCCAAAGCCATTCGTAACAGGGATATAAGACCCCTTGTTGAGTCTGGTGTGCAGGAAGACTGGTTCTTTAATGATATGAACCGACAGGTATGGAAGTTCATAGCAAAGCATAACGAGAAGTATGGAGAAGTTCCTACTTCCGTTACTGTTAAAGAGAACTTTCCTACCTACACTTTGCATGCCGTAGAGGACAACGTTGAGTATCTTATTGATCAGTTAATAGAGTATCGAAAGCGTCAAAAGACTATTGATACTTTGCTAGAGGCTCAGCAGTCTGTACAGCAGGGCGATCACAACGCAGCTATTCAGACTATGAGTTCTGCGGTGCAGTCACTTCTTAACGATAACACTAGAGAGTCTAACGACGAGAACCTCAGCGAGAACCCTCTAGAGCGTTACGATGAGTACTTGAGTATTAAAACACGCCCTAACGGTTTGCTTGGTATCTCTACTGGATTTAAAACTATTGATGACATTACTGCCGGATTACTTAAGCAACAGCTGTGGACTATAGTGGCCCCGCCTAAGACAGGTAAGTCTGTTCTAGCAATGCAGATGGCCATCCGTGCACAGGATGAAAACCTTAAGGTTATGTTTCAGTCGTTTGAGATGACAGCCAGAGAAATGAAGACGCGTTACGACGCTATGCGTGCACACATTTCACATAGTCGTTTGATCCGTGGTGCTCTCAAACCAGAAGAAGAAAAGAATTATCGGGAGCACCTTAGCGAACTACGCCAAGAGTTCTGGATGCCAGACAACATTGCAGCTAGAACTATAACTGGACTGTCAGCAAAGATCGAGAAGTTCAAACCAGATATCGTATTCGTTGACGGTATGTATCTTATGATGGACGAAGAGACCGGAGAGACTGAGAGCGAACGATCACTACGTAGCTTGACTCGTAACATGAAGCGTGTAGCTCAGCGTTACGATGTGCCTGTTGTAGTTAGTACTCAGGCTTTGCGTTCTAAGATGCGTGGTGGCAAAGTAACCGCAGACTCTATTGGTTACACATCATCGTTCTTACAGGACTCAGATATTGTTTTAGCATTACAACGTCAGGATGAAGAAGACGATTCATCTAGATCTTTAACAGTTGCAGCAAGTCGTATTTCAGGTATGGGTTCAACAGATCTTATGTGGGATTGGGAGGAGGGGCGCTTTGAAGAGTATGCAGCTTTCAGTGGCATTAAGTCCGTTTGATGGGACACAGTTATGTATAGACTACAGCACGGATATTTTCTTTCCAGAAGAGTACGAGGACAAGGATGTGGCGCAAGCTAAAAGCATCTGTAATGATTGTTGGATCAAAGACAAGTGTTTGTCCTTTGCCCTTAACACCAATGAAAAAGAAGGTGTATGGGGTGGAACAACTCCTGTAGAGCGTAGGCGTATTAAGCGCAGGGTAAGACGATGATGGATCTTCGTGGGGAACCGATTCACGTTTGTATTTGCGGGTCTATGTTGTGGAACATACAAGCTATGTTTGAAGACTACGAAGTATCTTTGTATTTTACAGAGATGGAGTGTGCGTTGTGTGGCGCTAAAGCTACCGCGCCTACGCTTCCAGATAAGCCAGGGTGGGAGAGGGAGGACTGATGTACGCGGAGGGTTCAGTAGAAGGTGTGCTTCTCAATCTAGGTATTGAGGTGACACAGCGTGGCGATGAGTTGCTTGGGTTATGTCCTATGCACTTAGAACGTACCGGACGAGAGGATAGTAATCCTTCTTGGTCTATGAATGCTGAGAGCGGTGTTCATCATTGCTTCTCTTGCGGATACAAAGGCACATTACTTACTCTTGTTGGTGAGATCAAAGAGTTCACCACTACATGGGGACGCGTAGACTTTGAGGCTGCCAAGGAATGGTTACGCAATAATGTCGAGGTTAACTTTGAATATCTTGCACGCCAGCTAGAGGAAGCTCGCAATAGCTACATTCCTATCCCTGCACCTGTAGGGATGAGTGAGGCACGGCTGTCAATTTTTGACAGCGTAGCACCTGATTGGGCTTTATCTGCTAGAGGTTTGACAGAGGATGCTTGTGTGCTCCACGGCGTAAAGTGGAACCCTAACAAGAACTCCTGGATCACACCTATTAGAAACCCTAACGGCTTTAAGCTTATGGGTTGGCAAGAGAAGAGTCAAACAGAACGCTTCTTTCGTAACAGACCTACAGGCGTAGCTAAATCAAAAACATTGTTTGGCCTTGAGCTGTTTAAGTCCGGAACAATGATTGTTGTAGAGTCTCCACTAGACGCAGTTAAACTCTCATCAATGGGAATTTTTGGTGCGGTATCAACTTTTGGTGCATCTATTAGTGATGATCAGCTACAGCTTATGAAGGCAGCAGACAAGCTTATATTTGCTATGGACAACGACGCTGCTGGTAGAAAAGCTTCAGCAGACATGCTTGAGCGTACTCGCAAAGAAGGCATGGAGTGTTGGTTCTTAAACTATCAGGGCAGCGAGTATAAAGATGTTGGAGACATGCCAGAAGATTTGGTACACTATTGCTTAGAGGGTTCAAAACATTCCGTATTTGGAGAGGCAGCATTCTTATGATCATCGGACTAACAGGCTATGCACAATCAGGCAAAGACACAGTGGCTAAGATCCTAGTAGAAAACTATGGGTACACCCGTGTAGCTTTTGCAGATAAGATCAGGGACTTTCTTTATGAGACTAACCCTATGTACGACTCAATTGCCGGGGAACCTCTATTTGTAAAAGCAAAGGTTGATCGTGATGGCTGGGAGGTTGCTAAGCAATCCCCACACATTCGCCGTCTACTTCAGAACTCCGGTGTTGCTGCTCGTAAAGTATTTGGTGAAGACTTCTGGGTAAACGAAGTGCTTAAAACAATTGATCCTGCAGATAACATTGTTATTACTGATGTAAGATTCACCAATGAAGCGGAGTCTATCAAGCTTATTAGTCAGTTTACTGGGGTAGAGTCACAGGTATGGCGCCTTAAGCGTATAGGCGTTAACGCAGTAAACGCTCACGTGTCTGAGTCACAGATGGACGACTACCCTGTTGATCAGATCTTTACTAACAACGGATCTATAGAAGACTTAACGCTTATGGTTAAAACAAGGATGCAAGGAGTGCTTTCACATGGCTAGACCATCGATTGATTATAATATCTTAGAGGAGCTTCCAGAAAGATTCTGGGATAAGGTTAACAAAACAGATACCTGTTGGTTATGGACCGGTAAGATTGATGACGGGTATGGTCGATTCTCTTATAAAGGCATTACGTATTTAGTGCATAGGCTAGTAGTTGCCACATTAAAAGAACCAGTAGTTTTTGGAATGGTAGTTGATCATACCTGTAGGGTAAGAAACTGCTGCAACCCTGATCATCTTCGTTTGGTAACAATTTCAGAGAACACTAAGAATCTTAAAAAGCAGCAAGACCCAACCACTTGTGTTAACGGCCACCCTCTTTTTGGTGAGTCTGCACAGGTGCATGTTAGCGAAAGACGTACTCGTCATAATGGAGAGACTACATCTATTACCTGTAAGGTCTGCAATTCAGTTCGTCGTTTAGAAAACGTACGCCCCATAGAGGAGCTTGTATGATGTGGTCCTGGGTATTAGCAGCAATTGGTGTTTTTGGTATTTACTTTGTTGGAAGAAAAACTATCTGGGGTTGGTTAATCCTATTAGCTAACGAGGTTATCTGGATAGTTTATGCAGTGTCCACAAAACAGTACGGCTTTATTGTGTCAGCTATTGCCTATGGTGTTGTATACGTTCGTTCATTTATTCATTGGAGACAAGACGCGTGAGTTTTACAGGAACACTCTTACCTTATCAAGTAGAAGCCGTAGAGGCTATGGTGGCACGCAAGAAGATGCTTGTTGCCTACGACCTTGGTTTGGGTAAGACTGTCCTGACTATTGCAGCACTTGAAGAACTTAAAGACCTAGGAAAGATAACTGAACCAGGTATTATTATTTGTCTATCCTCATTGAAGTATCAGTGGGCCGAACAGATTAGGAAATTTACAGATGACACTGCAAACGTTGTGGTCATTGATGGAACGCCAAAACAAAGAGCTATTCAATACGGAGAGGCAGTCGACTGGGGGCATTCGCTCACTGACTATGTCATTCTTAACTACGAGCAGGTTGTTAATGACTGGGAGTATGTTCAACACCTCGCAAGAGGATTCGTTGTCTGCGACGAAGCAACAGCCATCAAGTCTTTTAGATCAAAACGATCAAAGCAAGTAAAGAAACTTACTAGTCAGGTTAAGTTTGCTCTTACCGGTACACCTATTGAAAACGGTAAGCCAGAAGAACTCTACAGTATCATGCAGTTTGTAGATCAAAAGGTATTGGGCCGGTTTGATTTGTTTGACAAGACGTTTATTGTACGCAACCACTTTGGTGGGGTAGAGAAGTATAGAAATCTTCCTACACTAAACAAAGCTATGGGTGATGCCAGTGTTAGAAAGCGACAACAAGATCCCGATGTAGCTCCGTATTTACCGGACACTATTTTTGCACCACCTATCCGAGTACCTTTTGATAGGGCAGGGGCAGCTCTTTACAATCATATAGCCAGAGAAATCCTAGAGGATTTAGAAAATGCTATTGAAAGCTACGGCACATCCTTTGATATCTTCTCTCACTACTCTGGAGCAGATCAGGATACTGCAGCAAATGCTTTGAAGGGCAAGATTATGTCTAAACTAACGGCATTAAGAATGCTTTGCGATGCACCCGCTTTACTGTCTAACTCTGCTGGTAGATACCGTAAAGATTCTGATAGTGGTTCTAAGTATGTAAATGATTTAGATGAGACGGGTAAGCTTGCTCCTCTTAAATCTCATCCAAAAGTTGACGCACTACTCCGGTATGTTTCAGAGTTCTTAGATGTTAATGATCAAAATAAGGTTGTTATCTTTACAAGCTATGTACATATGGTTAAGCTACTTGGAGCACGCCTGGAAGAGTATCAGCCACAGATCTATACGGGAGAACTAGATGCTAAAGCTAAAGAGGTTGCTAAGGTCACTTTCCAAACTGACCCAAGTTGTCGTATACTTATTAGTTCTGACGCCGGTGGCTATGGCGTGGATCTCCCTCAGGCTAACCTACTTATTAATTACGATCTTCCGTGGAACGCAGGTCTGGCGCTACAACGTAATGGGCGTATACGAAGGGCCTCTAGTACTTGGCCTTCAATTGTTATTCAAGACTTCCTGATGGAGGGTTCTATAGAGGAGCGACAGCACGACATGCTGCGTCAAAAGAATGCAGTAGCCGATGCGATTATGGATGGGGAAGGCATCAATTCTGACGGCGGTGTGGAGTTAAATTTAGGTAGTCTTAAGGCGTTCTTACAGACCACTATGGTTTAGTATATTCTTTATGCCAAACGCACCTAAGACCCCAACCCGTACCATCCGGGTATCTAATGAGCTCTGGACCGCTGTCAAAGACAAGGCCGAGATCGATGGCCGTACTGTTACGGATGTAATCATCTCTGCCCTAAAAGAGTACATCAAGGTGGATTTGCAAGACTAAATTATCTGTGCTATATTGTTTAATAGGGGGGTAAAAAACATGCCAAATGTAATTGAAAGAAACTTGCCTAGTGAGGGCAATCCAATTGTAAGTAAGGTACGCAAGTACGTGAATCTACGTAGTCGTATCGAAGATCTAACTAAAGAGCAATCAAGCCTTAAGACAGAGCTATCAGACCTTGTTGATAAAGAAGGTACGCCTGATGAGAAGGGCCATCTCTGGTATTCATTGCCAGAAGAAGTAGACGGCTACCAGTCTCTACAACGTCAACGACGTGTCACACAGAAGCTTGATGAGGACGAAGCATCTAGCATCTTACTTAGCAAAGGCTTGACAGAGCGTTGCTATAAGATGGTTCCGGTACTAGATGAGGCAGAAGTAATGGCTTGTCTATATGAAGGTCTCCTCACAGAAGAAGAGATCGATGAAATGTATCCTAAGTCTATTAGCTACGCGTTCATCCCGAGCAAGTCATGACTAATCAGGATCCAGTAGACCTTATCTTTGCAGGGTTGGATGAGTTCTATCCAGGCTCTAAGAAGAAACGCCGTCCTCTGAATCCTGAGGCTAAGAAGCCTAGAGTAAAAAAAGAAGAAGGTTCCTGGGACTCAGAGTCTCAGGTGAAGAAACTACCTAACGGAAGTGTGGTAGAATTATTTAGTGCAGGGGCTTTTGCTCTTGCACTAGGTCGTCCACTAGTGACTATCAGACTTTGGGAACGCAAAGGTTATATACCACGTGCACCTTACCGTCTCAAGTCTATAGTAGTTGATGGTGTAAAGAAGCCAGGTTGGCGGATGTACAGCAGAGACATTGTAGAGGCGACTATAAAAGCTTTCGAAGCTCGCGGGCTTATGGAAGCTCCACGCATTGATTGGAACCGACATACAGATCTATCAATTGAATTGATGGAAACCTGGAGAAAGATTCACAGTCAAGAAACAAACTAATAACCATGATCCACTGATCCTATGAAAGAAGAAACCAATGACCACATCACTACGTATCAACAAGTCAGACGTTCCAAACGTTGACTCATACACAACAGCAGCATCTCTAGAAGCAGATGACCTGTTTATTGAAGAGGACGAAAATACATCCTCACCAACATCCTCCAGCATTCAGACTGGTTGGAGTGCAGCCAAGAAGGCTGTAGCTAAATCTGCCAAATCATTTGCAACTGACTTCAAGTTTGATGAAGATGTTCAGCTTGTAAAGTTTATCTCCGACGAACCAATTGTGTTCATGCAACACTGGGTTAATCGACCAGGAAAGAAATCATTTATCGGTATTGGCGAAGGCGACCCACTAGTTCAAGTTGGTAGCATTCCATCACAGAAGTTCGCCTTTACAGTTCTAAATCTATCTGATGAAGAACCACAAGTTCAACTAATGATTGTTGGTGTACGCCTCTGTGGACAACTTGAGAAGCTTGCTTCTGATAAGAAGACAGCACCTCTCAATCGTCCAGACATGTACTATGCAGTAAGTAAGACTGGCACGGGGACCAAGACATCTTACAGCGTTGTACCTGTTAAAGAACGTGACCTTGCTGAGGAATGGGATATTGATCCTGTTGCTGCTGCTGAGTTAATCAAGACCCTAAAGCCACTTGGACCTGAAGCTCTCCATACTTCAACCAAGGCAGAGCTTGCGGAGATTGCTCGTGAAATCGCAGCCAACGGATAAGTAGTCCCATCTTGTTGGGGGAGCCGGGTTTTTGAACCTCCTTTCTACCGGCTCCCTTAACCAAACCTTAGGAGCGCAATGAATATCATTACAACATCTGAACAGTTACAAGAGCTTGTGTCGTACTATCTAACACAAGATGCTTTTGTATTTGACGTAGAAACCATGGGCGATCATCGTGGCGATCCACGACAGAATCAAGTCGTGTGGATTGCTATGGCTACTAATGATCGTGTTGATGTTATTCCTATGGGTCATCCTAATGGTGAGTACCTTCATACAGACTATCCTTTACTTCCTTCTGCACAAGACCGTATCATTAAAGGTCTGCCTCTTCGTGCATCCGATTACAGTAAAGATGAGCGCAAAGCTACTAAAGTATTTGGAGAAGCCCCAGAGCAGCTTACCCCCGGAGAAGTATTTAAAGCCCTTAAGCCATTGTTCTTTGGTGACATGCTTAAGATTGGCCACAACTTAAAGTTTGATCTACAGAGTGTTACGAAGTATCTAGGACAATTGCCTGCCAAGCCATATGCTTGCACCCTCAACGCAGCCTTTGTTCTAGATACTCGTAACAATCATAACTTGGGTCTTGATGATTGTTTAAAGCGCGAGTTTGATTACCACATGGTCAAGGGTGTAGGCGCACAGATTGAAGCGCACACCTTTGATGATGTTGCTACCTACGCAGGGCTAGACGCAGAGTGGACTTGGAAGCTATGGAATAAGTATGCTCCTAAGTTAGAGCGTGATAATGTTCTGGGCGTATTTAAGCTTGAGATGGATGTGCTATATGTAATCTCTCGCATGGAACTTCATGGCGCAGACATTGATGTTGATGCTCTTAAAGTTCTTAAAGAAGATCTTGAGAACCAGTTAGAAGAAACTAAGGCAACCATCTATCGCTTAGCAGGAAAAGCATTTAATATCAACAGCGTACCTGAGAAACAAAAGCTATTGTTTTCTAGTAAGAAGGAGGGTGGTCGCGGACTTAAACCACGTGTACTCACCCCGAAGGGCGTCAAGAATGATGAGGCAGGTAATGACCTTGTCATCTCAGACTTCTCGGTATCTGAACCAGCAATCAAAGCATTCATGGGCAAGGATGCACTGGTTGACGCCCTTCTTAATTATTCTGACCTAAATAAGTTACTAACTACTTATGTAATTCCTTACCTTGGTGGAGACATAACTAGGACAACTTCGGGCAAGTCTAAAACAGTGGCTAAGAGAGCACTGCTTTTGAACGGCAGGATCCACACAGACTTCATTCAGTATGGTGCGGAGACCGGACGCTTCTCTAGCCGTAATCCAAACCTACAGAACGTACCCAACCCACGTACTGCTAATGGAAAAGCTATTAGAAATCTTTTTGTACCGCCAGAGGGTTACCAACTTGTTGTAGCTGACTACTCTCAGATCGAACCTCGCATTCTTTCTTCCTTCAGTGGTGACAGAGTGCTTTGCCAGAACTACTTAGACGGCGTAGATATTTACACAACTATTGGTGACACTGTTGGTGTAGACCGCAGTGGCGCAAAGACTCTTGTGCTAGGTATGATGTACGGTATTGGTCCTGAGAAGATTGCTACTTCTATCGGAGTGTCCGGTAAAGAAGCTCGTGATCTGTTAGATAACTTTGCACGTAAGTTTCCTTCCATAACTAAGTACAAGCGTCAGGTAGTAGCAGAGACACGTAGACGTGGCCCTGTTCCCTACGCACTTACGTATATGAACCGACGTCGTTACCTACCAGACATGTTGTCTCGTGAAATTGGAAAGCGTGCTGGAGCAGAACGTCAGGCTTTCAACACCGTTATCCAGGGATCAGCAGCAGATCTTATTAAGCTGGCTATGGTACGAGCAGAAGGATTGTTGCCAGACAAAGCTGCAATGATCCTTACTATTCATGATGAATTGGTAACGGTTGCGCCAAAGGAAGTAATCGAAGAAACAGCTGCAGCTATTCGTGAGGCTATGGAGGGCATCAAAGCCCTGTCAATACCTATGCTAGCAGATGTTAAAATAGTAGATAAATGGGGAGAGGCAAAAGATTGATCTTTAAACGAAAGAAAAAGAAGAAGAGCCGTGTTGAGATCAAGCACATACCTCTGCCTATACTAATGCGACAAGCTATATACGACTCTATGCTGGAGCCTGCAGAAGGTATAGCAGAGTCTTTAGGTCTACCTCCTATTTCTGATGAGGTAGCTGAGATGGAAGAACTAGAGAGTCAAAAGCGTTTAGAGCGCTTCGCTAGTCTAATTCCTTTCATTGATTCTCATTCAGACTTAGCGTCTCGTATAACCGCTGCTGCTTATCTTTTAGATGATGATGACAACGACCTAGATGTATTAAAGCTCGGTGCCGATATAGAAGAGAAGCTTGTAGATTTATTTAAGATTGTAGCGATATCTTCGTCGGTATCCTGCATATCAACTCTTTTTAACTTAGGACTATTAGAATCAAAGGTGGAAACAGATGTCGAATAACGATTGGTGGGCTCGCAGATTAGGTGGAGGAGCAACTCCACGACAGGCAATGCCACCTACAGGACCAGCACCGCAGGTTCCATACACACCTCCGGTACAACAGCCTAACGTACGTGTTGGCTACAATCCAGAGACAGATCAGTTAGTTACTAAGGCCCAGAGTGCTAAGCGCTCCGACACATGCCCAGACTGTGGTTCAGGAAACTACTTTGCACCACAAGGTACGCAACGTATGCGCTGCTACGATTGCGGATACCCTATTCAACAGACAGGGTCAGGCATTGCAGGTACAGGTGGAAGCAGTTCAGGGCCCACACAGAAGGCAATTCAGGTAGGACAATCAGGCGGATTTAATCCAACAACAATCGTAGATAGGATCGGATAATGGCAGTTATTAACTCAGAGGCATTAAAGATTGTCGCACAGCTTAACAAGAAGCTGGGACAGAACACAGTTGTTGCTGCCAGTGAAGTGATTCTTTCTCCACGCATTACAACCGGCTCACTAACACTAGACGTTGTACTAGGTGGTGGCTGGCCAATGAACCGTTGGGTAGAGCTTATTGGTGAGGCATCTCATGGTAAGACAGCATTAGCGCTTCGCACGATTGCTGCTAACCAAAAGGCTAATCCTAACTTTACTGCAGTGTGGATTGCTGCTGAAGACTTTGATTCAAAGTACGCCGAGCTCTGCGGTGTTATAACTGAGAGAGTTATTCTTGTAGAAACTAACAACATGGAGGATGCATATGGTGCGGTTATTACGTTTATGGAAAGCAAAGCTGTGGATATGGTCGTTATTGATTCTCTTCCTGCCTTGGTTCCTGGAGCAGAGGATGAGAAAGAAATGGATGAATTCACCGTTGGACGAGGAGCTCTAATCACTAACAAGTTCTTCCGTAAGGTTGCGTCAGCAACAAAAAGAGATTTGATTGATTCAGAACGCCCAATCTTGGGCATGATGATCAACCAATACCGTATGAAGATCGGTGTCATGCACGGCGATCCTCGTACAACTCCGGGTGGTCTTGGCAAAGACTATGCCTACAGCGTTCGTTGCGAAGTAAAGCGTGATGATTGGCTAGAGGTAGGCACTGGACAGGAGAAGCGCCGTGTGGGGCAAACAATCCGTGTCCGGACAATTAAGAACAAGACTTACCCGCCACAGCAAACAGCTTACCTCGACTTCTACTTTGCAGATGGAGGACCAGTTAACGCTGGGGGCTACGATTCCGGTAAGGAAATCGTTGCCCTATCCATCCTCAATGGCATCGTGGATCGTCGGGGTGGCTGGATGTACTATAATGATCGTAAGTGGCAAGGCGCTCAGGCTCTCATCGACTCACTACGTGAAGAGATTGATCTAAGAGAAGAACTTACCGCAGCAGTAATGGACACGCTCAAGTCGACCCCAGTTATTATGCTGAGTCCAGATGAAGAGTGAAGGTCAGAAGCAATCTCTAAAGCATGAAAAGCGTTTAGAGAAAGTAACAGGTGGCAAGCGCAGCGCCGCCTCCGGTGCATTTTGGTCTCGTAAAGGAGACGTCAGAAGTGACGATCTTCTTATCGAGCATAAGTGGACAGGAAAGAAGTCGGTAACTATCAAGTCAGAAGTACTTGAAAAGATTACTAAAGAAGCAATACTTGATAGCAGAACTCCAGTTCTTGGTCTGCATCTTGATGGCGAAAACTATGTGGTGCTACTAGAGGAGGATTTTTTTGAAATGCGTAATGCATTAAGAGGTGAGTAGTGCGATATAGTGATGATCCAGATTGGACTTGGAGATACGAAGCCAAGTGTCGTGGAGAAGATACAGAGATGTTCTTTCCACCACGAGACAAAGCTTTGTACAAGCCGATTGCGGATAAAGCAAAGGCCATATGCTGGGGTAAGGATGGAAGACCTCCTTGTCCAGTAAGAAAAGAATGTCTTAAAGAAGCAATATTAAATGATGAGTTGCACGGAATCTTTGGCGGACTATCCCACCGAGAACGAAACGCAGCTCAGCGTAAAATTAAAAAGCTCGGTCTAACTTTGGACCAGTGGCTTGACCTGGAGGGTAAGCATGGCAAAACCAACAACGATTCAGAGCAAGGATCTTAAAGCATTTCTTAATGCAAATAAAAGAGAGACTCGCTTGATGGGTGCCTTAGAGCGCCATGTTCTAGCGCAGCCTTTTGATGAGCGTGATCAGTCTTACATCCATCCCTCAGATATTATTAAGGCGGAGTGGTGTGCTGTTGCCCAATACCACGCCATCAAAGGTAACTACGTAGAGACTCGTGATAAGACTACGCTGCGCCTGGCATCTATCTTTGCCGAGGGACACACTATCCACGCTAAGTGGCAGAAGTGGTTTAAAGATATGGGCGTGTTGTACGGTAAGTGGTATGTTCCTTCTACTGGAGAGTATGTGTGGAGCACTTCTACAGGTTATTCTTTAGATGATATTGTGTATAACGAGGTCCCATTACGCAGCGATAAGTATATGATGCGCGGGCACGCAGACGGTTGGATTAAAGGCCTAGGAGATGACTGCCTTATTGAGATCAAGTCAATCGGTACAGGAACTATCCGTATGGAAATGCCTGCCATGATGGCTCAGTATAACAACGACATTGATGTTGTGTGGAAGAATATTCGCACACCTCTACGTTCCCACCAGCTACAGGGTCAGGTATACCTACACCTGTGCCACTTAATGTTAGAAGAAGGTTTACTGCCTAGCGCTCCAGACGAGATCGTATTTATCTATGAGCTTAAGGCTAACCAAGAGTATAAAGAGTTTGTAGTAAAGTACAACCCAGAATACACAGCTGAGATCTTTGACAAGGCTCGTGATGTTGCCTGGGCTGTAGAGAATGATCGTGAGCCTGTGTGTAACATCAACCTACAAAAAGGTTGTAAGCGTTGCGCACCGTTTAGAGATGGAGAGTTATCATATGAGCGTAAGTAAGCAAGTTGTTGATGCTTTAACAGAGCTGGGTTTTTCTTTGGCACCTAAGCCGGATGAGTCTATCCCACCTTTGCCTAGAGACATAACAGATCTAGACGACGAAGGTCTTATGGATCTATTTGTACACCTAACTCAATGGAACGACCACTTAGCTGGAGCCTTGGCTATCTCTATTATTAATGAGAGAGAAGCTCAACGTTCTGTAGATCAGTACGAAGCTGCCGGTATGCTGAAGGGTTGGACCGGAGGTAAGAATGATCGCGTTGCTTTGGCTAAGGCTACTATTGCAGCTACAGATGAGATGAAAGAGCTTGTGCACGATCTGGATATTAAGTATGCGTTTCGTAAACTGCTAGAGACTAAGACTCTTAATGTTGAAAGAGATAGCAATGTGGTATCTCGTGAGCTGACACGTCGTACATCAGCTGGAGAAGGATTAAGATCTAGACAACGGAGGTTCAACACATGACATGGGAACAACTATCACTGTTTACAGATGAAGAGCTTGGTATTAAGACTGTAGAAAAGACGTGGAAGTACCGTGAGCAAGAGCTGCGTCTACAGATTGCAAAAGAAATGTGGGAGGCAATCACAGGAGAGCCTCATGCCTAGTCAGAGTAGGAAACATCGTGGATATAGATCACAAAAAGTTGTCGCAAACTACCTTGCAGAAAATGGGTTTCCATTTGCTGAGAGCACTGGTGCTGGTCGCAGTGGTACTGATGTTACTGGCACAATCGGGATTGACTGGGAAGTAAAGGCACGCAAGGATTTCAATCCCAGTGCCGTTATAAAGCAGTTAAAGGAACGTCATAATGGGAAAGATCTACCCGTAGCTGTACTGCGCTTAAACGGGCAGGGAGAGGCCTCTATTGGGGAGTGGGTGACCATCCTTAGACTAGAAGATTTTGTAGGCCTACTTAGGGCAGCGGGATACGGAGATACACCGTAGTATATTCCTTAGGTGGGCGACTAAAACTCGAACCTAAAGGACTACAACTCGTGACAGACTCAACAGAAGAGAAGTTTTTGCGTGTAAGCGCAAGCTCAAATGCTCAATCAGTAGGCTCAGCTATAGCGCATGCGCTATATGAAAAGCCTCAGGTGTACCTACGCGCTGTAGGTGCCTCAGCAGTTAACCAGGCGGTAAAAGCAATTGCTATTGCCAGCGGTTATGTGGCACCTCGTGGTATGAACCTAACCTGCCGTCCAGGATTTACAACAGTAGATTCAAGAGATGGTCAGATAAGCGCGATTGTCTTTACAATTACAGTAAGTTAATATATCATTTGCAATGAGATCTCACTAACAGTTAGGCACTAACTATGAAACAAAATGATACAGCAAAAGATGCTGCAAGCTATATGGCTTCGCAGGGTCGTCCAACAATGGGTGCTGGAGAAGGAACTAAGTTCACTTCACCATCAGCTGACGTACGACCAACTACAGGAAAGCTCATGCCTAAGGGTGGAGCACAAGCTGGAGACCCAACCGCTATGGGAACAAAGGTTGCACGTCCAAACGTGCCAGCTGCCCAAGGTGGAGAACGACAGGGTGCTGCGTATTCAATCAAAGCATCTTACATGAAGAACACCTCGCCAGAAGCTGCTTCAACGCTAGCTAACGCACCAGTCATGCCTTCAGTTATGAAGCGTGGTGGGTTCGCATCAGGTATTGATTCTTCATACTAATCTATAGTATAATGTTTAATAGGGGCCTATAACCTAGGCCCCTATTAGATAAACAGGAGGCGCAATGAGTTTAGATGCTTTGTATTCAAAAGCAAAAGTAGAGAACCCCAACGTTGCAGGTAAATGTGTTGTGGGTGCATGGGCTACATCCCTTAATGACAGCGATCATATAGCATTTGTAGACTCATTAAATGATGATGACTTCTCCACTAGAAGTCTACACAGTCTTTATAAAACAGCAGGCGCAACATTCGGTATAACGTCGCTCAAAGAGCACAGAAACGGGAACTGCATATGTCACTAGAAGATAACTACAATACCGCCAAGTCAGACGCAGCAGCCAGCAGTGGCTTAAGTTCTATTGACAAGCTGTTAAAGTCTAATGGGTTAAGTCCTGAAGACGTGGGAAAGATCAGCAAGGTTAGCTTGTCTAATAATCCTGACGACACTAAGATTATTCTTTCTCCTAAATGGGGAGAGGGACCAACATGGCAACCAGTGCAACATGCAGAGCCTGTAGTTGTACAGCCAAAGATTCGTACAACAGGTCTTATAAGCAGCGACTGGAAAGTTGCTGTAGCATTACCTGATCCACAGATTGGTTACCGTCGCTACGAGGACGGATCATTAGATCCTTTTCATGACGAGGCTGCTATGGATGTGGCGTTACAAGTTGTAGGGTTAGACCACGGTCACCCTCTTGCACAAATTATTAACCTAGGAGACTTCCTAGACCTACCTATGTATGGAACTTACGAACAGGAGACCAACTTTGCTCACACTGCCCAGCTTGCTATTAATCGTGGCCATCGTTTTCTTGCTGAGCAGCGTGCTAATGCCGGCGTGGATGCGAGAATTATCCTTCTTGAGGGTAATCATGACAAGCGTCTTAACCGCTTTATTAACAACAACGCTGCTGCTGCTTACGGTATTAAAGTAGCCAATATGCCAGAGGCTTGGCCAGTTCTAAGCCTACAGAACCTATTACGATGTGAAGAGTTGGGAGTTGAGTTCATTGATGGATACCCAGCTGCTGCACATTGGATTAACAAGCGTCTTCGTGCTATGCACGGTGATCGTGCTAACTCTTCTGGTTCGACTGCAGCGCAATATGCGAATTCAAATCCGAATATCTCCACACTTTTTGGGCATACGCATCGCATGGAACAGCAGAGTAAGACTGTGTTTGATCGTGACCAAGCGATTAAGAGTGTATCGTTTAGTCCCGGCTGTCTATGCCGAGTTGATGGGGCCGTACCTTCTGTTAAGGGTGGGGTCGATGTTAAAGGTCAGGCGCTCCAGTACTTCGAGAATTGGCAACAAGGAGTAAGCGTTATCTTCTACAAAGATGGTGACGATGATAGCTTCCACTTTGACCAAGTTCATATCCATAAGGGTAAGACAATGTATCGTGGTGAAGAGATTCACTCAACGGTTGATAAGTTTGGTACTCCACTAGCGTAACTTGTTCTGCATCTTGCCTAGTCATCAGACCAATAAAAAAGCCCCCTAGCAATAGGGGGCTTTCTTATTTAATTAATTACTTACCGCAAGTAGGGCACTTAACTGGAGCAGCTGGGTTAACCGCAGGAGCTCCGCTAAACTTAGGGCGACCAAAGCCTACGATTGAAATAAGAACCTTCTTAGGATTCTTCTTGTAAGCACGAAGCTTCTTAGATACCTGACCACCATTACGCTGTGATCCCTTTTCATCAGGGCTTGTGTTTCCTTCAATGCACCACACAGTTCCATCGCCGTTGTCCTTGATAACAATTCCAACGTGACTGATTCTATCGACACCGTCTGAAGGGAAATCAAAATAGGCGATGTCTCCAGCATCTGGATCTGCGATGTCGCCATCAATCCATGCGCCGGCCTTCTTAAATGCTGCTGCTCCACCTGGAGTGTAAACGGTATTAGGTACCTTTACACCAGCCTCGTTAGCGCACCAGTTTACAAATGACCCACACCATGGCTGAAAGTTAGCCTTTGTGTAAGCTCCGTACTTTGTTTCGTTATCTTTAGGTCCTTCAATAGTGCCTAGCTCTGCTGTAGCAACTTCAATTAGCTTAGCTGCTGTTCCTTTGTCTGCCATTACTTGTTCCAATCCTCATCTACTGGTTGCTCTGCTGGGACTTCGCCGTCCGGCTTAGCATCTGATGAAATAACAATGTCTTGTCCAGATTGAACTGCATCAACCTTTAGATCTGCTGCTGTCTTAGACTGTGAATCTACAGCTGCAAAAGCTGAGTTAATTTCATTAATGTCTAGCTTTCCATCGTTCATAAAACCACGGGCAAGCTTTTCTACAACAACTGCAACGGCTGTAAGGCCAGCTACTGTTATTGCTTTTACTGTTGAGATGCCAGCAATAGCTCCGGCACCGATAACTGATAAACCGCTAGCAGCAAATGTTGCAACGATTCTTAGCAAAATATTTCCGATTGATTTCATTCTTCATCCTTTGGGTTACGTAGAGGATAAGTAACTGCCCATGCAAATAGTGTTCCGATGATTGCGTATCCAACTACGGTCTTTGCAGATCCATCAAGGACTACCCAGGCAATAAACATGCCTAACAATGTCCATAGTTGATCAACCATATCTTTTAGTATTCTCAAGGTTTACGTCTCCTTATTCCTTTTGACTCACCAGAGGCGCCACCGCCTCCTCCTCCGCCCCCACCACCTGTAGATCCACCGGATGTAGTTCCACCTGTAGTTCCTGCAGCTGCTGACACAGCATTCATTGCAGCTCCGGCTGCAACCACTGTGGCAACAACCATATCGGTTGCCTCTTCACGTTCTTCTGTAGACATATCAGCACCGATACTTCCGAGTGCTTGAAGGGCTTGACCTGGGTCACTAAATAATTCACCAATTAACTCCGCTGGGTTCTCAAGTAATACGAGAGCTGCGGCAACGTCTGCTGTAATTATAACCTCATTGCCGTTTTCATCCTGCCTAACCTCAACAGGAGTACTTTCGGGAAGGTCTTTGTACTCAATTCCCGCAGCAGCAATAGCCTCTGCAGATACAGGACCACCATTTGCCTCTTCAATAAGGGTGTTAGCAACCTCTGTTTTCTGCTCAGGTGTCAACGTACCTGCTTCAGCTGCCTCTTTTAATTCTTCTTTCGCAGCCTCGGCAGCAGCCTCTGCTTCAGCTTTGGCATTAGCCTCTTCTTGTGCTATAGCTTCGGCCTCTGCTTTAGCATCCGCCTCTGCTTGTGCCTCAGCCTCAGCCTCAGCAGCTAATCTTTCTTCCTCTGCTTTGGCATCTGCTTCAGCTTGCGCCTTAGCTTCTTCCTCTGCAGCTAGACGTTCAGCCTCTGCCTTAGCAGCTGCTTCTTCAGCAGCTAGCCTGTCTGCTTCTGCCTTAGCTGCGGCTTCCTCCGCTGCAATTCTTTCTTCTTCAGCTTTAGCAGCTGCAGCCTCTGCAGCGATTCTCTCAGCTTCTGCTGCTGCTGCAGCGGCTTCGGCAGCTAATCTATCTGCCTCTGCTTGCGCTGCTGCTTCAGCTGCAGCTTTATCTCGTGCTGCAGCCTCAGCTGCTGCTTTCTCAGCAGCAATACGAGCTGCTTCTGCTTCTGCTGCTAATTTTTCCGCTGCTTCTTTTTCAAGTCTTGCTTTTTCTGCTGCTGCAAGTGCTGCAAGTCTGTCTGCTTCTGCTTGTGCTGCAGCTTGTTCTGCTGCGATGCGTGCTGCCTCTGCAGCTGCCGCTTGCTCGGCAGCAATACGCGCAGCCTCTTCAGCGGCTGCTTGTTCTGCCGCAACTCTTGCTGCCTCTGCTGCAAGTGCTGCTTGTCTTGCTGCTTCGGCAGTTGCTGCCTCTTCGGCAGCTATTCGAGCAGCTTCTGCTGCAGCTGCTGCTTCAGCAGCAATCTCTTCCGCTGTCTTTCCTATTTTTAATGTAACAACATTTGAGTTTGCAGAGTATAAACGCTCTGTATCGTTGTCTGATCTAATATGGAATGACCAAACAGTCCCACTTGGTTTTAATTGTTCTAGCAATGAATGATCTATGGTGATAGTTGTATTAAGGGCGTTGGCATCTCCTACATTGCCTGTAGCTATTCCCCAACCACCACCGTCTGCACTAAAAGAAATAGCATACCTTTCTGGTTGAGTATTACCAGTGTCTGGAGCATCCCAATCTAAAACTGTTGAAGTTGCCCCATCAACTACAGTTAGATTTCTTGGGGCACCTATTGTCTTTGGAACTACTGGTGTATAAACTTGAGAGGTAAAAGCAGAGGCCGGTATAACCTGCATAGATCCAGATTGATTCCATAGTAGTTGTACCCAAGCACCACCACCATTTTCATAGTACAGTAATTCTATGGTCTTTGGAACTCCTGCTGTGAAAGATACTGGAGAGCTTACAGTTCCGCCCCCACCTTTATCAAACCAGTCGTTTGTTATATTGACGCCGTCTACGTAGAGTTTAGTTCCATCATCTGCTTGTGCTAAGAATGATATATCTTGCGTTGTGTTACTGCGTATAGACCCAGTAAATCTTACTATAACATCTTCTGAAGGACCACCAAGAACACTACCACCACCCCATTGAAAGTCAATGTTGGGTACAGTTGTCGTTACTGTTGCAGTCTCTCCTTGTGGTATGTAGGGAGCATTATTTTGACCCAGGACATTATATAATTCAGCAGTTAAGCCTTCTGATGCACGAGCTTCTGTAGGTACAACAAAAAGCCAACCTGCTGACATCAGGAAGGCTGTAAATATTCTTAGTTTTCTGTTCAATCACTCATCTCCTTTTGACTATGATCATAGTTTAGCAGTACAAGGTGTATTCTATGAGGCATAGTTTACGCATTGTCACTACAACTCCCGGAGATTACATGACCGCAGCAGACTGGGCAACAACACTTGCAGGATTTACAGCAACAGCAGCTTTTGTAGGAGTCATTGGATCTTGGCTTTTGCGTGCATGGATGAAAAGTTTTTTATCTGAGCTCAAGCCTAATGGTGGATCAAGTCTTAATGATAAGATTAACTTAGAAATAATCCCTATGCTTAAAGAGCTACGTAATGACCAGATTGTTATTGGTGAAAAGCTAGCTAAGCTAGAAGGCCGGTTCGAACAACATTTGGACGACGCAACCGAGTAGTAATCCTTTCAAATCTGTGGTAGTATATTTATTACAGGGGTAATACCTTGTTAACCTATTGAAAGAGGAGTACATGAATAAAGCAATGATTGAATCCTACGTACGTAACTTGGCAGGTCAGGTTATTGGCGCAGTAATGATTGTCATGCAAACAAGCGGAGCAGCAACTCCACTAGATTTTGGTTCAGGAGAATGGCTACTAGTAGCTAACGCTCTATGGGCATCATTAGTCCCAGTAGCCCTTCGCTATGCTAATAAAATGGATCCAGCATTTGGACGTGTAGCGGCATCACTTGCTACCGAAGCTGGAAAGAAGCTAGCTCAAGAAGCATCTAAGGCTAAGAAGTAAGTTAATTTAATAGTAAAAGGCCGAAGGTTAACCCCTTCGGCTTTTTGCATTTAGCGGTATTATGTGGCTATGCCTTCATCACATCAAAACTGGCAGTATCTTGGAGCCAGCGGTTACATCGGTGCTTATACAACCACCGGTGGTGGAGGCACGCCCGTAGTACCTCGAAGCGGTATGGATTTTGCACGTATGGGTGTTGGCCGTGCACCTCAAGCCGAGTATCCAGACGGATACTTAGGAACAATTCGTACACGACGTGATGATAAGGGAAAGCCTTATTCATTAGGCGATACAGTTCTTGATTCATTAAAGAACCGACAGAATCAACGAGCATACCAACGTGGTGTGCACAAGGGTGAACGCATTGATGCTGCTCAATACATGTGGCCAGAAAATCTTGAGCCAGACAGAAGTCTTAATCCAAAAAACTACCGACTTGAAGTTATCGACGGTGCAGTGGTCTACTCTCGTATGAGAACAGCACCAGAAGTTGAGCTTGCTCCAGCACCACATCTTGTTAATGATGGTAAAGCAAATATATCTTCAAACGTTCCCGCAGAGTTTAATCCACGCACTGGTCAGAACTTTCAGCACATGAGACCACGGTGGAACTAATGGCAGAGCCATCTAGGAACAAAGGCGGGCGCCCTAGAACAGGGCGTAGACCTACACTTGATGAGTCACGTAACGCTGAAGGTTATTACAATCATAGAGAGGTTGCTACTATATTTGGTATTCACCCAGACACTGTTCATTCTCTTACACGCATTAATCGCATCCCAGTAGAAAAACGATTTAAAGGTTTAGCTGACGCAAACGGTGTGCGTAAACATGATTATTTTTATCCTAAAGATAAGATAGATGCGTTAAGAGATAGTCTTACAGAAGGATCAAAACCAAGAACTATTACACAAGCAGAGCAGGTTAACGGGACCTCTACATTAAGCTGCGATGTGTGTAAAGCAGATGTACCTATAAAAGATGCTGTTGCTCATGAACGGTCTCACAAAGGAGCTAACTAATGGAAAACCAAAATAGTATTTATGATTATAGTAAAGGTCGTCCTATCCTAAGTGAGGATCCAGACGCCTCTCTATTGCGCTACGACTACATGGGCCCATTTGCAAATGCTCAAGAAGCTTTCATGTCTAGAGCACTTCGCTCAGCTACAATGCCTGCAGCTTTATTACAGGACTTAGTTCGACCACCACTCCCACAGATCCAGCTGTTTCCACCACGATTTGGATACCGTACACGTGAGCTTGGTGTACTAGACGTACTAGATGTTAATAATGAGTTCCAACCAACCCGTGTAGACTTTACAGGGGAGAAGGGTTCCTACCAGGGAACAGCTCGCAATATCTCAGAATCAGTGTGGTAATATGTCTGATTTAGATGAGTTTAAAAAAAAGTGGAAGGGTGTAAAAAAGGGAGATCCTGAATACACCGGAGTTATGACAAATTCCATTTATCATTGTAAAGATTGCTATATAAATAGAGGGTGGTCTCATGGAGATGATTATGCGGGAGCTGTAGCAGCTAACCGTAGCCCTAAACTTTCTGGAATTTGCCGGGATTGTAGTACTCTTAGGGATACAAGTGGAGGATGTGGTTGTAATGGCTGACGATAAAGAGTTTACTAAGATCTACACCCCTTCACAAGTAGCTGCCTTGTTTGACGTTGACCCTAAAACTGTAGGGCGTTGGATGGATGCTGGTAAACTTGGTCATGTTAAA
>Ga0209229_10000033_pt1 | contig 44777 bp, 53 predicted proteins | sample SanBayMetagenome_FD_187466 | JGI IMG/M metagenome (GOLD analysis project Ga0209229, IMG submission 187466) | Freshwater and sediment microbial communities from dead zone in Sandusky Bay, Ohio, USA (SPAdes) (version 2) | ecosystem: Environmental > Aquatic > Freshwater > Lentic > Sediment... | reverse complement strand
CCTGAAAAATTTTGAGCAGGAAATAATAACTTTGGCAACCACAAAATAACAAGTACATTGTTCAACCTGAAAATGATACAGTCAACTTCAACGTACAGGTATTAAAAATACCATAACATGTTCACTTCATTTGTTCATTTCACAAGTAGTCCATTCGCCTTTGATGCCATCATTTCGACCCTTCCTTCAACCTATTTTCTTTTTGTGCAAAATATTTTAGTTCCTATCCTAGTACTCTTTAAGATTGAATGAGGAATAAGTAATGAATGAGGAATAAGTGCGGCACAAAGTTTTATTTGGAATTTTTATTTTTCGGAAGTCGATCATCACCGTTGTAAACGGTTTCAATGAATGCACTAAAAAGAAGAAAGAATCCGTAATGGTACAGGATTATTTTCCTTGCATAAATATTTGATGTACTTAAATTAATGAAATATGGATGACACAGTTGTTTCAAAAATGATTTGAATGATTATTTCTACACACGCAATGGTTACCTTCGGATTGACTTGTCCACTGGTACCAGATTCAAGCATCCTCGACAATTCCTCGTCACGCAACTCTTCCTGTTTCAAAGTGTAAAAGCGGTCGATGCAGAAGTACTCCTGAGGGACGTCCGGTTCAGCCTGAACACTCATTATCTTCATCCTGAGTCGTGGTCTCTGTTTTGATAAAGACACGAGGCGAAAATTTAATGCACTGTACATGAATTGAATGGAAACGGAATTTTATTTTCAAACATTGGAAATGAAAGGAATTTTTTTGGGAATGATCGTACACTAGAAAGTAAGCTTATCAAATTACCTTCGGAGGAGTCGGTTCGTTTTCTTCATTTTCAATCTTGACTTCGACATCCCGGTTGTTGAAGTAGTCGTCGGGGAGGGGAGGGTGATTCATTTTTGAATGACCGGATTGTTACGTTTCTCAAATTTAATCGCTACGGCAATGACTGAAATTTGTTTTTCGCGTCACCTTCACAAGTGAGAAATTCCTGAACCTGAATGGATGAAATAAATTATTTAAGTTTATGTAGTACTCTTGTGCATAAAACTTTTTCAGAAGAAAACTGTAAAGGCACTCTTTGTTTGAAGTGAAAAATACTGAATGAATTTAGGCGCCCTCAAGTTGACAAGTTATATTGAAAGAAAGAAAGTTATCAAAGTTATCAAAGAATGCCTTTATAATTATTTAATGGTTACTCGGTGTCAGGGACCACCTTCAACTTCTTTATTTTCTTGACAAAAATCGAACGAGAACAAAAATCGAACGGTGGGAGTCAAAAATTCCACAAAAAAAGAATATTTAAAACGTTACCAATGAACTTTAGCCTGTCATTTTATCATTTGGAAGGGCGAAAATCTGCAGGCCCGTTGCCCTTTAAGTTGTGAAAATCGAACGGTTGAAGTCAACAATTCTGCAACAAAAAAAAAAACTTGGCCTGGCACGAGTCAATACCGTTCGATATTAAAAACTTCACCAAAGATACCACAAAAATACCAAAAAACCACATCCTTAAAACTCATTATTAATCCGATTCATAGTCTGCTCCGACGGCGTAGTCATTCCAATCCTTGATGTACTTCCATAGAGCGCAATTGTCCAAATCCGGGTGGTCCTCCTCAAGGTGCTCGTACACCTGAAATTGGAAAAGAAAAGAGTGGGTCTCCAATTACATCATTACTTAATAAAGTTGAAATGGGGCTGTCCAGACATGTTCATTTAGTTACATCTATTAATGCATATTAACGGAGTAAAATGGCACATAATGTTCACAGCATTCACATTACACTTTGTTGCCCTCGTGTTCCAAATCTTGCACGTTTGGGAGAAAATGCTAAAAATTTTGTTCAACTTCATTTTATGTTTGAAATTTGAATGTGATAGCTTTCATGTTGATTCAATGTTTCAGCAATAACGCGACTCATAGTGTTCGTCCCATCGAACCAAACAAGTATCAAACAGGCGGACTATTTCCACGAATACATTCCGGTTGTGCACGTCTTTATATAGCCAAAAATAAAATGCCTATTGCAATTTGCAACAAAAAACTTGAATGCGGGACATATCTCTATTGTATACATGACGGAAAGTTATTTATGCTTTGAATGAGGACCATCAAAAACTATTTTACCAATCTCTTCACGAAGCCCCAATGTTCATTGATGAGTGTCATTTCCCTGTCGTGGGCGTTGACGAACGCCTCGATAGCGTCAGCTTCCACGTTGTTCCCGATGGCGAACTGTCCATTCACTATCTCGTTACAGACCCAGTGCAAGATGTCCATCTTCTTCGTCGTGGTCTCCAAGATAGCCTCGTAGAAGTCCGCCGGTTTCTTCAGGAAGTAGTGCATCTCTCCGCCGCGAACAAAGATGTCAAAGGCATCTCGAGCCTCGCTCTCTTGGAAAGACCTGAAAAAAGTAATTTGGAATACATTTTTTCATACACAGTATATACGAATTAATTCGTCCCTGACCTTTTATTTATTCAATTTAATTACAAAACACGCAATGAGGTCTATTCAGTATTCACAGAATAAGTCTATATGGGTTTCATTTATCAAAAAAAAAGAAAGGAAATAAATATATAGTATAACTTTCGGCAAACACATTTCTCACAAAACCCATAAAATAAATTATGTTTGAACCTTCAATGAAAATGATTCTTCAATCAAAACAATAATGAAAAATGAAAATATGAAACGTCATATGAACACGGTACTAACCATTGCTTGACTTTCACATTGCCAATATTAAACGTCCCAACGAACCCAGTCCAAGTATGAACTTTTCCATGCAGATAGACGGGGAAGTCCTCCTTCTTCATCTTCTCGAAACTGCAAAGCTCATCGTTGGCGTCGAGGAAAAAATAATCTGTCACCTTGACAGTCTGCTCGTCAGTCTTGTCGCCGCCGGGCATGAATTCGAAGCCTGGACTTTCCGTCAAGCGTTTCAGAAAATCGAATTCGGTGACGCCGTTTTCGCCAACAACGAAATCGTAAAAAGGCATTCTTCGTGGCGCAGAGGCAGACGCGTGCACCCCAGTTGAAGATGCCATTTTCCTTTTGAACGGTCACTGCTGACGATACTTAAGTCATAATTTTTTTTTCAAACTCCGCAAACGAACAACGCTCGACGATCTGGGAAAGAAGGAACACGAATGAACATAACTTCGTGAAAAAAAAACTTAAAAGCAATACTATTGATACCAAATAGTATCAATACTATTGATACTAAATAGAACAAAACATTGACTCAAATTCAATTTTTTGTTATTTTTCTTGCACAAACAAAATTTACCGACAAATTTCAAAAAACCAGATTAAGCAACACGGCAACCGATCAAAAAACTAAAAGCGCACGACGCAGCAAACACTGAAACATTAACAAATAATAAATAATAATATACATTTTCAAAAACCAAATAAATCCACATTATTCAACACGGCAGCCGATCAAAAATACGCACAAAATACAAACAAATACGCGGACTTTCTGACTCGATGCTATAAACGTTTTGAAATTTTTATATGAACAAAAAACGAAACTTAATTCAAACTAAAAGCTCACGACGCAGCAAACAATGCAACTTCAAACAAAGAAAATGGTATAATAAAAGTTAATTTTAATAATAACTTTTTAAAATCCAAGATCGCTTGCCCTTAAAGTCCCGCTTCAACAAAAAACGAAACTTAATTCAAACTGAAAGCTCACGACGCAGCAAACAATGCAACTTCAAACAAAGAAAATGGTATAATAAAAGTTAATTTTAATAACTTTTTGAAATCCAAGATCGCTTGCCCTTAAAGTCCCGCTTCTTTCAACAAAACAAAATTCAGTAAACCCAAAAAAAGCGCACAAGTAAATTTTCAAAAACTAAAATACAGATTATTCAACACGGCAGCCGATCAAAAATGCGCACAAAATCGCTTGGCCTTAAATTCCAGCTTCTTTCCACAAAATAAAATTAGGTACAGAAAATAAAGAATAATTCAAAAGGGTCGACACAAAATTAACTTCACCAGGAATACATATTCCCCGTAGCCATGAGAGCGGCTTCAATCAACGCATTGTCACTTTCTGTCGCTTTCTTCTCCCTCAGTCCATCCTTCCTGTAAAATAAATTCAAATATTCAATCTGATGGTCAACTATTGTTTTGAATAATTTTCACCACATCAATGAAATATCATACTTAATCTACAGAGTGGTCCAAAAAAAGTGAAAAACTTTTAAAATGGACATTTCTCGGAAACAGGTGGACCTATCGAGGTAAAAACTAACTAAATGAAGGTTCATTCAATTCTCTTTCGAATGGTGTATTGTTTTATGCCCATGCGAGCCGTAGAAATGGTCGAATTACCGTAGTTTTGAAAAAAATTGACCACAAAAAAGTTGTTAAACGCAAGCAATATTTCATTCTTCATTACAGTGCAGGACGACATTTTTTGGGTCGTGGTTTTTTGGAAGAACATTTCGACCATTCCTTTTTCACATTGATGCGTCAAATAGTTTGCGAGAAATAGTAACAACTTTTTTGCAGGGTCAATTTTTTTCAGAAGGCCATTTCGCCAATTTCTATGGCCTGGATGGCCATGAAACCATACATCATTCGAAAGAGATTTGAATAAACTTTCATTTTGTCATTTTTCCATTATATATTGTTATTCTGGCTTGAACAGATCATGAGGAATTGTCATTTGAAAGTTGGTTCCCTTTCTTTTGGGCCGCTCTGTATAAAGCATTCAACTATTAATTTTCAAATTTTTATTTGTTTCACATTTCGTATAATTAATCAAAATTTGCATCGAAAATTATGCTGCGTTATCATTAAATCAGACAAAATCATCTTATTCAATATAAGAAGCAGATACAATTTTTTTATATTTAGGTAAATTATGTCGACCTAGTAAAATTGAAGAATGAAACAAATTAACTTGAAACAATCTCGTACTTCTTGTTCGATGGCTCCTTTCCTTTCGAAGCAACGACGATGGACCTGCTCCCTGTCTCCTTCTCCTCCCTTCCCTTCTTGGCGGCCTTGTTGTCCTTGATGCTGCTGTTCTTCGTCGTTTTGGCGGCGATGGACCAGGACTGTGACTCAGACGATGGTCCAGCAGCAGGCGGAACAATGACGCTGATGTGCTGTTTTCGAGAAGCACGTCCACTTCGCTTTTCTAGCTGCGTTCTGGGCGGCTCCTGCTGGGTCCGGCGGGTACTCATCCTCGACGTCGTCGGTCTCGACTGCTGCAAAAATCCAAAAATAACCATAAGGGAGGGTATAACTAATGCCAAAGTACTACACAAAAAATATTCGCCCTCTAATTATTTGATTATATTTCCACCAGAACGTGTTGATATTAGTTCAAACAGTGAGCAGCAGCTAGAATAATTGTTCAACACAGTGCATTTCAAATTATGGAACATGAAAACTCAATTAAGGAAAAGTACGTGGCGTGGTGTACAACAAATTCAACACGCGTATAGTTAAAGTGTGAACTAAAAACACATTTTGAGTTTGAAAAGTGATCACTGCGATATATTTATGAATGATCAATACACCCACGCGGTCTGTATTCAAATGAATACATTTCACACTTCATCAGCGCAGAAAATAACGTGAGTATAAATTACTCCGTATTTTATTCTTTGCTGCACGTATGTATTTATTGCTGAATAATCTACCACTAAATTTGTACAAAGTTGAATTATTGCATGGAAATTTCCAAATTTTACAATAAAAATATCATCTTCATTAATTCAGGAAATCACAAAATGTTTGGTCTTCTAACTCACATCATTACTCTTGGCCTTCTTGCTTGGCGGCGGATTTTCCTCCATCGTCGTAGCATCAGCACGCCCCTCGCCATCTTCGCCAGGAGAACGGCGTCTCTTGCTCCGCCTTTTGGCGGCAGAAGCACCAGATTGAGACGATGAAGATGGCTGATTCACATCATTGTTCTGGGCCTTCTTGCTTGGCGGCGGATTTTCCTCCATCGTCGAAGCACCAGCACGCCCATCGCCATCTTCGCCAGGAGAACGGCGTCTCTTGCTCCGTCTTTTGGCGGCAGAAGCACCAGATTGAGACGACGAAGATGGCTGATTCACATCATTGTTCTGGGCCTTCTTGCTTGGCGGCGGATTTTCCTCCATCGTCGAAGCACCAGCATGCCCATCGCCATCTCCGCCAGAAGAACGGTATCTCTTGCTCAGCCTTTTGGCGGCAGAAGCACCAGATTGAGACAACGAAGATGGCTGATTTTTCATTGTTGCGGCAGCACCACGTCGAGACGACGTAGATCGCAGAGGTTTCTCCGGCGTAGCAGCATCATTGTCGTTATCATCATCGCTGTCATCGTCACACGTTGGGTACTGCTTCATCTTCTCCTTGAGCCACTCCCCCACGAACTTTTTCTGTAAAGAGTAAAATATTATCTATCGATAAGTACAAAGTTAATTTATTGGAACATTCATGAGTTTATCTCATTAATATTCAGTTTTATATTTACTGCGTGCCTTGCCTAATGAGTTTATCCATATATTTGGTTTCTTCATTTGATCAAGCGGTTCAAAATTGAACAAAAGGATTGCAATAACGTACATTACTAGCATCGATGAATGAAAATTACATTTTATTATTTGTCCAAATTTCATAAAGCGCTTCGAGTTAATTAAAAACCACAGCAGTTAGAGTCAAAGTACGGCACTGATGTTTTATATGTTATTTATAGTAAATAAACACACCTCCTCGCCAAGTCCATTTCTGGCGATGTACTCCTTGTACGGCCGCAGACGACGTTCTTTTTCCGGACCAGGTGGACACCTCGCCTTCATGGGCATTCCCAGGAAGGAGTAAAACCGCTGCATCCGCGACTCCCAGAAGTGGCGCATCCGCTCCCTGACCTGGGTAGTCAGCGATTCCAGGGTGAGCCATTTCTGAAGATGAAAGGCTTCCACGACGGCCATGCGTTTTTTGTCCGATATCCGCCACCTTTTGAAGCCGAACTTGATCATTGCTGTGAAGAAATACAATTATAAATGAAGTATGATGTGTTAACAACAACAAATCAATGAGTCATTAATTAAAAGGAGAAAGAACTTCAAGTATATGTACTATGTGGGTAAGACAATTTTTGAAAAATATCTAAGGAAACAGTGGTTCTGTTATTCGTCCTAATGTAAGTTCACACATTTGACTATATAAAAAAAACATTTTTTTTAACTTCAAATTTGAAATTCATCCATTTATAATAAGCCAATTGTATTTCCTAAACACGAACAAGACATTGTGGTTTATTTGGAAATATGGAGGAATGACAAGACGAAATAAATTAATTTCATTACATAATCACCTGCAAGCATGTCCATCCGACCACTGTGGTATTTGTTTGGGACCCACACGATCTTCTTGGGACACCTAAACTTGCGCATATTGGCGTAGCTTTGATCGGGCCACAGTAGACCGATCGCCCATTCCAGGGCCTTGTTATCCAGTACGGCCTGAGCCTTACCGTTTCCAACTTGACTAAAGCCGCCGTTCTCTTTAGTAACGTATTCCAGCCACTTGTCAAAGTCCTCCTTGTCCACCAGTCCCCCGTGAATTCCGGTGCTCACGACTTCGACGCCGTCCGAGGTCGTTGCAACGTCGTCGAAAGGCCACTTGCAGGTATTGGCCAAGGCACTGTCGATGTGGGGGACAGGCCTCAGGCCTTTGCGGATCTCACAAGGACTTGGGTTTTCCAAACGTGGGTGACCTGAATAAAACGTAATCGAATTTCAAAGATTAACTACTTCTCACGTATTATGTATTGTTTATCCATTACGTGCACTAAAACGTATGTTCGACACAATTACGAAATAATTTAATTATTTTATTATTGAACATATATATATATAAGTTTGTAGGATAGGATAACTTCACCGTCAGTTGAAAATAAGTATGATATTGATGATGTAATAAGAGTGTTTGAAAACTTAATTTCTTTTGTCCAACGTTTGCATATCATGTTTGAAGAGTTACCGTAACAAAAAAGTAAATTGGGTCGCTCTTTTATTACATTTTCTTATTATCAAAAAGTAACTTCATAAGATACTTTCATTATTCATTCAGCATGAATCTGGAATACCGTATAGTGTTAAAAACATTTATTCAAAAATTGAGAAACTCTGATATTGTATTAATTGTTCAAAATTGCTTGTTCAAAAACACATACACACAAATAATAAATTCATACTGACCGCGGAAGTTGATCGGAGCGTCGCGGGGAATGAAGACCCCCATTGTGAATCTCTCCGTCATATCCTCCGCCACCAGCCTTGCAACTTCCTTTACATCTGAAAGAGGAGCTTTTTTGAAGGAGAACTCCCGGTAGCGGTGACGAAAGTCAGTGAGCTCATTTCGATATTGCTCCGAGGGAAAGTCGGCCACCCCCGTCCCATATGGCCGACCAATGAAGATCAGAGCCTTCTTAGCCGACTTCCCTGCCGTGTTGGACGGACGGGACACTGCTGATGGGGCGGCTGATGACGAAGGACCGGCATCAGTGGACTTCTTGGCGGCGCCTCTCTTTGGTCCCCTCCGTGGCTGTGCCGTCGAGGTGTCGCCCTCGGCTGATGGGGCTGCTGAAGCAGGACCAGCAGTAGTGGGCGTCTGCTTGGTGGCGTTTCTCGTTGAAAGACGTCGTGGAGTGGGCGATGTTTTCCTCACTGCCGGTGGGGTGGCTGAAGGACCAGTAGCAGTGGACTTCCGCTTGGCAGTGGTTCTCTTCGTGGACGGCGGGGTTTTGGCCACTGCTGATGGGGCGGCTAAAGGACCAGCAGCACTCAAGCGTTGAAGACGCACCGTTGGGGATAGACTTGACAGCGACAACGGGGCTTCATCGGCCTCTAGGGCGCTCGCTTCTGGAGAATCAGGTTCTGATGCATCATTTGCTGTTGATGCTGGGGAAAAAATTCAATCCAGTACGTGTCACACATACATAAATAGTCAAATCAAAATGTTCATCATTTTTTCCCCATTTTTTTGTGGATAAATGTCACATGCATGAACTTTTTATTGCATAGAAATAATACCACATTTCAAAACAACTTTTTGGTCTTTATGTATTTTACGGTCAATTTTCTTGAAAGGCTACTTCGACCATTTCTATGGGTCGGAAGGGCGTGAAATTGAACATCAATCGAAAGAGAATTGACTGAACTTTAATTTTCTTGTCTTTTCATTTTTCTGCGTCCCACGGTTAAGCAATAAATGTCATATAATATAGAGGGAGAAAATAAACTTATTCGAACAACTTTACGCTGTTCCGATTTTTCCCCCCAGACTCAACCGAACTTCATGTAAATCGCCAAAAGATATATCCTTGGGACTATGAATCTCGGATTTTTTTATTCGACCTGGTTTGAGTGATGGTATTCACCAAAATCTGAAGAAATAACCCACAAAAATTTTTAAACTTGACCATATATCAAGCCATGGATCGGTTCCATGATCTTCCATACTATTAATAATAGTTACAAAGTGAATATTAAGAAATCTAATGAATATTATTTTATGATGAAAATATGAATAACTTACCAGGATGTTCAAACACAATATCGAAAGGGGTATGGCAGCAGGGGCACGTCCTCGACGTGTTCAGCGTACTCGCACCACCTGGTATTGCAGGCATTCTCGGAGGAAGAGGGATAAAAAGCTCATAAGTACGGCTGAACGGGTCACCGGCATCCCCGTCGTTGTCGGACCATGAAGAAGAAGGCGACGGCGAATGAATCATCACTGCCTCGCCATCAGCAGCGGCCGGTGAAGCAGTCGTCGGAGGTGTCGTGTTGGCGATATTCTGCGAGATCTCGTTGCCACTATGATCATGATCATGATCATCACCGTCCCTGCCGTCGTCTATCGATAACGGATCTGCACGAACAAATAAGATTTCCAATATAATTTATAATAAATTTTTGGAAATTCAGTGAATATATATTAAAATTTAATGTACCTTATATACATTTAATATATCAGGATTATGACTATTCAAGCATGGAGAAAAACTAATATGATCTGATACCTGGCACAAATAATTAAAAAAAGAAAGAATTAAAGTATTACTTTGTAAATAATATCCGGCCAAATTGTTGAATATCTGGTGAACAACCCGTCTCCGAAACAAAACACATTCACACTGTGAAATGTCATATGAATATCTGCGAGTCCGACGACATTCCTTGTTCAAAAAATTATCAGGGTCAATGCCTTTCTGAGGCCATTTTATTCCATTATCTACTGCCCAGTTGAGCAATTCTCTATGTCGACGCCAACCAAAACCAGGTACACGCGTTTCGACACGGCAGTATATTCCGAAGCGCTTTGATGCCATTGGGTCCTCAGCCATGAGATTGTCTGAAAAAATAATTGAGTACAAAACGATTTTTGTATTTCAATTATTTTTTCAAATAATCAAGAAAAGTGAGATTTTGATAAAAAGCATTTCGGGGAAAAGGTACCTTTTCTGGCAAGCTCATCCATTTCGGATTTCAGCTTCTCAGAAGGTGACGACGATAATAGTGTTGATTTTTCAGCACACCAGGTACCTGTTCGTTGTTATAATTCATAAAATGACAATAAGCAGATACATTCATTTTGCTGAATAAAATGTTGTCAGGAATTGCTGATGGCAGACCCGATGGCATCATGTACAACATATGAATGTGTGGACAGTAATCAACAATTCAAAAATTTTTACATGAGACAAATCATATTGAACAGCATCTCACCCTGAGCATTAGCATCATCAGCGACAACGATGTCATTCTTAGCCGTCCTCATATCACCCAGCGATGTCGAAACAGTCGTTGACACCTGTCCCTGCTCCAGGGGCGCCGGCTGTGCTGTGGATGGCAACGCCTGTTCCTGCTGGGCCAAGTTGGAGACGAGTGGACGACCTGCTGGCTGGATTCGTCGAGGAGTTCCATTCTTCCTTCTGCGACCAGGCTGGGTCGAGGACGAACTCACTTCAATTTTATATGGAGGAAGGAAATCGATAAGTTGAATAGTCATGTATGTTTAATTGAAACCATGGTCGTTATTATGTCGAACAAAATGTTAGGCCGCACATTTTGGAATTATTGAAACCGTTGTCATCACTACGTCAAACAAAAATGTTGGCCTTGTCAAAGTTTTCGACATACATTGCCTTCTTTAATGTGGAAATACATGTTTGAAAAATTAGATAAAATATACAATTAATTGCACAAAAAACAAGGATCATGGACAGAATATGTTTTGTTGAATTTTTATGGAAACCGTCATCACTACGTCCACCAAAAATGTTGGCCTTGTCAAAGTTTTCGACATACATTGCCTTCTTTAATGTGGAAATACATGTTTGAAAAATTAGATAAAATATACAATTAATTGCACAAAAAACAAGGATCATGGACAGAATATGTTTTGTTGACTAACCTTTATCATCTCCTCCACTCGATGACAGTGTCTTTTGGATCGAAGAAGCAGTGCTCGGTGATTGCGCCGGTTGCTCGGATGACGCCTGCTGCTCGTCGGATGACGCCTGCTGCTCAGATGACGCCTGCTGCTCCAGCGGTTCGGTCGACCATGACGAACTCCCTTCAATTTCAAAGTGGGAGGAAAGCAATGCGTTGATTAGTTTGGGAATTATTACAATGTCTATATCCAGTAGTTTTTATTTCTTTAATTTGGAAACTCAAACTTCTCAAACAATTTTATTGAACCGCCGGGCTGATACATGTTCATGTTCTTCTAATGTTTTTATATGTCAAACGAAATTTTAGGCCGCTTTAACGTTTTTACATTTCACCCTATCAGTTCAATCGCACAGGAATTTTTATGGAAACCGTCATCACTACGTCCACCAAAAATGTTGGCCTTGTTAAAGTTTTCGACATACATTGCCTTCTTTAATGTGGAAATACATGTTTGAAAAATTAGATAAAATATACAATTAATTGCATAAAAAACAAGGATCATGGACACAATATGTTTTGTTGACTAACCTTTATCATCTCCTCGACTCGACGACAGTGTCTTTTGGATCGAAGAAGCAGTGCTCGGTGATAGCGCCGGTTGCTCGGATGACGCCTGCTGCTCGGATGACGCCTGCTGCTCCAGCGGTTCGGTCGACGATGACGAACTCCCTTCAATTTCAAAGTGGAAGGAAAGCAATGCGTTGATTAGTTTGGGCATTATTACAATGTCTATATCCAGTAGTTTTTATTTCTTTAATTTGGGAATACATGTGTGAAAAATGAGATAAAATAAGACATTCAAATGCATAAAAAACAAGGCCCTCACATGAACAGAATATTTTGTTGTTGACTAACCTTCATCATCTCCTCCAATAGCGTCGAATGATGGCTTGACAAAAAATGTCTGACGGATGGACTCGCCTGGCCTCATTCGAGCCGTTTTACGCCGCCTCTTTCCGCCGGGACCATGCTTTTTCTCGAATGACGCCTGCTGCTCCGGCTGCTGTTGGGTCGACGTACTCGGCGGCAGTGACTCCTGGATTGAAGAACTGCTCCCTTCAATTTCAAAGTGGAAGTAAATCAATGCGTTGATTAGTTTGGGAATTATTACTGAAACCATGGTCGTTACTGTTTTCACTAAAAACTTCGCCGCGTTAAAGTTTTTATATACCCTGTCCCAAAATTGTTATTCGTATATTATTTTCGGTTTTATTTTACAAATTTGGAAATGAATAAATAGTTTACATTAGTTTGAAAAATTGAAGTTACGAAAAACAATTGCATTGACAAAACAATCTCACATGGAATTAATATTTCATTCTTTATTGGAATTATGATTGTAACACAGTGCGTTATTATCACCATGACAAAAATAAAAAAGACAATTCTCCTGAATGCGTTAACGTTTATATACTGTTAGGAATGCAAATATAAATAAACTAACCATCTCCACTACTGGTAGAGCATGATGATGTTGACGGCTTTATTCTGACTTTAGACACCCGGGATAGCCGACGACAAGTTGTCTTATTCGTCATGAGTGACTGCTGTCCCAGTCGAGGAAATTTCGTCTTCTTTTTCCTCTTCAGTGATGGGATCGAGGATGAACTCCCTTCAATTTTATAGAGGAAGGAAATTGATGAGTTGAATAATCATGGAATTATATTTGGTATCTCGGTCTGCACTACGTCAAACAAAAAATATTGGCTTAACCCTTTACCAATGTTCATACATTAATTTTATTTTTCATTATATCAATATTTTGAATTGAATTATGTAATGTTGCTTGAAAATTAAAGAAAGGAACAGCAATTGCGTAGACCAATAAATAAAAAACCTCACATGAACTGAATATTTTCTCTTGGATTTTTAATTGTATCGCGGTTATTACCATGTGAACATAAAAAAAAATTACTGAATACGCGAATCCGTTAAAGTTTTCATTACACTGCAAATATTGGGACTATAAATGAACTAACCTTGTCCACTGACAATGTTGCCTAAAGACTTGTCAGTGTGCCTGAAGAAGATCCGGTCTCTCCCGTCAGGCCCTTTCATGGTGACAGTCGCGTATTTCTCGTAAACTACCTGGATGTCATCATCTCCTGCGCGGTCCGTGACTGACTTGTCTCCAATGAAAGAAATTGGCGACGGCGGGCGCAGCGGCTTGACGTCAACTGGAGCTCCTTCATCCCACACACCGTCTCCCCTTGCAAGATCGTCGCCGTCGTCCCAGCACGTAGCACAGTCTCCACTGGCGATAACGTCGTTGGTGATGTCAGCCTCGGTGCCATCGCGCTCCTGATCCGGTGGGATGACATTTCTGGCTTCAACCCTGGAGATGGATTGGTTGTCGTTGAGGTTAGCCTCGATGTCATGACGGTGCTGGCGGACCGGTGGGATGACGACACGCCTCGTCTGGGACGACATCAGCTTCGCTGCCTTCCATGCCTTACTCAATCTGGGAGCAAGGCGAGGCATCTTGCTTCCCTTCCTCTGCGCCCTTCCCAGTTTCATCTTTCTTGCAGCGTCGGTCTGCTTCCTCATTTCGGACAACCTCTTTGCATCCTCCTCTGACTGTTTTTGCAATTTCGCCTTCCTGTATATTTCGATTCAAAACCGGTCAATTAACAGTCAAACACAGTCAAACAGAATTGAATGCGTATGAACACTGACAAAAATTAACTTACAACGAAAATTTCAAAAAAAAATGTTTTTCTTTTTGAAATAAGAAATTATATTTGAAAATAACCAAACACAGAGGGAGTCGAAAATGAAAAAAAAGTTGACGCTTAAAATTGGAAATATTTCCGGTCCTTATTCCATCAAGCAGTATAAATAAAATCGCTATTATTCATTCTAATTTCTAGGTTAAATTTGTTTTCGGTAATTTCATTCTTAATTTATTGGTAAAGAAATATAAAAACCTTCGGAAATTTTCCTTGCGCCATCTAAATAAAATTTTCACAAAAATTGATTGAATAATGCGCAATCAGTTTATGAAATAAATGAATAAATGATTAATCATATATTTATCCCCTTTTCTAACCTATATGGGAGTTGAACAATTTAATTCAATAAATAAGCTGGGAAACTTTTAACTGTTAAAGCAGCCATTTAATATTTGAGTTTAAAAAATGAGTGAAAATCGCACTACAGGCTTATTTTTTAAAATAACGTAAATAGGAAATGAAATTCATGTCTACCTCAATTCATTCGCTTTCATCCTCGTCTCCCGGGCCGCTTTTTCCCTGTTCACCGTCGCTTCCATCCACCTCCTTCTCTTGTCCTCCTCGGCTTTCAGGGCTGCCTCCTCGGAGGCAGCCAGGGCCAGATTCTGCCGAATTTGTTCCTCAAATTCTAAAAGACAATCAATTTGTCAGACACTCAAATTCATTTCTTATAAATCACACAGTTAATATTAATTTTATTTATAACACCAACCCAATTTCTGAGGAGACGAAGTTAACATAATTTTACACGTTGATTTGTTCACTATATTTTATCGTTAGCACGAATGTCATATTTATCAAAATTACTATACGGCTTCGGCTGTTTACAAATAGGGCCGCTGTACATTTTCCATCATAAAAATTGTCTCTTTAATAAACAAAAACCGGATAAATATTTTGATTGTGGCCATTTAGATTTTGCCCTTTGTGGTTTCCACATTGATAACTTGTCAATAAGACAATTTGTTTCGTACCAAAATGATTTCATTAATTTCATAAAATTAAACAAGCAAAAAACCCAAGGGAGTAAAGATTAAACTCATTAAAAGTATAAGAGCGGTAACTCGAGCTACTTGCTTTTCTTCCAGTTCATTAAATCATTGTGGAAACAATAATTGTATTATCTTTGATTATTCAACTTTCATTAAATCTTATTCCTTGGGACAAACCTGGTCGAATTTCCTCCCACGATTTCAACGGTAAAAAGGCGGCAGTAGGGGCAGCAGCAGGAGGAGTAGCTGCTTCCTCGGCCAGAAGGTCCTTGAAGTGAAGGTAAAGAAGGGCGTCGTCGCCGATCATCGCCTCCAATGTGATCCTTCGATCTGCTCGCAGCCTGCCTGAGAATGGGCCGTTCAGGGGTTCACGGCAGACCTTCGTGACGTACTCCTTGATATGTGGTGGAATGTCAGGCGGTGGAATCTCAGGAAATGGAAGAGCTATTTGCGATGCGACTGCCTCGTCTCCTCCGATGGCTTGGCCATCTTCTGCTTTCCCGTCGACCGTGTTCGGACCCGCCATCTCCTGTGATGAATGCACCAGCGGAACCAAAACAGGACCTGTAGGGCATAAAAAATAATTTTCAAAAATTACATTATAATGTGAATGAATATTATTATTATTATTATTATTATTATTATTTTCAGTTTCATTCATATTATTAGCGCCATTCAAATACTGGGCACCTCATTAGCAGCGCACGACATACTAATATTTAAATCTTATTCTACATTATGTATCAAAAGTAATATGATCTTGCCTTCATCATCATCTGATGAATCAGCTGTATTGACAAACAACCATTCATTTCCAGTAATGATGGATTTTCGTCGGTCAGAATAGTCGTAGTAGACTTGGCGTTGAGGCGGAATTAAGTCGACGTCCACCATGAAAAATATTCGAGGGAGACCACCAACTTCCACTGTGAAGGGCTTAAGATTTCGCCCTTTCCCCATTCGGTGATTAATCAGCCGACCGGGCCCGCAAAAAGATTCCGGTGTGGCATCTTTCCTATATACATGTCGGCCCAGCAGATAAAAACATTATTTGAAATTTACAGTACGATACAAATACATATGATGAAAGAACATCGTCCAAACTGTATGAAATAACAAATATTAAGATGCTACACCTACCAATAAGTTTTTCCTTTCCAGGAGAACTGGTACATGTATCCCCCAACAGGAGGATCAAGCTTTGAGTACTCCGACTCTCTACTTTGATACTCCTTGTAAGAATCAAGCAAATCGCCAGGGTATTCTGCAATTATCTCGCCTTTGCAGAAAGCCCTTGTAGTTCTGACCCCTCTGCCAGCCTTGCGAGTGTGGAAAACCTTACAAGGTAAGACAAGCATTAAAAAACGGGATTGAATGTGCGGACTAAAAAGTGCAGATCATGGAATTTCAACCAAAGTTATAGTGCGGACTGAAAAGCAAGGATTATGGAATTTCCTTTTTCGACCGCAGAATATTAAATATAATTTTTTTGTCTACGAAAGCAATAAAAAATAATAACCTCTAGGCCCTCCATTGGGTCAGCAATCCTTCGACATATCTGTTCCATTAGCTCCTTTTGCGCCATTTCTTCGAGAGAAGACCTGGGGATTCTTCTGTTTCGTTTTGTTTGTTCGTGTTGAATCTGACACTCTTTGTTGTCATCAGCATCATCGTAGTTTTGACTACAGGACGACGCCTTACTCACTACATCTACTCATGATCACGAAAATAAATTATTCATTTATCCATTTGTTAATATTTCCTAATATTATATATAAATGCTAATGAGGTGCTCCAGCTAATAAAATATAACGTTTCATAACTATTTTCTATATACCATAGTCGACCGATTTATACAAATAAAACACACTAGGTACACTAATATTATGATTGTTATTTCTTTTTACATATTTGGATAAAACAGGACCAATAACAAAGGTATATACGTTGGGGAAAGTGACACATACCTTGATCGTTCATAGACGAAAGTATTCGTCGATGCTGCTGATCGTTTGCTGGATAAGACCCATGCCTAATATCAAAGATGATTTTCCGGGCGCTCGGTGAAAATGGAGGAATGCCCCTCTCGGCAATTGGAATTGGAATTGGGCTTAAAAACCGTCCATCTGAAAAATTATAATTTAACAATCCTTATAGTTTTTATGTTATAAGGCAGAGACTAGCATTCATTATTACGAGCGGACTACGTGCGGGCTTACAGTTAGCATAAATATGTATACCAATTTGAAACCATAGCATTTGAGTCAATAGGCCGTATGCAAGGGTGACCGAATTTTTTTATTTCGATACCAAAAAATTTGTCTTGAAAAGTTATGGGGAAATTTCGAAGGGCAAAGTCTGAAAAGCCTTGGTTGAGGAGAAATCAAACTTTTTTCTCATACTGCCTTATCTAAAATATATTTCATTTTTACTATATGTCTATTCATGTGGAGAAAAAGTTAACATGAATAGAAAAATTAAATTGTCCGTTATTAGACTGCCTTCAAATTTGTATCCCACCAAAAAGACATGAAATTCATACAGTCCATTGTCTCTTATTGGGCCGTGTGTTTTAATTCATAGAGACAAAGAGACTTAATATCAAATTGATAGAATAGTATGTATGACAAAAATTCAAAAACTCGTATGGAGATAATTATACATACTGGTGCTGTCATTATCGCCTTTATCATCCGATAGGAACACCACGTCATCAGCGTTTTCCGAACCCATTTTCTCTGGACGCAGACTAGCGATATCACGAGCGCGAGCGTGAAAACACCGTGAAAACAATATAACACGATCGTGAAAACGAGAAAATCCAGGAAAGACATGAAAGGGATATTTATTTATATATATATACAATAATGACCCATAATACAAACAAAATAATTGATCGCAATTGATATATTCTCCCGGAGTTGCATGGACGTCTTTGGCAAAATCGAGGAAAACAAAAAATCCTCGAATAACGGTTCTTGAGATATGGATTTTTGAAGTTGCCGAGACGCGCTGAACTATGGCGCGGAGGATAGGGAAGAAATTCACATGCAAATAAGCAGTCACTCGATGGCAGATTTTTGGTCAGAATACCAGGTTTTGAAAAAAATCTATTGCTTGAGAATATACTGTCAATAAAAAGGTCTCTCAGAAACCAATTTTCATCTTGGAAACATGCTTGCTTCAAACATTCACAATCATAAATGTCTTGTATCTGGAATTCAGACCGGAAAGCTGACATCTAGTGTCACTCCTTTTTGAAAAATGAATTTTATTTTTCCCTATCCCCCGCCATTATTCCGCAAGCAGGCAACTTAAAAAAACCCATATACCGCTCGCATACTTGCGTACATATGGATCCGGCCATTTGACACATGGTGATTCAGCTCACCGGGATCTATCCATAGAGCAGGTCTCATTTGACCTGGTGATACGACACATTATGCGGTTTATGCCAACCCCGAGTCGCTCAAACCGCCGATTGTGAAATGAACTGACAACATTGAACACCGATTGAAAACTGAACTGCTTGGAGTGATGCTTCGCAGAATTTTCGGCATTTTACGTCTGGCACTATTGTACGAACAATACCCCAAAATGGTAAACGCACGCGAGCAACTAACGGGCACAAGAATTCCTGCCGAAAGTACCCGCGATCTGAAACCGCCGATTGTGAACTGAACCGAAAATGTTGAAAACCGATCGAAAACTGAACTGCTGCTTGGACGACTGTTTCGCAGAATTTCGGCAGTACGATGTAAGAGTTTTGTACGTAGGGTATTGTACAAACAATACAACTCCGGGAGTCACCAATAATTGCTGAACCTTCATCAAGAACTGCTGTGACAGCAATCGTGAACTGAACTGAAAACGTTGAACACCTACGATATTGAAAACTGAACTGCTGAAATGGAAAACACACACGAGCAACCGAGCGGAGTAAGCACCCGCGATCGTCTGAAACCGCCGAATGTGAACTGAACTGAAAATGTTGAACACAGATTGAAAACTGAACCGGTGCTTCAACGACGACTGTTTCGCAGAATTTTTGGCAGTTCGATGTACGCGTACTGTACGTATACGCTATTGTACGAACAATACAACTCCGGGAGTTATGTGGCTCGAGAATATACTGTATTGAGAATGACTTTGAACTGATCAAGTGATCAATAAACCCCGAGATGATGCAAAAATAGATTAGAACTCGCTCATCACTGTTGAACGAACAATTTCAACGACGCACGTCGTCGAACGCGCAAAATGTTCGGCATGGCAACCACGGCCATGACTTTGAACTGATCAAGTGATCAAAAAACCCCGAGATGATGCAAAAATAGATTAGAACTCGCTCATCACTGTTGAACGAACAATTTCAACGACGCACGTCGTCGAACGCGCAAAATGTTCGGCATGGCAACCACGCCCAAAACTTACATACTACTGAAGTTTGAGAGGCAGCAGCGAGCCCTCAATCCGCACAGACGCTGACGGCTTAACGAACTAAGTTAGTCATCTAAGGTACCGGTTAGAAGATCATCCTGTAGTTGCTTGGAGGGGAGTGAGCGCGAGGATATTGTTTTACTGAAGCATGTTCAGGCATGCAAGTTGAAAAGTCGAGGACGAGTGGATCAGCTGATCCCATTTAAGCGCCCGATTTGAAGTTGCGTATTGAGAATGACTTTGAACTGATCAAGTGATCAATAAACCCCGAGATGCAAAAATAGATTAGAACTCGTTCATCACTGTTGAACGAACGATTTCAACGACGCACGTCGTCGAACGCGCAAAATGTTCGGCATGGCAACCACGGCCAAAACTTACATACTAGTGATACTACTGAAGTTTGAGAGGCAGCAGCGAGCCCTCAATCCGCACAGACGCTGACGGCTTAACGAACTAAGTTAGTCATCTAAGGTACCGGTTAGAAGATCATCCTGTAGTTGCTTGGAGGGGAGTGAGCGCGAGGATATTGTTTTACTGAAGCATGTTCAGGCATGCAAGTTGAAAAGTCGAGGACGAGTGGATCAGCTGATCCCATTTAAGCGCCCGATTTGAAGTTGCGTGATTATAATTCAGTTTTCACAGAACTCTTCGAAATTGGTGTCAATCGAAAGGTCTTGTTTTTTTTATGGCCATAACTCCAAAGGCAACTTTGTTGGTGGACGCGTCGTCGAGAAATCAACGGAAAAGGGGGTCGAAAAGTCTCGTCTACAGGGATTTCCCGTAGAGCCTATAGAGAATCCCATTGACTATCGTTTCAATGGGCGATTTACGGCCCATCACGAAATGAGTCGGAAGTGGTGCTCATTTCTCCCGAACTATGGCAGGAAAAAAGTTGCCCTCCTGGTTTTCCCATTATTTTGGGCTCCTCTTTCAAATGAAACCATTTTCGACCAATTCTGTGAAAACTGAATAGACCCCATTTGAAATCTTACCTAAATTTTTTGGATTTCATAGTACCGTATTTAACACCAAGTCATCGTCCACCGGTATTACCCTGCTAATTGCGGAAATTTCAGTTAAGTGAACTTGAGTTAATCACCCTTCAACCAACAGTTTCTCGAATTGATGATAACAGTATACGGTCAGAATGGTTTTGAAATGAACTGAATTAAAAACAAAGCAATAAAACTGAAAGCTTTGATCGACATACGAGTACCGTACCGGTAAATATAGATAAAGAATAAAGTCAAAATTTTGAAATTCAAAATTAGTTTCGAGCCTATATATATAGTTAGCAGAAAAGTGTCGACCACGGCTTTCAAATACGGTACATAAACTCATTTGTGCGTAATAAGATTCTATATAACCACGAAAACTATAAAATTCCAAATAAAATTTCGTGCCGCACTTATTCCTCATTCATCACTTATTCCTCATTCAATCTTAAAGAGTACTAGGATATGAACTGAAAGATTTTACACACTTAATGCCTTGCTTACCGGTATTATCCCAGTTGAAAAGTACTTATTCAGTCTTTGTTAATTTTCAATGTGATGATTGACTTCCGAGAAGCTCAGAGTACTCGAACTCATGTGCCAGTAAAATAAGAATGTACATAAAATGAAAAGTGTTCGTACGGTACCGTACTTCCGGACCCTTGCACATGAATACTGTATGAAACGCAAAAATACCTTGGACAGCACAGTTACCGGTATTACCCTGCTAATTGCGGAAATTTCAGTTAAGTGAACTTGAGTTAATCCCCCTTCAACCAACAGTTTCTCGAATTGATGATAACAGTATACGGTCAGAATGGTTTTGAAATGAACTGAATTAAAAACAAAGCAATAAAACTGAAAGCTTTGATCGACATACGAGTACCGTACCGGTAAATATAGATAAAGAATAAAGTCAAAATTTTGAAATTCAAAATTAGTTTCGAGCCTATATATATAGTTAGCAGAAAAGTGTCGACCACGGCTTTCAAATACGGTACATAAACTCATTTGTGCGTAATAAGATTCTATATAACCACGAAAACTATAAAATTCCAAATAAAATTTCGTGCCGCACTTATTCCTCATTCATCACTTATTCCTCATTCAATCTTAAAGAGTACTAGGATATGAACTAAAAGATTTTACACACTTAATAATCCCTTCCTTACCGGTATTATCCCAGTTGAAAAGTACTTCAGTCTTTGTTAATTTTCAATGTGATGATCGACTTCCGAAAAATAAAAATTCCAAATGAAATTTTGTGCCGCACTGCGGTGCAACTAACGTACAAAAAAGTATAAAGAGCGCAATTAGAGATTAGAGCGCAATTATTTAATCATACAACTAACCATGTTCAGCGATGATGAGCAGAATAAGGTTGATGACCTTTATTTATTGGAGGTTTTTCTTCATTTCAAAAATTCAGGAAAACTTTTTTTCAGGCTACGATCGACGACGAAACCACGAATTTGTCGAAAACAGAGACAGACGGTGCTGGCCGGAATAATTTCACTATTATATTCATTATTATATATAGTTTGGTAAATTATTGAATGGCATTTTTATTGCCTCAAATATGTTGCCTTGGCGAGTATCCCTTCAAATAACGGTATAAACTAGAAATTCCAATGTGGGTTTCATAAATATGTTTCCCACGCATACTGAAATCCGGGTTGTGCATGATGGTGGAATCGATTGTGCCATATATCTGCTCAAAGAGCTTAATTTGTGCATTCTTCGTAGGAGGCGGCGAAATAATGGAGCACATATTTCACAAGACGGATTTTGGACTCTTGGCGCCAGCCAGGGTGACATGCGACAGTTACGAAAGCATTTCCGAAATCCTTGACTATTGTTCTTGAGCGATCGGCCGTACACGCTAAAATATGACAGTGCGTACTGTAGTACTTTAGTACGGATTATGTTACAGTAAAAGTATGTTCGAAAGAATGGTGTGCGCGTTTTTGATCCGCGTCTGAGCGTAGTAGGGGGTGGCGCCATCAGGTCCCGTGGTTGTAAGTAATTCTGATAACATCACATGGATCGATCATTTCCGAAACTCTCGGGAAACGAAGGATCCTGGAAGCAAATCATCTTCAGCCTTTTCTCGAGAAAGTGTGGTCATTCCGAAACGAAAAGTTGTGCAGTGAACATCGATCGGCGGGAGCAGCCGTGGTGTATAATAATCATCAGTTGTTCTTCATCGTTTCCTTGTACATATTATTGGTCTATTTATATGTTCAACATGCGAAATATACATTGCGTGTCGCCGATATACGTGTTTCAGTCTGTTTCGTGTGCATTGTACTGTATATATACAAAAGTGCAATAAGTGAATTATAAAAGATAATCTGAGGACGTCATTGCGGATCGATGAACTGATTTGTGCTGTAGTCGCGATTGAAAGTTATGTCTTTATTTCTCTGGTTCTGTCTATATAAGATGTTTTGAATATTTCTTGTAAGGAAAGTACTGGAGAAATACGGACGGACTATTTATAATCTTGTTGTTGCTAAAATACGGCATTTTTCTCTAATGTCATTATTCCTGTATACTGTTTGAACAGCAGTGAATGCGGCGTAATTGAATTAACTTGACCCATACATGCCATCACGTTGTTCAGAATGCATCCAGAAAGAACTTCGTCGATCATCCAGTATATATTTTCAATAATTTATTAAGTATTTATAACGGACGTGGAGGGATTCAGTGGTATTAATTTGGCTGAATGCTTTGGGTCGTCTATTTGAAATGAAATAACAAGCCGCACCATTGCATTCAGACTCATTTATGCCCAAAATACTCGTCAGCGATGTATGTCATTGTCAAAAAATCGTCACGTGCGCTACCCGGGTACCTGATCATGGCAACTGTGTACATTTAGTTCAGTACCTTGATCACTGGCTCAGGTTGTTGCACTGACTTTGTCCTATACTGTTGTGGTCCACATCTGACCAGTTCCTGTCTGAAGAAGGAATAAACCACCGGGGCGGCGTTATAGTGTTTATTGGGCGTCGTGTGTTGGTAAATTGTCGTAAATCACGTGCATTAACCGGGTCACTGATCATGATGACTGTTAATTCAGTTCAGTAATCCAGCATTGACCCTGGCAATTGCACTGATTTGTTCCTGCGCGGTATGATCCACCTCCTTAATTAAATATTTATAACGGACGTGGAGGGATTCAGTGGTATTAATTTGGCTGAATGCTTTGGGTCGTCTATTTGAAATGAAATAATAAGCCGCACCATTGCATTCAGACTCATTTATGCCCCAAATACTCGTCAGCGATGTATGTCATTGTCAAAAAATCGTCACGTGCGCTACCCGGGTACCTGATCATGGCAACTGTGTACATTTAGTTCAGTACCTTGATCACTGGCTCAGGTTGTTGCACTGACTTTGTCCTATACTGTTGTGGTCCACATCTGACCAGTTCCTGTCTGAAGAAGGAATAAACCACCGGGGCGGCGTTATAGTGTTTATTGGGCGTCGTGTGTTGGTAAATTGTCGTAAATCACGTGCATTAACCGGGTCACTGATCATGATGACTGTTAATTCAGTTCAGTAATCCAGCATTGACCCTGGCAATTGCACTGATTTGTTCCTGCGCGGTATGATCCACGTCCTTAATTCCTGTTCTCGTTGGAACTATGGGTTGGTGAGAATGGCGGGATTGTATAAATGAGCCATTTTAGCCCTCATTGTTCAGATGGAGTTCAGGAAGAAACTTCTTGCGTTTATCGGTATTGGGGAAAACAGTGGACTTCTTCCTTTTGATCGACTGTTTCTCTTTTTCATTTCCGGGAAATGTGCATTATTGAAGACGGTTTGAAATGCTCTGACGTAAGATTGTTATTTATGTGACATCAATCTTGCAGTCAGCGAAATTTCAAGCTGCGTTTCTTATTTTTCAAGTGCTCAACTTTAGGGTGTGCTTATATTATGGAGAACGCGTGCTGGTCAGTTTCTTGTGGGCATGGGCAAATAGCTGGTGACTGATTTGAAAATAAGTAACCAACTTTGTTCCCAGTGCCCAACAGGAATAAACCACTGGCGGTGGCGTTATAGTATTAATTTGGCTTCGAGGTGTGATGGAATCTCGTCCTTAATTATATATACCATCACGTGCGTTACCCGGGTCACTGATCATGGTGACTGTGTATATATAGCTCAGTACTCGATAATTGACCCTGGTTACCGCACTGATTCTTTATTCTGCTGCTGTGATCCACATATGTCCATAATGCTGTACGTTCCGGTTTGAATAGCATTAATTCCTGTTCCTATTTAAACATTGGGGGGCAAAATTGGCGTGGAATACTTTAGCCATTTTAACCCTCAATGTTTACAATAAGTTCAGGAAGAAGCTGCGGAAGAATTAGCAAAACAAGCGGTCTGACTGTTTTCTATTGAGTGTTTATATGCGTCTTTCCGAAAGCATGTGTGAATTCCTTGTAATTATGAATGATGCGATTTGAATTACGTATTGTGCCAGTTACGACCCTGTTGCTAAAATGTCATTCGGTCCGGCCCTTTTTTTCGGAGACCCGAGTTGTAAATTTTTTTACGATTCTCCTCGATAATTACTACCGGCGAAGTTACTCAGTTTATTTAATGAAAAACAGGAACATTTTTTAAACTATTTTCCTCAATAATTACTACCGGTATGCCACTGGCGGTGGCGTTATAGTATTAATTTGGCTTCGAGAAGTGATGGAATATCCTCTTTAATTATATACCATCACGTGCGTGACCCGGGTCACTAATCACGGTGACTGTATATATAGCTCAGAACGCGATAATTGACCCTGGTTACCGCACTGATTCTTTATTCTGCTGCTGTGATCCACATACGTCCATAATGCTGTACGTTCCGGTTTGAATAGCATTAATTCCTGTTCCTATTAAAACATTGGGCGGCAAAATTGGCGTGGAATACTTTAGCCATTTTGACCCTCAATGTTTACAATAAGTTCAGGAAGAAGCTGCGGAAGAATTAGCAAAACAAGCGGTCTGACTGTTTTCTATTGAGTGTTTATATGCGTCTTTCCGAAAGCATGTGTGAATTCCTTGTAATTATGAATGATGCGATTTGAATTACGTATTGTGCCAGTTACGACCCTGTTGCTAAAATGTCATTCGGTCCGGCCCTTTTTTTCGGAGACCCGAGTTGTAAATTTTTATACAATTTTCCTCAATAATTACTACCGGTATGCTCTGTTTATTTAATGAAAACCAGGAAAACAATTCTTCATTTGCCCAGAGAAACCATAATCGTGCAACAGTGAACGTGGGCCAGAATCATGTTGCCTGCTGACGATTACTACGCGTTTTTCATGCGGGAAATTGTTAGGGATGTGCCGGGGGACTATGGCGTGTTTTTGCCTATGCAAACATGGGAGGAGGTTACCGACAAATTTGTCCACCAACTCGAACGTTGCGAACTTTTTCGAGGACTCATGGTAAATGTATTAACCGTCTTATTATCATTCAAAAATTCACGTTTTCCTGTTTTGTATACTTATTTATTGTATTTATTGAATAATTTGTTTTGTGTTCAGTTTAATTGATGAATTGTATTTTTTCTTATTGAATAAATTACGTTCAAACTCATTTCATATAGGTATCTATTTTCATACAAATAATAATTTTTCCAGGTTGGATTTTTCCGGTATCACTTGGTGAACCGGCTCCGTTTTCGTGGGGGAGACTTGGTGACTGCGACGTTCTGCTCCTTATTTTCGTCAACTCTCCAGTTCGAACGGCAAATCATTCCCGTAGGCAAGCAGCTGCCGTCCGAAGGGGTACGCGTGAGCTTTATTTTATTCCTATATTTCATCGTTAAAACAATTGTTGTAATTGCTCAGATTATTAATTGCAGAAATTCAAATCACAGTTCATATGCAACGTACGTTACAACAGACGAGTCATTAAAACATTATTTTCTACATACTTTCAAATAATGAAGGTTGGCTGGGATGCTCAGTATCTACAACCCATCCTCAGATTCATCGAGGAAGTCCTGCGAGATAGTACAAAGCAGTATGAGGACAAACTAGCCTGCCAAGCTCTTACCAAGTATGTATAAATATCTTTTCAGTTTTTTAATGACCGTACTGATTCGTTTTCATTATAGGTGAAATATATACCGTAATAAAGACATTAACTACGTCTGCTTTGTCTTTCAGCATTCCATACACAAATCTCTCAACTTATTATTATAGAAATTCATAAAGTAAATATACGCCGGTATACATCATACACGGCTTTTATTATTATAAGAATAATTATATTACACAGTATTATATATTGATATCCGTTAGAAATAACCTAACCTATAATCTTTCGCTAACCACACTCTATTACTTTTCACCATTTCTTTATTTCCTCGTCCTATCGGTTTTTTTCCTCATATAAAAAAATGTTCGCATTTGTTATGTTTATGTTCGGGTTCCTGAAGGGTCGCGCGGGAGGAAAAATAAAAACCGATTTTGAACTGAACTATAAATATTCTCCACAGACGCACTCTGAGTCTCTTCTGTGACCGCCTGAACAGAAAAATGGGACATGACATGGAGGTCTTCAAGGAGACGAAGCTGCAGGAGATCAAGAATGGGCAGACCGCCGCAATTCCTGAGCTGACGGATGCTTCTCCACCTATAGTCTTCGCCATTGCCTGTGGATTTCAAGGGTACCCCTCCAAGTTCACCGAGTTCCTGTCAACTAATCGTTATGGAGGAGGGCTTTTCTGGAGATAATGAGTGGGGAAGTGAGTGGGACTACTTTTTGTATCTGGATTTTTTTTTATTCCTTTATCCTACAAATCAAATTTTTTAGCGATTCACACAACAATCGGCCAAAAACAATTTGATTTTTTTTCATGTTCCGGGGGTCTCAGTACGTTTTGTTTGAATATCCTTCGTTATGGGAACATCAGTTTACTATTTTTAATTTATTTATCCCCACTTGAGATCCGTAATGGGAAGATATTTTAGACATCCATATTAATAGCTAAACGTACAGTACACGCGGTCCAAGACAAACTTACCCATAAACGTATTAGTTATTTCCATATACTAACAAAATTTGTTTCCTTGGACGAGAAAAATGTTCATTTTTTAAGTATGTTTCAGTCATATTTAGGATTGTTAAACCTAGTAGCTATTTTGTATTTCGTCAATAACGCTGTTAGAACCATTTACAAAACTAAGATCGATGACCCGATTAACGCAGAGGTAAAATCAACGTACTTGTTTGTTGACAACCAGTTCAGCAGTTCAAAATCGGTTTATTGTTTACTGAAACTGAATTGTTTGTCTACCGGTATTTGTGTTGTGAGCTTTGCCAGGATTAATCTTACAAAGTTTTCAAAACTATACAAGACAGTCATATTAGTTTCGGTTGTTAAGATGGATATTATTTCAAATGTGTATTCCAAACGGTGTGCTGGGATTTTTTCATGTTTTAGTGGTATTTCATATAAACACACATGTTGTCACTTTAAATGAAATTTGACACTTTTTTCTAAAATGTTTCGTGTACGAGTTGGGATATAATCGACACTGTTTTAATGCTATATGAAAACCCCGTTTTGGGACATTTATTGTGTGGAATACATTTCAAACGTGCGCACCAATGCGCTAGTGTACAAAAGAAATGCTGAATTCCAGACAGGAAGTTATCTTGCATATACAGTATAATAGGTATGGCATGATAGCTGAATCAGTCTACAGGAATGTACTAGTCGTCCACATCCGTAGTAAATATTACGTCGCCCTTCTGTCTTATTTTCAGCATTAATAACAAGTGTGTGTGAGAACGCCCGACAAACATTTTGCACAATAATAATTTTGAATTGTAAGAGTAGCTAAATTCGTAATAATAGATGCTTGAGCCAAAATGATGGTCCCACAATTTTGTACAATTCCTAAATTTTTAAATGACTATTATTTTATACCTCCTAGCCCTTCAATGTCAATTCAATGTCTGAGTTCCTGCTAGGAGTGGCTGGAGTAGATTAATTTAGCAATAATTCATTACTAACCGCATGCCAGATGACTTCCGGCTGGAAGTCTTTTTTGTTTTCGATCAGCAAAAATTCTTCCATTAATAGCGGGCAGCAGATAACGCTTGAAACGGGTGGTTATCCTATAACATTCATATAAAAATGGTATCTCAACTTGTGCATGAAATATATTTCAGAAAAACACTTGTCAAGTCTTTCATGTGACACCCTGTATTTAAGACGTACTGTCGTGCCCTATTAGTTTTGGTTTTCAAGATAGCCTTTCATTTTCTTTCAATGGCGTATCCAAAAAAAATTTTTCAATAAGCGGACTAACTATGTGCTGTGATTGTTTTTGTTGGTTCAAGGTTTTTTCTTACATACGACGAAAACATTTTCTATGAGGTGCCAGAAAGTTCTGCTGTGTTCTGAAGGGTCAAATTGATTTTTCTGTAATGTTCTATACATTTTTATCACTTTCTGAAAGTTTCTACAATGTTCCACAAGGCTTCCACCGATTTGTCCCGTAATGTTATATAAATTTCCACCATTTTCTGAAAGTTTCTACAATGTTCTATTTCTTTTTCCATAGTTTCCTAAAAGTTTCTATGGTGTGGTCTAAAGTTTTCTATTGTTTTCTGAACGTTTTCCACAATGTTGCCAAAGTTTCCAAGTTAATCCATGAGTCAAGAAATTTCCAGAATGGCGTTGCGAATTCGATTAGCATCTTCATTTTTTTATTCCCGTGATATTTTACTTGCAATGAGCTTGTCAGTTTTGGTTTTCAAGATAGGCTTTTATTTTCTTTCAATTGCTTATCTCAAATATTTTTAAAACAAGCGGACTTACGATATGCTGTGATTGTTTTTATTGTTTCAAGGTATTTTTTTTACATACGTCGCTTCTTTTAATGCCCTATTTATCTCACGTTTTGAGATAGCAGTTCAGTTCAAAATCAATTTATATTTTTCCCTCTAGGAAACCCAGTGTGTTATTTAATTTATATTTTCTTTCAATAATGGCGTGTATTTCATGACATTATTTTTTTAATGCTGATTTACCAAGAAAGCAGGCTGTAGCGTTATGCTGTTATTCTATTCGTGTTTCGTGGGTGTACGTCATTTGTGTCCAATATGTATTGTTTTTAACTCGATTTAATATTCCAAAGTTCTATTCTTTTGTTTTTTTGTTCTATATTTGTCTGACTTTTATATGTCCCATATATATCAAAGAAATATAGTTGATAGTTGCTGTAATACATGCTGGGAGTTTAATGATATGATGGGCATTTCAAATGTAATGAATGTGACATACGCTTGAAAATTATTTTGAAGCCCTTTTCAGTTTTTGCAGGTTTCTAATCGATGCAAGGTACACGATTATTTTGAATTTTTTTTTCCGCCAACACCGGTAGTAAATTATTGAAATTCAAGTTGCAATGGAACTGTCCCAACGGGAAGCTCGCGAGAAACGCATGGCGGCTGATTTCCAAAAGGAATGGGAGGAATTTCATGAGAAAGAGTGGGATCCTTTCATGGAACGGCATCAAGCGTAATTATTATTTTTCAATTTTCAAATTTTCATAAAATAATCTTTTCATTGATAATTCATTCCTCAGAATCAATTGAGTTACGGGTATAATATGTGTAATTGAGAATGCAAATTTCATCATTTGAAGGTTTCGAAGGGAATCCAAAAAGCTTAAAATGGACATAAGGGAACAACAGAAGGAAGACAATCGGGCGGAAGAGAGAAAGCGTCTTCAGTGGAACTGTATCTCGAGCCGTCAGCTGGCGTGAGTGAAGAACAATTACTGATATAGATAATATTCCTGGTATCGTATATCATTACACCTTGATGGGTGACCATTATTCCATTATATTTGGATTTCAGGATGATTCGGGCTGCAGGAGAGGATGGTGAAGAGTGGCTCAGAGTTTGCAAAAGAGAGTCTGAAATTGAGAGGAAACACAAAGCGATGATGGAGGAGTTCAAAAATTCCGTTGACAAAGAATAATTTCAAAAAACAGAGAGATTTTGAGCCGCGCTTTTGTTTCAAATAATATACGGAACTCTCTGACTGATGGAAATGAAATTCTTCTAAGGAATTCATTTAAGAATACATGGTTGCTTCATTAAATTTAATCAATATGAGTGATGGTTTATTGTGTTTTTCAAAATTTAATTTACTACTCTTTTCTGGAATTTATGACAGGTGCCTAATCGATACAAAATACACGCATTCTTATTACAATTTTTTGAAACAATTGGAGCTTCCAGCATGGACAAAGCTTCTAATGACCAGGAAACTCGCGTTAATATTTCATCGTCGCGTGCGCAGGAAATCCGCGACGTGAAACGTCTGTCGGAAAATTTCGACAAGGATTGGGAGAATTTTCTCGAGCAAGAATGGAATCCTTTCATCGAGCGTCATAAAACGTAATTTTGTTGTTTTGAGAAGATATTTTTTGCCAATCATAAATTATCAGAATCAATTGTGATCACCACAAGATGTATGCAAAGAACTGAAGATAAATTTCATATTTTCAGGTATACACAGCAGGTCAAAAAGCTCAGACGTGACGTGGCGGCACAAAAGGAGAAAGACAAGGCAGACAAAGTGGCAAGGCGCCATCGGTGGCGGCTTCTCCGGACTCGTCGGAATATGTGAGTACAAAACAATTACTGAGACAAATTTATTTCGGCTATTTGATTTTATTCATGGTTCGTGTGAAAGCCTGTATGAACGAAGTATTATATTGCCGTAGAAGTTTTGGTTTTCAAGATAGATTTTTATTTCTTTCTTTCAAAGGTGTATCGTATCATAAACAATATTTTTTGAATGATTCACCTGACAAGCGGGCTGAGGTTCTGTTGTAATATTTTGTATTGTAAAGATATGAACGACCTATTCGACCGCTGAAATTAGTTTTAGAGTTCAAGATCGTATTTGTGAAATACTTTGATTTATACCTTATTATTGAGTTATCAGATATATATTATTAAATTTGGATTACAGGCTGAAAAAGGATGCCGCGAGGCATCATGAAGCGTTGGACCGAGTTTGCGACTTGGAGAATGAAATCGACAGGAGGCAAAGAGCGATCATGGATGAGCTGCAAAAGCAAAAATAATAATTGCAAGAAGAGAAAAATTTTTATGTTTTTATTGTAAATCGTCATACTTTGATTTGGAATAGAAAGGAAGTTTCTGACTGGATGGAGCTATAATTGGTCTTTTTGAGTTATTATTTATACTGAAAAAACTTTCATGTAAGCTTATTAAAATTCAAACTCATAACGTTTTGAAGAATTCTATTAATATACAGGATCATTTTTTTCAGAAGAATTGCTTTCTTTGAAATGTGTGAGTCCGTGGATGAGGACAAGATTGCCAAATTGTGGCAAAAAATTTCAGAAAATGGAATAGCTCTGCCCTTGTGCTCCATCGAGGACGTTGAGTTGTTCAGTGAAAAACTTCAAAGCGACAAGGAATTGCGACAAAGTCTGGTACGGATTTTTTGTTTATTTACTATGTTATTCATGTTGACTATATCATGTTAGTTAATTTCTTATTAATTGATGGTCTTCATTCACTTTTTCTTCTGCAGATTGATTATTTCCGCGCAAATCTGGAGGTCGCTTTCCCGAAGGACTTTCAAGGTTTCGTCAAAGGAGCATTCTGCGGATTATTTTCGATCAGGTTCCAGCTTCGCGCCCCACCACTCTTTGGCGATGCGTGCCCAAACAAGCATGTTAGAAGTTTGATATCATTACGAGAATTCTGATTTTTCAAGCGTTTGTTATGTTATTTATCATTTGATGGTAAGGCAATATTTGCAAATGAATATTGCTACAAATTCAAATTGTGTGTGAATATGATTTTAATTTGATAGTCCTCCATATCCAAATTTTTTTCAGCCATCCTCGAAAGCTGTTTTTCAAGAAATGATGGCGTTCATAACGGATGTTGTTCCAAAAGGTTATGAATTCATCTACAACGATGATCCGCCTTGGAGGAGCTGGCGTCACCAGGGGACTGGTTGGAGCATGGAATGGAGTGTAAGGTTTGTAAATACCCTACACCCTCTCCCTTTTGATATTTGATTGAATTAGTTTTCTATTCAGTCCGTGACTTTTTAATATTGCAACGTAACAGTGTGCTTCTAGTTCAAGCCTTTGAATTTAAGTTCTCGTCAACAGTCGTAATGTTGGTCAAAAAAGGTGATAATGGAAATCGTTTAATGAGGTAGAACTCATAAAATTTTAATACACGAATTTAACTTTTATTTATTTATTTATTTATTGCTATTTTATTCATCTATGCGCCAACGGGATTGTTTCGATAATTGATAAAGGAGTTTCATTTTTCTTTAATTTGAAGTTATTTGAATCATGTAGAGCTTATTAACAGTTTTGAAACGTGTAAAATGAATATGAATATGATATGATATGAATATATTTCTATCGTTTCACGACAGGAAGACAATAAGGGGCTACTGGGTTGATCAAGAGTACAAACGTCCGAGGAAGTATTCATGGTGTCTGGCGAACAACCATGATGGAGGTAGCGGACCCCTTTTCAAACCTTTGCGTGAATTGGGCGCTTGTGAGTAAATGTCTCTGTCTTATTATTTCAAAGTACACTTTGGACTTAACCGAGGGAATAATGCATAATGAATCGGGTATGTTCAATTCTCAAATTTTTTTGGCAGATTGGACATTTGCTGAGTGAGACCCAAGTGGATAACTTAGGGAGGATTATACGAAGCGAGGGATGCGTTGCATTTGTTCATTCCTGCTATGAACCGCAGTTTTGTCGGATTCCAATTTCCCGTTTCAACTATTAACGTTTTTTAAGAAACTCGGTTTCCTTCTAATATTTGTTTGAAACTGCGAGAATTTGTTCCTCGAATTAATTCGGCACGTTTGTATTCAATTGACGGGAACGTAAAATACATTCTACTCAAAAATATTTCTATTTATATATATTAGTAAAGATATACATGTAGCGAATGGGGAAAAATAAAATAAAATTTCAAGGAGTCCAAATATAAATTACTGCATGAATGAATTCTCGATCATCCATCCAATACATTAACAGGCTTTTTTCATTTTATTGATTCAGAGTCAGTGATTTTATATACCGGAGTGAAATATCTAGACCGCAGCTTTTACTTATTTGTAACGGGGTCGAACTTGTTATCCTGCTTATGCACAAATATGCAAGACCCGAGCAACGCCGAGCAGAACATGTTAAATTTTTTGAAGGCTTGGCCTAACTTTTCGTTCAGGCCTTACTGCGACAAACCCACAGTGCGCCTCCGTAACTACATCATTCGCGATGCGTCCGGGACGCATGCTCCATTTTTCGACGGGGACACATCAGATGGTGCCGCCTACATCCATTGGCGTGAGTCCGAGAGGCTTACTGAGTTTGACGATGACGACAAAGATGCTGTTGGGCGCAAGTTATTTTTGGAAGGAGACATCTGGTCCTGGGATCAAGCTGGTGGCACGTTTGCTGACTACTTTTCTGGCTTGCCTGTCTACAAATGGTACGTGTGTTTGACATACTGTCTTTATAATGAAATTATTCATGCAATTTTTACTTTTTTCGTGAAAACATCACTGAGAAAACAAATGTCTAAGTACAATATTCAATTATATTCCATGTTTTATTTTTCAAGAATAATAAAATAATTTCGAATTCGCCATATTTCATAAATTTTGTCTTACCTCTTCGTCAAAAGGACTTTCGATGACCCTCCTGCAGAGCCGGGCATCCTAATCGTTTCAGAGAAGATGAACTTCTACTTGGACAGAAACGACAATTACTATGGGCGTGAAGACTACTTGTATTATTGCGACTTCGTTCGCCCCGTCAAGATGATGGTCGAAGTCCTCTTGGACACTGCTGACGATGTGTGTCTAAGCGTTAGGAACGGAGAAACGTATGCATTGTACAAAGCTGACCTCACCTCATCTGAGTTGGTGTTACTCAGGAAGCATTGGTCCTTCGTTAAGGAAAAGGTGATCAAATTGTTCTTGAAATATTATTCTCATTCACATATGCATTCCAAATTAATGTAATGCATTTAAAGGAAGTGATGTTTCAAACTTGTTCGTGTTCACTGATTATATTCAATGTTTTGCAATTCCTCCAAAATGTAGTTGGAATCAAAATTCAAAATTAAGATGATTTAATAAATTAAAAATTCTGAAATATTGTTCATATATAATTGATGGGAAATACAAATTGTTCAAATTTCAAAAGACTCAGTGAATCGATACGTATAAACTCGTATATTCTCTGTCATGCACAATTTTTCCTTCCATAATCTATCCCAGATTCCGGACTTCTTGTCGGAGGATTTGATCAACTCTGACTTTTGGAAGGCCATGGTCGAGGACATTGATGCAACACAAAATGAAGAATAATAAGCTGGAATGGGAAACGGCGACTAGCAGGACTGGGCCCGCCGACCGCTCAGTTCATGGCAGTTTAATATCTTGGAGTATAATATTTCAGAAATTAATGAATTAAAAAAGGTTATTTGATTTTTTCGGATGTCTGAAAAGTTTTTAATGTCGTATTCAACAAACATAGCATTACCTGAGTCTGAATTCAAAAGTTGTTGGGATTTTTCCTGATCTCAAAAGTTTGTATTATGTCATATATCCTATGCACATATTTTTATATGACTCTCACAACAAGCGGGCTAACATTATTTATTGGGTCGCTCTTACATTTGAAATAAGTATAGCATTTATAGTAAGATTGTTGAACATAATTTTTTTGGATTCACACAACAAGCGGACTAAAATTATTGATTGGGTCGCTCTTACAATGAATACTTAATGAATGAATACTTATGAATACGTTGAATTTTGCCATTCCTGCAACGACCCACTTGAAAATGTCTGTTTCTTGTGAATCTTGTTTTCTTCCCGCTGATGCGCAAGAATATATGATATTTTTAAAATGTCTCTGCTAAGAGGAACGTTCTATATCCGGAGGCCTCGTTCGTTTTTTAATTTGTTTCATTTTTCATGAAGACGCAAATATATAAATTGTTTGTACAGTTTGACCATTTTTCAAAATTTCAGGTAAACAAAATATCTTTATTCCGCAGTTTTGAAATAATGCCATACTTTTTTGAGTCCGTGGATAACTGCAACAAATTAAATTTGTTCAAACGACATTCGATGGAATGTGACGGTTTTTGTTGCATCATTCCTGAAACTTGGCTATCTCCCAGCAAACGCTTTTCGGGCAAAATGGTTCCTGTAACTTGGTTCTCTCCGCCCGAATATGCTGTGTGAGTACCATTTCATATAATGCTTATTTTTCAAATTTCAAAGATAGTACCGGTATAATTATTCGACGACGAAAGTAATTAATGGTTTGTTCATTTGCTGATAGGTTTGAAGACATGGAGGTGAAGCAGCTTTGGGTTCGAAACCACAATAAGGATGAGCTGAAACCTGTTGATGAGGAAAGACAGGTCCGGGCTGAATTCATCTCTGAAGATGCGTGAGTGGCAGTTCACAATTTTAATTTTGAAAATTCCAAAATTTCATATATATTTCCAAAAATTGGGTTGAATAAAATTATACTTCGTTCATTTGACAGGATGTTTGAAGACATGGAGGTCAAACTTCGGGCGATGCACCAGGAGGAGCTTGAACATCTTGATCTGGAAAGAAAGGCCCAGGCTGAATTCTCCAAAGATGTAGCTAAGCGGTCGGATGACTTCTTATTTGGCGAGAGGCGTCGTCTGATTCGGGGCAAGCGCGAGGCTCAGAATGAAGCGTCTGAAATATGGGGTCTGATCCGTGACGGAGACCAAAGGTGTGTACATTGAAAATACCGGTAATTCCCAAAGAATAATTTATATGTATTTCACTATAAATAAATATGGTATAATTGTGCTCTGAACGTAACAGCGTTCTTCGAGTTTAGGGCTTTTAATTTGAGTTTTTCATCACAAACGAAACGTCGGTCTTTATAAATGTTATTTGGAAACGTCTAACGATAAAGGACACAAATATTGAATAAAAATAACACCCACAAAAATGAACAAAAATTACGTACGTCAGCACATTGTTAGCCAGAATTTTCCAATGAATCATTCAAAAATTTATATTTACTTCAGGCCATTCAAAGAAACTATATATTTTTCATTCCATTATTGCACCTAAATGTAACAGAAGAATTATATGTTCAATTGAGTTTCCCAACAAAAAAGAAAAACAAGGGAACTCAGGCCTCAACGTCGAAGCTCTAGAACTCCGGGAGGATGAAATCATCTTGCGAGGTCATTAAATTGCCTTGAAGATTTATCATCCTCCGGGACCTTTTCAAGCTAGAGTGGCCTGAAAATTCCCCTCCAAGGGTGGGAATCGAACCCACGAGTCTTGCCATATGACTCCTGTGCACTAACCCCTGTGCTATCAGGCCTTGGTTGAAAACCCCCGTATTAAAAATCACCCTTGTGATTTTCATTCATCCAGTATTAAGCCTGAAGCTAATATCCAAAAATTAGAGCCGTCATGTTTGGAAAAGTAGGTATGAATGAGTATGAACCAGCTTCGTCCTGGACGAGCGGACGTACTCATACGTCTGCGTCCCCTGATCAAACCGGTTTTGTTACAGTAGAAATACTAAGAACAGGAAATTCATTAACACACGCGACCATTAATCCGCCCCCGTCCTGGATTATTGGAGAGTACTGTAATGCACATGTGAAAAACAAGCACATCTGGGTCAGGAGGGAGAATACAAACAATAAGAAGAATATGAAAAAGTATTTTGTAATACTAAACTATGTAGACTCTTGAAAAAAATATAAAGGATTGTTTGTGGCCAAAAATATATTGAATTTATTAATAAAAGGTCAATTTGCAAATAAAAATACGAAACAAACATATAGAAATATGTGGGCAAGAATGATTAACTCAATATTACAAAAGCGGACCAATGTGGAAACCGGGTAACGGGCTCAATTTTCAAAATCGATGTACGATCAAAAGGAAAACAACTTTAAGTCGTAGTAAACTAGAGCAATGTTAAGTTTTTCTTTTGAAAATTGAGCAGGATTCAAAATGGATGCATCGAAAAAAAATGTTGTTTGATTGCTGGGAAAATGAGCTCTCTTCACCACTTTCCTGACATTAGAGAAAAATTGGAAGCAAGTAGCTCAATCAAAATAGTTCTCTTTGAAAACAACGAATACTATAGGCGCCTGAATCATAGGTCATCAGCAAATCCCAGGACAGTTTTTTTAAATGACTGGGAAATTGGTATGGCATTATAACGGTGCCTGAACTGTAGGCCACCCTTAACGGTTTGTCTTTCAAATGACTGGAATTAATATGTTCAATTTCACCAATTTTCCTCCTACAGACATTCCGCGTATACCAGGACGGATAACATGATGCATCAAGGTCTACAGGCAGATCTCCAAGGACCAGCCGTCAGCAAGGCACGTGACGCTTGGGCCAAGACCAGGGCTGAACTCTTGGCCAAGAAAGAAGCCCTGGACGAATGGACCCGGGAACTTGTGAAGAAAATAAAAGAAAAGGAGAATGAGTGAGTTTCTGTCATATATAGTATTCTCAAAAATGAATCAATTATCCATAAGGAATTATTGATTCATATCATTATTGAAATGAATTTGGCGATTGAGGCTATGTCAATTCTCAATTTTGTGATGAATGTTGAATTATATTGTCGAATACCAACATTTCCTGTTTGTTTGTAGGATCAGCCAAGATTGGAAGAAATCCAAACAATGGAAGAAATTCTTGGACTCACGGACCAAACAGATCGGCGACAACCACAGGGAGGATTGGTACCATCTCCAGGTGGACGGAAGACTCCCTTTAGATCTGGAGTCCGACAACGCCGACTCAGGGGATGACGATGAGGAGCATCATCTGATAGGACACGACTCCGAAGGACGGTCAATTTACGTCATATGATTCAAACGTGATCACGAAAACTTTGACAAAATTTCTGACAATGGGTTGCGGGGTACGTGTTACTTTTTAATTAATTCGGACTCAAAAAATTCACCGGAAGTCAATTGGTCTTTTCCAAACTGAGCACTCATCTTCTGAAATTTGAAAAAAATGTTTATATATTTCTATTGGATAATCTCATCGCGATCACAAGGTGATCTTTGACGATAGGTTGGAAAGTGCGTCGCTACCAGATTTTGAATTAATAAGGCAGTGTATTAGAAAATCGCGACAAGGGAATGATTATTATTTTCTTATGTCAAACCGCACAGAGCTCTACTGAATTCATAATTCTTTTAAATATATAGGTATTTGTATACAGTCCGATTATCTTTGAATTCATCCACGTCTCGTCATCATGAATTCACTCGAACTTATTTTGTTTTGCGCCGCGACGGGTTATTGATGAATATAATATAAGTTTCCGATTTCAAGCCACTATCAAATATCAATGCAAGCACTAAATGCTAAAGGTTGTCTAACTAGCAATAGGGAAGGGTTAGATCGGATGTTCTCCGCGCTTCGTCATCAATTTCAAATTTGTTTATTGCGCCGCGGGTTCTCAATGTATGTACATATAAATATAAAAAAGCAAGGGTTGATGAAATGCATGCGTGGATGAGGCTAATACGCAATTGCAAAGGTTTTGTTTCTGATTTATCTGATTTTTTATTCTGCTATGTTCTCAATGGAATAACTCTCTTATTCTTATTCATCCAAATCCCACAGGAATAAATTCCCGCGAGATCTATCGTTCGTATATCGTTATCAACAGGGCCACAAATTTGAAAGACAAAAAAAATGTCGTTTTCATCTTTGGCCAAAGTGTTCCCTAGCGAAACGCAGGAACTGTTGTGCTTGATTGCTGATATACAAGTGAACATACCATCATGTTCGACGAGCTTGCTCTTTTACGATCATGAGATCGTGAAGAACCGTATCATGTCTATCCTTCAACTCGGAGATCAGATGTCCGACAAATTCAGGGCAACCGGCTACCAGCCTCAACCGCACTCTGTGATTCTGAAGCAGATTCACCGCTACCGCTTCTTCTTGGAGAGTCTGGACGCTTTCGTTGAGGATATACCAAACCACCTGCGAGACATCGAGGTCGTCGTGGGCTTGCTCCAGGAGGAACTATTGAAAGATCTCTGATCGAAATGCCGGGTATTATTGGTCCAACATTCCCAAATTTTTCTTCCTCAAACAATGTGTGGATATGAACTTTATGACTTTTTTCTTGAAACAGGAAGTGAGTGGGCGATGGTTGTCATTTTTAGTTTGTTCCGTGAAGAAATTGAATGACTTTAAAATATATTTTTTTTTGTTCTATAACAAAAATAAGTAATTGAGAATTCCAAGGGTTGAAAAATTACTTAATTAAATCCTTTATGGAATAAAAATAAAAAATGAGATTGATAAATAAGAACAAAGGTAGAATAACAGGCGGTCCAACTTCATCATCATAGTGACTGGTTGGTTTTTGTACGTTAGTTTGAAAAGATTATTATCAAATTTATACAAAAATTGTTTAATTTGATAGTATATATTATCGAAGGTCGGGCGGTCTGATGGGGTCGTATAAATTATGTGTACGTAAACAAAGATCGCACTTCGTTTGTCGGCGAAGTAGGGTTATTTCTTGTTTGTTTATATTACGGCCTTCTAAAACGTTTGCCTCGCTTATCGATTTCTTATATATATTGATTATTGTCTATATTATCGAAGTTCGCGGTCTGATGGGGTCGTAAATAATGTGTATGTAAACAAAGATCGCACTTCGTTTGTCGGCGAAGTAAGGTTATTTCTTGTATTTGTTTATATATAACGTCCTTCTTAAACGTTTGCCTCGCTTATCGATTTCTTATATATATTGATTATTGTCTGTTTTTGTCTCCTAAAATGGGGGCGGTTATTTATTTATTGAGTTCGTTCCTTGACGCATATTCTTTGATAACCTTGAAATTCCGGATATTTTTGTTGTAATAAAATTAGAATGTAACGAATGTAGTAAATGCTAAATTCGTCCTAACTACTAATAATAAGGAAGGTATATGACGATTGTCGTGCGCGTTATCATCAAAGTTAAAATTGTTTGTCCCGCCGCTGGTTTTTTGTACATAAGAGGATTGAAAATGCATATGTGGTTAAGTATAATACCTAATTGGAAATATTATTTCTGATTTGATCAACAATGTATCGATGAATTTTTTTGATGAAATAACTCGCTTACATTCTTATTCATCCAAATAACACAGGAACAAAATCCCGCGATCATTCTTAGTTTTTGAACGGGGAATTTTTCAACGAAATGTCGGGAAACAACTTGCTTCACATTTTCATTTCGAAAAATAACAACGAATCGGCGGATGGTCTTGAATTCTTGAAAGATATACTCGCGACAGGCATTGACGTGAATGCTCAGAATCACGATGGAAACACTCCTGCGCATCTGGCGGTCCTTGGAGGAAAATTTAAGATTCTGGACATGCTGTTCAAATGTCATTGTGACCTTACCAGCATCACCAATAACGAGGGGAAAACAGCTTGGCAGTGCCTTCGACGACGCAGGGATTCTTCGTCTCTTTCTCCATAAGGTTAGTTTTTCATTATGAACTAAAAAAACTGTCATTTCTGTTCATGCAAATTATTCAGCAATCTCTTTATATTGCGTATATATTTTCTTTTCAGATGTCATTCGAGAAAATGCGCGGCGACTTGGACAAAGAAGAATTGAAGCATAAATTGGGAGTTACTATGAAAGAGGTGTGTACAATAGATGGTCGTTTCAGTCAATTGCACTTATTTACAGCATTTATGTATGTACTGCTTATTTATCTCGTCAAATAATGGAATAAACGGCTGTGGTGTTTTTAGCCATACCGCAAATATTCCAGTGAAAATATCTTTCCTTAACTTGAGTATATTTATTCGTTCAACAAAACAGGACGTGTATGGATTCCCATTCACATCAGAGGAATGCAAGACATCGACGAGGTTATCTTGGGCTTGTTTCGGTTATACTTCGTCGCGTGTCCGGAAATTGAGTTGTGGTTGGATTGGGCGTGGGGCTTTTGAATGAATGTTTGCCGACTCTCTTATTGCCATGAAAGCAAAAGAAGTGGTTGAATGATGTATCTATTAACAGGCGGTCTCTCAAATGGATAATTTTAGAGTTATCAAACAGGCGGACTATCGTGATTTGAGGCCGTTGAACTTAATCGTCAAATTTTTCACATATTTTTTGTTTTAAGTTCCGTTAACGCATTTGATTTTTGATTGTTTCCAAAAATATCTAATATACGTCAATTTAGGAATTATATGGTCCAATTTTTCCACGTCAATTTTCATTTGCTGAGTAATAAGGAGTTTCACAAATTATCCGATTTGTATGATGATAAAGTGCGCACAAATTTTTGTTCCTTTCAAATACGTTCTTCTAAATATGTGGGAAATGGAAAGACATTCATTGTTTTGCTTACAATTCGTATTGTTCGTAAAATATGTCACCGAACAGTGATCGGATTTGAGTGTGTGGGGGGATTTGAATGAATACGTAAATGAATACGTAATTTTCGAACCGTCGCATCGCATTTTTCCCAAATGTTTTCCGCCTCTCTTGTCATGCTGTAATTTCGGGTGAAAGCAAAAAAAGCGGTTGAATGATGTATTTATGTACAAGCAGTCTAGCGATATTAAATCAATAATTTTAGGTTCATCAAACAGGCAGAATAACGTGATTGCCGGCCATTGAATTTAATGTTGTTCAACATTCATAATACCGGTATATGAATTTCTTTCTTTTTTGTTTACTCGAACTAACAATGGAATAAGGATATAAAATGGATTCCTTTTTAAATCATCATTCTCTACCCCGGATAAGGATTGATTGTCGTGCATTTCAGTTTTGTGACTTTGTTAGACCATTTCTTCAACGGAAATGCATTATATATACGGGTAATTGGTTCTTTTTGATTTGGTTTTCGTTATACAGATGTGATGATGCTACGGTATGACATTGATATGATGAACAAATTTTGTGATTTTCTTTTGAAACAGGTTTGCGTTCTAATATTGCTGTTCGCAAATTCAATTTTTGTCATCACCGCGCATAGTATTATTTGATATTGTTCTACTTGTTTGCATGCGAAATGGCTTCGTCTTCGTCGTCTGCCAATGGTTCGCGTGTTCATCGTCGGTCATCTCATCAAAAAGTCACCCCATATTGGCTTTGGTACAAGAAAACCCTCAAGGAGTGCAATTACAATGAAGAAGTGGCGCGTGAGAAGGCAAGCACGACCTGGACATCGCTTTTTCAGGAAGAAAAGGACGGCTTTAAGCGTCTGGCGGAAGACATGAATGCAGCCAACCGTCGCCCTCAACCTCCCAAAGAAACTCCCGAAGAGAGAGCAGCGTGAGCTATTTTGTTACACTCATGTACACTTATTATTGAAATGGGCTGCATTTATTCAATTTAGTTATTGGGACAATAATTTTGTTCAGAAAAATTTTTGTATTCTTTATATAATTGAAATACGAAGCTGGCTATACTATTTGATTGGTGAATGAATTTATTTTTGAACAACAGAGCAGCAGTGTTCATTGCTGCAATGTATGCAATTTTTTATTTTTTCAATTCATTTCTTTACGTTAATTCCTGTTGCAATGATAAATTTGGTGGTTTTATGACCATCCAATTTTCATGTAATTGATACCATTTCGAAATTTCGATCAATGTGACGGCTTTTGGATTATTCTTAAATATGGGACTTTCATTATACAGGATAATTTCTTGCATTCTTTTAATTTCATGTATAATTTCCAGGCGTGAGGCTAAGACGCGAGAAAGGAGACGGGAGGCAAAAAAACGAAGGAGTGAACGCAAGAGGCAAAGGGACAACTCGCGTATCCTCAGAGGCCGGGAGAGTGACGAAGACGATTACTATGTCGAGGATGACATGGACTGGTCCCCGGCCGTGAAGTACATGCCCGGTTAATTAGATAAGGATAATAGATTAGGATTTGCTGACATATTTTTTATTTTCTGCTAGACGCTTCTTCTTCTCCGTTTTAATCAATTGCCATGTGCCATGAATTATAATTCAAAATCTTATTCTATGATTCTTTTTGTCAAAGTGAGCACTGGTTCTCAAATTTGACGTTTTTTGACATATCGTTGGATAATGTTTTGAAATTTTGGACAACGTGTAGCAGGAGTTTGATATGATTTGTTTAATCAATACGGCGGTCTAAAAATTGTGGACAAGTTTCTGATTTTTTTGTCAAATGACACTGTATGAGAGTTTGAATTCTTTTAGTTGTTTGCACTTGGTCAAATAATTTCAAAATTCCGGATGTTTTTGTTCGTTTTTCAAATCTATTTCAAATATCAATGCAATAACCACTAAATTCAAACCCGGTCTAACTAATAAGAAGGAATGGTTTAATCGGATGTACGTCGATCCCGCGCGTGTCATCAACGTTTTAATGAAATCTTTTTGTGCCGCGTGTTCTGGTTGCGCCACGGTTTCTTGTAAATCAACTTAATAAAATAGGATTGATGAAATGCATGCATGGATGAGTATGAAACGTAATTGCAAAAGTTTTTGTTCTTATTTTCTAATAACGTGTGCATCTATGTTATTGATTGAATAACTGTCTAAAATTCTTATTTATCCAAATTCAACAGGAATCAAATCTCGCGATTATTCCATTTTCTTTACATCACGCATCGAAAAATTTGAAAAACCAGAAATGCTTGTGTCGTCTTTGGCATTGCTGTTCCCTAGCGAAACGGGCGAAATTCTGTTCTTGATTTCGGAAAGTCATTCGGTTTTGAAGAAGAACTTAGACATCATCAAGAACCACATGAGCCTGTTGGAGAATTTATTGGAGATCACCGACCATCACCCCGAGATCTGGGATCTGATTGTGGAGCACATTCGTGGCATCCTCTCCATCTTGAAGTACCTTGAGGACACACAAATGTTACTCACTGGCATCATCAACTTCCTCGATCAAGGAGTGAATTATTGAGAAATATTACCTAATTGATATGACTGTTGAATATTCTTGTTCTCAATTTT
>Ga0209229_10000032_pt1 | contig 45446 bp, 93 predicted proteins | sample SanBayMetagenome_FD_187466 | JGI IMG/M metagenome (GOLD analysis project Ga0209229, IMG submission 187466) | Freshwater and sediment microbial communities from dead zone in Sandusky Bay, Ohio, USA (SPAdes) (version 2) | ecosystem: Environmental > Aquatic > Freshwater > Lentic > Sediment... | reverse complement strand
TCTGACAAAAAAAAGCTTGACAGAAAAAAGTTTCTGGGCAATGCCCCCCCCCTACCTATATATGGGGGGTACTCCCTATATAGGGGGTAAGCCATATAAGGGGGTACTTCCCTATATACCCCCCCCTCCTTAACCCTCTCTCTTATTTTCCAAAAGTATTTTAAAATCTACCAAATCTTTAATTTTTGTATTATATGTGTCTTCCTTGAATGTCATCATGTTTGATGTATCCGTATAACCCTTTTTATATAGTGTGGCATTTTCAAAAAACTTTTTCTTGTTGATTATTCCACATATCCATCCTGTTTCCAAATTATCCAATATTCTTACAAAAACATAAAAGTCACACTTTTGTCTTGTATTATATGCAGCAACCGAACATTCATAATAATCTTTTGGTTTACTGGTACATTTTTTAGATTTTACATCAATTTTTACATTTCCCTTTATTAAATCATAATCATAGGTATTTTCTATTTTTGCCTTTAAAAAATCGGCAACCATGATTTCTCCCAAGAATCCTATAATATTCCCCTGCCCTTTCATGAATGAATGTTTTAATACTCCTAATTCCTTTGCCTTCTGTTTGGCATTTTCCACCCATTCTTTTTTAATTTCAACCTGTATCATAATATTTTTGCTCCTTTGGACAAGTTTTCATTGGCTCTTAGATTGTTGTAGATTGGGTTTTGTAAAAATATTTTTAAACTCTATAGATTTTTTAAGATGGGAAATCATTTCATTCTTTGAAATATTCTCCCACCACCAGAGCGGTTGTATGTTTGTGTAGTGAAAGCACTCTTTTTGTTGTTTGGGATCTGATAGATCAAAAGCTATGCAAGGTTTGATGTGGTCCAAATGCCAACCATATTGACCATAATTCATCCACACCATTCCTTGTTTAAATCTACTTTCCAAATAATCCATAAAGTATTCTATAGAACATCCTAATAATTCTAAAGACTTTTCACTTTTTTTCACTTTTTGAGCCTTTAATGCATGAACGTATCTCCCATTAAGATTACGCATCATTTGATATTTTATACCCGTGCCTTTACCGTATTTTCTTTTATTTTTGTAACCTGTCCTCTTTCTCCATTCTTTAACTTTGAGGTAATGTTTTTTTCTCTCTTCCAATGTTCTATTTTGTTGTATCCTTTTGGAAATGTTTCTGACATTTTGTTTTTTACATTCTTGATTGTCACAAAGTTTTTTTTTCCGAAGACCTGTGATTTCTTTATTACATATGATACAATTTTTACTATAAGTTTTCATATAATCTTATTTCCCTTGGAAATGTTTTCTCTCCACCATAATGGTTGCAAATTTGTATAATGAAAGCATTTCTTTTGTTGTTCTGGATCAGTAAGGTCGAATGAAGAACAAGGTATAATATGATCTATGTGCCAACCATATTTTCCATGAGTATCCCATGTCATTCCTTCTTTAAATTGTTTTTCTAAATGTACTCTTGCATCCAAAACTGTGCATCCTAATAAATCTATTGATTTATAATGCTTTTTACCTTTTATTACATTGAGAATTCTTTTTCTCAACATAGTAAGAAGTTTAAATTCTGGATCATTTTTCAAACGATCTGACATATATTTTACTTTTTTTGGTCTATCTTTAATCTTTTTTTCTAAATGAATTTTTTGTTTTTCTTGTTTTTCTTCTTCTGATAAACTTGGTCTTTCAAAAGTATACCCCTTATGTGATTCTCTTATACCATAAACACAATTATAAACAGAGGAATCACAAAACCCTTTATTTTTTATTTCTTTTTTACCGCTAAGTGAGTATAAAAATATTCCATCTTTATAGACGTTTATTATTCCTTTAAAACTAGTACATTTTTCTGCAAGTCTTTTAGGGATTTCCGACCAAGTTAAATTTGATATTTTATTATTTTTAATATTTCCGTCTTTATGTTTAACGAATGGAAGATCATTTGAATTTTTTAAAAATATTTTTGCTGCTAAAACATGAACTGCTATACTAGACTTTTTATTTTTATTTTGTAAAAAATACACATAATTTTCATTACATTTAGAAAAACAAGGAAATAATATTTTTTTATTGTGTTTATATCTTAATTCTACTTCATCAGTTTGTTTATTATGTCTTATATCATAAGTGTCTTCCCATTCCTCTAGTGGAATCCATTCCTTTTCTTCCTCTCTTAAAGATAAGAGATCAAATATTTCTTTTTCTTTCTTTTTTCTTTCATTTGAAATAATTGAATTAACCTTTTTAGCATATTCTTTCTTTTTTATTTTTAAACATTTTGCATGGGTTTCTCTATATTTTTTATCTTTTAATGCTTTTTTTTCTTTTTTTGTTAATTCTTTCTTGTCTTTTTTTAATAGAGAATCCCAATATTCTTTACCATGTCCTTGCATAGAAGAATAACATTCTGCTGAACAATATATTTTATTATATTTATATTTAAAAAAATCTCCACAAACCGGACAAATAGGTTTCTTAACCTCTTCCAACTTCTCAAAAAAATTTAGTTGTTCCATAAGTTTTTTATAAGTATATCAAATGCGAAGCAAAGATCAAATATTATTGGAGAATCTTTATCAAAGATATGTTTTATCTGAATCTGTAAAAAAAAGTTTTCTAGATGATTTCTATATTCTTTTAGAAAAGGGTATGAATAAATTGGGACTTTTTAGTAAATCAAAAGAGATAGACTTGCTCATAAACAATTTTGAAGATTCTGTTAAATATAGACAATATAAATCAAAGATACAAAATGATTTAAACAATTTTATAAATAGTAATTTTTTAAATAACCTTAAAGATATTCCATTTGATCTTCAAAAAATAGAAGTTTATATTCAGATTGATCCAAATTTAAATCAAAATTTCAACCTAGGTGCTTTTTATAATAATCAACAATCACTCGTAAGGATTATAATAACACTAAATGACATTGTAAAAAACATAGACGAATTTAGAAATGAAATAAAATATGTTCTATTTCATGAAATGGTACATGTCAGACAAATATACGAAGATAAAGAAATGATCCCTCCAACATTAACATTAGGGGGAGAAAAAACTATAGAATACTGGAAGAAACAATTTAAAGAATATTTCATGCACCCCGCAGAATTGGAAGCATATGCATTGGAATATAATTATCGGAACAATAACGATCCCAAGAATATAGAAAATTTTGTTATGAATTTATTAGAAAGACTTGGTTTTGATAAAAACGAAAAACTCTTAATGGATCTTTACCAAGATTACATTAAGAGTTTTTCTGAAAGTGTTAAAACTTATAAATACATTGAAATTTAAACATCAATATTCCAAATTCCATTATAATCATTAGTCCACATATTTTTAATTTCACTCGTATCAACGATTACCGCAGAAAAAGAATCGCTATCATTAACACCTTCAATAACATTTTTTCCGAAGAAATTGCTCAATTTGATGTTTTTCATACTATATTCAAATTTATTATTTTTGAATACATTTATTTTTTCTGGATCCAAATTCAATTCTTTGTCTTTTGAAATATTCAAGATTCCACTTCCAATTAAGGTAATGGGAATATTCAAAGAACCCTTGTCGTTTGTGAGTTTTCCGTTGATTACGTTATTTTTATTTTTTTCTATTTTGAGGTAGTTCATACACACCATAGTAACCGAAACACCCTAACTCGTCAATATATTTTTTAAGAATTTTGTAATCTTTGTATATATTCTTTTGTTTTGATACAGGCATTTAAAGTGTTATCTCTAACAACATCACTTCCTGCTTTAAGCATACCCAACTTTTTAATAAAACTATTCACATATTCATAGGTATCATTTATATTTTCTATTCCGTTATTTTGTATTGTAGCAATAAAAGTTTTTCCTATATATTCTGGTATTCCGTTTTCTTCTCCGAAAAACGAAACAATATCATTTATAATGTTATTATCGTTTTGTTCAAAATTTTCATATAGATTGATATATATGTTTTGCAAATTTTTTTGATCAGTATCGTGCATATTTAATATTTACTTCTAAAAGGTAAGTGTGTTATAAAAAAATTTAAATATTTGGGTTTCTTAGAAGATCGAAAAGTTGTAGAATAAGATTGTCCTTCAATACCCAATTCTCTTCGTTTTCTTCTCCCTTTTGATTTAGATGGTTTAATAGTTCTCTGGCATCATTCTCTGATAAACCCTGCAATAGATCTCCCTGTTCTACCGAAGGATTTGGTCTTCCTAATCCTATTTCCAATTGTGAAAACTTATCATTTTCTTCTGCCCTGTCTTCTTCATCGGAATCTATTCTTTCTGTTCTAAATCTTTCTGGACTCATGTTGTCCAATGGTGAACCGTTATTGTTAAAATCTGCAATTTCTTCTTTTAAAATATTGGAATATGCTTCTGCGAGCATCATGGTATCTTTGTTATTCATTTTATATATTTATAATTTAAAGTCCAAAATTACCAATAGTTCCTTGTAAATTTTCATATGCTTCTATAAAATTTCTATCGAGAATATCATTAGCAGCAATATTTTCAACACTCGGTTCTATATTAAAATATTCATTCAATGCTCTATACACATAAAAATATATTTTATCGTCTAGTACATTTGGATATTTTTCATATAATGATATGAGTTTTTTTACACAATCAAGATTTTTAAATATAGTTTTCATTTCTATCATTAGAGAAATAGAGGTTTTTATATATTTTGATCTATTTGCATTTTTAGATATATTTTGTTCGTATTGTTTAAACATTTCATTAAATTTTTCCACTGGACCTCCATCTTCCATAGTAGCATAATATTCATATTGAATACAGCCCATTTCATGAGTAAATTTATTTCTAACACTTTCTGATACTTTTTTATAAGCATTTTCTAATAACATTATATCTTTATTTGTCATTTTATATATTTACACACAATAAATATAAATATATAAAACTATGAGAAGCAAAGATCAGATATTATTGGAGAATTTGTATACATCAAAAATTTTAGAAAATAAAGAAAACGAAGAAAATCAAGAAAACGAAGAAAATCAAGAAAACGAAATGGGAGATCTTGAATTAGGGGAAACAAATTTTCCACACGGTCAAGGTTATCCAAATTCTTTTTTATATGATAAATATGATGATATCGTCCACAATTATATTGCAGATGTTGATACAGAAGAAAACGATAGAAAAATAGCTAAAATAAGTTTGGATCTTTTAAAAAAGAAATACCTTCCTAATAATACAAAACTCGCGGAACTTTTAAAAGTCAATAAGTTCGAACAGGGTATCCTTGATAACGGTTTTGATAATTTTACTATGCAACACATATATAGATCAATGGACCAAGACCAATATGATAATTTATGGAAAGATATTAATAATATTCGTAATACTTACAACGATCCATCTGATGTAGAAAGTATAGAAAATTATCCGTTATTTGTTTCATTATATGATAATACAAAATTATTTATGGGGCATCAAGAAGGTGGATATTTTCCAAATAAATATGATTTAATAGATTCCTATCAAGCAAAAAACCCAAAACAAGCAGAAAATATTGTAAAACATTTATTAAATTCTATAAAAAAATTTGATTTAGATGGAAGACCACACATTTATTTTGAAAGAGAAAAAGGATCTCAGGAAAAAACACCAACAAAAACTTGGTTACAAAATGAACTGGAATAATCTTTAAACAATAAACCAATCTGGAGTATTACCCATCTTCCATTTTGAAAATTCTTTCTTGTCTTTAATATAATAGGTTCTATATGCCTTGACTGGATCAGCGTCTTTGTATTCGGGGGGCATTGCCTGAGCATGGGGTGTTAATTCTCCTTCTGGAATCATATTGGCATGATTCCTGCATGTTTGAAAAATAGGATAAGACTTGTGCTGTTTTCCATAGCGACGAGTATATTCTTGAAACAATTCCTCGGTCATTTCACACAACCAATTAAAGTTGTTTCGAGTTTGTCGTGTCCACTTGGAACAAGGATGGTTCAGATGTGCCATCTTATAAACTCCTTCCACCGTGTCATTTGAATGAACACGAATGGCAGTGGAAAGCATCTGAGTATGCTCCAGAATCATTTTTATTGTGTGTTTATCACAATGATATTGAGCAGCTTTGATTGGACAGTTATCAAGAATAAAAATATTCATACGATGATATTACATTGAGAAAACTTTCCAGTCAAGTATAAATATTAAAATAATATAATGAGAAGCAAAGATCAAATATTACTGGAGAATTTATATCTAGAAGGATTGTATTCCGATGATATAGATGATGAAACAGAAGAAAACGAAATGGAACCTTTATATATAAAGGGAGAATATTGGTTTGATGAAAGTGGAGATCCAATGTATGCGGATGGTGATATTGGAGATATGAACCATGAGATGTATGTACAAGATCGTTGTGCAGGAGAAGTTTTAGGATATTTTGATATATATTCTGATGATCAACCAGCAGATTTGGATAATCATATAGATGAAATTATTGGAATTATAATAGAAAAACTTGGTATTGGAGACGATGATGAAAAAAGAGAAGAGATTGAAAATGATCCTTATGATGCTCTTATAAATTATCTTAAAACACAAACTACCATGAATGGTCCGATTGATGAGATGGTTCATCTTGCTAGAGGTAGAGGAGGAGATGGTAGAGAATTTGCAATAAAGGAATGGGGATGGTCAAGAGTTCACCAAAACCATATAGAAGTAAATGAATTAACATCTGGACAATTAAAAATTGTTGCTAGTGGAATAAATCGTGCATTGGAACAAGAAGGTGTTTATGGGGAAGAAGAGGATTTACGTGCATCTCAATCTATATATAATATTTCCACATATACCGGAAAAAGATATGAAATAAAATTAGAAGATATGCAAAGCGGAAATGTTGAAGGTTTGGAAAGAAGTGATATAGAACAACCAGTATCAGCGGCAACCCAACAGGTTCGTCAGATGGACGTGGATCAAACTCCTTCTTTTTATAAAGGACAATTAGGAGATTCTTATATAACATTTAAAAAATATTTTACAGAGTCTAAAAAATCTAAAAGTAAAAAAAGAAAAAAGAAAAGAAAGAATAGAGTTGGTGGTATAAAAAAACCAATTGATACTTTTATTGGTAATAGAATAGGTGGATACTGGGGTGTCGGTTTTGGATATGGATTTGGTGGAGAGGGTAGTGGAGAAGGTGAAAGCACATAATAAATAATATAATGAGAAGCAAAGATCAAATATTATTGGAAAATCTTTATTTAAAAATAATAAAAGAACAAGATGAGGATTTTTCCGGTAAATGGAATGATGCTCTTCAAAATTCCGAAGAATTAAGAGTTGCTGTTGATTTGATGAAGAATATTAAATCTATTTTCCCACAAGGAGAAATATATATAGTTGGCGGTGTTCCAAGGGATTTGTTGATGGGTAATGAAGTTGATGATGTTGATCTTGCAACAAATATACCATTTGAAAAATTGGGAGATAAATTTGAAGTAAGAAATATATCAAAAAACGATTCACAACCTGTTTACGATATTAAATGGAGAGATTATCATTATGATTTGGCTAAGTTTAGAACCGATTCTGGTAATATTGGAAGACAAAACAACGTATCAACAGAAACAGATTCTTTTCAAAAAGATACAGAAAGAAGAGATTTAACAATTAATTCATTTGGTATAGATGAGAATGGAACTATAATAGACCATCAAAATGGCTTAGATGATTTAAAAAACAAAATTGTTCGTGCTGTTGGTGATCCAAAGAAAAGATTCATGGAAGATGCTACAAGAATTTTAAGAGTTTTTAGATTTGCTGCAAAGATGGGGTTTAATTTAGATGATCAAACAAGAAATGCTGCTGTTGAATTGAAGGGTATTCTTTCTAATCCAGAACTTATATCATCTGAAAGTATTGCAAAAGAATTTTATAAATCCGCTAAGAGTGGTAAAACATTGATGCAGTTTTTAAAAATGTTACAAGACAATAAAATATTACATGATATTCTACCGGAGTTTACTTCTATGGAAGGATTTATGCATAATCCTAAACATCATCCCGAAGGAGAATCCAGAGTTCTTGGTCATATATATGAATGCTTGTCTGTTTCTCCATTTACAGATCCTGTTATAAATCTTGCGATATTATTTCATGATTTCGGAAAAGCAACAACAAGGGGTGAGAAAGAAGGACAATCAACATATCATGGACACGAAGAAGCGGGTGTTTCTATAGTAGAAAATATTTTTAAAAGATTGGTATTTAATAATTTATCAGCCGAAGATAAAAAAAATATTTTACAAGCTGTTGCAAAACATATGCTTGTTCATAATCTTGATAATCTTAATATAAAAACATTGTCTAGACTTATACTTGATCCATCTTGGAATATCGTAAAATCTGTTGCTTATTGTGACGAAGCATCAAGAGGACTTTCACATTTTAATAAAAAACAATTCGAAGAAAAAATAAAAAGAGCCGAAGAAAAGGTTTCCAACTTGGGTGGTGATAGTGAAGATCTGAGAAAAAGAATTAAGCAATATATTGATGGTGGTAAACTTATACAATGGTATCCTGAATTATATCAAAAACCAAAACTCGGAATATTGTTAAAAAAAGCACAAGATCATGTTTTGGAATTATTAAATTCAAATCAAGAACCAAACGATGAAGAAATAAAAAAATATATTGATTCCGTTTTTAATGAATCTTTTGTTAATTTTAGTTTCAAAGAATACTTTAATATAATATGAAAAACAAAGACCAAATATTACTGGAGAATTTGTATGAAAGAATTTTTTTAGAAGAAAATAATTTGGATTGGGATAATTTGAACTATAAACATACCGAAGATGAGGTTAATAATCGTTTGGATTTTTTTAATAAAAATGGAGCAGTTGGTTATATTGAATGGAGTAAAGACGATGGAGAAGTCGAAAAAATATATGTAGGAGATCCTTACAGAAGACAGGGTGTTGGGACTTATATATGGGAAACTGCTGTGGAATGGGCTAAAGAAAATAATCAACCAGAACCAGAACATTCATCGCGTAGAAGTTATGAGGGAGAACAGTTTGCACAAAGTATTGGTGGATATATACCAAGATTGACCGATGATATCGATGGATGGTCATCTAGATAATTACAATGTAATGAAAAACAAAGACCAAATATTACTGGAAAGTATATACGAAAATATTCTTTTAGAAGAAAATGTTTTTCCAAGTTCTAATGAATTCGAAGAGCATCCATCTCCTACAAAAAAAGAAATTGAAGATAAAAAATTACCCGATATTATTTATAATCTAGAATATGTCGAATCTGAAGATTATGAAGGGAATGACGAAAGCTATTATGCATTATATATAGCATATCCCAAAACCAGAAAATTAATTGGAGAAACTATATTTAAAAAAGATAATGATAGATTTATTATAAAAAACATAACAATTTCACCTGAACACAGAAATAAAGGGTATGGTCAGGTAATGTATAGACTTATTGCGAAATATGGTCAGAAAATAGGAATATCAAAAATATATAGTGATACTCTTACTCCATCTGCAATAAATGCAAGAAAAAAAGTTTTTAATTTGAAAATGAACAAATTTGGAGAACATGGTTTAAAAGCAGAAAGTGATATAGATAAAAATGTAAATTATACTGGATATCCAACACCTACCCCATGAAAAATAAGGACCAAATTATTTTAGAAAATTTATACGAACTCATATTGTTTGAAAAATTTCAAAGAAAAAATTTGGAAGATGGTAAAGAATTTATAGGAAAAATGGTTGAAATACATCCTGTTATAAAGGTTGGTAAAAACCATCCCGATTATATGAAATGGTCTATAAGTGTTGATGGTGCTGGTTATGTTGGTGATGTTTCGACTTTACATATTAAAAATGTAAAAAGTATTATAAATCATTCTCTTATAGATAGAACAATAAGAAGTGAAGTTAAAGGTATCAAGCAACCATATATAAAATTGTATGGTCAATTAATTGATGTGAATTTTCCTTTTAATGAAATAAGAAATAAATTATCAAATGGAACATGGGAATCTGTAACATACAACCCACACAAACATCCAGAATATGTTTATAAAAAAGGATTGCCTTCTTGGTGGTGTGGAGATGAAAGATTAAGTAATAATAAAGGAACTCCAGACTTTACAAAAACAAGAATAAATGCTATGAAAGAAGTTATGAATAGGGATGATTTTAAATCAATAAAAACTCTCACTCAAAAGTCTGGAAACATATCTTCTTTTAGTTCTGAAGAAGCAATACTAAAACAACACCCAACATGCAATGAAGATTATATGTGGATAAAAGGATTAAAATGAGAAACAAAGACCAAATATTACTGGAAGGTATTTATGAAAGAATTCTTTTAAAAGAAAATACTGGAAGAACTCTTTATCACGGTACATGTAAAAGTAAATTTAAATATTCATTAAAAGATTCTGATATTTTTGGTGGTGGTTTGGAAGATGACGATTCTCTTGTAAATACCTTTCATGATGAGGAAGGGTATTTCGACGATGAATCCGAATACAAGGATGAAAGAGAGATTCCTGTTTTTGCCGCTGATAAAAAAACATTTGATAAAGCCGTAAATGCAATGTTGTGGTGTCTAGCATCAAAAAATAATAAACACCAAAAAGATGTTACTTGGAATGAAATAAGAAATGATGGTGTGATATTTGTTTTTTACGATACAAATACAGAATATGATTGGAGGAAATATTCACCATACGATCCATCATCAATGTATCATGATAAAGATTATAAGGGATTGGAAGATGAAGACTATTTTAAATCTGGTTCTGCTAAACCTGATGGTTGGTGGGAAGGTAGTAAGCTTGTTACAATTCTTAAAAGAAAAGGTTATAATTTTAAAGCATAAATATTAAAATAATATAATGAGAAGCAAAGACCAAATACTACTGGAGAATTTGTATTTAGATATTCTAAATGAATCTGGTTCTTTGTATGCATGGATGAATCCATCAGGGGAAATAATTTCAAATAAAGGAGAGGGTCATTTCTCATCCGGTAAAAAAATTTTACAGGATAGATACAATATGCCGACAAAAGATATGATGTTTGCAAATCAGGTATACGATTTACTTTTTATAAAAGGTTGGATGAGGTTGACATATATTGGAAGCGAATTATATTGTCATAATAATAAAATGAAACCGAATCAAAAACAATTAAGAGAATTGAAGAATTTGGCTATAGAAAACAGAATGAGTGATATATATTTTGATGATGAGCACAGCGAAGATTATCGTAGTATTTGGAAATCTGAATAACTTAGAATAAATAGATAGATAATATAATGAAAAAAATAAAACTACTAATCGAAGAAATCTTAGATGCAACGGGAAAACCATATGCAGCAGTTGTAGATTCAAGAAAAAATTTACAATCAAGTGATAGTGGATTCTGTTTACATAATCCATCGATTAAACCATTTGCTTTTGATAATGAAGTAAATATGGCTATATTGATAAGTTTTGTTTTCTACACCATAGCGAAAAAATGGATGGATGTTAAATTTAGATTTGATTCTTTTTTAATGTGGGTTATGACTACCGATAAGAAAGCTCAAAAAAGCCCATTAACTACAGATTGGAGATATGATAAAGGTGCTTATTTTGCAGATGAAAACGTTCCCGCACCATTTACCGGACCTAGTAATATATATATTAAATCGTTATGGCAAAAAAAGAAAATGATTTATGATAAAATTATTGCAATTTACGATCCTAAATCAGATAAAAAATTATCAGAGGAAGACTATTTAAATAAAGCTATAGAAATATGGTATGTTTTAATAAACAATATATCAGGACTTGGACCAACAAAAGCTGCTTTCTGCGTTCAACTCATGATGGGAAAACTAGGATGTATAGACTCTATAAATTCAGCAGTATATAAAGCAGTTGCACCGGAAGAACTTTTCACAAAGAAAGAAAATGAAGATAAAGAAATAGAACTGAAGATGAAAACTGCCAAGAAGAATCCAGAAACAAAAGAGTTGGATAAGTCTGGTTATAAAATAGCAAATGCATATATTCAATTTATAAATTATCTCGAAAAAGCTGCTTCTATGGATATTTCAAAAAACCTATGGGACGTTTGGTGTGATATAGTTGCACAAAAATTAAACTATGCTGGTGGTAAAATTGAAAGAACGCCGATAGGTATTACTCTACCAGATGGATCTATTTCTCAAGTCATGCCTTATCAAAAAGATAAAAAATCAACAGAACTTATAAATAAGTATATTGATATGCTAGGGGGTAAGGTTGATGCAAGAGACGTTAGTAAAGACCATTCCGATATTATTGTTAAATCGAGGGAAAGAATCGGAGAATCATTTGAAAAATTTTTTACCGAAGCATGTTGGAAAAACTATAAACAAGAAGGGATGAAGAAAAAAGGAAAAAGAATGGTTCCTAATTGTGTACCAAAAAAGAAAAAGAAAAAATGATCTCTTTTAAAGATTATTTTCTAGAAGCTATTTCTCTTTCTGTTGCAAAAGAGAAAAATATGACCCGAAAAAAAAGCGGGGCATATATAAACAAACAGGTAAATGATGTTTTTGGTAATAAGGATAGACTTATATATGATTTTGATTTAGATGTAGAAAAAGATTATTCAAATATTAAGACTGATCCAACAAGTACTTTTTATAAAATAAATGAATTATTAGAACAGTATAACTATTATATTAAAAATATATCCGATTATATAAAAGGAATATGTTATAAACAAAATGATAAAAATGTATATAACATAGGAAAAATATTAAATAAATTTGGACAAGAGACAGAACTGATCACAAAAAAAGGTGGTAAAATAAAAACCACCGAAGAAGTCGAAATGTATAAATCTGATCCAATAAAAAACATAACATCAAACGAAATGGTTGTTGTAGTTTCTCGACATCCATATGATATATATGGAGCATCTACTGATAGAAGTTGGACATCTTGTATGAATTTAGAAGGTGGTGAAATGAAGTGTGCATTAAGTGCGGATGTTTCTAAAGGTTCTATTGTATTATATTTGGTTCCTAAATCTGAATTAAGAGAAAACGGTAAGATAGCATTGAAAAAACCACTATCTAGAATTTTATTAAGACCAATGGTTAATAAAGAGCAAGAGTTGGCATATGCAGTTGGACCAAATAAATATGGCGCAAAAATAGAAAAATTTAAAACCTTTGCTACTGATTGGGCTACCGAAAACTTCAATTCAAAAGTAAAAAATAAAAAAGGATTTGTTTATTTAAAAGGTTTATATACAGGAGATTATTCCGAATATCCAAATTTAGATAGAACCGAAGAAGATTTGTTAAAGGATAGAAGATTGGAGTTTTTAGATAAAGCAAGAGAAGTAACAGATAAATTTAAAACTTTTCTAAGAAGAGCAACAATATCAGATAATTTTACAAGTTTATCGTATAGTGCGCAGGTTAAAAACAATATATTAATTTTTAATTCAACAGTAAACATTAAAATACCAGTCGATGCATTAGGGAATATATTTGAAGATAAATTATATTTCAATAGTATTAATAAAGAACAAATAAGAAAGGAATTGAATAATAAAAATAGCGATATATCAAAATTTTTCAATGCTGTTTCAAATACTTCGGTTTTAAACGATAAATTAAATGAGATAGATATGACAGCAAATAAATTAATTTTAAGTTATTCTTCCGATAGTGAAAACGATAATGTTCATGATGAATTATTAAGAGAAATGTTTCCTATAATACAAATATATTATTATTTTTACGAAAGAAACAAACCAAAAACTTCTATATGAAATCTTTTAAACAATATATAAAGGAAATGGCTTATCCTGTAAGTTTTTCTTTTGAAGAATTTAATAACATTAAATCATATAATGGTAAATTGAAATATGCTAATGAAAGATTGCAGAAAATATCTTCCGGTAGTGCCAGAGTTGTATATAAGGTTGATGAAGAAAAAGTTTTAAAAATAGCCAAGAATAAAAAGGGAATCGGTCAAAATTCAATAGAATCGGATTGGGGATTGCAAAGAATGTCTGATATAGTTGCAAAGATATTTGATACAAACGATGATCACTTTTGGGTTGAAATGGAATTGGCTAAAAAATTAACACCAAATAGATTTAAACAATTAACCGGAATAAGTTTAAATGAAGTTCAAGATATTCTTCGTGTAATGGAAACATTGAATAATAGTTCCAGAAGAAAATATTTAAATTCTCAACAATTAAAAGAATTACACGACGAATTTAGTCAGAAAGTAAATGACAATGAATTTTTAAATTCATTAACGGATATGATTATGAATTTTGGAATGAAGTATCCGGGTGACTTTGGGAGGGTAAATTCCTACGGCGAAGTTATTAGAGAAGGTGTTCCAACAGTAGTATTGGTTGATTTTGGTCTTAGTGAGTCAGTTTGGGATGATTTTTATAAGGTTAATTAATTTATTATCAAAAACAAATAAGTATATATGATAATAATATGTCGCCAAAAAAAACAAATTGGAACAAGAGGTTAAAGTCCGAAGAAACCCGAAAGAGAAGAAAAAAGGGAGAAGGCTTTGTCACACCTTCTTTTTCTGTTGAGGAGGTTTTGGATGAATCGGGAGAAGTTTTAGAAGACACTCTTATTAAGTTTTCTTTTGGTGGTATTTTGATTTATTTGAGTGTTGCAAATTCTTTAAAATTAAATAAACAATTAACCGACATTTTGAATTTAAAAAAATAAATATAAAAAATCATGAGAAATTTATTGATACATTAATATTGATTTTTTTCAAAAATATATTATAATTTTTTTATATGAGCGCAGGAAAAGGTGACGATCCAAGACCAGTAAACAAAAAAAAGTTTAATAAAAACTTCGATGAAATTTCATGGAAAAAAGTAATTGATAAAAAAGAAGTAAAAAATAAAAACGGAAAAGTTAGTTATCTATACAAATAATCTTTAAAACTTTCCAAAGATAACATATCATCTTGTATTTCTTTATTGTGATCCATTAATCTTTTAATATATCCACTATTTCTTAAATTTTTAAATGTAAGATTACCAACAGAATATTCTCCTTCTTCTTTTAATCCATCGACTCTAATTTTTTTAATTTTTTTTCTTAAATCCTTTAATACATCTATATCTCTTTTGTTATTTATAGCATCTTCTATTTCATATTGGATTCTGGAAACCAATGTTAAAACTTCATGATCATCCATTGTTCTGGTAGGTTTGATTGGTTTTATATACCATTCGTCTTTTATTAAATCGTAAATAGCTTTTCCGGTTAGTTCGGTTTCTTCTGTTTTAATATTCACCTCAACCTTATAACCTCTAATAAAAATATCGTGTTCTTTATTAAAAATTTTACTTCTAGTATCAAAATAATCCGAAACCGTATCCATACATTTTTCATCTAATACATCAACTATTATATGTAAATCTATGTCACTTAAATTATTCCAAACATAAGTTGCGAGAGAACCAGTGAAAAATATATTTTTAATTTCTATTGCAGTTTCTATATTTTTTAAAAATATTTTAGCTACATTTAATAGTCTTTCTTTAACATCCGAATCTATTCGTTTACTGTTTTTCCAAATATTTTCATTTAATTTATTCATTTATTTGTGTTGTGATTGTAAATATTAAAAAATATTTATTCCATGAGATGAAATATATACTACTAATATTAATGATATTTTTTTTATCTCTTATTTCTACTATAGTTTTATGTTTAGTTACATCTTTTTCAAATTTCACATTTTTAGTTTTTAATTTTTTTTTATGTTTATGTTTTGGTATTATTTTTTACAATATTGTAGTGTTCTCTGTTTGCAAATTTTTAGAAAAAAAATATGATGTTTGATAATTTAATTTTTAAAGAAAATGGTAAATTTTATATAAATTTAAACAATTCCAATTTAGAGGTGGTTTTATATAAAGGAGATAATATAAAATTTTCTCATAATGGTCAAAAATACTTTGCTAAAGTTATAAAGATTGTTGATAATGTTTGTGAGTTGTGTATAATATAAATATGTCATTGAGAATTGATAATCCTATACCAAAAGAAGAGTTTTTATATCTAGTAGAGACTAGTGAAAAAGATAAAGATGGAAATAACCATTTAGAAATAGCTCAATATAGAAAAGAAAAATTTTGGTTTTTTGGTTGGGATAAGCCAGAAGATTTGGAAAATTTTCTTTCTTGGAAAGAACTTGTTGTTGGGATTAAAGAATAATTTTTTGTAAGTATATGAAATGTCATATACTTTAAAAAACGATGTTTCTTCTGCCCCACTTAATTGTAATGTAGGTTATAATAACAGCTGGATTCATGTTGATAATAATGCTGGTAGAGAGCTTTTTGCGCAAGCATCTTACATAACTAATTTTTCAGATATAAACATTAGTTTATCTGCTAGTGACCTAGACATAGGTTCGGTACATATATTAGATTCCGATACTGGATTAAAAGCGGATGTTGTGCCAGTTGGAATTGGAATTGGTGCATTAAGAGTTATAAGTCAAGATTTAGAATCTTCCGAAGATGATGTAACCATTGGTGATAGATTAGGAAATTTTGCATCGGTATATGCTCCTTTAAGCGCACTTAAAGTTTATAATACTAATCCTATATCTTCTGTAGATATAACAAATATTGTTACAGTAAAGGCATCTAATACATTTCCAATATCTGGATCTGTAACCATTTTAAATCCAATAACATCGGTTAATGTTTTAAATTTTCCAACACAATTAACTGCTATTAGTATTACTAATCAATTGACAGGAATAACCATTTTAAATCCAATAACATCGGTTAATGTTTTAAATTTTCCAACACAATTAACTGCTATTAGTATTACTAATCAATTGACAGGAATAACCATTTTAAATCCAGTTACTCAAGTTACTACGTTACCACAACCAACTCAGCTGGATGCATTTGGTAGATTAAGAGTGTCTTCCCCTATGACTTTGTTCGATTCTTCTCATCGTTACAGGGATAATAATTTGTGGTCTACCCTATCCGCGAATGGAGGTTCGGTTTCATTCAATGCATCACAGGGATTGATGGAATTAAATGTTACTAATACGGCAGGAGCAAGTGCGATAAGAGAAACAACAAAGGTATTTTCCTATCAACCCGGTAAATCCTTGCTTGTCATGAATACATTCGTCATGGCTTCTTCTGCTACCAATTTAAGACAGAGGGTAGGATATTTTGGAGATCAGAATGGAATATACTTTCAGTTAGATGATGGCAATATTAGTATAGTTAAAAGATCCATTGTCACTGGTTCTATTGTAGATAGTGTAATTTCTCGATCTAATTGGAATGGAGATAAGCTAGATGGAACTGGTTCTTCTGGTCTGGTTTTAGATATAACCAAAGCTCAAATTATTTGGACGGATATTGAATGGTTGGGAGTAGGAACTGTAAGAGTTGGTTTTTGTATTAATGGACAGTTTATTGTTTGTCACTCATTCCATCATGCTAATATTATAGATTCAACTTATATTACTACCGCTTCATTGCCTTTAAGATATGAGATTATTAATAAAGCAGCTACAACAGGTGGATCTAAAACATTAAAACAAATATGTTCTACTGTTATTTCCGAAGGTGGTTATGAATTAAGAGGATTACAACAAGCAGTCTCTATTCCAATAACTGCACCAAGAACGTTTGCGGTAGCGGGTACGTTTTATCCAATTATTTCAATTCGCTTAAAAACAACTCCAGACAGACTTGATGCAATTATTATTTTAACGGCTTTATCAATACTTGGACAAGGAAATGGCATAAACTATAACTGGCAGGTTAGAGCAAGTGGGGTCACAACAGGAGGAAGTTGGGTTGATGCAGGGGTTGATAGTGCAATTCAATACGATATTACAGGAACAAGCTATGCAGGAGGAAGAATTTTAGCAAGTGGATTTTTAAATGCTTCTAATCAAGCTTCACCAAATTTAGACGTTTTAAAAGAAGCTTTGTTTAAGTTTCAATTAGAACGAAATAATTTAACAAAAACTCCTTTTGAATTAACTTTAGTTGCTGCAACAGATACCGTAAATGGATCTGGTATGTTTGCTTCTATGGATTGGGAAGAAGTTAGTCGTTGATACAATAAAAAAACTAAATATAATATATGTTTAAATATATTGTAGGATTTGCTGCTTTAGTTGTTGCTGGATGTGCTGCTTTCTTTTCTGTACAAGGTCTTGCCACATTATATGCTGGTCAATTTATAGCAGTATGTATAATGGCAGGAGGATTGGAATTTGGTAAATTAGTTGCTGCAAGTTACTTGCATCGTTATTGGAAAGAAACTAGTTTTTTATTAAAATCATATTTAATAATTGCTGTAATATCTTTGATGGCAATAACATCTCTTGGTATATTTGGTTTTTTAACATCTGCCTATCAAGAAAGTCATGTAAAAATTGAAATGGTAGATTCCAAAAAACAAATGCTGGAAACTAAAAAAACATCAATTACAGAACAAATCGATGTAAACAAAAAAAGAATAGATGTTTTAAACGATATAAGAATCTCTCAAGAACAAAGAGTTAAAGAAGCAGGGAATTATAAATTACCAAGAGAGCAAGCATATGCCGCAATAGAAAAAGCAAATTCTGAATTAAATGAATTACAAGAAAAAAACAAAAATTATTTTTTAGAAATAAACAATATAGAAACAAATTTGTTGGAATTAAAAGCAGAAGAATCTAAATCAACCGACATAGGAACTTTAAAATTTGTTTCTGAACTTTTCAATTTAGATATTCAAACTATTGTTAAATGGTTTACTATTATAATAGTTTTAGTTTTCGATCCATTAGCGGTGTCTTTGGTTCTTGCTTATAATAATATAGTGGAAAGAAAATACAAAAAGGAAGAACCAACCGAAGAAAATAAAGAAGAAGAACCAAAACAAAAATTTAATTTTTTTAAAAAAAATATCACACCTCTTAATGTAAAATATAAAGATAAATAATATATCTATGCGTTATTCCTCAAACAGATCTTATAGGGATACTATAAATGAAGAAGTTGAAAAATTAATGCAAAAAATAGATAAAAAAACAAAAAAGAAAAATTGGTTAGTTAGATTTTGGGAATGGTTAATTTGTATGTATAAAAAAATTGCGAAGAAGTTATAATTTCTTCGCAATTTTTTAAACAATTTTGTAAAAACTAACTCACTCTAATCGTCTTGTTCAAAGAACAAACTGTTGCTCTTTTGTTATGAACAACAACTGTTTCCACCCCTGTTACATCTTCTGTGTAATTAACAATAGAAAATCCATTTTGCCAATTTGCACCCGATACATAAGTAGGATTCAGCTTACAAGCACAACCATTTTCATAATTCTTAATAATTTGATCTGGGCGAGATCCAATACGCGGAATTCTTTGGCAGGTAGAACCAATTCTGTGAGTATGATTTGTGATAGTTGAAGCATAGCGTTTTTCGAATGTTCCTCTCGCAGAAAATCCACCATTTTTTCTCACTACATCTCCATGAAGAACAAACAAATCATCTGGAAGTTCAACAATAGATTCTTCGTCTTCGTTAGAGTCAATCAATTTAATTCGTGACCAACTTTCATGTGGATGGAATACCTTTGAATATGAAAGGTTATTAGCAATAGCAGGAATACATAGTAATTGCTTAATATCGTCACTGGAAGAGATATAACGCCACCAGCGACCTTCTACGCCATTTCCCGAATGATTTCCATTAGTTTCCAAAATCTCTGTTTGATATGGCTCTGTAATATCATGTAAAATTTTTAAAAATTTATGATATGCCAAAATCTCATCGTTCAAAGTATGTGTGTGGCGAGGATCTTTTGAATAACGACTGATCGATAACATATCAACCGTATCACCATTTAGAATAACCTTCTGTGGTTTAAGCTCATCTACAACCTGTAGAAAAATATCTAGAGTATTCCAACACTCAACCCCAAAATGAGTATCACCAATAACAAGAGCTATTTTATTTGGTTCAAAATATGTTCTCGGTCTTGGTGGTGCAGGATATTGAACAGCTTTGATATTCATTAAAATTTCTTTGATTTTTTGTTCATCATATTTAGAAAAATTAGAAACGAATAGAGAAGTATCTAATTGATCAGACTCTTGTTCGGTGATAATATCTACTCTATTATCATTCTCATCATAAGAAGATTCTTCTTCAATAATAGTAGTTTTTACTTTGGTGGTTCGCTTTCTACCAGTAATCCAATCGAAAACGGTTGACCTTGGTACACCTAAAATTTCTGAGATTTCGGTGTTAGATTTTCCCTTTTTGTGTAGGGACAATACTTGTTCTTGTTTTGTTTGTTTTGAGTTTGTATTAATGCTCATCTACTTCAGATTACTATATAAAAAAATATTGTCAAATATAATTTTTCAGAGGTAAATATTTGATACTAAAATATGCCAAATTCAATGGATAAATTTAATGACTTTGAAAACAAACATAGAGCATTTATAAACTTAGTAATAAAACCACTATTAACATTAATTGCTTTTTTAAGTATGGGATACTATACCATGTGGTTATCTACAAACTATGTTAGACAAGATAAATTTAGCACATATGTAGAAAAACAGTTAGCATTTGATAAACAACAAGATGAATTATTGAAATCCAGATTTGATATAACACAAACAAAATTAGAAACTATAATAAATCAACAAACAATTTTTAACGAACAACTTAAAACATTTAATACTTTGACCGCATCTTATCAAAAACAAATCGATTCACTAAATGATAGAATAATATATTTGGAAAGAAAAAAATGAACAAAATGTCTCATCGTCAAGGTATAATAATAAAAGATACCAACAATGGAATAAAAGAGGGAGAGTTGATACAGATAGTATCGGAAGATAGAGAAAATTTTTTAATTAGAAGATGTTATGCTTCACCTGTAGAAAAAATTTCTAAAAATTTTATAAAAATTGTATAAATGGTAAATGTATAGAGTAAGTATAAATACATACTATGAAAAAAGATGATATTTTATTGAACGAAGCCTATAACAAAGTAATTGAACAACAATTAGATGAAGATTTAGGTTCTTTTTTTAAAACCATGGGTGGTGATGTTGTCAGAGGAATTGGTGGTGCTGCTAAAAAAGCTGTAATTGGCGCACAAAAAGGATTTTCTAAAGCCAAACAAATGGGAATCGGTGCTGTTGCAGGAGCAAAGGGACAAGATCCTCGTTCATTACAATCATATAAAGACCAACAAATAAAACAAGGTGAACTTTCAAAAAAACGAAACGAAGTAGATAGTCAATATACCGGACAAAGATTGACACAATATTTAAATAGTATGTTAACAGGTGTCGCAAGAGACGTTAAAAATTTAGGATTAGGTATACAGGACACCGATGCATTAAAACAAGATTTGTTTAATACCTTTAAAAAACATTTACAACAATCTGGAACAATTCAAGCAGCAGGAACAGGATTGGTTCGTTCTGGAAGTAAGGGTGCAGTAAAATTAAATAAATAATAATATTGACAAAAAAACATAGTTGTAGTTAGAATACTACTATGTTTTCTAGATTAGAAGAAATTGCAAAGTCTCTAATAGACGAGAATTCTTTTAAAACAAGATGTCGTCATTTTTCTTTTATTATATATAAGAGAAAAATAATTTCTATAGGAATGAATTGTAATAAAACACATCCTATAAATCTTTTAAATCCAAAATTTTCAAAAGAAAATGGTTTAAATTTTTCGGATCAAAAACAAGTATGTTCTGAACTAAATGCAATTTTAAAATTGAAAAGATTAACCAATATACAAACGGATAGGTGTACACTGGTCAATCTTAGATATGATAAAAATAAAAAATTAACATTATCAAAACCATGTTCTTCTTGTGAAAATTTATTAAAATATCACAATTTTAAAAAAATAATATGGACTAATGAATCTGGTGAATATGTATCATTTTGATTTTTTTTATTGACTATAATAAAAATTTTGATATTTTTGTATTATGAAACTCGCATCAATAGAAGTTATAAAAAATATTAGAAAACATAACAATGCTGATTCTTTAGAAATCGCTGAAGTTTTGGGTTGGCAAACAGTAGTAAAAAAAGGAATCCACAAAGAGGGAGATAAGGTTGTTTTTATTACGATTGATACTATTGTTCCTCGATATACTTGGTCAGCTTTTTTAGAAGACTCTAAAAATCCAAACAAACCAATTAGAATTAAAAATATTAAATTGCGTGGAGAATTTTCGTCAGGTTTGGTAATTTCACTCAATGAGTTTGATGCTTCTCCTTTTAAAGATTATGATATAGGTACAGATCTAACCGAGATAATAGGTATTACTAAATACATTAAAGAAATTCCTGCTAATCTTTCTGGAGAAACATTGTGTGATTTTCCAACAAGTATTATCTCTAAAACCGATGAAGACAATGGACTGAATGATCCAAATCTAGTCGAAAAGGTTCTCAATCACGATTCTCATATTACAGTAACAAGCAAACTAGACGGAAGTTCAATAACTTTAATTGTTGAAGATGGTGTACTTACACAAGTTTGTACCAGAAATCTTTCCAAGAAAGAAACCGAAAACAATACACTTTGGAAAGCGGCAAGAAAACTTACCATTCCAGAAAATTGGACAGGGACAATTCAAGGGGAACTTTGTGGAAATGGAATTCAGCGAAATCAGCTTAAACTAGAAGATGTTAAGATTTTCGTATTTCAGATTAGCGAAAACAAAAAATACATGACCTACGAAGAGATGAAAGATTTTTGCGAAAATTCTTTACATTGCGATATTGTTCCTTTAGTATCAAAGTTAGAAGTAGCGGCCACAGTTAAGTTGTGGACAAACCCTCTACAAAAATTACAAGAATTAGCAGATAAACAAAAATATCCTAGTGGATTGGAAGGAGAAGGAATAGTAGTAAGACCATCATCTTACCCAAAAGGTTATTCTTCTCGTCGCCCACTTGGATTTAAACTAATCAACAGAAACTATAAAGACTAATATGTATAAACTAGAAAGAAAAGAAAACGAAGGAATGTGGTATGAAGTAATGCTTTCTCCTTTTAAAACAAAGGAAGAAATTAAAACATATCATGCGAAGTACAGCAAATATTATCCAAATACAAAAACAATGTATAGAGTAACGAACCTTGAATCTGGTGGAATGAAAGTTATTCGATGAAAGTATTTAAAGAGTTGGAAGAGGTAGGATATACTCAAGTTAAATTAAAAAGTATGACCGATAATATTTTGGATGCATATAAAAAAAATCCAAAAGAATGTGAAAAACTTTTGAAAGAATTAGCAAAGATAGATCAAGAATTAGAAGAATTGGATAAAGAATTTTCAAAATATCTATGAAATTTATAGAAATACTTTTAGAAAATAGTAAACTTAAAGAAGCAAAATTATTTTCTGCTGCAAAAAAAGCTGCTAATAATCCAGAAACTGGAATTACGATTCAAAATAAATCTGCATATCATGTAATCAAAGACTGTGCTAACATAACTATGAAATATCTCCCTCATTATGTTTTTGCACATTATGAATGTCTATTCACTGAACTTTCGGGAAAATTTAAAAGAAAAGATATAGAAGAATTTGTTTCTGGTGCAGAGAAAGATATTGTTTTAAATCAACTTCTTATTCTTATACTAGAACTAAATGGTGGATTAGTAGAAGAGAACCCAAAAGTTTCTATAGTAGAAGGCAATGATTCCGATTTTAATGATCCTTATGGAGAATACGGTTCTGTTTTTTATGAACAATCAAATAAAAACGAAACTACTAATAATTCGTCAGTTTTAGAAACTCTTTGCAAACTTTTTGATGTGATGTAAGATAAGTAAATTAGTATGAAAAACAAAGATCAAATATTATTGGAAAATTTATATAATTCAATTCATGAAAATTTAAATATTAAATCAAACAGACTTGATTTTAATAATTTTCTTGATGGTGGAGTAAAACTTAATAGTTATTATTTCACGGTTCCAGCTGAATTTTTTCCACAAGATGTTCTTGAAAAGTATTCAAAATCATACGGATGGAGTATGGAAGAAATTCAATCTGAGGGTGTTAGTTTTGATGATGTTAGTTTTGGTGCAGATGTTGAAACTGATAGTGATGAATGGGGTCAATATCACGGTCCAAGTATACGTCATCACCGTGAAACATATGTTAGTGGTATAATTTTAGTCAGTTGGCAATTTAGAGATCAAGAAGAAGAGAATGTTTTTACATCAGAAGATAAAAATGCAGAAGAAAAAATGAATTTAGCAATTGAAAAACATCTTCAAGAACATATAGACGAAAACCTTAATAAATTTGAAAAACAAGCAGAAAAAAATGCAGTAGATAATTATTAATAATATGAAAAACAAAGACCAGATCCTACTCAAAAAAGCATATTCCAAAATTCTAAAAGAAGAATTATTTGTTTTTGATGTTACTAATGAAACAAATCCAACTCTTTCCGATATCCAAGATTGGGTTTATAATTGGGCAATTGGAGATCTAAAGTTAGATACTTTATAATTTCTATTGACATTTTCGAAAAATTGATATATAGTTTTTATTAGATAGTTGGTTCCCGATGAGCCAACAGGACTGGGAATACTTGGTCGAACACAAAATCGGAAATTGATATTTGACATTTTAATTTTTGGTAGATAGAGTAGTAATACCTATCCCTGTGCATCCGAAAGAGGAGTGGTCTTAATGATGCGTTTCGGTGTTATCGCAACCTCTTGCCAAATAAGTTTAGTAGACCCGCCATGCCTCTCACTTGCAATGAGTAGTTTCTAAAGTACACGGCAACTAAGTAAGTTGATGCACACTTTGGCGGGTGTTCTTTTACCAAGCGCAGATGCTCGCAAGGCTCTACCGCGATGGGCGACAATGCAATGTTTCCGGAAACAACATTTAACCCATAGGGAACTTCTTCGATTATTATGTATGCGTCCATAAGATACTTGGAGGACTAATGATTAGAATGAGAGGTCTTGGTGATAATTATAAACTGGAATGTTGGTTTAGAAAACCATCATCTAAGGAGTGGGAGATTGGACGTGGAGAACTGGTAATTTGTATGGACACAATTCAAATAAGCCATACATCCTATTTTATAGGTGCGGAGATGACCGTGAATTGCGTTTCACAGGACGAAGAAATTCGTAACCCCTTTAGCTTTAAAAAGCACACCAGTTAAATTTGATAAGTCGGACGGGAATAGTGTGCTGTGCTGTTCTTAAAAAGCTCACCGTTGCAGACTATCACCAGACTCGATTAGGCAGAGGGTAACAAGCAATCTTCGTCCAACGTGTTAGAAACACGGTAGCCAATGAAGAGCTTTCTGGAATTGATCTTTGAAATTTATGGGGGTGAAAGGATTCGACATTGGATTCTAACTTCTCAGTGCATGTGGAGGATGATAGTTGGCCTCTTTAATAATCTATCAAAAAACTAAATGCAGAAGACAATACTTCTGATCTTTTAGCCGAAGCTGAATACATCTTCAACAATGCTGACGAGTTCCTCGCTGGCGTTGAAGACTACGCACTCGCCGCCTAAGAGCCTAACGGTAATCCTCTAAATCCGTTTTGAATTGCAGAGGTTTTGACGATCTGTTAGAAATCATGTAAAAAATATTACGGAGTTTGTTGTAACTTTAAAACATCAAGGTTGGTTAATGTGCCAAGATACCTTGTAAATCAAATACATTAAAGCATGTGTAGATCTGAAAGTAAACTTTTAATGGACACGACTATCGTATGTCGTCACCTCCACCATTTTGGGGTAGATAGACTCGTAAGGGGCGAGAATTGGCTGTAGACCAATTGTTATTTTTAACCCTGTCCGTTCGAATCGGACTCTGCCCACCATTTATAAGTCTCTATAGTGTAACGGTTAGCACAGTACCCTTTCACGGTATTAGTATCGGTTCAAATCCGTTTAGAGATGCCATATTTTGCGGAGTCGAACCAAACCCCTTTGGGCTACCAACCTAAAGGGGTTTATTTATTTAAAATAAAGATAAGTACATTATATGAAAAAATTATTTTTATCTTGTTTTATTTTATTATTTTTAAACAGTTGCACTGTTTATACAGAAAAACAATCCGAGGCATTATCTCGTTCGGTTTATGCTACTAAGGATTCTTTAGACAATGCACGTTTAGATTTAGCCGACACATATGCAAATGAATCAACCAGAATAGTAAGACCGCCCAAACAAAGAATAGATATTAAACCAGTTTATAAAAAGAATATTGATAATATTTCGAGTCAAAGTAAGATTAAACCGACTATTATAAACAAACAAAGAGTTTTAATAATTCCAGAAAAATATAAGAACGATACTGTTGTTGTCGTTAGCTCAGAAGAATATCAACAACTTTTAAAAGATAAAGAAACGTACGAACAAATAGAAAAAGACAATGCATCTTTGGTTGAAACTAAAAAGTTGGTTGATGAAGAATTAATTCGTCAAATGGAATACAATGATAAAATGATTAAGGATTTGAATATAATGCAGAAAAAATTGGTAGAAAAAGATTTGGCTATCTTACAAAGAAATATTATAATAATTGTTTTATTAGCATCCATAGGTGGTGGAGTTTATCTTAGGATAAAAGGAATACTATAACATGGAAGAAATAATTAAAAATCTATCAGAACTCTATCCGCAATTTGAATTCAAACAAAATTCATATTCTTCTGCAACCCAAAGACCAGTTGTTCAGATATATAATATATTAAGTTGGCTAAATCAAAACCCAACAGAACTAGAAGAATTATCGGATAATGAATGGGATCAAATAGAAGTAAACGAAGTTAATATTGGAAAGCTATGGGATTGTTTAATTATGAATAGTGGAGATACTTCTTTCGATGGTGATATAAATTTTGATGCTTCATTAGACAAATATAATAATTTTTAAAATACTTGCATAATTTTTTAAATCTGTTAAATTCAATATAGGATGAAAAAAGATGAAAATATTCTTTCACAGGAAATGGTAGGCTATTGCGAAAGTGCCATAGAAGAATCCAGAAAATTGTGTGATGATATATTAGACAATTATAATGGAAAATCCGAACAAAAAGAAATTTTAAAAGAAATATCAAGAATGATAGAAATTGATAATTTGATTAAACAAAAAATAAGTGATTTATCTTTATCTGATATTATTGAGGCTAATATTACATTGGACGAAGTAGATGTTTTATTAAAACAAAAATTTAATATTTTAGATACTATACTATATACAGATGAAAAAGAATTGGTTTGATATTTGTTGTTGGGTTGCTATAATAATAGCAACTATGTATTCCACTTTATATGGAACATATAAAATATTAGAAGTTTTAATAAAATGAAAACACTAAAAGAAAAAGTTGAAGATATATTAGGTGAAGAAGAAAATGTTTTACTAGCGGATGGATTTGATGATGCGTTTGTTGGTATCGGTAGACAATTCGGTAGACCTATTGCTGTATATGATAGATTTGAATGTATAGAACTATTGATAAAGGAAGGAATGTCTGAAGAAGAAGCAGAAGAATATTTCCAATTTAATGTGGAAGGTTCATGGGTTGGAGAAAACACGCCAATATTTTTAGAAAGATTATGAAAATAGAACTTCCAAAATCGTTTTATGAACTTGGTTTGATTAAATTCAAAGAACCAATTTATATTGATCTATATCATGTAGATCGTCATAATCATCTAGCTTATTTTGAATGGGACTTTGGAATGGATTGTAAGGTATTTTTGGATTCTTGGATTCTGGAAAGTAGAGCACCAAAAGGAATTAAAAATAAAGTTTTAATGCAAATTCAATATGATCTTGGTCATGCTTTTTTTCATTATGAGGGAGATCCAAACTATATGTATTATCATTGGGCATTAAAGGCATGGCTAAGGGATAGAGTTGATCTGGATGAAAACTTTGGACAAGATTCATACTACAAATAATGATTGACATTTTATTATTTTTACATTACCATTTAATAAATGAAAAAGAAAACTAAACCATCTAAAAAAATATCCATAGAGTTTGATGAAAAGCATCTTGGTACTCTCGCAACAGCATTGGAAGTTTATTCTCGTCTTCGTTCTGGTCAAATCAAAATGGCAATGGATACCGCATTTTGGGATAAGGATCTAACATATCAAGATGGAGAAGTTCTTGAAAGCATGGTGAGAACTATTGTTTTCCATAAAGAAGAAGAACTAATGAAAAATCGCAATTCATATTATGGTATTGGTTGCGAAAAAATGAAAGATGGAACAGTTGCATGGGAAATTAAAAAGACTATTGAACAATATCTACACTACCAAAGAAATGATGGATATAGGCAAATTTGCGATGTTTCGGGAAACGGAGCATTTCAAAGTTCTGATGTTCCTATGCCAAAAATCATAGAACCTTCTCGTATGTTGTCGGAATTTGCTTATTGGAAACCACAAAAAGAATTTAGAATTCCACAAAGATATCAAGATCGGGTGGATAAAGCAATGAAGAATAAAGACTTTAATTTAGTTTGGGAACTAGTAGATAAAGCGTTTAAGAATAGTTTACCGAAAGGTTCTAGTTCTAGTGTACAAGAAGTGGCAGGAACATATTATGTAATTGTTAAAGAACCATACAAAATGGATTGATGATGAAATTTATAGATAGACATAATGTTTTAATTTTAAACAAACATTGGATACCGATTAACACAACTACAGCTAGACATTCTTTTGCTTTAATGTATTCGGAAAATGCAAAAGGAATAATGATAGAAGAAGATAAGGTTGTTCCGCTAGAGTGGCATGAATGGGTTTCTTTAAAAGTTCATGAAACAGATAGAAAAGTAAAAACCGTAAGGGGATTTGTTAAAATTCCAACTGTTATTGTTTTAAATCATTATGATAAAATTCCAAGACAAACCGTAAAGTTTACACAAAAAAATTTATGGGAAAGAGATAATTTTACTTGTCAATATACTGGTAAAAAATTAACTAGATTGACAGGTAATATCGACCATGTTATTCCTAAATCACAAGGAGGAAAAACATCATGGGAAAATTGTGTATTGGCGCATAAAGAAATAAACGCCAGAAAAGCAGATAAGACACCAGAACAAGCAGGATTAAAACTTTTAAAAAAACCAGCTGCACCTAGATTTATGCCAGTCTCTTTTTATATTAGAAATAAAGATGAAATACAAGACTGGGATTTATTTTTAAATACAATTTAATTATGGAAAACATTATCGAAGAAATTACAACATTGACAGAAGAATGGTACTTTTTGATAGGCAAAGATCATCATAAAGACAACGACTGCCATTGGTATATAGAAACGAAATGGAGCTACGGACATCCTCCAGTATATACGGTTCACCATTATGGTTATATTCTTGATAGAATCGAAGAAGAATGTGATTCTTATGAAGAAGCATTGACTGTTTTACGAGACACCTTAAAAGAAAAAATAGAAGAAGAGAAACAATCACAAAAAGAAAACGAAGAAAATGGATGGTAATATGAAAACACTAAATAAAAACAAACCTCTATTGTTTTTGGGGGATCATCATGGAGAATGGCGATTTCTTTTTGATATCATCAGAGAAAAAAATATTGAAAATTGTAATATTATTTCTGTTGGAGATCTTGGTATAGGGTTTAAATATAAAAAAGAATCTGAATATTCTCAGTCGGAAAAACTCAGCAACATGTTCAAAGAGAAAAATATAAACTTTTATGGTATTGCTGGAAACCATGATAATAGATTCTTTTTTGAAGGAAAAAATAGAATTGTCTATGAAAATTTTGAATTGTTTGAAGATTATACTGTTGCAGAATATGATGGCAAATCTATTCAATTTATTGGCGGGGCTGTCTCTATTGACAGAACCGCAAGAAAGGAAGGTGTTTCTTATTGGACAGATGAAGCTGTTAAATTAGATAGGGATAAATGTAAAGAAGTTGATATTCTTGTAACCCATACTGCTCCATCTTGGTGTTTTCCACAACAGTTTAATGAAATGGTATATCGTTGGGCATTGGAGGATGCTTACCTTATCGGAGATCTTAGTAATGAAAGAGCAGTAATGGATGAAATTTTTAAACTATGCAAACCATACCTTCATCTTTATGGTCATTTCCATAGCTCTTGGACAGAAGAGATTAATGGATGCAAACATAAATTGTTAGATATTAATGAAATTTGGGGGAATACATATGTTTAATCTAAAAAGAATAAGTAGTATTATGACAGATGCATTATCGGCAACGGAATGTTTTTTTTATAATTCTTCCGTTTACAGAGAATTTTTAGAAGAAAGAGAAGAAATTTTAAAACATAAATGGCTGGAAAGCGAAAAGAAAGGCTATGATATTGGTTATAGTGCTGCCCTAATTGATTGGATTATAAAGCATAGAACTAAATGGAGGAAATGTAAAAATAGTGAAATCTAGTACAAAAACAATTTTAGCTGGAATAACATTCTTTTTAGTATCTTTCTTTTATTTTTGGTTGATGTTTCCAAAAAAATAGTGTATCATTAGATAATGAAAGTTAGTCTTCCTATAGAAGAGGGATATTTTAATATCACTCCAGATGAATTCTGTGGATTATATTGTTGGTTGATAACTCCGGAGAGAGATGCAAAATGGAATAAAAACAATCTTTTTTATAGATCTTTAATTGTTGATAGAGAAGGAAACGTATTGTCTTCTGGTTTTCCAAAGTTCTTTAACTATGAAGAAAAACCTGATTGTTATCCGGATCCTAAAAACTTTAATGATTTGAAATATGAAGAAAAAAAGGATGGTTCCCTTTTAATTGCTGATTATGTAAATGGTCAATTTTCTATGAGAACCAGAGGAACCGTTTCTTATAAAACTCAAGAAAATGCAAAAGATTTTGAATTACTTCCGGAACGATACCCTAAAGTTGTTGAGTTCTTAAAAGAAAATCAACACATCACTTTATTGTTTGAAATAGTAACTCCAAGTAATGTTATCGTAATAAGACCACAACAGTTAGAGTTTTATCTTATTGGAGCAATAAACAAAAATGGAATGGTAGTAGTTTCCTCTGCTGATTTAACCGACATCTGGAGAAAGATTGGACCGATTCCAATGCCACAATTTTACAATTTTCTAGATACTAATGATATTTCTAAAATTGCAGAAAATATAAAACATTGGAAAGGTAAAGAAGGAGTTGTAATTTCTTACAATAACAATCAAAATAGAATAAAAATGAAATCGGATTGGTATAGATTCATTCATACTGTGAAATCCGAATTAAATTCTACCGATAATTTAATTGATTTTTATATAGAAAAAGAAATGCCATCGGCTGAAAATTTTAGTAAAGTAATTGAAACCGAATTTGATTTTGAAATAGCAGTTCAATTAAAAGATGAGATTGAAAAAATTTGCAATTCAGGAGAAAAGGCAAAAAAATATATTGACCATTTACTCGAAATAATTCATGATATAAGAAAGGTAGAAACCAGAAAAGAACAAGCCGAAATGATAAAAAGAAATTGTGGTGATAATTCAGCTTATGCGTTTTCTATATTAGATAATAAAGAAATAACTAAAATACAATGGTTTAAAATGATTAAAAAACATTATGAAAGTTAAAGAAATATTAAAAATACTACAAAAAGAAGATCCAGAAACATTGGTTATAGTTGATGGTTATGAAGGAGATTATACAACTCCAAGAAAAACACATCAACTTTATGTAAAAAAACAGGAAGCCGAATGGTATTATGGTGAATATGAAACATGTCCGAAAGAAGATCCAGACGCAATAAAAGCAATTCTATTGCCAAGATGAAACCTGAGAAAATTTATAAATATGAAAAAAATATTATTATCATTAATGGGCTGTATTATTTTTACATCCTGCACGAATACCCCTAAAAACTCAGAATCATGGATGGAATTACAAAAAAATGCTTGTCTTCCAACCGCAATCGCATTTAGAGAAGGATTACAAAAATATAATGTTTGGTCAGAGGTAGTCGTTTACCATTGGCTAGATACAAAGAAGAACAAATTAAATGGTCATGCTATTGTAGCATATATGTATCCAACCGGAAAAAATCAATTATGGACATATGATTATTGGGGAAGTTATAGAGTAAGAGCATTTAAGGATGATCCGGTGGATATTGCACAAAAAGCAGTTAATGCAAGACAGGAAGATCGTTATGTTTCACATGCAGAATTTTTAAAATAATATGTATTTCAATTTTACATTAAGAAACTTTTGCAAACCAAGAAAAGAGTTTAAGAAATATTTTTCATTTTATAAACAACTTTCCAAATATAAAAATATAGAATTTGAAATATTTTATTCGGGAGATAACATTTTTCAATTTCAATTAGATTTTTCTCCAATTACAAGAGATCATGGTGGATTGAGTATGAATTTAACTTTTTTGGGGTTTGACACAGGATTTATAATTTATGATTCTCGACATTGGGATAATGAGAATTGGTGTTGGGAAAAATAATATTGACATTTGTATAAAATATATTAATATTGGGCTATATGAAACATGAAACAGAACTTGAATTTGTTAAAAAGTATCCGAAAATTCTAAGAGATTACAGAGGAGATCCTATGCAAACATGCATGGCGTTTGGAATTGAAACAGATGGTGAGGGTTGGAATGATCTTCTAGACAAATGTATGGAGAAACTTCAATACTTCTGTGATATTTGTTCTAAGAATGGTGAAGAGGTACAAGTTGTTGCCAATCAAATAAAATCAAAATACGCAACGCTCCGTTTTTATTATAGTGGAGAGGGAGGAACAAAAATAGAATGGGATATTATAGATGACATTATTAATCAAGCAGAAGCAGAGTCCGCTAGAACATGTGAAGTGTCAGGAAAATATGGTGAATCTTGCAAACGAGGTGGTTGGTATAAAACTCTCTGTTACGAAGAAGCAAGAAAGCTAGGATATGTAGCTTGTAACGAATCAACCGAAGCTTACTGGAAAGAAAAAGACGCAAAAGGAGAAAAAAATGACGACCACGAAGAACTTGGAACAACTTGAAGAGTTTGCATTTTATGAAAGTGGATTGTCTGCTGATGGATGTTTAGAAAAATTAGATTATTATACAAACGAAGCCATTAAAAGATACGGTAGATTTCTTTTAGAAAAACAAAAAGAAAACTTCATAAACGGATTTCAAGGATGTTGCTATACATGCGAACCTGTTGGAATACTTAATCAAAAGCTGGAAGAACAACTTATAGCAATTGAAGAAGATGGCACAGAAGAACATAATAACGCAGTAGAGCTTCGTATGAAACTTGCAGAAACTCTTGTTAAAAATGATGAACTAAAAAAACTAGCTAGAAAACTTTACGGTACAGTTCTTCATGTATATGAATTAGCTAAAGTAGATCCCTTGGTTGTAATCGGCCCTTCTCTATATAAAGAAGCTGCTGAAGGAGCAAAAGAATATGAAGATTTTGAATGAAATTCTTGAAAAAATTCTATTCTTTTTGGTTATTCTTACGTTGGTATTATCTGCTTTTGCTTTTAGTTATTATATACAAGAACAAAGTAAATTAGACATGCAAGAACTAGAACAAATTACAGAGAAGGAAATGCAAGAAACTCATGGAAAACGAAACTAAATACAAATTTATAGAAACAACAGGATGTACCGCATTTGATTTTTCGGTAAATGATAAATCAGTATCGGAATTATCAAATGAAGAAATTGATAAAATTCTAAATTACCTTTTTGTTAAGGTAAAAGAAGGTATTAACGATAATACAATACTCTTCCCTGATGTGGTGAAATTGTTCCAACCTGATGATTGGGAATATGATGATCATCGTTGTGAAAGTTGCGGAGATAATATTTCTACTAAAACTTGGAATATATGATTAAAGAACTAATATACCAAGTATCTGGATTGTTAATGACCTTTTGTTATTTGATTTGTACAGTACCACAAATAATTAAAACGTATAAAACCAAATCAGCTAAAGACATATCGGCTGGTTCTTTGGGGTTAGTAGTTTCAGGTCACATATTTTCTATAGTATATGCAACATTTGGAAGCAATAACATTTGGGTTTTTGTTTGTGCATTGGGTGGTTTGTTATCGTCTGTCATCATGTTAATTCTTTGGAGCAAATACGGAAAACAATAATATGATTTTAGCACTATCCGATATTCACTTAGGAAGTCCAATATGCCAAGCAAGTTTAACTCTACATTTATTAGAAAATGAGACTTATGATACTCTGGTAATATGTGGAGACTTATTGGACAGCTACAATATTCATAGGCTTTGTAAGAAACAATGGAAGGTTCTCTCTACATTAAGAAAGATATCGAAAGATAAAAAGTGTATCTTCATTAAAGGAAACCACGATAAAGATTTGGAAACCATTTCAGCACTTCTTGGATTTGAATTTGTAGATGAATATGCACAAGAAATTAATAAGAAAAGAATTTTGTTTACTCATGGAGACAAATTTGATTTCTTTATTACAGCAAAACCTTTCTTAACTGAACTAGCTTCAGGGGTGTATTATATCTTACAAAAGCTAGATAAAAAACAAAAACTCACAAGAAAACTTAAAACAAAGATCAAAACATGGCATGGGGCGGCACATGATTTGACAGTTAGAATTGCTCAATATTGCTATAATAACAAATATGATGCTGTTTGTTTTGGTCATACACACGTCCCTAAACAATATTATGTTGGTGGGATAGAATGTGTTAATTTAGGTTCCCAATGTGATTTACCGATCACCTACGCTTTGATAGATGATAGAGGAAATATAGAATTAAAAAATTATGAATGAAACATTTGAAGAATACAAGTACGCAATTCACCACAAACCTACTCAAAAATGGGTTAGTTTAAAAAACGACGATTTAGAATTAACTGTAACGATTATAAAATTAGTATATTTTAAAGATTGTTTAATTGTATCAAATAGATATTATTTAGAAAGCTTATTAGAAAGAAGCGTATTTAATAACACTCCAAATTACGGTAAAGAAAATTTTTTGGAATTTGAGATTGTAAAAATAAAAACAACATATACAATTGAAGATCATGAGTGATTATACACAACCATACACACCAGAAGGAAAACATCCAGAAGACGCAATTTACGAAGTAAAAATGTTCTTTAATAAACTTAAAGATGTACAAGATGATTACTTTGAAAGATTGTCTAAAGGATTGAACTTAACAGAAGAAGGTAAAGACTTTCTTTTTGATTACATCTACAATGTAGATAACGAAAACGATGGAGTTGATGATTTTTTCGATTATCTACAAAATATTAATAAAAATTATGACACTTTAATTCAAAAATAATTATGTTACAAAAAATTGATCCATTTATTGCGGCTTGTATATTTATGATAGTTTGCTCGTTTGCTTTTTTTACTTTTTTGATTAAAACAGAAATCGAAAACAAAAACAAGAGAGCAGAACTTATTAAGGAAGCTATTGAAAAGAACTGGACACCAGAACAAATCCGAGTTCTTATAGAAGCAAGATGAGAAGCATAAAGTTCCGTTTCTGGAGTCCGCAGGGAAAAGCATTTGTGCAACAATACAAATATAACGGACTTGTTGATGAATTGTTTGATGAAAGAGAATGGAGGATTTTAGTTCCTTCTCAATATACAGGATTAAAGGATGATTTTGGAAATGAAATATGGGAAGGCGACATAATTGAATTAAAAAGAAAAGACAGAGAAGGCTTGCATAGAGCAGAGATTCAATTTGTTGAAGGAGCATATTTGGCAAAATTTATTAAACACGAAGGAACTCTTAGCTTTTTTTGGTTGCCACATTTGAACGACTATTGTGAAGTCAAGGTAATTGGGAATAAATTCGAAAATAGTAATATGTTATAAAAATAATTTCAATATCTTCGTGTTTTAAGTATAAATATTTAAAACGAGGAGATATTAAAATGAAAGGAAAAAAAGGATTTCAAAAAGGACATGTGCCATCCAAAGAAACTAGAGACAAAATATCAAAAGCATTAAGTAAAAAAATAAAATTTGAATGTGACTTTTGTTCAAAAGTTTGTCATGATAAACCTTCATCATATAAAAGAAAAAAAAGACATTTTTGTAGCATGAATTGTTTTGTTCTATATAAAAAAAAGTGGTATAAACCCCATGATTATCCAGCATATAAAGGAATTAGAAAAGAAGGAGAAAGTAGACAAGTTTATCACAAAAGATATTGTGATAAGTATCCAGATGTAATAGCGCATTTAAAGGCTAGAAGATACGCTAGAGAGAAAGGTGCTATCGGAAGTCACACACTACAAGAATGGGAAGATTTAAAAAATTCTTATAACAATTGTTGCGTTTCTTGTGGAAATATGGTATCTTTGACAAAAGATCACATTATTCCTTTATCTAAGGGCGGTAGTGATTTTATTGAAAATATACAACCGATGTGTAGAAGTTGTAATTCTAAAAAGAATAACAAAATTTTATAAAAATCCAAGAACTTTTGAACAAATTTGAACATCCCGAATTAACATGAATACATTTTACGAAAGAATTGATGACGGAGAACTTTTTGTTTATGATGAAGAAAACAAAACATTCTATTCGCAAGAGATGAAAAAGTTTAAAGACAAAGGGCATTTGATTAATGAATATTCAGAAGAAACTTTGGATTTCTATGTGAAAAGAGGTGTGCTTAAAAAGCATACTAAAAATCCTGTTGTTATAGCTCAACACGATGTCATTACAGATCTTATTCTTGAGAATAAAAAGCTCAAAGAAGAGATAGCACAATTAAGAAAAGAAATAAACTAAATGAATACAGAAATAGAAACACTAACAGGTATAGTAACAAAAGAACTAGAAGAAATTGAATCTACCTTTCTTCCAAAAGAAGAACTAGAAGATACGATGGTTACAAAGAATGTTGAAGAATGGTTAGAATTTATAAAAGAACCCCAAGTTGATTATGTGGGTGAATATATTTTTGATTATGAAATCATCAAGAACGCTGAAGTATTTGGGTTAGGCCCAGTATTTAGTTATAACGGGAAAGTGGAAGTTTGCTCTACATCTGAATACAATTCTTTGAAAGATTTGAAAGACCATTTAAATGGGAAAAAATACATAGTTTATTGTATTCTCTGTCGAGTTGTTTCTGAGCCTATTGGTCCAATAGAAACAAGAGATCTTCTTATTACATTTAAAGATAATTTTTCGCCAATAGATAGAATTGGAAAAAATCCAAAATTGCGTTATTTTTTTAGAGGACATATATTAGAATGATACCTAAAAAATACGCAACATACCAAAACACCAAAGTTGGAGACAAGATTAGGTTTAGAGAATCTACCATGCATTGGTTTACTAATAGAATTGAGAATGCAAAGAAGCTAGTCTCTGGACAAGTTTATACAGTTAAACAAATCTCTGTTGCATCTTCTTCAACTGGTGTTATTCTGGAAGAAACAAACGAAGAAGTAGAATTAACTTGGTTTGATATTATAGAAAATTAAAATTATGAAAATAACATACGAACTAGAAAATATAATAGAAAATATATCTACACTAACTCCTAGTGAAATTATTAAGAAACTTGATGATTTTTTGTATATCACAAACAGTTTTGATGAAAAATATGGTGGAAATTTTCATACTATGTATTGCGGTCTAAAAATTTACAAGTACATTCAAATGTCATCAAAATTTAAAGTCGAAAATAATGAAAACAGTTTAGAATTTCCTGTGTTATTCGGGAAATGGGTTAATGGAGATCAAACAATTTCTTTATATCTTTCTCCAGACAAATGTAAAGAAGATGAATGTATTATAGAAAATTAATATGCTACAAGTACTACAATTTATATTCTCCTCTTTTTGGATTTGGTTGGGAACTTTAATTTTGATAACTGCTCCTATTGCCTATCTTTGTGATTTAGTGAGAACCCTTTTTAATAAACAATGAAAATAGAAACAATAAACGAAAACTATAATATAACTCTGACAATTTCTAATGAAGTCGGAGTTAAATTGCACGAAGCAAAAACAAATACAAATACAATTCAAGACAAATGAAAAAATACGATATTCAAATCAAAATAATTGACACTGATACACAAAAAGGCCCAGTCTTAACCTTACCTTTTGATATGATTCAAGAATCCAAAATAGATATTCTTAGAAAACTTATAGAATCGACTATAAAAGAAATAGAGAAACCACCACTTATTCAATTAGTAAAATGAAAATAGAAACAATACCTGAAAACTATAATATAACTCTGACAATTTCTAATGAAGTCGGAGTTAAATTGCACGAAGCAAAAACAAATACAAATACAATTCAAGACATTGGTGCTATGACTGGAGATAATGCATTGGTGGAACTTTATAATAACGGTTTGAGAGAAATAAAAAAGGAATCAAAATTATGAATGATACAATAAACATAAACGTTACAAAAAATAGATTAGATCAACTAGAAAAATGTGAAAATGATCTTCTAGATATTGAAAGATTGCTGCTACCTTTTACCAGTAAAGGACTGAATATTCAACAAGCACTTTGTATGATTTTAATCGAATATTATAATAACAAAAAACAATATTGTTTAGAGGTGTATCGAAAACATGAGAAAATGAACAATTAATTTTTATGAATGAAGAACAAATAGAAAAAACAAAAAACGAAGTTAAAGCCATGCTTGAAGACTTTCCTTCAGTTTTAACATCTAATTACAAAATTCAAGTTATTGTTACTGAAGAACAGAGCGGGAAAGAAAATAAATGTGAAATAGATACAAAGGTCATTTCAAATCCAGTTAGTAGAGATAGTATTTTAACTTTGAAAAATCTAGTTGGAGAAAGCGCAATAGGTTTAATTAAAATTTTTGAAGATTATAAAACACTTTTATGAACGACGAACTAACAACAAAAATTTACAGAATGTTTCAAAATGAAACTATATTTCATAAAATTGAAATAAAAGACTCTACTGGTAAAATTTGGTTTGATGGTAAACTTTACACCGAAGAAAAACAAAACGAAACAAAAATTCCAAATTTATATAAGAAGCTTGATCAGGCTATTAGAAACATTCCAGACCATTTTTAATTATGACTCAGTATTGTCCCGATAAATGGCTAGTTGTTAAAATCGAAGGAGAAAAATTTCCTTTAACCTATAAAGTATTTGCTTGTTGGCACGGTGGATATTTGGACGGAGATTCATGGAAACTAAATAGCGGAATTACAAAAGTTACAAAAGAAGAAAATTTCTATTTATTTGAAGGTTATTCTGGTTCTGTTTATGCCTGTAACGAAAATCGTTATGGTTCTACTACATATGGTTATGGAGTTTTACATAACATTATAGAAAAATCCAAAGAAGCTGGAGTAAATGTAGAAAAAATGCCAGATGATACAAATTGGCTTGACATTTCCTACTAATAATTTTATATTGGTTATATGAAAAATAAAAATTTCATTGAACTTCCAAAAAAAGCAGTATCTGCAATTATCAATGATAGTTATTCTTTAATTACATATTACGACAATTCTAAAGACGAATACAATGATAGAAACATTAAGGAAGTAAAAGTACCATCATGGTTAGCTGAACTGATTACAAAAGAAGTTAAAACAGTTTCAGAGGAAGCGGTAGCTGATTTTAAACAATCAGTTCTTAGAATGTTTGAATAATTTTATACTGACTATATGGACTTAATTGACAAATTAAACAAAACTACAGACCAAATAAACAATAATCCAAATTATATTTCAACTGACACCAATATAATTGGTTATGCTGGAATTTCTATAGAAAGTGTACCTGGAGCAATTGATAAGTTTCGACAAGAAACTAATGCAAGAAAACAAGATATAGCTGAGTTGAGAACAGAAGCAGAAATTCGTAATAATACTCTACTCGAAACAATGCTAGCAAGATGCAGAAAGATTGACGAAGACTCGCTTGTTTTACTTGAAAAAATTACAAAAAACGATCAGGAGTCTAAGAAAGAAATTCATGAAATTAAAAAAGCATTGGTTTCTTATATGGTTATCACTTTGTTCTTGACTGTTGGTTTTATTTATTGTATATTGTCATTGTAAAATATGAGAAATCCAGAAGACACAAAGTATGTTTGGGATGAAGAAAATTTTAATATTATTAAAAAAAATATCGTGAAAGAAAAAAGATACTTTGTTGAAATTACAATAAAAGACTCTGAAACATTGGAACCAATTCGTACTATTTCTACTGGTTCAGATTGGCCAGAAAGTTTCTTTAGGTCATCTTCAATATCCAGTTTCCCGCACCCAAATATGATGACAGAAATTCATGGTTGCGTAGATATTCTTTGTTCAATACATTTTGGAAACGATAAGCAATTTAAACTTTAAGTGAAAAAATGTACTATGAATAACAAAATACAAGAAAAAAATAATTTTAATGCTCTTTTAAAGGACGCAGCTTTGACGTTTGTTTATATTAAAGAAAAAGCAGAAACCACATTACCAGAAATTGAAATAAAAGAAGATTCTATTGGTAGTTTTCAAACTATTAAAGATATTGTGGATACGTTGTGCGAAAGTGTGAATGAACTTAAAAAGGAAAAGGAATACGTATTATCAGCTTTAGCAGCAAAAAACATGTTGTATGATGTGGCTTTAGAAGAAATTTGTAAGTTGAGACTAAGATGAAAATTTCGAAGAATAGTTTAGGAGGAAAGAACAACCATGGACGCATGAGTGGCGCACGTTCGAGTCGTGCTTCTTCGACCATTTTTAAAAAATTGCAAAAGTTGGATAGAGAGATTACAAAGTTACAAAATACAGCAATTCCTTTCGGAGCTTATAGTTTTGATTTTGGAAAGCGTAGAAACAAAAAAATTGAAGAACAAATCAAAAAGCTTGACATGGAGAGAAAAGAAGTTAGACTAGAGAGAAAAAAATACAAACAATGAATCCAGAATTTGTGCAAAGTGCTATTGATCTTATAGTGAATCATCCAGAGTTTAATAAAGAAAAGTTTTTGAAAACAAATCCTCAACTTAAAGAAGTAGTGGAAAAAGCTATTAAAGAAAGAGAAGACAGAAAGAAATTTTTAAATGAACAACAGAATTCTTAAATTCCGAGCTTGGGACAAACTAGCAAAACAATTCACCTATCCAGACAAAGGATATCAAGGACATTATGTTCTTACTTTGAATGGACAATTTCAAAACCTTCAGAATGGTTCTGGTGGCGACGAATATGTTGTTCAGCAATATACTGGTATAAAAGACATAGACCGAAACGAAATTTGGGAGGGTGATATTATAGAATTTGAAAGAAATGACAAAAAATGCATTGCGAATATATTTTATCACGATGCTTTTGTAGTTACTGGTAATTCCGAGGAAGGAACGTTCGTTTATGCATATTTGCATGATCTTGTCAATTACGTCTATAAAATGAAAATTAAAGTAATCGGAAATGTTTTCGAAAATAGTGAACTTTTAAAACAATGAACAGAATCCCAAATTATAGAGTCTGGCACAAAATTGAAAAACGTTTTGTGGATTTGAGAAGCATTGATTTTGAGTTAGAGAAAATTGGTTATGATGCTTATAGAGAAGCTCATTATTATGATGTTGCTAAATTTGATGAGATAGTCTTTCAGCAATTTACCGAACTCTACGATAAGAATAAAAAACCAATCTATGAAGGTGACAGAGTAAGATCTAGCTATACTGGAAAAGTAGACTTTTTTGGTGAAGTTATATGGCTTGAAGACAGAGCATCATTTGGAGTTAGAACTAAGAATGCTTTTGAAACATTTGAAGACCTAATGGATTATATGAAATACTTTGAAGTAGTTGGAAATATTTTTCAATTGCCTTGTAATCCAGATCACAATGGAGAATGTTTGGTTTGTGATTGTTGGTTGAGTGATTGTGAATTTTTGAATAAAAAAACTAATGATAAAGACGTATAAATTTACATTTAAGCTTGTTAGAAGTTTTGGACTAGGGTTTGAGATACTTTCGCCAAAATTAAATGGATGTTGTTTTATTATCATGGTTGGTTGTTTACAATTTCAATTTTGGAACAGAGGAGAATATTTTATGGGGTTTGAAAGTTATTGGGATATTTCTGATTGGATTAGATAAGCAAAATGGAAAAAATTATTACAGAACAACAAGATGTTATTGTTAATCGAAATAATGATTTATATATGACTAAAGAATATAGAAAATATATTGGACAGGTTTGTACTGTACAGAAGCAATACAAGAACGGAAAATTTTTAGTAAAACATTCTGATGGTTCTACTATGGCTTTTGCTAAGAAAAATCTTGACGTTCCCTCAAACAATCTCTAATATCTATCACATGACAAACGAAAAACTAATAAATGCAAAATGCCTTGGAGAAGGGAAAATCTTATGAAGAAAAGAAACAAGATTGCCTTTGGCAGCGCAACTCCCGTTTTTGCTGATGATGAACGAACGATAACAGAGTATATCTTTCACATTCGCTTTGATAACAAGAAGCGAAGAATGAGTTTTCGGTATCATGTAGCCACAAAAAGCATTATCTCTCACACACCCTTCGAACGAAAATTAACAGCAGAACAATGTGAAATAATCACGCATTACTTCAACTGTTTTGTGGGAAAACGCAAAGCAAAAGACTCAGTTCACGCGAAACCTCAAATTTTAAAAATGAATATCGCTATTGCAGAAGCCTGTGGGTTGGATGTAATTCAAAACCCGCACGGCTACAAAGATCGTCCAGAGGCGTGGAAGACTGGCTTCTTTACTCCTAAAGCAGCAAAACAACGCCGAATTTCATGGCCGTCCTCCGCTACAGTTAAAGTCATTCCCGATTACTGCAACGACCTCAACGCGATGCGCGAAGCAGAGGAAACGCTTGCGGAATCTTTACAGGAAAAATATTTAGATAACCTCTACTCCGTTTGCAACCCAGATAGCATGTATAACGATACATGGAAGATGAACCGAGCAACCGCCCGTCAACGCGCAGAGGCATTTCTAAAAACACTTGGAAAGTGGGAGGAATAATATAACAAATGAATAACATTATTAAGCCATTAAACCCATCGAATGGAAGTTATGTTCCTCCTACTAGTCCCGTTCCGCCTCCACGTCCTTTTATTCCTGATATCAAACCTATACTAACAAAACAAGAAAACTCAGATCTTTATCTAAAAAACTTCATGCAACTTGGTGAAGCTCTTATGAATGCTGGTGGTAATTCATTTCTAATTCTTAAAAAATATGATGACTTTTTAAGAACACTTGCTTCTAATAATATTGAAGTTACCGCAAAATATAACTATCCAGATGAAGCAGTGCCTTTAAAAACCACAAGCGAAGATGAAATGATCTTCTTTGATGAAGTTGATCAAAAAATGACAGAAGAAGATTGGAATTCTTTTGGAGAATATCATCTCAGTCCAGAAAATAACGAATGGCTAAAACAGAAAAAATGGAGAGAAAAGAAAGCTAAGTTTGATGAAGATTTTGCAAAAATTGGTATACGAAGAGATCCAATGTGGCAAAAACCTCTAAGCACCAGCAATCCAATTCCAAACACAACAAGTCCTTAATATGTATAAAATCCCTTCACAAACGGAAATAGATGAAGTATTTTGTGCATTTTATGAATTATCCCACAGGTATAAAATGATATACGGGGTTGATTATAAAACGCTCACAAAAGTATTGGAATTTTGGAATGAATTAGGAAAGAAAGAAATAGATATGTTTGAAAATTTAAATTACGAACCAGGAATGAAAGCACCGACATTTCCAGAATATAATAAGGATGGAACGATTGTTGGAATGTCTATAAGGGATATCTAAATGACACTCAAACAAAAAATAGTTAGTATTGTAATTGTAGGTGGTTTATTCAGACTTTCTGAATTTATTGCAAATATAATCATGTGGGCAATGAGATTGTTTAAGACTAGAAAGCCTCATTATCTTTATGTATACTTGAAATACGAACAAGACTTTCTTTATCCTCTAGCAGAAAAGATTTGCTATTGCTTGGGTCTTAAAAAAGAATGGGATGTTCATCAAGAGGGTTTGGATAAATTGCACAAATTAATTTTTGGAGAAGATGTAAAAAAAGATTGACGTTTCCAGAAATATTCTTTAATATTAGTACCACAATGAATACAGCATATAAGCAACCTGGCAAAATCAAAATTTCAAAAGAGACAAAAGTAGGCATACTCGACCTGCTCGACACGACCCTTCACGAAATTGCAAACGATAACTATACAGAGCCTAAATTTTTTATTAACTCTGATCATCATGAAAAAGTCCTGGACTTGAACGATTTGTATAGAGAAATTCAAGGCGCTGACTATCTTATCGAACAACTGCAAAAGATTAAGATTGAACGAACTAAAGAAGTTGACAGGTTGCTAAAAAAAATCAATAATTAAAATGAATAATAAAAAATTTAGAGTTTGGGACTATAAAGAAAAGAAGTTTGATTACTTTGATCTTTGGAATATTACAGTATCCGATTATAAACTCGCTTACGAACGCATTTATCAGTTTATTGGTATTTGGGATAAGAACATGAAAGAAATATACGAGGACGATGTTGTTACATTTAAAACAGACACCAAAGAAGATATAGGAATTGTCAGGTATATGAACGATTATTGTTCATATGTAGTAGAAGTACAAGAAGGCTATGATTTATTTGCTGATATTTCATTTGACTCTTTAGAAGTTGTTGGTAATTTGATTGAAGATTATATGTATAACGAAAAAGGAGAACTTGTAAAACGTGAAACTCTATCTTAAAAAGCACTTTGTCGAAATTGGATTAGTGACCTGCAAAGAGCCAATATATGTTGACGTATATTATGTAGACCGAAAAGCTAAAGTTGCGTATTATACTTGGGATTTCGGCATGGATGGCGCTGTAAATTTAAATAATTTTAATGTAAAAAATATAAAAGGATTAAAGAATAAAATCGCGGCTGATGTTTATTTTGACATTGGGCACGCTTTCTTTCATTACGAGGGGGATCCGAATTATACACATTACCATTGGGCATTGTACGCCTGGCTAAAAGATAGGCTTGACATTGTACGAAAAGACCGCTATAATCGATAATATGAAAAATCCGACGCTTAAGCAAAAAGTGGCCCAATATGAGGCTTTCCTGCACAAGATCAATATGTTTTGTATTTCTGGCAATAATGACGGAGTTAGAGAGCTAGTAGAGAATGCTGATAA
>Ga0209229_10000030_pt1 | contig 47101 bp, 35 predicted proteins | sample SanBayMetagenome_FD_187466 | JGI IMG/M metagenome (GOLD analysis project Ga0209229, IMG submission 187466) | Freshwater and sediment microbial communities from dead zone in Sandusky Bay, Ohio, USA (SPAdes) (version 2) | ecosystem: Environmental > Aquatic > Freshwater > Lentic > Sediment... | reverse complement strand
CTACCTGCTAAGAGCTACCGGCCCACTCCTAAACCAGATACCAGAAGACTGCCCGATGACGGCGTTCTGGACCGATCGGACCAGCCCCAAATTCAACTGGCCAGGACGCATCCACCACCAGCAAATCCAACACTTAGCAGACCACATTCGCTCCCATCGTATCGAGGTCCTCTACGATCGACTCTTCCACATGACGATGATCAGCGGGCCCGCGTGCCTCGATGCCCACTGCGCGCGGGTCTCGACCATCGTATCGCCACCCCAATTCGACGTCATGCGACGCGATAACCGCTGGAGATGGATCAAACGACGCCGCTTGGCAAAAGCCTACAGGGCCAGCCAAGCTCTCCTGAGCGTCTCGCATGGAACGGCTCAGGCAGCCGCCGACTTTTATCGCATCCCTAGAAGTCGATTCGAAATCGTTCCGAGCCCGATCGATATCCAAACCATCGAAAAGAAATCCCAAGAACCGATCTCTTTTCCTAGCTGGACCGGGACTGCAAAAAAAATCGTCGCTATCGGTAGGCTCGGAACCGAAAAAGGACACACAGAGCTACTCGAAGCTTTCGCACTGCTGATCGCCAATTGCGGTAAAAACTATCAACTTCACATCGCCGGGGAAGGACCACTGCGGCAAACCCTGGAAAATCGAATCCGCGAACTCAACCTCAACGACTGCGCGTTTCTCCACGGCCATGTCTCAAACCCCTACCCCCTCCTGAAACAAGCCGACCTATTCGTCCTGCCCTCCCACTACGAAGGGTTGCCCAATGTCATGTTAGAAGCCATGCTCTGCCATTGCCCAATCCTTGCGACCAACACCCAACAGGGTGCAGGGGAATACCTGCGTGCAGAGCCTCTTGGCCAACTGGTCCCTGTGGCAAGTATCTCAGGGCTACTGACCGCGATGATCGACCGATTCGAAAATCCAAACCCATGGACCGCACGAGCCGATCTGGCTTATCACCATGTGCAAAAGCATCACAACCTCGAACATTGGATCCAATCCCTCTCGGGAATCCTACAGCGCGCAGCGCAAAGCCAAGTCCCATGACCAGTAAAACCAACCTCTCCAATGAGCAACTAGCCGCCCTCTTCGAAGAATTGGCGGATTTGCTCGAACTCTCAGGCGAAAACGCCTTCCGGATCCGAGCCTATCGCAGCGGCGCTGCGGCCATCCAAGGACTCCCTCAACGCGTCGAGGAACTCATCGCCCAAGGCTTTGATCTCACCTCGGTCGATGGCATCGGCGCGACGCTCGCCGAGAAATCCAAAATCGCTATCCAGACCGGTTCGATCCCAGCCTTGGAAAAAATCCGCCAAGAAGTTCCAACTACGCTCCGCGATGTGATGAAAGTCCCAGGCCTCGGAGCCAAGAAAGCCATGAAACTCCACCAGGAACTCGGTGTGATGGACCTTGCTTCCTTGAAACAAGCTTGTTTGCAAGGTAGCGTCGCGGATCTTAAAGGGTTCGGACCCAAAACCCAACAAAGCATTTTGCAAAACATCGATATCGTCGCCCAAGCCGCCCAACGCTTAGGAATCGACGATGCGGATCGTCTGACCCAAAGACTCAAAGGACACTTCTCCCAGTGCAAGGCCGTCGAGCGACTCGATTTCGCCGGAAGCTACCGACGCAGCAAAGAGACCGTTGGCGATTTGGATATCCTCGTCGTTAGCCAATCCCCCTCCGAAGTCATGGATCGCTTCGCCGAATTCCCAGGCATCGCTGAAGTCCTCGCCCGAGGCGACACGAAAATGAGCGTTCGCATCGCCGGAGCTTTCCAGGTGGACCTGCGCGTCGTCGAGGAATCCTGCTGGGGTGCAGCTCTGCAATACTTCACCGGCAGCAAAGAGCACAATGTTCATGTGCGATCACTCGCGAAATCCTTAGGCCTGAAAATTAGCGAATACGGCGTGTTTCGCGAAACCGAACCCTCGGTTGCAATCGCAGGCAAGGACGAAGAAAGCCTCTACCGTGCCATCGGGTTGCCCTGGGTCCCACCCGAGCTTCGCGAAAATCGCTATGAGTTCCACAAAGATCTTGAACATCGACTCTCGCACTTGATCCAACTCTCAGATATCCGAGGCGATTTGCATATGCACACCGACGCGACCGACGGTAGCGATACGCTCGATGCGATGGCCAACGCTGCTATCGAACGGGGACTCGAATACATCGCCATTACCGACCACTCCAAACGGGTCAGTATCGCTCGGGGACTCAATGACCAACAAGTTCAAGAGCAATGGGCGTACATCGATCGGATCAAACCCGAACTCGAAGGTCGATTGATGCTCCTCAAGGGAATCGAATGCGATATCCTCGAAGACGGCTCGCTCGACCTCTCCGACGAATCCTTAGCGAAAGCCGACTGGGTGACTGCAAGCGTCCATTTCGGGTTCAAACAGTCCAGGCAAGAGATCACCGACCGAATCATCGGCGCGATCGCCCATCGAAGTGTGCACTCGATCTCCCATCCCTCAGGTCGGCTGATCTCCCGCAGACCGGCCTACGAGTTCGACCTTACCGCCGTCATCCAAGCTGCCGAAGAACACGGCAAATGCTTGGAAATCAACGCCAATCCCGCCCGGCTGGATCTCAACGATCTCCAGGCCGCAGCCGCAGCCCAAGCCGGGGTCATGATCGTGATCAATACCGACGCTCACGCCATCGGAAACCTCGACCTGATGAAATACGGCGTCGGGGTCGCTCGAAGAGCCGGTATCATGAAAAACCAAGTTTTGAACACCAAGCCAGCCAAGCAACTTGCCGCCTGGCTCGAAAAACACAAATAGCCCCCCATATCCGTAGCACCCAAAAACCGGAGTTAGGAATTCTCAAATGCATCGCGCCATGGTCGCTTGGGCCGTAAGCTTAACGTCAATAATGGTATGCTCCCATCTTCTCTGGTCGGTCAACGGACAACCGCCAGAGCCACCCACCCTGCCGATTCCTGAGAGTCAGGAAATTCGCAGGATCGATCCCAAGGACCCACTTTTCCAATCGATCCAAGAGAGGATGGGCAAGCTACCTCGCTTGGACCCAGATTCCGCCGACAGTCCATCGGCAGGTTCCTCGAAAGCATCCTCATCGCTCAAAAAAAACGGAGGATCGAAAGTCTCCAAAAAGAACCGAGCCGCCGAATGGATGCTCAAATCGGCTAGGTTGCTCGATGACCAAGCAAGCGAACTTGAACTCCAAGATCCACAGGCTCAAGCTCAATCCGAGCAGCTCGCCTCGATGGCCAAAGACCTTCGCAAACAAGTGCGGATTCTCTTGGAGACCCCTTAGGCTCCCTCCGAGGCTCCCGACGCAGGGCCTGTCGATCCACCAGGGCCTGCTGTTTGGCCCGGGCTATCAGCCAGGAACAACGAATAGATAGCGAGCATGATCGCCCCGGCGACCAAGAGACTGTCAGCGATGTTGAAGTTCGGCCATGTGTACTGGCCGTAACGCAGGAGAATCCAGTCTCGAACTCCACCTGCAAACGGCACGGGCAAGCCATGCAGATTGAGTCGGTCGTAGAGATTCCCCAAAATCCCACCCGTGACGAGCCCCAGGGTGACTGTCAGCCAGAGCGAATGGCATGCGCGGTAGAGAAATAGCCACGAGACGAGCCCAATGATCGCGGCGACCGAGACGATCGCAAAAAGCCAACCGTAGCCTTGGCCAAGCCCAAAGACCGCTCCTTGATTGACCGCCGTTTCGATTCCAAAATAGTTCTCAATCCACCAGGCAGGGGGTTGCTCTCCTGGCAATCCCTTCCAGGCAAAAACCCGATCCTTGGTAACCAGATCGAGGCCTGTTCCAAGGGTTGCAAGAAGGCTGAAAACCAAGATGCGGCTTAGGATCATTCGAGTGCTCGATAGGTTGGATTACCAACGCGATTCCATCTGATCGACAATGTGGTTGGCCAATCGCTCTGCGTTGCGTTGGAAAGCCGTGGAGATCGACTGGCCAGCTTCGGGAACAAAGTCAGTTCGCTCCGCGAAATAATGGGTGATTTCACCCGGCGGGAGAAACCTTGTCGTGACGAGGTTCATACCCCGCCGGTCGGTCCAATTCAGTTCCACAGCCACCACAGTTTCCAAGAGTCTAGGATCGTCGGTGTTGGTCTCGGCGATGACTCTCTTGGAGTCGCTGGTCAATCGGATCGAAAGGGTCGAATCGGCCACGGAGTTGTCTGCGAGTTTATAAGGAGTACGGCGCTCGATTTCCTTCTGGACCGCCTCGGTCAATTGCACCCCCAACTCGGGTCGGAAGCTATCGCTCCTTACAATCGGTACATTGATCGTCCGCACATCGGTTCGGTACACATTGCGAGTCCCGATCCGGTATCCAAAACAACCGGTGGACAAGACCATCGTCAGAGCGATCAGCAGGGATTGGATTCTCTCAGCCATGGGCATCACCGCTTGACGGGTTCTACGCTGCCGGCGGTTCGGACCTGGGAATCCCCCGACATCGGATCAAGGGGATTCGACGGTACCTTAGGTCGGTTCCGTGTGATCAAAGACTGCCGCTCGGCAGCTTCCTCTTCGGTGGGTTTGAGCAACGGTGTGACCTTATCCCGCGTCGGGAAAACGTAAGTCATCCAGTGCATGTAAGGGGTAGGGACCGATGGCTTGCCCTCGGCGTTATCGATGATTTCCTGAGCCATTTGGGCGTAGGGAGTATCCGGGTAATTGTCCAAGATCCGATCGCAGTAGACGATCGCCGCTGCATACTCTTGCTTATTTTTTCGATACGTGGCTTCTTCGTAGAGCCGCTCGGCTTGACGGTACTGGACCTCGGCAAGCATTTCGGCGATGGGCTCTTTCCGCTCGCTGGATTGCTTTTGAAACTGACGGACCATTTGCTTGAGCAGTTTATCGGCTTGCTCCAAAGGCTCCGAGGAGTATTGGGGGCCTTGATAGGCCAGCAAGGCGGACTTTGCGCCCAGGAAGTGCGCATCGAATTGGTGGGGGCTATCGGTGTAGACCGAGATCAAGTCGCGATAGCGATCGAGGGCTTCGGTCCAGTTCTCCCGCTTGAACTCCGTATTGGCGATGTCCATGGTCGCATCATCGGCCAAGCGTCCGGTGGGGCTATCGAGCAGCATTTTTTCCAGAACCCGTTTACCGTGGTTTTGCGTGTCGTTCCAAGGCCGCGTCTTATCGGTCCAATTGACATTGTAGAATTTGTCAGGGAATTGAAGCCAATAGTTCCCGATCTCCATGCGCCGCTGGTCGACGCGATCCTGGTACCGCGTGCGCGGGTACTCCTTGATCAACTTGACGTAGTAGTCTTCCGCTTTGGGATAATCCTCCGCAAAGAAATAGGATTCGGCAGCCATATAGTGAGCATCTTGTTCCAGGGAACTGCTGGCCCAATTTTTTCCCGCTTCGATGTAGCTCGCAGCGGCTTTCCTCAACAGCTCCTTGCGCTCCTGGCCCTGGGCATTCGTACCGGCTTGGTAGTAACCGTTGGCTTCCTGGAGCTTGGCGCGAGCGAGCTCTTTGTCGACTCTGCGCTCGCCCAATCCAGGGATTTTACGCAGAATCTTGGGGACATCGGAATTCATCGCCTTGTCGGCTCGGGAGCCCTCGGGACGAATCCAATTCCCCTCCTTGTCCTCATATCCTTCGATAGCGTTCTTGGCCCGCGAATATTCGTCTTCTTGCCATGGGCTGAAAATTTTGCAACCCGGCGAGGTCAGGACGATTAGGACCAGGAAGGCAAGGTGAGTTAACGCTTGAGGTCCCCTAGGAAATCGAGCATTCGCAATCGCCGTTCCGAGAGATTCATCATGACTTGCTCCATGACGAGCCTTAGCTCGGCTCGGACCTTCGGAGCCAAGATCGCAGGTGCACTTGGCTCGCAAAGCACCATCGCTAAATCCGATCGACTTAGTTGCGCCGCTCGCGATTCGAGAATCTGCAACGTCTGTGGGTCTATACGCAAATAACCGCGCTGAGTCGGTGTGCAATTTGGGCACAGCACTCCCCCGCCGGGGGGACTGAAGGCAATCGATTGCCGATCGGTTTCGATCTCTTCTCCGCATGCCACACACCATCTCCAACTCGGCATATGCCCGAGACGTTGGATTGTCTGGAGTTCAAAATCAAGGATGGTCCATGCAGGATTTGCTTGGCGATCAAGCTCCTGAAGTGTCAAGCACAGCGATTCCATCAAGCCCGCTATAGGCTCGTGGTTCTCGGTAAGCGCATTGATCACCTCACCCGCATAGTATCCGCAGTAAAGGGGTAAAAGTCCCACTTGGGCCGAACGAAACCGCCGCTGCAATTTCGCTTCGGTCAACAAGTCCAGGGACTCTCCCGACTTCTTCAAGAACACTACGGAGGAAAGGGACAGAAGGTCAAGAGCAGATTCAAAGGGGCTTTTCAACCGACGAGCACCCTTGGCAATCGCCGAAATCTTCCCGAAGTCCTTGGTAAAGAGCGTCACGATCAGGCTCGTCTCGCTCCACTCGACGGTCTTGAGAACTACCCCATCGGTCTTTTCCAACGACATCGAAGTCTCCTAGCTAGCCGAGGAACCCGCGCAGTGCCTCCCCCGTGGGGGTCGCGAGCCGGGCGATTTGCTCAGGGGTACCGACTCCGACGATCTTACCACCCTTGGCTCCACCCTCGGGACCTAAATCGAGGATCCAGTCGCAGCAAGATATCAAATCCAGTTGGTGTTCGACAACAATCACAGTGTTCCCTTTTTCTACCAGCCCAAGCAGGAGCTTAACGACACGTTCGATATCCGCTAGATGAAGCCCCGTCGTCGGTTCATCCAGCACATACAACGTCTTGCCGGTGGTCTTTTTTTGCAGTTCGGTCGCCAGCTTGATTCGCTGAGCTTCACCTCCGCTGAGGGTGGTCGAACGTTGTCCGAGGGTCAGGTACCCAAGTCCGACCGATTGGAGACACTCGAGGACATTTTGAAGATCCGGAACATTCTGAAAAAACTCTGCGGCTTGATCGATGGGCATGTCCAAGACCTCTGCGATGTTTTTGTCCTTGTATCGGACCGACAGCGTGGAGCGATTGAATCGCTTGGCGTTGCAGGCCGCACAAGGCACATCGACCTGCTCGAGAAAGCTCATCTCGAGCTTAACCCGCCCAGCCCCTGCGCAGGTATCGCAGCGTCCGTCCCCGGCATTGAAGCTGAACCGATTGGCTTGGTAGCCTCGGATTTTCGCATCGCGGCTGGCCGCAAACACTTTGCGCACCGAATCCCACAACCCGCAATACGTCGCAGGTGTGCTCCGGGGCGTGCGTCCGATCGGGGATTGATCGATCTCCAAGAGCCGTTCGATCGCATCGACCCCGTAGAGCCCTCGCCAATGCTCTCCGGACTTCTTCGAATCGGTCAACCAGCCCATGACCGCTGGGACCAACGTATCGTGAATCAAGGTGCTTTTCCCACTGCCGCTGACTCCGCTGATCGCGATCAATCGACCGATAGGAAATTCGGCACTGACGTCCTGAAGATTGTTTTTGCAGACCCCTTCGATCCGGAGCATGGGATGCTTTTTCTCGACCGATCTGAGCTCGGCGGCTCGCATCTTGTAGCCCGGCGATAAGTACTTGCCGGTGAGCGATCCGGGGGCGTCGAGAATCTCTTCCAAGGATCCTTGGGCCACGACCGATCCGCCCAAGGTCCCAGCACCGGGCCCCATGTCGACGACCAGATCGGCGGCCCGCATCATCGATTCGTCATGCTCGACAACGACGATGCTGTTGCCCTTGGATTGGAGGGAACGGAGGATCCCTAGGAGTCGCTCGGTATCCCGGGCGTGCAGGCCGATCGAGGGTTCATCCAAGACATAGCATACGCCCGTGAGTCCAGTTCCCACGCTGGTTGCCAAGCGGACTCGTTGCAATTCGCCACCGCTGAGGGTCTGACCCGGACGATCTAGCGAGAGATATCCCAGACCGACCTGATCGAGATAGGCCAAGCGGGGGAGGATTTCCTGAAGGATCGGCTGGGCGATCTTTTGCCGCTCAGAGTCCCAGCTTATGTCACTTAGCCAGACTCGGAGCTCTTCGATGGTCTTGGTGGTGATTTCGGCGATCGAAAGATTTTCCAAACGGATTGCCAGCGACTCGCGCTTGAGTCGGGTGCCTTGGCATGTCGGGCATCGAATCTCCTTGGACTCCCCGATCGCTCCGTAGCCCTCGCATTTGGGGCATGCCCCGTAGGCGCTGTTGAAACTGAAAGTTCTCGGTTCGATCTCCGGCAAACTGATCGAGCATCGCACGCAAGCGAATCGGGTCGAGTAGAGATGCTCTTGGTCGTCGGCCAAGGTACGGACAAGTCCCGAGGTCAATTGCAATGCACTCAGAATTGCCTTTTCGATCCGTTCTTGGCTATCTTCCCTGACCACGATGCGATCGACGACCGCTTCGATGGTGTGCTCTTTGCGGATCGCCAATTTAGGTACTTCATCGAGCTCAAAAAGCTCTCCATCGACCCGGACCTTGAGCAGACCAGCCTTCTCGATTTTGCTGAAGACCTCCGCATGAGCCCCTTTTCGGTCCAGGACCATCGGGGCCATGATCGTCAGCTTGGTACCCCGGACCGATTGCATGACCGCCCCGACGATCGCCTCGGAGGACTGCCGCAGAATTGGCTCGTTGCACTGGTAGCAAGAGGGTATCGCAACGCGAGCCATCAGGAGTCTGAAGTAGTCGTAGATTTCGGTGATCGTACCGACGGTACTCCGAGGGCTTTGAACACCCTGCGATTGGTCGATGCTCAAGCACGGTTGCAGACCCCGGACCGAGTCGAGTTTGGGTCGCTCCAATTGGTCGAGGAATTGACGCGTGTAACTCGATAGGCTCTGGAGGTACTGACGCTGACTCTCGGCAAAGAGGGTGTCGAAAGCCAATGAGCTTTTGCCGCTGCCGCTTACCCCCGTCAGAACGATCAACTGGCCGCGAGGCAGATCGATGTCGATGTGGCGTAGGTTGTGGGTCGCCGCACCGCGAATCTGCATCGTCGGAAGGCTATTCCCTGTCTTGGGTTTCGCGGATGGGGCCATCGGCATTTTCGTTCTTGAAATAGGTCGCGTTGTAGCCGAGTTCTTGTAGCTTCTTCTGAAAGGCCTCCTTGGCATGCTCCTCGCCATGGACCAGTCGAATCTCTTTCGGGGGAGTCGCGATGCCTTGGACGAACTGGATCAGGTCCAATTGGTCGGCGTGGGCGGAGTATCCGCTTAGGGTATGCGTTTTGGCTCGAACTGGGTATTCCTTATGGTCGATACGGACCGAGCACTTGCCCAATTCGCAGTCCTGGATCGCTCGGCCCGTCGTTCCAGTCGCTTGGTACCCGACAAAAACGATGTCGGTATTGGGGCGATGAAGAAAGGCCTTGAGATACTCCATGATCCGCCCCCCGGCGCACATTCCACTACCTGCGATGACGATCGCAGGTTTCCCAGAACGCTTGAGGTACTCAAGATTCCCTCTGGACTCTCCGGCCCGGTCGATCTCGATGAGGTTGTTGAAAACAAAAGGTTGGCTGTCGACGGTGAGCACCTCTCGGGCCTCCTGGCTCCAATAAGGCTCCATTTGCTCATAGATATCGGTCAGCTTGATCGCCAATGGGGAGTCGACGATGATGTCATAGGCATCCAGAGTGGAGCTTCCGTGCTTCTTGCCGATCCCTTCGATGATTTGATTCAATTCAAAAAGAAGTTCCTGGGTCCGTCCAAGGCTAAAAGCGGGGATCAAGGTCACGCCACGATTCTCGAGCGTCTCGAGCAAGATCGCCTCGAGCCGCTCCATTCGCGTCTCGCGGCCCTCATGGATCCTGTCTCCGTAGGTGCTCTCGAGAACGAGGATATCGGCTCGCTCCGGAGAGACAGGAGGCTTGAGGATAGGCGTGCACCGCGAGCCGATGTCTCCGCTAAAACAGATCCACATGTCCTTGTTGCGGACCTCGATCACCGCAGCGCCGAGAATATGGCCTGCGGTCGAAAAACGAAATTCGGCATTGCCAGGCAAGCTTTGCCATTTCCCGTAGGAGACCGGTTGGATCAAATCGGTGATCGACTTGAGCAAACTCCCCACCACCTTTTTGTTGCGAGTCATCCCGAGCCGAATCGCATCCTCGAGCATCACCGGCAGGAATTTGGCAGTCGGAGGCGTGCAGTAGATCGGACGGTGGAACCCGGCTTCGATCAAATAAGGAACCCGTCCAATGTGGTCGATGTGCACATGCGTGAGCAACAACGCATCGATCCCATCGAGTGAAAAATCGATCTGCGGAGAACTCCTACGCTTCGCATCGGCTCCCTGAAAGGAACCACAATCGATCAGGATCGAACGCGAGTTATTCAAATGAAGCTGATGGCACGAACCGGTAACACCCAAGTACCCGCCGTGATGAACGATTTCCATGGAAGAGATTTCTCCTGTGAACGATCCTGCGAAAGCACAAGTCGGCAGTATACCACCCGATCCGATAGAATCGAACTCATGGCCCCAGGGAGTCAGGCGCCGGGGAGTCAGACTCCAAGGCTCTTCGACGTCTCTCCTGCCAAAGCTCCCAGACGATCGGCACGACGCTCAGGAGGATGATTCCGATGGTCACAAGGAAAAAGTTCTTTTGAATCCAAACCACCTTGGCCAGCAGATAACCGGCGAAAAGAAACAGCGTCACCCAAGCGATCCCGCCGGTGATATTGTAAAACCAGAACTTGAAAAAGTTCATCTTGCCGATCCCCGCGACAAACGGGGCAAAGGTCCGAACGATCGGGACGAACCGCGCCAAGATGATCGTTTTTGCCCCATATCGATCATAAAACCGCTGGGCTCGGTCCAAATGCTCGCGATGAAACCACCTGGACGTCTGGCTCCGGAAAACCTGCGGACCAGCCTTGTATCCAATCCAGTAGTTGACCGCATCTCCCAGGATCGCAGCGACGATCAGCAGCGGCCATAGAACCCAGATATTCATCGGGCTGCCCTCGATCGCGCAGAGCGATCCGGCGGCGAAAAGCAACGAATCCCCAGGTAAAAACGGCAAAACCACCAGCCCGGTCTCACAGAAAACGATCAGAAACAGGATCGTGTAGAGCCACGGGGCACCGACGGCATCCATCAATTCCCGCAAATGCTTGTCGACATGCAAAATCCAGTCGATCCATTGCCGCATGCCCAAACTCACAAAAAAAAGGTTCTTCGGGGGATTTAAGTTCTTGACCGGAGGCATTTTAGTTCGCTCGATGCACCCGAGTAACCCTCGATTTGGTCTTTTCCTAAACCGGGAGTTCTGTAAACTCTTCTCTCGTCAATTACTAGGAAATGACGGACTTTTTCGTTTTCTGCGGGTGAATTAAGAAGACTATGGACCTAACCAAATTACGCAACATCGGTATCAGCGCTCACATCGACTCAGGCAAAACCACCCTTAGCGAACGGATCCTGTTCTACGCAGGTCGTATCCATAAGATCGAAGAAGTCAAAGGCGGTGGCGACGGTGCGACCATGGATTACATGGAACTGGAGAAGGAACGGGGGATCACCATCACCTCGGCGGCCACCCAGTTGCTCTGGCACGACAATATCATCAATCTGATCGACACCCCAGGCCACGTCGATTTTACCATCGAAGTCGAACGCTCCCTGCGAGTTCTCGACGGCGCTGTGCTGGTCCTCTGCTCCGTCGGTGGCGTTCAGAGCCAATCCCTGACGGTCGATCGGCAAATGCGACGCTACAAGGTCCCTCGCCTAGCGTTTGTCAACAAAATGGACCGCACCGGTGCTGATGCCTACCGTGTCGCTCAACAGGTCCGCGACAAACTCAACGCCAACGCCATCATGATGCAAATCCCCATCGGTGCGGGTGAAACCTTCGAAGGTGTCATCGATCTGCCCACAATGAAGGCCTTCTACTTCGATGGCAAGGACGGGGAAGAGGTCCGAGAGGAAGAAATTCCAGCCGCTTACGTCGACAAAGCCAAGGAAATGCGTCAGAAGATGCTCGACGGCCTGTCCGACTTCAACGAAGAACTCGTCGAACTGCTCTTCAACGAACAAGAAGTCCCGGTCGATCTGATCTACAAAGCCTGCAAAGATGGAACCCAAGCTCTGAAGATGACTCCGGTCTTCTGTGGATCCGCCTACAAAAACAAAGGGGTTCAACTCCTTCTCGACGCCGTTCTACGCTACCTGCCAAGCCCCCTGGAACGCGAAATCTCGGCTCGCAAAGTCGGTAATGAAGAGGAAAAGCTTACCCTCAAACCCGATCCCGATCTCCCATTCGTCGGCATGGCCTTCAAGATCGTCGAAGACCCATTCGGTCAGTTGACCTTCATGCGGATCTACCAAGGCAAAATCGCTAAAGGTGAGATGTACATCAACCAACGCACCAGCAAAAAAGAACGCTTCAGCCGAATCGTTCGCATGCATGCCGACAAACGCGAAGAAATCGATGTCGCAGAAGCCGGCGATATCGTCGCGATCATGGGTATCGATTGCGCCAGCGGCGAAACCTATAGCAACGAACGAGACTTCTGCACCCTCGAAAGCATGTTCGTCCCCGAACCGGTCATCCGAGTCGCCGTGACTCCCGCTAGCCGCGCCGATGCCGACAAAATGGGCAAAGCACTCAGCCGCTTCCGCAAAGAAGATCCCACCTTCCAAATCTTCAACGACGAAGAAACCAGCGAAACGATCATCTGCGGGATGGGGGAACTCCACCTGGATATCTACGTCGAACGCATGCGCCGCGAATACAAAGTCGAAGTCCAAGTCGGGGCCCCCAAAGTCAGCTACCGCGAAACCCCAGGCCAAGCCCAGGAATTCAACTACAAACACAAGAAACAAACCGGTGGATCCGGACAATTTGCCCACATCGTCGGCAAACTCTCCCCCATGGACCCCGAAGGTGAAACAACCTTCCTCTTCGAAGACCATGTCACCGGTGGACGAATCCCCAAACAGTTCATCCCACCCGTGGAAAAAGGCTTCCGCGATTCGATGTTCAAAGGACCGCTCGCCGAATTCCCTGTCGTCGGTGTGAAAATCGATCTCGAAGACGGTAGCTACCACGACGTCGACTCGAGCGAAAGGGCCTTCTACATCGCCGCCTGCGATTGCTTCCGAGAAACCCTGCGGGCCTCAAGCCCCATGCTCCTCGAACCGATCATGAAATGCGATATCGAATGCCCAGAGAACGACCAAGGTTCGGTCGTAGGTGACGTGATCTCACGACGCGGACTGGTCAATAATACCGACGCACGAGACGGAGTCTCCTACATCACCGCCGAAGTCCCTCTGGCAAACACCTTCGGTTATGCCACCGACCTCCGAAGCATGACCAAGGGCCAAGGCACCTTTGCCATGGAACTGGCCCGATACTCGGCCGTTCCACGAAGCCTTCAAGATGACATCATCAATGAACGCAAGAAGCAACTGGCCCAAAGAGCGAAAGCCTAAACCCCCAGTTTGCCCGCAATCACTATTGCTTCATCAAACCATGAAAGACGCAAGCCTACAGGCCTGCGTCTTTTTTTTCAGGTCGACCCTCCCCCCACTCAGGGAAATCGCCAAGCTTGGACAATCCTCCGTCCTACGCAGGTTTTTGTCCCCAGATCCGTTGACCTAGCGACCAAGAATTCAGTAAAAAAGATTCGCCATGGACATCCGCCATCAGTGAGCACCCAACACCCATGAATTCCTACAACCTGACCCACCTAAAACAACTCGAATCCGAAAGCATCCACGTCATCCGCGAAGTGGCCGCCGAATTCAAAAAGCCCGTCATGCTTTACTCCATCGGTAAAGATTCGGCCGTCATGACCCACCTTGCACTCAAAGCCTTCTACCCAGGCAAACCCCCCTTTCCATTCCTCCACGTCGATACGACCTGGAAATTCCATGAGATGATCGCGTTTCGCGACTCCTACGTAAAAAACCAACTCGGGATCGAACTGATCGTGAACATCAATCACGAAGGCCTCAAACTCGGCATCGATCCTTTCGAAAACAGCGAGAAACACACCGAGGTCATGAAGACCGATTCGCTCAAAGCCTCCTTGTCCAAATACGGCTTCGATGCGGCCTTCGGCGGCGCTAGACGCGATGAGGAAAAGTCCCGAGCCAAAGAACGTGTGTTCTCCTTCCGAGATAAATTCCATCGATGGGACCCCAAGAACCAACGACCCGAACTGTGGAACCTCTACAACTGCCGTGTCAACCCGCAAGAGAGCATTCGCGTGTTCCCCTTGTCGAACTGGACCGAACTGGACGTCTGGCAATACATCTACCTGGAAAATATCCCCCTTCCCGATCTGTACCTGGCCAAACCAAGACCCGTCGTCGAACGCAACGGGGTCCTGATCAGTCCCAATGACGATCGATTCAAACTCCGCGAAGGCGAAGTGATCGAACACAAAATGGTACGCTTCCGTACCCTCGGATGCTGGCCACTGACAGGCGCTGTGGAATCCAATGCAACCACCCTGCCAGAGATCATCCAAGAAATGCTCCTGACGAAAACCTCCGAAAGACAAGGCCGCGTGATCGACAAAGACGGTGGCGGTGCCGGTATGGAAATGAAAAAGATGCAAGGATACTTCTAAGATGTCCCACCAAAGTGAACTGATCGCCAAGGATATCCTGGCCTACCTCGAACAACACGAACGCAAAGAACTCCTGCGATTCATCACCTGCGGCAGCGTAGACGACGGAAAGAGCACCCTGATCGGAAGGCTCCTGTACGACAGTAAAATGATCTATGAGGATCAGCTAGCCCAACTCGAAAACGAAAGCAAAGTCCACGGTACCACCGGAGGTAAATTCGATCCGGCCCTGGTGACCGATGGACTCAGAGCCGAACGCGAACAAGGCATCACCATCGATGTCGCCTACCGGTATTTCTCGACGGCCAAACGAAAATTCATCATCGCCGATACCCCAGGCCATGAACAATACACACGCAATATGGCCACCGGCGCCTCGACGGCCGATCTTGCGATTATTCTTATCGACGCCAGACACGGCGTTCTGACCCAAACCAAACGACACAGCTTCATCGTCTCGCTGCTGGGGATTCGACACGTCGTCGTGACCATCAATAAAATGGACCTGGTCAACTACAGCCAAGCTCGATTCGATGAGATTTGCGAGGACTACAAACAGTTCGTCTCCAGACTCGACCTGCCCGATCTGCACTTCATTCCCCTGGCTGCTCTCCACGGCGAAAACGTCGTCGACCCAAGCCCAAATATGCCTTGGTACCGAGGCAATACCCTGATGAATTTCCTCGAATCGGTCTACATCGGCTCGGATCGAAACCTCGAAGACTTCCGCCTCCCTATCCAGTACGTCAATCGCCCAAACCTGGACTTCCGTGGCTTCTGCGGAACCATCGCCTCGGGTATCCTTCGAAAAGGCGACGAAATCATGGTCCTGCCATCGAAGCGGACCAGTCGCGTCAAACGCCTTGTCACCCAAGATGGAGACTTGGAAGAAGCCTTCTGCCCCCAATCGATCACCGTCGTACTCGACGACGAAGTCGATTGCTCACGCGGCGATATGATCGTTCGACCAGGGAACGTTCCGAAATCCTCGAATCAATTCGATGCGACCATCGTTTGGCTCAACGCCGATGCTCTCCTGCCCGGCAAGTCCTATCTGTTCAAACACACCTCGCAAACCATCCCCGGCCAAATCGATTCGCTCCGATACCGAGTCGATGTCAATACGCTCCACCGCTCCCCTGCGCCCGAGCTGCAACTGAACGAAATCGGACGCTGCTCGATCACCCTGAGCCAATCGATCTATTTCGACGCCTACAAACGAAATCGATCCACCGGGGCCTTCATCATCATCGACCGACTCACCAACGCGACCGTCGGTGCGGGCATGATCACCGACCGAGATACCGCTAGACCCAAAGCCGCTTGGGAATCCACCGAACAAGACTCCGCAAAAACCGAGTCGATGACTGAGGTCAACCTCCAAGAACGCTCGGCTCGTTTCGGTCAATCTCCCGCGACAGTGCTCTTTACCGGCCTTACCGGAACCGGAAAATCAACCATCGCACGAGCCGTCGAACGCGCCTTGTTCGACCAAGGCCGCGCGGTGATGGTCCTCGACGGTGAAAAAATGCGAAACGGGGTTAACCAAGACCTCGGATACTCGGTCGAAGATCGAAGCGAAAACCTCCGACGATCCGCACACATCGCTCGTATCATGAACGATGCTGGTTTGATCTGCCTTGCTGCTTTCGTCGCCCCAAGCGAATCGATCCGCGCTCGCGTCGCTGAACTCGTCGGCAAAGACAAATTCTTCGTCGTCCACCTGACGGCCGATGAACAAGTCCGAATCGCACGCGACTCCAAAGGTCACTACGCCAAAGCTCAGGCCGGTGTGCTTCCGAACTTCCCAGGTGTCAGCGCCCTGTACGAAGCCCCAGAAAAAGCAGACCTCGTGGTCGACTCAGGAAAAAATTCTCTCGAGTCCTGCGTAGAGCAAGTACTCCAACTCCTGACCCAACGCAGTGTGCTCAAGAACTAGGCCCCCAAAAAGCTCTACTCTGCAAAGGCCTGAAGTACCCGAACCATATCCCGGTCGAACTGGCCTCGGGTCAGCACCACATCGAGACCCAACTCTTTGGCCAAATCGAGCCGTTCGGCCTGGACGTGCGCTCCATAACCGAGCCACTTGGTCGTCGGCCAAATCTGCCGGCCTGAGGCAAGTACCTCCGCTAAGTCGAGATTCGCAAGCCCCAAGTCCACCACGATCAATCTCGGAGCACCGCTGATCGAAGCACCGCTAGTCGAAGCACCACCGAGATCCTTGGGGTTTCGAATCACCCCGAGCGACATTCCCGATTGCCTACAAGCCGAGGAAATCTTCGACTGAAACATCAAATCGTTGCCGATGAAAAGTACGCCCGCTTGCCCTGCGCTCTCTTGCGGTTTGCTAGGTTCCATCGTCGGTCCTAATCCCCTGCAATCGCTGCTTGATAGTTCGTCGAAATCGCGTCCTCTTGCAGAGAAATACTCGCCTCGGCATACGATTCGTCGGTCTCCCAAATCCTAACGCGAGTTGCAATCGCTCCGCTCCCCTCGAGGATCGATGGGCAAACCTCCTCGAGCAAGTACTTGGCCATGTTCTCAGCCGTCGGATTGTAAGGCATAACGAACAGACGACAGGGCGTGACGACCTTCAAGGCGGCGATCGCGTTGTCATCGTCTTTGCAGATCAAAAAACTGTGATCCCAGTGCTCGTCAATCCACCCCTTGCAGCGGGACTTGAGATCCGAAAAGTCGATCACTCGACCAACCGAATCCTGGGTCTGGCTAGTGACAAAGAAATCACAGACGTAATTGTGCCCGTGGAAATTCTCGCACTTGCCACCATGGCCGTACAAGCGGTGACCGGCGCAAAACTTGATGCGTCGCATGATCGTTAGGTTCATAAAATGCGTCTCTGTTGCTCGTTGGTGAGTTCGTTGGTGACCGAAACTCAGGGACCTTGGAGTTTCGGGTTTTCTCGATGACGATCGATGTCCCGCTGAGTCTTTTTCAATAGGTTCGCCCGCATGGCCGAATCCAAGTCGACCCCGGTTTGGTTCGCTAAACAGACCAAAACAAACAGGACGTCAGCCATCTCGTCGGAGAGATTGTAGGCAGGCTCGCTTTTTTTAAAGCTCTGATCGCCATAAGTTCTCGCAAAAATCCGCGCCAACTCCCCGACTTCCTCCATCAACACCGCAACATTGGTCAATTCAGAGAAATAGCGAACCCCGATCGTCTGGATCCAACGATCGACCGTCTGCTGCAGCTCGTCAAGCGAGAGGGGGGGCTCTTGCGGGTTTTCCATAATCGATCGAAATCCAAAGCCTTGGCCCTCGAGCCGGACCTATCAGCCCTCTGGGCTCGTCGAAGCTAGCCTTCGACGCTCCGCCGTCGATTCATCGTGCCAATGAAAATCACTGACGTCATCCTGGCCCATCTGCCAAGTAAAAAAAGCTCGCCGATCATCGATCGAGGTCGGAAAATCGACGATCCCCTCATGGGCTGAACGAAGAATCACCCCGAGGCGCTCAAGCTCGCTTATGTAGTCGTCCAAATGCCTCGCCTCGTCTGCCAACTCCTTTTGCATTTCGACGATCTCCTGATCGTACACTTGGTACCTCGCCTTGCCCTGGTGACTCCGGAGCATCCTGCGCAAGTGCGAGCGACGATCGGTAAGCTCCCGATGCGACAACGAAATGTCAGCGACGATCAGCCGAAGTAACGGCAGCATCGAGCGAGCTTGTTCATGCGAAAAGTGAAATGTGGCGGGCACGACCCAAAACCTCTGTAAAGGCGCTAAGCTCGGAACAAAACCATCAATTGCAAAGCGATATCCGCAATGACAATAACCAGAAAACAAAGGTTCGTATAGCTCATTTGCTCAACGCCAGCGCCCTCCCGCCGAATCAGCCAGCCTAATTGAGCGTCCGCTCACCGATTTTCATTACCCGTGGGATAGGCCTCCGGCCTGTCGGCGCCCCTGGGCTCAGTGCCCGGCACCGACTTTTCGTGCGCTGGTTACAAATGGTAGATCGATTGTCCCCAATCGATCGGAACCTGAAACCACCGCAGACAGTAAGATAAAACAGCCGAACAGCGGTAAAACTCCTCCGCTTGCGCGTCGTCGGGAAGCCATTGGGGACAATGGCTCTACACTGTAAGACGCCTCCGGCCTGGATTTGCGAACCCAGATATAGCCTGGATTCCCCCCGTTGGTTAGACTGACGGCTATGATCGGACCGATTTTTCAACGCGAAACCGCTGTGCTACCGCGCCGCCCACGACACTTTGCCGCGCGGGTGGTTTTCCTCGTCATGGTCTTTGCGATCATCAGCACGACATGGTTGCTGCTTGCCGGTGTTCAACCGGTCCAAAACGCCGGGGATTTGGCCCGGTTCGGAGTTCTGATTTTTCAACTCATCGCTCCGTTTCAGTTGTTTGTTTTGATGTTTCTAGGGGCTTTGGCCGGCGTCACTGCCGTAAGCCACGAGAAGGACAAGCAGACGCTCACCCTGCTTTTGATGACCTCGCTGAGCAACTCCGAGGTGGTCTTGGGCAAAGTCGGCTCGGGACTTTTAGGAGCGTTCAACGCGTTGTTGGCCGTAGCGCCGATCCTTTTTCTCCCACCGTTGCTCGGTGGGGTTTCGCTCGAACAATCCGCCAGTGTCGCATTGATCACGGCCAGCACCATCGTTCTGACTTGCTCTCTGGGAGCGACCATCGCGTTTTGGAGAGAGAAAACGTTTCAGGCCATTGCCGTGACTCTCCTGGCCGTCGCGATCTGGCTTGCCGTCGGCGAAGCGATCCAACTGGGGGCCATCCCAGGAATCGCTCCAAAGTTCGCGACTGCGTTGAGCCCGATTCGGGCCGTGTGGCAGGTCGCGCAGCCAATCCTGCGCAGCGCGACGGCCTCGCCCCTCGGGGTTTGGGAGCAAGCGATCGAGAGCTCCTCGGTCTTGCTTGCAAGTTCACTACTGCTCATGGGGCTTTCCATCCTAAGACTCAGGGTCTGGAACCCCAACCGCGAGCGTCGCAAGGTCTCGGCCGAATACTCCGATGCACAGACCGAATCGAGTGACCTCGGAGCTCCTGAGTTGCCAGCCGGCGCCAGGGCCATCAAGTCCTGGAAGAGTCGCGACCCGCGCCCCATGTGGTCCAACCCGATCCTATGGCGCGAGATGCGGACTTGGGCCTACGGCAAAAAAGTCTTGATCATTCGAGTTGCCTATTTAATTCTTGCCGCCTGCGTGGCCTTCGGCCTGTTCCAAATCGCCCGCTCTGGGCCCGGTTCGATGGCCGACCGTGGGTACCAAGAGCAATTGGTCGCTCCGGCCGTTACGATCCTCGCACCCCTTTTAGTTTTCTCCCTGATCTTGATCAATGCTCTGGCGGTCAATTCGGTGACCAACGAGCGCGACGGCGGAGCCCTCGATTTGCTCTTGGTCACAGAGATCACCCCGGTCGATTTCATATTCGGCAAGATCCTCGGTGTCCTCTATGTGATGAAGGAGATGGTCCTCTTACCGATTCTCCTGCTCTTAATCCCTTGGTTTTATGGTGGACTCTCGACCGAAAACCTGATCTTTTCGGGCATCGCCATGCTGGTCATGGACATGTTTGTTTGCATGCTTGGAATCCACTGCGGGATGATCTACCACCAAAGTCGCACAGCCATCGGCACGAGCCTCGGAACGGTTTTCTTCCTGTTCCTCGGCGTCGCCACTTGCATGCTGATCATGCTGATGTTCCGCGGCTCGTTTGGTCGGCAGTTGGCCCCCTTCTTGATGATCATCCTCGGTGGCGGTACCGGTTTGTACTTGGCCATCGGCAATCGCAACCCTTCACCGGCAATCGCACTGACCTCTTTTCTGCTCCCCTTCCTTACATTCTTTGCCATCACTAGTTTTATTCTTCGCGACCAAGAGCTCACCGTGTTTTCTACGGTCGTCGTCTCTTATGCGTTTGCCACCGCTGCGATGCTTATCCCGGCGCTGAGCGAGTTCGAATTCTCATTCGGTCGTGGCAAGATGCAGCAGGAGGAGTAGCTCTCAAGCTACGCGAGATCCGAAATCGGAATCGCCGCAGTGCTAAGCCCTGCACTGCTCAAGAAATTGCTCAAGATGCAATAACCATACTCGGTCAAAATCGACTCGGGGTGAAACTGAACCCCAAAGACCGGATGCTCGGTGTGCTCGATCGCCATGATCGTCCCGTCATACGTCCAGGCCGTCGGCCTCAGGACCGAAGGTAGACCCGTCGGATCGATCGCCAAGGAATGGTAGCGCCCGACCTGAAACTCCTGCGGCAAGCCCCTGAGCAATCGATCGCTCGTATGGTGAATCCGAGTCGCCTTGCCATGCATGGGTTGGGTAGCTCGAACGATCCGGCCACCGAGCGCTTGACCGATTGCCTGATGCCCCAAGCAGACGCCTAGGATCGGGATCGATCCGCAAAAACGACGGATGACCTCCATCGAGCATCCTGCATGATCTGGGTCCTTAGGACCAGGAGAAATCACAATCGCCGAGGGCTTTAGTCTAGCGACTCCCTCGCAACCGATCGAATCGCTTCGGAGCACCAATGTCGCTTGTCCAAGACGCTGAAGATAACGGTCTAGGTTGTAGACGAAACTATCGTAGTTATCCAGCAGTAAGATCATCGGGATTCCGTCGCCTTGATCCCTGCAGCAAGCAACTCGATGATCCGATCCGGATCGTAGACACAGCCTCCCCACGTCCCGCCGCTGGCACCTTGCAGTGCAGCCCACAATCGCGTGTCGGTCGGAAGTCTCGCGTCGGGCGATAGCCCCGCATGGGGTTCCCGCTCGGCGAGTATCTGACTACCTCGCTGGGCTGAAAATATCGCTCCATCACACCCGACAAAGTCAACGCTCGCCTCCAAGCTGGTTCGGTCGATGATAATCTCGATCCGGTCGCCATCGCGAATTTTACCGATCGGACCACCGGCAAGCGCTTCGGGTCCGATATGGCCGATGCATGCCCCGGTGCTTACTCCAGAGAATCGAGCATCGGTCAGGACCGCTACGTGCTTGCCATACTCTAGATACCGAAGCACGCTGGTCAACTGGTAGGTTTCCTCCATCCCAGTGCCCATCGGCCCGCATCCGATGAGGACCACTATATCCCCAGCTTTCAATGGATGAGGGTGTTGACCCTTGGCCGCCGCAACCGCTTCTTTTTCGGACGTAAATACTCGAGCCGGTCCCTGTTTTCGGTACACGCCATCGGGGTCGATCACGCTCGGGTCGATCGCCGTCGATTTGATCACAGAACCCTCCGGGGCAATGTTTCCCTTGGGAAAACATACCGTGCTGGTCATCCCCATCTGCTTGGCCTTCGTCGGAGGCAGGATCACATCGTCGGGATCGACATTGTCTCGAGACTTGAGCAACTCCCGCATCGCCTTGCGCCGCGGTGAATCCTTCCATCGGTCCAGGATCTCATGCCAAGTCATCCCGGTGACGGTTTTGCAGTCGCATTTGGCGATCCCCAACTCTCGTAGATGCCACATGATCTCAGGAACGCCACCGGCAAGGAACAGCCGGAGGGTCGGATGGTACTGCGGTCCATTGGGAAGCACATCGACAAAGCGACTGACTTGGCGATTCAACGCGGTCCAGGTCGCAAGGCTCGGTCGCTGGATTCCTGCTGCAAACGCGATGGCCGGAATATGCAAAAGCAAGTTGGTCGATCCACCGCAAGCCGCATGCACGGCGATCGCGTTGTGAAACGAATCCTCGCATAGGATATCTGCAAGCTTGGCCTTGCGTTGATGCTGATCCCAAAGAATCTTGGCCGATTGCCTTGCGATGTCCAACCATACGGGTTGTCCGCTCGGAGCCAAGGCCGCATGCGGGGCCGTCAAGCCCAAAGCCTCTGCGACGACCTGACTCGTCGCGGCCGTCCCTAAAAACTGACAACCACCACCGGCTGAACCACAAGCTTTGCAGCCTGCCGCGGAAGCATCTTCAAGCGAGATCATCCCATTGATGTACCGCGCCCCAATGGTCTGGACTTTACCCAGATCCTCCTCGGGACCATCGGCGTTGCGCGCCGGCAAGGTCACCCCTCCTGGGACGACAATGCTCGGAAGATTCGATGCGCCAGCAAGAGCCAGCATCATGGCCGGAAGCCCTTTGTCACAGGTCGCGACCCCCAAGACCCCGCGTCGCGTCGGCAAGGATCGGATCAATCGCCGAAAGACAATGGCCGCATCGTTGCGATAAGGGAGCGAATCGAACATCCCTGTAGTCCCTTGGGTGCGACCATCGCAAGGATCGCTGACATATCCGGCAAAGGGTACCCCACCGTTCTCAAAGAACCACTCGGCCGCAGCCCTTACCAACAACCCAACCTCCCAGTGCCCCGTGTGATAACCCAACGCGATCGGTTGCCCATCCTCTGCCCGCAATCCTCCTTGGGTGCTCAAAAGCAAAAACTGTGGGCCAAGCATCTTCTTCGGATCCCAACCCATGCCGGCGTTCTGGGTAAATCCGAACAAATCTCCGCTAGACCACGTCCTAAGCATTTCGTCGGTCAGTGGCAAAGAGCCCTCAGGACCGGTTCCCGAAGTTTTTAATGCGACATCGCTGCCGGTATTGGCCAAAAAGGAATCGAAATCAAAAGCGGCAGACATGGGTCGATCGACTCGTGGTTAGGGACTCTCAACTCCTGGCAAGCAGGGAGGGGAAAACATCAGTAATTGATAATGGATAATCCATAATTGGCAATGGTCGATGCCAAACCGAGACGATCAATCAGGCCGCTGGCCGGTCCGATCCCCAAACCTCCAATACAAGGCTGGAGTGACCAATTGATCGAGAATCGTCGAGGATAACATCCCCCCGAAAACCACCACCGACAATGGATGCAAAATCTCCTTGCCCGATTCATCCGCTCCCATAAGCAATGGCAAAAGCCCCACAAAACTCGTAAAAGCCGTCATCATCACCGGCGTGAGCCGCTCTAGACTCCCTCGGATGATCATCTCCTTACTAAAAGCCTCTTGCTCGTGTTTCATCAAATACTGATAGTGCGAAATCATCAAAATCCCATTGCGACTGACAATCCCCAGGAGCGTGATAAAGCCAACCCAATGCGCGACCGAGAGCGTGATCGATTGGACCCATGCACCCGGCCAAGACCACCAAGGCAACCCTGCGAAAACCGATGCATCAGGCCTCTCGAACCACAATAGCATCGCCACTGCACCGATGGCTGCAAGCGGAACATTGACCAGGATCTGAAACGCCGCAGACCACGAATGCAAACACTGGTAAAGCAAGAGCACGATCGCGATGATCGCCAACGAACCAAAAAGCGCCAACCGCGCGGTGGCCTGCTGCTGAGCTTCAAACTGCCCACCGATCTCCAAGCGGTAACTCCCTCCGAGTCCTGCCATTCGCTCTTCGATCGGTTTCAATCGAGCCTGAATGTCTCGGACAACGCTCGACAAATCGCGTCCTTGCACATTGCACTGCACCACGATCCGACGCTGAACCCCTTCGCGATGGATGGTGTTCGGCCCCGTCGTATCGATCACCTCGGCAACTTGTCCCAACGACACTCGACGCCCAGAGGGGGTGTCGAGAATCGTCGACTGAATCCTCTCAGGGGAACTTCGAGACTCCTCGTCGTACCAGACGACCAAGTCATGGAACTGCTCCCCATCGAGAACCTGCGAAACCGTCCGACCCTTGTAAGCTGTTTGGAGCAATTCGGCTAAGTCCCCCGGGCTCAAACCATACCTTGCAGCCTCTTGACGCTTGATCTGAAGACGGATCTGCGAGATCTCCACCTGCGGCTCCGCTTGCAAATCCACCACGCCAGGTACCTGCCCAATGGTATCGAGAAGATCGTGACTGAACTCGCGAAGTTTCCGAAGGTCTTCACCGAAAGCTTTCACCGCAATCTGCGCCCGGACCCCTGACATGATATGGTCCAAACGATGGGAGATCGGTTGGCCGATGTTGACTTGGACCCCGGGAATGCTCGTTACTTTATCCCTGATCTCCTCGATGACCTTTTCCGATGAACGCCCCTGGACCCGATATCCTAAATGCTGTAGTCCAGGGATGCGCCGAGCCAAAGCAGGCCCAAAACCAGGCAATGCCACTCGACTCGACTGGGTCTGTATGTCGATCTCCGAGGAGTGGACCCCCTCGGCATGTTCGTCGAGTTCCGCTCGCCCAGTCCGCCTCGATAGCGAAACAACTTCGGGTATCTCCAAGAGCATCTGTTCGCACCGTTGGGCCACTCGCCGACTCTCCTGCAAACTCGATCCCGGGGAACATTGCAAATTGACAGTGTAGCTGCCCTCATGAAACTCCGGTAAAAACGAGCCGCCCATCCAGCCGACCGTACCTATCGAAACAAGCACGCCCAAGGCCGTCGCTGCGAACACCCAGCCGGTATGATCCAAGGTCCACTCCAAAACCCTTCGCACAATCGCCTTTAACCCACGTACCACCATCGTCTCGCGCCGGTCCGACAGGAATCTTGCACGGGGCAAAAGATACGATGCGACAACAGGCGTTACCGTCAACGAAATCAAGAGCGAACAGACCAACGATACAATATAGGAAACACCTAATGGAGCGAATATTCGCCCCTCGAGTCCCGACAAACCAAACAACGGGATGACCACCAATATGACAATCATCGTCGCATACACGATCGATCCTCGCACCTCCCGAGAAGCTTGATAAACTACCTCGAGCGGTCCCTGACGCTCCCCCTCGGCCCGCTGATGATTCTCCTTGAGCCTGCGAAAGATGTTTTCCACGTCGACAATCGAATCGTCGACCAAGTCCCCGATCGCTACGGCGATCCCCCCTAGCGTCATCGTGTTGATCGTCGCTCCCATGCTTCGAAACACCAGAAATGTCATCAAGATCGACAAAGGCATGGAGATCAATGAACAAACGCTGACTCGAAAGTTCCACAGAAATACAAACAGGATCACGACCACCCAGACCGCACCGTCCTGGACCGCTTCGGTCACGTTCGAAACAGCCGAGGCGATGAAACTCGATTGCTGGAACAATCGCCGCTCCAATTCCATCCCCTCAGGCAACTCCTTTTGAATCGAATCCAACGCCCTCTGGATTTTGCGATCCAACACCAACGTGTCGACTCCCGGTTGCTTCTGGACCGCTAATATCACCCCTTGCCCCCCCTCGATTCGACCGCTTTGGGAATCTCTCACTTGAATCCCACCGTCCCCGCGTTGAATCGGTCCCCCAAAACGAACATCAGCAACCTCGCGAACTAATACCGGACGCTGCTCTCGCCAAATCACCGGCGTCTCCTCGATGTCGCTGAGCGAAAGCGACTGGCCGCTGATCCGCAAGATCGACTCCTCGGTATCGCGTACCATCAATCCACCACCCGAGAGCACATTGGCCTTCTCAATCGCTGCGCTTAGCTGCGCAAGCGTGATGTTTTGCGAAGCGAGTCGTTCAGGGGACGTGATGACCTGGTACTGCTTGAGCACTCCTCCCATGACCGTCACTTGGGATACCCCTTGGATCGACATCAACCGGTTCCGGAGCCGAAACTCGCCGAAGGTTCGCATCGCCATCTGAAGCTCTCGGTCTTTCGACGGATCCAGAGCCCCATTTCCTATCTCCTGTTTCGACGGGCGAATGCCCAAGAGTAGGATCTCACCCATGATCGACGATACCGGAGCGATCGTCGGATTGGTACCAGAGGCCATCCGCTCCCGAGCCGTCGCTAATCTCTCAAAGACGATCTGACGGTCCCGATAAATGTCGGTCCCCCATCCGAATTCAACCCATACGATCGATAGCCCAATCCCCGATGCCGATCGAATCCTCTCGACACCATTCAATCCATTCATCGCGTACTCCAAAGGTCGAGTCACAAGCAACTCGACCTCCTCGGGAGCCAATCCGGGAGCTTCGGTCATGATCGTCACGGTCGGACGGTTCAAATCCGGAAAAACATCGACTGGAATTCGCGCAAGTTCCCAAAGCCCTCCGCAAGCGCACACGACCGCAAGAAAAAGCACCAAGGGGCGATGATCCAGTGAAAAGCGAATGAGTCGATCGAACATCACCGAACCCTTTATTGAATCGCCGCAAATCCGGTCTGCAGGGCCGAAACCCCCTGAACCACGACCGCTTCAAACGGACGCAATCCCGATAAAACCTCCACATGCAGATCATCGCGTCGCCCAAGCAAAACGCGGCGACGCTCGATGAGCCCATCGGTCAAGGCGACAAACACATAGGTCTGACTCCCCTCCTGTAAAATGCTCGTCCATGGAATCGCAAGCGATTCGGGCTTGTCGATCGATCCATCCGAGGCAGCCGATCCCCCCGCACCGTCGCTACTGTCCAATAGATCGATCGAAATCCTGCAAAGCATGTTGTAAAAGACCACCGAGTCGTCCTCGAATTGGACATGAGCCCATACTGAAAGGGTCTGCCCTCGATTGCTCAACGACTGACCGCTGCTGATGACCCTACCAGGATAACTGCGATCTTCTTCGGCCAAGGATCGGCAGCGAAGCGTCTGACCTTGCCGTATCAGACTTGCATCCTTCTCCGAGACAAACACCTCGACCAAACGCTCGGAGTTGTCGTGGATCTCGAACATCTCCTCGTCAGCCGAAACAATATGCCCAATCGCTTGATGAAATCCAACCACAATACCATCGATAGGAGCCAATACTCGATAGTGTTCCGAGACCTGCTGCGATTCGAGCATCGACTCGAGCTCCTCTTGGCCTATCCCGAGCAACCGCAGTTGGCGAGCAAGGCTCTCCAACTGATTTCGCGCGGAGACCAATTGATTCTCCGTCTCAATCCGCTGACGCTGAGGAATCGATGTCCCCCCTTGGCGAATATTTCGAAGCACCGACTCGCGAAACCGCACCTCCAAATTGGCTTGAATGCAATCGAGTTGCAAGTCCTGGAACTCCGGGCTCGAGAGCAACGCCAAGGCCTGACCTTGGCGCACCGTCGCCGAACGATCGATCAGGATCTGATGGACCCTGCCCGAAAGCTGTGATGAGACCCGAGCAAGTTTCGACGGCGGAAGACTCACGACCCCATCGACCGATAGCGTCCTGGAAACCCGCAATGGCTCTACCTTTTGCGTCTTGAACCCAATGCCCACGGCCGCTTCTGGACTAAGTTTCAAAACCCCTTGCGTGAAAAGATGCCCAAGCTGCCGACTGCCTTGCGTCAAAACCCGATCCCCTGGCACCAATTCCCCTCGCGTGACCTCGCAAATACCGCCACTTTGCTCGCCGATCGCTAAGGGGATTTTCCGAAACACTGAGGCTTTCTCGTTGCGTTCCTGCTCGACCAGTACGAATCGCTCAGCTCCATCGCGGACCAACGCCGATTTCGGTATCGAAAGCCTCGCAGCGGTGCTCTGCGCACCGATCTTGACCTGACCTGTCATCCCTGGAAGGAGCGATGCGATCTGCGATGTATCCATGGGAAGATCGACCCAAGCCGTCGCAAGATGCGTCACCGGATCGAGGCTTTTTTCGATCACGCCCAAGGAACCCGCGATCGGTTTACCTAAACCACTCGTAGGAAAAAACTCAACTGGATCCCCTACCTGTATCCGCGAAACATCTTTCTCCAAAATGTCGATGCGAAGCCACAGCCGAGAAAGGTCGATCACCTCCAAAACGTGCTCCTTGAGATTGACGAACTTGCCAACCGTCAAATCGGTGTGCAGTATCGTTCCCGAGATAGGGCTCTTAAGCGACAAACGGACCGATGTAGGAACATCCGGATCGGCAACCATGCGATCGAAATCAGAACCCTCAAGCCCCAGCCCCCTCCATTTGGCTTTCGCGATCGTCAAAGCCGTCTCGTGTTGGAACAGGGACGCCTGAAGCTCCAACAGCCGAGCCATAGGGATCGCTCCGCTGGTACTGGCCTCCTGGGCACCCTGGAGCAACTGCTGATCCAATCGCAATCCTGCAATCAAATCGCGAATCTCTCTTTGAAACGATTCGATCTTCGGCGATTCAATCTCGGCAACACTCTGGCCGATCTGAACCCTCTGGCCAGCAATTGCCGAAATCGAAACGACCCGACCCTCGAGACTCGATCCGACCAAAGCATGGTTGTTCCAAGGCACCACCAGACTCCCGAACGCATGGAGATAACGGCGGACAGGCCGCTCCATGACCTCCTCGGTCTTGACTGCAAGTGCATCGCGCGCCGAGGCGCTGAGCACCAACGTCCCGCTCTGAGGCTCGATCTCCACCCCTTTGGTCGGAAGCGGTTGGTGCCCCTCGTGGGCTGCGATCGATCCGGCGAGCATGATCCATGCAAGCCATACGATGGGTAACTTCAAGGACACGGCGCTACTCCTTGATGAATGTCTCTGGTGCCAGAAGCGAATCGGGTTGCTCTTTCGCCGCCCGAACGTACTCATCGATGCATGGAGGGCAGCAAAAGGTATAGGACTTGCCATCGATCACCCAAAGGAATTGATCATTGGCCTTGGTCTTCGAGATCGGGCAGATCCTATCGCCCTTCACGGGCTTGTCGTCATGATTCGAACGAATCCCTTTGAATTTCACCGTTGGAATCGTCTTGCCGTTGGCCGCAATGTCTTCAGCGGTGTACTTGCCACCCGGTGTCAAATACAAGGTTTCCTCCTCGCCCAAAGCGACCGGTTTTCCCATCGGTTCGTGCGCATCATCGCCCTTGAGATCCAATGCGACCCGGAACCGCTCCCCCGAGATTACCAAGTTGGGGATCGTGATGCGAATCGATCGTCCGAGCAACTCCGCTGGTATGGACGTAACGAATTGCGAGGTCTTGCCTGCACTGTCCCCCGGCTGCGGCTCGGGCATAAGCTCAAGGTTCTTCACATCGAGGTCCTCGGCCTGCTTGGCATACGCCTTGATCGTTTGCAAGTCGACCTCCTGGACCCTCGTTTCATCTCTTCCGAGCATGAATAACCTCAAGGTTCCATTCGTCTCGAGAATCGCTTCGGCGTGGTAGCTATCGGCCCCGAGCGAAACGATCGTCCCTCCGTGTTGCCCCTCGACATGCTGATGCGAATCCAGCTCGGCCGAGCCCTTGGTTTCGGACATTTTATTAAGGGACAGATTGTCTTTTTCCCCAGTCTGTGGTTTGGGGCTACAGCCGGAGCTGATCAAAAAGATCCCCAACGCTACGCTCAGTCGACGCTTTAGAACTATTGAATTTCCCATCACACACCTCAAAGGTTTTTAATTGGTTCTGAATTGATTGGGTCGTAGTACAACGCGAGCACCGATCGAAGGATCTGCCGAAGCGTACGAGCCACTCGGTAAAAATGAAAAGACCGCAGGGCAACAAGAAGTCTGCAGGCGGTTGCGAAACGCAAACGCAAGCAGAGCTAGGGATTGAGATCGGACAGCAGAGAATTGCCCCGAACTAAATCAGCGGAATCAAATCATCCAAACGCTGAGCCAAGAGAGCCGATACAACATCGGCGCAGGCGCAAGCTGGCCTGCAAAAAAGAGCCCACCGCTTAAGATCGAAAGCCGGTAAGCCAAATCCTCCCATGAGGATGGGATCTGAAAACCTAGGGACAAAAACCCGCTACAAAGCCCCTGAGACGTGGACTTAAGCTCCCAACGTTCCGTCGAAACAAACGTCTGCTGAGCGACCAGCCGACAACTGCAACCCTTCGAATGGACCTCTTGGCCGCAATGCCCCCCTGAATCCACAGCCTTGTTTTCTCGGGCCTTGCTTTCGTGGGCCTTGCTTTCGTGGGTCCCCGCGTCTCGAGCCTTAACCTTGCACTTGCTGCAAAAGGACTTGGGACCTGCTCTCTGGGGTTCTATCGAATGGACGACCGAATGCTCAGACGCACAGCCCATCAACGCGTTGGCAAAACAACAGCAGGAGCCAGCCCCTGCGATCTGCTGGATTACCGTTGCGAAAATCAGTGCGTATCGTACCAACGAACCGTTCATACCTCTAAAGCTATTCAAAAACGACGAAGCGATCAAGACAGCTTCCCGGAAGATTCCGGCTTGCTGTCTTGCCGTTCCCCCTGGTAGCTGATCGCAAAGTAAATCAAAACGACGAGCACCAAAAGATCCAACCCGAGCCAATAAGGCCGCCAATTCACAGTGGAATTCGCCGTGCACCAATGCAACCAAGCGCCCGTAACGAGATAGCCAGTAAGGTTCCCAACCCCCCCGACGAGCAAACTCAAAAGGGCCTGAGCGCGCGTCCTCCACTCGGGGGCAATACGACGAGCAAGGTAGATTTGGGTCGAAATGTAGGTGAAAGTAAAAGCCATTCCATGCAGGGCTACCCCTAGGAGCAACGGGACCTGGGAATCCATCGCATAAAAAAGATAACGGAGCAAACCTGAAAAAAGCCCAAAAAGAATGACAAACTTGAGCCTCCAATCGACCATGAAACCGCCGATGGTAAACATGATCCCCACCTCGATTACCTGGCCGATGGACATCCAGGCGCTGGTCCGCTCCATCCCCAAATCCTTCATGTGGCTCGGAGTGTAGGGATAAAAAGCGGAAAATGGGATGGCCACAAGCGCCGCGGTCGCAAAGATCACTCGGTGATCATGCACCTTGAGCAAGCTGAGCGCATCGAGGCCAAAGCGTTGACGCAACGTCAGTCGTTTAGCCCCACCCATGGGTATCACTCCGGCAGGCAGGAGCAATGTGTAGGCAGCCACCACGAACCATAAAACACCGCTAAGCAAAAAGGTGCCGGGACTGGCATCCAAGTGCAGTCCGCTGACAATCCAGCAGCCGGCCATCCAACCGGCCGTTCCCATGGCTCGGATCGCACCGAATTGGCCATGCGAATTCGCGACGCGAGCCAATACAATCGAGCCCGAAAGACTGTTGGTCGGGACACTCAAAAGCGCCTGCGATTGAATCATCATCCAAACGTTCCACCCACTGGCGCCCTGCCCCAACGCGTAAGCCGTAAGAAGCGAAAGCACTCCGGAACCGAAACAAACCCAACGCAGTACTCGAATAGGGGGCACAGAACGATCGGCCATCGCCCCAAAAAACAACGGGGACAGAAGCGCCGCGATGGCCGAGGCCCCAAACGCATAGGGTGTCCAGGCACCTAGTCCCGAGGCCTGCAATACCGTCCCCATAGGGACAAACCAAGCGGCTAATGCCATGCCGTGTAGGAACAAGAGCGTCATCAACTCAAGTTGCTCAATCCAAGTTAGCTTTTGTTCCACCGTCGTATCGCCTTAACTTCCTTGTCTGGCTTCCTTGTCGCTTGAAACCCTCGCCGAGCTCTTAGTGATCGATTCCCTTCAAGTCGGGTCGATCCCAGGGGTGGTGGATTGAACCAACCATCGCGCATAATCCTCCGTGACCCAATCGATGCGTCGAGCGGTGATCTCGGGAACTTCATAAGGATGCCGAGAGCGTAGCAACGCGAGGACCGCTGGCATGCGATCGATCGTTGTTTTCATGCAAACTTTATATTCGAAAGTCCGCTCGCAGTGACCCTTCCAAAGATAAGTGCTTTGCACCGGTCCTGAAACTTGGGCACAAGCCACCAGTCCCCCTCGCACCAAAACCTCGGCGATGTCGTCGGCGATAAGGTCGTCCGGGAAAGTAGTCGTTATCTCAACGAAATCCTCGACTTGGATCAATTTCGACGCTTCAGGGCCCAACGCGTTGTTACCTCAAGGAGCAAAAGGGGCAGACGCCCTAGCTTCGATAATCCGCTAGGCCTCACCAACTCCCCCAAGTTACTCGTACTGCATGGCTTTCGCAAGGTTCAATCGTGCGGCGCGCTCGGCTGGGAACATCGCCGATAAGACCACGATCACGATCTCGGCGATCAATGCCGCGACCATAAAGCCCGGGTACCACTGGAATCGGACCGCATGCCCTGTGACGATCAAGGTGCTCAAATTCATCGCCGCAGCCATCCCAACGCCCAAAACCATCCCGGGCAGGATCCCGATGATCGCCATAATCAAAGCTTGGGCCAAAATCATCTTTCGAACCTGCTGACGGGTCATGGCCACGACCCGTAGCATCCCTATCTCGCGGGTCTGTTCCAAGATGTTCATCGCAAGAGTATTGATCAATCCAAACGCAGCGATCACCGCCCCTAGCGCCAAGACAACCCAAAGCCCTCCGACGACACCACGGATCATGTTCTCGACCATGTCGGCCATCTCTTGGAACGATTGGACCATGAGGCCCTCGGCGTCTGCGAGCTTGAGCAACGCTTGCTTGACCTCGCTTCGCTTCGATGGATCGGCGCGGACGATCACCGCATCGGTCCCGTCGACACTGAGCAACCGCTTGGCCTGCTGGGCCTGCATGTAAAGCGTAAGGCCACCGGCTAGGTACTCGTTCGTTACACCAGCAATAGGGATACTGATCTTCCCCTCATTGGTCTCCAACTCCATCTGATCGCCGACTTTCAATTGCGACCGCTCTGCAAGTACCGACCCTAGAACGACCTGCCCTTGCCGAATCCCCTCAAGCACCTGATCTTCCTGGCCTTGGACCAAATCAAAGTAGTCCTGGGTCGAGGAGTTGAACTCGCGGACAATAACAATCACGCTTAACTCACCGGCCCTGGCGCTGACGAATCGCATCGTATCGCTCAGCAGCACCCCGTCGAGAGCCGCTACTTTTTCGGGAAAGCCCTCAGGCATGTCCGCAGCATGGCCACTACTCATATCGGGCATCGCGGCTCGAACGAAGAAGTCCCCGACGATCGTGCGCTTGTACCAAAACTGCACGTCCCGAATGTTGTCCATAATGGTAAAGGCCATGCCTAAACCCATCGCCATGGCGACAAGCAATATACCGATGGTCATCGCCGCGCGGCCCGGATGCCGTAGGACTTGCCGACGGGCCAAGGAAGCTTCCACGGGCATCCAAACCATCAGTGGGGCCGCGGCGATCTTGGTCAACCAAGGCAAGGATGCCGGCAGCAGGAGAATCACTCCCAGGATCACCATCACAATGCCGACAGTTCCCATCCGTACCGAAATGAATCCATAGGTCGATAACCAAAAGATCAACAAACCCAATGCGATCATGACGCATCCGGTAAGGAACCATGCCGTCCAGAGCGCTTTGGAATCACTCTGAGGGACACTCTTCATAGCGTCCGAGGGAGAAGCGCGCGCGGCGGTCAACGCCGGTATCAAAGCACCTAGCAACGAAACGAAAAAACCACAACCGATCGCAATCGCGATCGGTGCGATTCCGACGCCGGTGCTGGGTATCGAAATCCCTAAAAGCGACGCTGTCGATTGGTTCAGCAAATCGGCTCCAAGATAACCTAGAAAACACCCTAGAACGCTCCCGACGAGCCCCAATACCGCCGCCTCCCGCAGCACCATCGTCAGTATCTGCTTGCGCGTCGTTCCTATAGCTCGGAGGATCCCAAGCTGCCGACGACGCTCCCCAACATTCATCTGAAACGTGTTGAAGATGATAAAACCAGCCATGACCAGCGAGAAGATCGTGGCGATCAAAAGCCCTCGCTGGATCGCTACGGTGCTCTCATTAGCAAGCTCACTGCGCATCGGGGGTTCGCGCACGTAAACCCCCTCGGGCAACTTCCCTGCAATCTGTTCTCGGATCGCACCGACCTGATCGGAATCCTTGATCATCAATTGCACAAGATCGAGTTTGTTCGTCGATCGCGTCCATTTCTGAATCGTTCGCGTCGGTGCTAAAAGAACCGCCGATTGGAAAGCCGATGCAGCCGTGTTGGATTTGACAAATCCAGCGATGCTTGCCGTTTGGTTTCCTGTCTTGGTCAACAACTTGATCTCTTGACCAATCGACAGCTTCGCGGATTTGGCCAGCCCTTCGTCGCACCAAACCTCCGGCGCAAGGGCCGAGGTTTTCGGTTCGTCTTGAAGGTCGACCTCAGGGGACGCATAGGGATCCTTTCCAGCGATAAAATCCACATTGCGAACCTTGCGGTCCTCATCGAAATCGACCCCGAGTAGCTGCACCCGCAACTTGCGATCCGGTTTACCCTCAGCATCGAGCGTCGCGAGTGTCGAGTACCGACGCACCGATGGCGAGATGACCGAGATCCCAGGAATCTCCTTGAGGAACAACACATCCCGAATATCGAACGAGCTCCCCCCGGCGGCTTGGATTTCAAGCTGCGCATTGCCCGTTACGTTTTGAACCATGGCGCGCTGAGCAAGCCTCGCGCTGTCCGAGGCGATATAAGTCGCAACGATCGCACCCGCACCGATGATGATACTCAGGAGAGTCAACAACGACCGCGCCGGGCGACTTTGAAGTTCTCGAAGTGAAAGTCTCGATAGAGCCATTGCCTATTTGCCTCAAGAGCCTCTTGCCACAAGTGCCCCGACTTGGGCGCTCAACCCGTTGCGTTCTGGACAGAGGAAGCATGGAAGACCGATGCGTTGGCTTCGAAGTCCTCCTGGGCAATATCCCGTTCGATATTGCCGTCCTTGAACTTCAAAAGGCGAAACGCCGTTCGAGCCACCGTCGCATCGTGGGTGACCATGATGATCGTCTGACGCGAGTACATCGCCAAGTCCCTGAGCAACTCGGTCACGCGACCGCTCTGACGCGAGTCGAGATTCCCCGTCGGTTCGTCGGCCAAAAGAATCACCGGTTCGATCGCCAACGCCCGAGCGATCGCAACACGCTGCTGCTCACCCCCAGAGAGCTTCGAGGGAACATGGTCGAGCCGATGCCCCATCTCCACACGCTGAAGCGCGATCTGAGCACGCTCCTGCGCTTGCTTCCATGGTACCCCGTCGAGTTGCAACGGAAGCGACACATTTTCAATCGCATTGAGGGTCGGGATGAGATTGAACGCCTGAAAAATAAAACCGACTCGGCGTCGACGCAACAACGTCCGCTGCTCGTCGTCAAGCTTGCCGATGTCCACGCCGTCCAATAGTACCTGCCCCGAACTCGGCGGTTCGATCCCGCCGATGATGTTCATCAACGTACTTTTTCCAGAACCGCTCGGACCCATCAACGCGACAAACTCGCCAGCTTCGATCTGCAAGTTCACCCCTTTGAGTACTTCGACTGCCAGCTCACCAGCACCGAAGTGTTTCGTCAGGTTTCTAACTTCGATGATCGGCATGCGCAAACAGTTCAGTCGTTGGTCAAGTTGAGGATCCGGGAGTCCGGATTATATCAGGATTCCAATCCCTTGGAGACCTCTGGTTTTCCGGTTTCTTTGGTAAGATCTTACGATCAGGGGACTTGGGGTGCGGCTTGAGTCCCGTAATTCGATCCTCAGCCACTTTTCCATGCGTGTAACTCGATGAGAATTGCAGTCACCGGTGCGACCGGCTTGCTCGGTAACAACATCACTCGACAAGCGATCGATCGAGGTTACCAAGTCGTTGGCATTTCAAGAAATGCATCGAACGCAAAAGCGCTCGAGGATCTAGATGTCGAAAAACTCGACGCCGATATCACCCAATGGGATTCACTCGATGCCCTCACCGGTACCCTCGATGCGGTCATCCACTCGGCAGCTCACATCCATATCGGATGGACCCAACGCGCCGAAGGAATCCACACCAACCAATCCGGTACGCTCAACGCAATTCGATTGGCTCAAAAACACCAAGCCCGCTTGATCCACGTCTCGACGGTCAACACCCTGGCTATCGGCTCAAAAACCAATCCAGCCGATGAACAAACACCCGGGGATGGACAAGTCCCCTGCACCTACGTCGTCTCCAAACGCGCCGCTGAGCAATGCGTCCATCAAGCCATCGCCAAAGGACTCGATGCGGTCCTGGTCTACCCAGGTTTCATGCTCGGTCCCTGGGACTGGAAACCCAGCAGCGGACGAATGATCCAAGACCTACGCAACGGTGCCCCTCCCCTGGCACCATCGGGCGGTTGCAGCATCTGCGACCCCCGCGATGTCGCTACCGCCATCCTCACCGCAATCGAACAAACACCCGCTGGGTCCCGCTTCGTCTTGGCAGGCGAAAACTGGACTTACTTCCAACTCTGGAAGGAAATCGCAAGGCAATTCGGAAAACGCCCACCATGGACCTACCTCAGAGGACCAGGGAAATTCCTTGCCGCAACGGCCGGTGATTGCCTCGGAAAAATCACCGGCAAGGAACCCTTGGTCAACTCCGCAGCCATCGCGATGTCCTCGCAATACCACTGGTACTCAAGCCAACGAGCCATCGATCAATTGAACTACCGCATCCGACCCGTCCATGAATCGATCGCCGATGCCATCGATTGGATGCGAAATCAAAACATCCTGACCTGACTCTCCGTCTATCGACCAACGCCACTGAATCTATGGAATCGACCCAACGGAACGCACAGGCCACCGCACAGGCCACCGCAGAGGCTATCGAGCTGGCCACCGAACTGGCTCTGAATTTTCATCGAGGACAACGCGATGCCGACGGCGATCCGTACATCCTGCACCTGATGCGCGTCATGCTCAAGTGCCATTGTGCATCGGCCAAACAAGCGGGACTTCTCCACGATATCCTCGAAGACACCTCCGCCACCGAAGAGGATCTGATCCAAGCAGGCATCTGCCCGAACGTCACTCAAAGCGTCAAACGTCTGACCCGCACTGCCCATATCGACTATGCGGACTACATCCTGTCGTTGGCCGACGATCCGATCGCTAAGGAAGTCAAAATCGCGGATCTTGAAGACAACTATGCCATCGGTAGAGTCAAGTACCGTTCCGAACATCGGCTAGAAGATGCCCACAGACTCGAACGCTACATCCTGTCCCACCGGTTCCTATCAGGCCACCTCCAACGCACCGAGTACATCGAGGCGATGAGACTTGTCGGCTCAGCTTGAACGCTGGCTTCGCTTGATCGTCGCCTTTATCGCTTCGTTCGACCCGACTTCTTGGCCTCTTGGGCCGCCGCCTGAATCGATTTGATGCGGTTGGGATGGTCACCCTGGCCAGTCAGCTCGTAAAGGAACCGGCTCGGATACGTCGGACGCGGCTTGCCCCACTTGAAACGGCTCTGGGGAAGCGATAACGCAAGCTCGTCTTGGGCTCGCGTCACGCCGACATAACACAACCGACGCTCCTCATCGACCGAATCGATCTCCCCGGAAATCGATCGGCGGTGCGGCAAGACCCCTTCCTCCATTCCAATCATGTACACGATCGGAAACTCCAATCCTTTGGCGCTGTGGTAAGTCATCAAAGACACCGCATTGAGCCCCTGCTGCTTGTCCTTGCCCGATCCATACTCGCGCCCCGATAAGACAATCGATGCGAGAAAATCGTCGAGCGTCGGTTCGGCCGCCGATTCTTCATACTGGGCAATCGAATTGAGCACCGATTCAAGTGACCCGATCCGCATGGCAGCCTCCTCGGGCTCGGCATACAATCGCTGGATCTCCTCGCGATACTTCAAATCATCGATCAACTTGATCAATACCTCGGCCATGCTCGGCACTTGGCTCGGATCCTGATGAGCCGACAAATGGCCATCGAATTGGGCTTTGTAACGACTCTGCAACTCCTTGAGGCTCGCGATACCACCCTGCGCAGCGGTCGGTAACGTCGCACTAAAGACCTCGTCATGCATGACCTTCCATACACTCGATGAAGTCGCTACGGCTTGCTTGAGCAATTTATCGACGCTCCCGGCTCCCATCCCACGTGGGGGAACATTGATCACTCGCAGAAGCGCTAACTCGTCGTCGGGCGAATCGATCCATCGCAAATAAGCCAATAGGTCACGCACCTCCTTGCGATCAAAAAAAGACTGCGAGCCGGTGATCATATAAGGCACCTTGCGCTTGCGAAGCTCCATCTCAAAAGGGCGTGGTTGCTCGTTGGTTCGAAACAGGATCGCAAAGTCACCGGGCGATACGGTTTTGTCAACCCTGAGCCTCTCGGCGATCTCCTCGACGACCCCCTTGGCCTCCTCGTTCTCATCGGGAAACTGCAACACCCTCGGCGGCTTGCCATTGGGACGCGCCGGCCGCAAAACCTTATCATGCCGCTCGCGATTGAATGCGATCAATCGGTTGGACATCGTCAGGATCGCATCGGTCGAACGGTAGTTGTCCTCCAACCGTACCACCTTGGCCTCCGGCCAATCCTGACGAAAATTCAAAATGTGCCGAACCTCTGCACCTCGCCACCCATAAATCGATTGATCGTCATCCCCCACAACACACAAGTTTCGATGGCCCTGTGCCAATGCCTTGATGATCCGATACTGACACCCATTGGTGTCCTGATACTCGTCGACCAATACATGGTCATAACGGCCCGCTTCGGCCAATCGGACCTTGGGGTTCTCCACCAACAACTGCTCGGCAAACACCAACAAGTCATCGAAATCGAATGCCGCCTGCAATTTCAAAGCCCTCTGGTAACGCCGAAATCCACTCGCTGCGATATGCTCCTGGTCGCTCGTGGCCGCACTGTCGGCATTCTCCGGCCGAACCCCCGCATTCTTCCACCGACTGACAATATTCAAAAAATCCGACGGCGATAAGGTGCTCTCGGCCACCCGAATCTCCCGTAGCACCGTCCGAGCCACACTCTCGGCATCGCTGCGATCGTAAATCGTAAACCGATCCGGATAGCCCAACTCCCCGGTCCAGCGTTTGAGAATCTGCACGCAGTGCGAATGGAAAGTCCCAATCTGCGGTCGCGCCGGGGCCGGCTGCCCCCTGCGAACTCGCTTGGGCAACTTCAACTGCCCAGAAATCCGCTCCTGCATCTCCATCGCGGCCTTGTTGGTAAACGTGACCGCCAAAATCCGATCCGCCGCCGTACCATGCTTTATTAGATTGGCTACTCGAAAGGTGATAACCCGGGTTTTCCCAGTCCCCGCCCCGGCTAGGACCAGCAATGGCCCCCCTAAAGTCCCTACCGCTTCGGATTGTGCTGGATTTAATTGACCCATGTCGGAAATGTAGCCATCTCAAGCCCTTTGAATAGTCCCAACCAAAGGATGGGCTTTCCAGCCCAGAAATCCCAAAAAGGTCTCGACGCTCTGAGCCGTCTCGATTAGACTTCTGAACCTTGAAATTCCTGCCCTCGGCGGGCTCCCTTACTAGAATTTCTTTTTTTGGATCGGCTTGGATTGCCATGTACGCAATTATCTGTGACGGTGGAAGACAGTACAAAGTTACCGAAGGCTTGCTCGTAGATATCGACTACCGAGAAGCCGCCGAAACCGGTGATAGCATCGAGTTCGATCGAGTTTTGGCCATCGGAGCCGACACCGGGTTGAAACTCGGTCAACCCAACGTCTCGGGTGCCAAAGTCACCGCGGAAGTCGTCGGTTTGGAGCAGGGCAAGAAAGTCTTCATCCAAAAGTTCAGCCGTCGCAAAAACTACGACGCACGGACCGGCCACCGCCAAAAATATACCCGCATCATGATCAAATCGATCAACGCCTAGTCGGCTACGTGTGGCGGATCCTCGCGGAAATCTCTACCTGATCGGATATCGCGGCAGCGGAAAGACTTCCATTGCCCCATCCCTTGCTTTCGCACTCGGATTCGATTGGATCGATACCGACCAACAGATCGAAGCTTCCCTCAACGAACCGATCGCTTCTTTTTTCACACGCGAAGGCGAAGCGAATTTTCGCCGGATCGAAAGCGATACCATCCGCGCGGTCGCCAATACACCCCGGCAAGTCGTTTCGCTCGGCGGTGGGGCGATCCTCGATCCTGCAAACCAAGCCATCCTCCGTAACACCGGCAAAATCGTCTGGCTCGATTGCCCCGTCGAGGTCCTGGCAAAACGACTTCGCGCCGACCAAAACCAAGGACCAGGACGGCCTCCCCTGACCGACTTGGGCGTCGTCGAGGAAATCGCCTCTGTGCTCCAAGTTCGAGAACCCATCTACCGCACCCTAGCCGACCTGATCCTACCGACCGGATCCGCGAGTCCCGAAGAACTCGCAAGTCAAATCGCGCGTTGGTGGCTGCGTACCGCTGAGCTTCCAAATCCTCGCGAAGACTCAGGATTGACTCCCAGGAATAACTCATGGGAAAATAACTCTCACGCATAACCCCGACCAACTTCGATCCGAAACCCTGCGACTCGGTATCCCATGTACCCTATAATAAGTCCGCCGCGGTAATGTGCGCCTCGCAGTTGGGCTTGCGACCTACTCCATCACGAAAGTCAATTTAGAGATGTTCGACGAGCCTGGGACCTCTCTGCTCCTTTTGGGAATCGGAGTTTTAGCAAGCGTTGTAATCAACCATTGCATCTACGCGCTAGCGTACACCTCCTTGCCAGTTTCCTCATGGCAAAAAAGGCCTGAAGGGACCTCGCGATTAAGCCTCTTGGAGCGTCTACCGGCCGTCGGTTGGTTGCTTCGATCCCGCCGCGCTGAGGATCGCACGGTGTTTGGCAAGTGGTTCTGGGTCCGTCCTTTGCTCATCGAATTGCTGGTCCCTTGGCTCTTTCTGGCCCTCTACGTGTATATCGACCGCGGAAACACTTTGCCCGAGCGGTTTATCGATGTTCCCATCCAACGGCATCAGTTCATCGCCTATGCGAGCCTGCTGACGCTTCTTGCCATCGCGACATTCATCGACTTCGATGAGTACACCATCCCCGATGGAATCACAATCCCGGGGACGATACTGGGGCTATTGGGCTCCACCTTTTTGGTCGGCTGGAATTGGCTCGAACAGGTCCATATCGCTGTACCACCCTTTACGGTGCTCCGCTCGCTCCATGCGAATTCCCCGGAGTTGTTCCCGGAGTCATGGCAGCAAAGCAACTGGCTTGGACTTGGGATCGCTCTGGCCACCTGGACGGTTTGGTGTACCTCCTTGGTCGATTTCCGCTGGATCTCGCGAAGAGGGTGGCGCAAGGCCTTTTGGTTTGCATGGGCAAGTTATTGGCGCAGTGGAAATCGTAAACTCATTACGGGATTGACGATCCTCGGTTGGGTCTGCATCGTCGTGGCCTACTACCAGTTGGAACGCCAACCCTGGATGAGACTCTGCAGCGCCTTGATCGGGATGTGGCTCGGAGGGTTATTGGTCTGGGCCTTTCGCATGATCGCCGGTGAGATCCTCGGCCAAGAAGCTTTAGGATTCGGCGACGTAACATTGATGTCGATGGTTGGGGCTTTTTTTGGCTGGCAAATCGTATGGTTCGCCTTCTTCCTGGCTCCGCTCTTTGGGATTCTGATCGTTCTTGCAAGCTTTCTAACTACCGGAAATAGCCGAACTCCATTCGGCCCGTACCTCAGCGCCGCGACGGCTTTCCTGATGCTCAACTGGCAAAGAACCTGGGACTACTGCCATGAATGGATGGTCTCAGGAGTCATCGCTCCTTTGGCCTTAGCCATCTTGTTGATCATCCTAGGAGCATTGCTATGGACCATCCATCGGTTGAAACGGATGCTGGGAATGGGTCGGCGTTGAAGGGACTGAGCACTGTCATATGATCCAACAAAAGAACTTCCGACGGCTATCCTTTTGCTTTACCCTGTTCTCAGCGATCGCTGCGATCCTCTTGGGGTTAGGCCAAGAGTCCTGGTACTTGCCGATACTCGTCTGCACCTGCGCTTTGGCCGCCTACTTTTGCACCGATAGCCTCGGGCTGATCTATTTGCCAAAATTCGTAGTCTATATCGGCATGATTGCAGGTGCCTTGCTCGCAGGCTACGAGTACCTCACGCAGATGCGAGCAAACCAACTTTTGTGGGTCGGGAACTTGCTGGTTTACGTTCAATTACCCCTCTATTTCCAACGCAAAGAAAAACGGGTCTTCGAGCAATGGGGCATCTTCTTACTGCTCGAACTGGTCGTCGCAACCCTGGTCAACGACAACGTCCTTTACGGTGTCTTGATGCTCCCGGTGCTTGCCGTCGGCAGCGGGGCTCTGATCGCCCTGGCCGAATTCGCTTCGTACCAACGTCATAACGAAACCCATTCGGAATCCACCTCGATCCTTTCTCGCCTCTTGCACTGGATAGGGGTCGAGAAGGTCCCGAGTCGCGGGGTCTCAGGGTTGCAACTTTTTGCCAGCGATACCCAATCGAATTTCGGCGGAACCCAAGAGTTTCGACCCGGCCGTTGGACCTCGAGCATCATTCCATTTGCTCTCTCGATGCTCCTGTTTTCTGTGGGCTACTTTTACATGCTCCCTCGGCTCTACTCGGAGTCCTTTGACGGCGAAGGACTCGGCTGGGGCGGGAGTCGGATCGGATTCAGCGAACAGATCTCTCTGCAATTTGTAGGTGAGTTGCTCAGGAATGAATCCCCCGCATTCCGCATGAGTATGACCAATGAATCATCCACCAAAACCTACCGACCCAACCAACCACCCTACATCCGTGGGACGGTCGTCCACCGCTACATCGACGGACCAGGCAGAGGACTTTGGCAACCGAGCGACCGTGACAACTACAGCCCCAAACAAAACGATCTGCGAGATTTGATCACCCAGCAGGAATGCGATACGGAGATGACCACACTCCGCGACTGCGTCCGTGTCAATGTCGCGGAACGATCTCCCTTCGGGCCTGTCGTCTGCTCGCTACCGCCCTACGCCCAAATCGAAAAGTCTCCCTTCCTCTCGGGCCGACGCGACTGGCGTTTGCTCGACCCGCGTAGCAGTTTCGCGGCCGCAAACCCACCGAAACGACGTTACTCGTTTCTGACCTACGCTTTCGTCAGCGGACAAGAGTCCCCAGTGCTCGAAGACCAAGCCGATGTCTATGAGGAAGACCAAGCCGATGCGTTCAGCTTATACGGAAACTCTATCCTGGAATTTCCAGCCTCGCTGGAACTGATCCGACCGGAAATCAACCGGATCTTGTCTCTAAGCGATAAACCACTCGATGGCAAACTCACCAAAGCCATCTTCCTGGAAAACCACTTGGCCGACAGCCAACAGTTCGAGTACACCCTCTCCTTGACCGGACCCCGAGATTCCGGGATCGACCCCATCGCAGACTTTCTACTCAATAAAAAACGTGGGCACTGCCAGTACTTCGCCAGCGCCCTGGCTCTGATGCTGCGCTCCCAAGGGATCCCGACGCGACTGGTCGTCGGATTTCGACCCAGCGAGTACAACGAAATCGGCGGGTACTTTCAAGTCTCCCAAAGCCATGCGCACGTCTGGGTCGAAGCCTACTTCACGCTCGATGAAATCGAACAAGCTCCCCCCGATGTGCGCATCGGTATCCCCGTCCCCAAATGGTCCAAAAAAGGGATCTGGCTCCGCCTAGACCCAACCCCACCGGTCGATGGATCCAACGCCGGTGGCAGTTTCCGTAGCTCCAACTCCCAGACCTTTGATGCCATGCAAGACTTCTGGGACGAGATGGTCATCAATATGGACAAATCTCGCCAAGGTGGTTTGTTCTCCCTCTTCGGCGATTCCTCCGAGGGAACCTACGCACGATTCTGGATCCAACTTCAAACCCTCTTTTCGCGCATGCAATCGAGTCGCTTCGTCGGAGGTTTCCTCTCCCCGGACCGATGGTTCTCCTGGAGAGTCGCCCTCGGATTCATCGCAATCGCCGCAACCCTGCTTCTGCTCTTCAAAGCGATCCAAAGACTCTTTCCCAACCTCATCCCAAAAGGCTTGCACCGAAAAACTCTGCTGCGACGCAAACGCTACTCCAGGGTTGAATTCTACGAGAAACTCATCAAACTCCTGCGAACCCTGGGCATGCGCAGGCAACCCCACCAAACGCCTCAGGAATTCCTACAACTCGCCTCATCGCGACTCAAACTCGCTCATCTTGATCTGGATCTAGCCGATCTGTCCCTGGCGTTTTATGCCAAACGATTTGGCCAGCACGATCAACTCGATGAAGCCCAAGCCGGTGCAATCCAAGCGACCCTCAAACGCTTGGAAGAAGCCATCGGCTCAGGCCTAAAAAAGAAAATCAATTCATTAACCCCCTCCTAAAACGCTTATCCCTACTATGGATCAACCCGACATCGCATTAGCCATCGATCTTGGTGCCTCCGGCGGACGTGTCATCGCAGCCGAGTTGCGCGGCGACATGATCCAACTCAAAGACGTTCACCGCTTCGAAAATGCCCCCCTAAGCGTCGGTAACCGATTGCTGTGGAACCTGCTCTCACTCTGGAAAGAAGTCGAAATCGGAATCGGCAAGGCGGTCGACGAACACCGCGACCGAATCGTTAGCCTCGGTGTCGATACCTGGGGCGTCGACTACGTGCTGCTCGACCGAAACGACGATCTGGTCGGCCCAGCCTTCTGCTACCGTGATCCGCGAACACGAGGAATGATGGACCATGCGTTCAAAAAAATCAGCCGTGACGAGATCTTCCAGGAAACCGGTATCCAATTCATGGAGATCAATACGCTCTACCAGCTCTACAGCATGCGAGTCGAAAACTCACCGATCCTCGATATCGCAGATCGCTTCTTGATGATCCCCGATTTCTTCCACTGGATGCTCACGGGCGAAAAAGTCAACGAATTTACCAACGCATCGACAACCCAAATGATGCAACCCGGCGGCCTAGGATGGTCCTCGAAAATCCTCGAAAAACTGGGTATCCCAGAAAAACTCTTCCGAACCCCCGTCCAACCCGGCTGCTCCCTAGGCTCGGTCCGAACCCAACTGCGCAACCTCACGGGTCTCTCCCCAAGAGCAAAAACCATCGTTCCGGCCACGCACGATACCGGTGCGGCTGTCCTGGCCGTCCCGGCCAAAGGATTCTCCGAATCGAAACCCAATTGGTGCTACATCAGCAGCGGTACATGGTCTCTCATGGGGGTCGAACTGAGCCAGCCTCGCTTGAACGCAAAGTGCTCGCAATTGAATTTCACCAACGAAGGTGGCGCCAACGGTACGGTCCGCCTCCTGAAAAATATCGCCGGCTTGTGGCCTTTGCAACAATGCCGCGCAAGCTGGCAGCGAAGAGGTAAACCCTACGACTGGACCACCCTAGCTACCCTCGCCGGCGAAGCCAAACCGCTAGCCCACTGGATCGATGTCCAAAACCCTGCCTTCATCGCTCCCGAAGACATGCTCGATGCGGTCCTGGCATACTTCCGACAAACCGGTCAAAGCACTCCGAATACCGACGGTGCGATCGTCCGTAGTATCCTCGAGTCGCTGGCCATGCGATACCGTATCTGCCTGGGAATGCTCGAAGACCTTCTAGGATATTCGATCGAAACGATCCACATCGTCGGCGGCGGGGTTCGAAATCAACTCCTGTGCCAAATGACCGCCGATGCTTGCAACCGTACCGTGGTTGCCGGACCTGTCGAAGCGACCGCGCTGGGAAATGTGATCTCCCAAATGCTCGCTCTAGGCAGATTCAAAAACGTCGGAGAAGCCAGAGCTTGGATGCTCCAAACCAGCTCGATCGATGTCTACGAACCGAAATCACCAGAGGCCTGGGACGATTCATTCAACAAGATCTCAAAGCACCTGAGCTGATCGAATCTTCGAATTTTCCACTAGAGTCCATTCCGCTTGGCAAAAACCATGAACTGCTGCCAATCGTAGAGCAGAAGATCATGATCCCCTTGGCGAAGATGATATCCGATCGCCCCGTCACCAATCGGAGTGTTGACCGCTGGCAACTCTTGGGTGTCTAACCCCTGCTTGCCATGCAAGCGATAGGCGCTCGATGCATGATACCCCGAGAGGAGCTCCCCTAACGGATCGGCCCACTTGTCATTGCTCGCACTTGCGATGTACACAGGCCTTGGAGCAATCGCTGCGATCAACTGATGCTGGTCGAATTGCATCTGGTCCTCTCGATCGTTGTACTTGCGAAAATTGCGATTGAACCAATGCGGGAACGACGTGTTGATCCTCGCGACCGATTCGCCATAAACTCGCCGACTAAGCGCCGCTCCACCGCAACCGGAGTTGTTCGAGACGACCAATCCGAACCGTTCGTCATTTGCCCCAGCCCACAACGCCGTTTTCCCCAGCCGTGAATGACCTACGACCATCAACCCCTTGGGATCAATCCCCTCAAGCTTCTCCAAGACATCGGCTAGCCTAGATAGACCCCATGCCCAAGCAGCGATCGAGCCCCACCGATTCGGATGCTCTGCATCGCTCCTGTGCTCCGGGAACAAACCATGGACACCATTCTCAAAACCATCGTCATAGTCTGGGTCGATATCGCTGTAATGGGCCGTCGCGACGGCGTAGCCTCGCTCGATGATCTGTGCGATGGGCCAACGCTCGGCTTGATTCGCTCGACTCGCCTCGGTTGCCCGATTCTCAACGACTCCAGGATTGCGACTGTCGCACCAACTGCTCGTTAGCCGCACCTTGGGGTCATCGCTCGTGGATTGGTTTCCCCGAAAATTTAAGCCCAAAAAACAAGATGCTTTCGGACGGTCGCTCGGAGACCACACGAGCAAGTCGATGCGAACCTGCTTGCCGTTCCGTTCCAAGTAGACCGCAAGTTGCCTGCGGCGAATCCCCGCTTGAACCTCCCCTGCTAAAACCGCCTGCCCATCGTCGATCACCTCTGTTCGCACCTCGACCGAGCCCTGCGGTGCGTATCCATACTCCTGGTCTGCAAACAGATCCAACAGATACTTCCGA
>Ga0209229_10000029_pt1 | contig 47169 bp, 34 predicted proteins | sample SanBayMetagenome_FD_187466 | JGI IMG/M metagenome (GOLD analysis project Ga0209229, IMG submission 187466) | Freshwater and sediment microbial communities from dead zone in Sandusky Bay, Ohio, USA (SPAdes) (version 2) | ecosystem: Environmental > Aquatic > Freshwater > Lentic > Sediment... | reverse complement strand
TGGCTGAGTGGATTATCAAAGAACAAGCCAAAGGGACCGTTGGAACATGCCTTCATGACCCGTAACCCGTTGTTACCAGCGGATTTTTTTCAGTCGCCGGATTTGGAGAAGTTCGTATACGACATGAATCGGCAACCGGGTTACAACGAACACTCGTTGATCGACTGCAAGCGAAAGTACACCGTGAGGGTCTTAACCTTTCGTGGGGACAGCGCATTTGTATCTTGGGGTAAGTCATCAGCCGACCAAGAGGGACAGGGTGCAAGTGCCTTGGAGCAGGCGGCCGAGCGGGCTTACATTGCCATGAAGGCGCTGCGAACGGCAGGTTACGAGGCTTATCAGTACCACGATCGCGAGCAGAGCATTGTGACGGTTGGTGGTTTTGAGCAATTGGGAACAACCGATGCGAACAATCTTTTCGAATATGCTCCGGATATTCGGGCGGTTATGGAGCGATTTTCCACCGATGGCCAGATCGCCGACACATCGAAATTCGATTTGAATTTCGGTAAGGTTCCGCAGCCTCGTTTGCTCTTGGACTTGGTCGATCAGCGTAAAATCCCGGAGTTGTACCAAGGGACTCGGCAGGAGCAGTTGGCTTACTACAGCAAGCTATCGATTGGCTTTGATTTACGTCCGAGTCCAATGGCGGTTCCTCGCTACAACGCATCGCGGATCTATGCTGGGTCGCGGCTTGGGGGCAAGTAGCCTTTACTTTGCCATAACTACCTTATCGACTTAGGGATTCGGATCCTAGAGCCTTGTTTTTCGGTCCGATGGAGCTGACGGATGATTGCGACGTATTCGCGCATGGAGTGGTCGCAAAGGTAGTCGATCTTTCCTCGGCGCAGTCCGTTGAGGAAGCCTCGGACTCGATCGTGGAAACGCAGCCATTGGTGGATTCGACTGATTTTGCCTTTTCGGTTGACGTAGATCTCGCGTCCCATATGGTGGTATCCCATGAATCTGGGGGGAAACCTCGGGACAATATCGTTGTTGTTGACCCATCGATAGTGTCGGATCTTGAGAAAGGACGCGTATTGTCGATTTCCGACGCGTGGAGCTCCGAAGGAAAAGATCGCTTGGGGGTTGGATGGAATGGGGGAGAGTTTGCAGCGAACGGCGCAGACTGCGGCCATAGCTCCGCCTAGGGAGTGCCCACCGAACCAAACTGGACGTTGATTTTCGCGGAGTCGGTTTTCGATATCGGGCCAAAGCAATTGCATGTGGCTATCGAAACCGCTGTGGACTCGACCGATATCGCAAGCGACGGTCCAAGCTTTGGCATCGGCGGCGATATCCTCTAGTTTGGTCGGTTCGGTTCCACGCGATACGATCATGCAATCGTATTTGGTCCCGAAAACATAGGCTTCGGAACCGGCTTGTTGTACAAAATCGCATTGGTCGATGCCTGCTTCATAGACCACTTTAGAGATCAGTTCGGGTGGACCGTAGGCGAGCCGGGATAGCTCAGCCATGACCAGGGACTTATCTAACCAAGAGAGTTGATTTAAAGCGCGATCCAAGCGAATGCTGAGCGGCTCGGCTGGAAAGCAAGCAATTGGCGAGGGTTCTTGAGTCATGGATCCAATGATTTCTGGGGGGGATTCAAGGATCAAGCAATAGCGGTTTTAGCGATCAACTCGCTGTTTGACGTTCGGGATACTTGATCCGCCCATGGTGGATTGCATTGAGGTTCTTGATCAACGATTGCTTGATCGTTGCGATTTCGACCAAGGTCAGTTCGCAGTCATCGAATTGACCGTCGAGCAATTTCTTCATAGTGATTTGATCGACTAGGTGCTGGATGCGCGACGAGGTGGGTTCTCGGAGGGCTCGCGTAGCGCTTTCGACTGCATCTGCGATCATCAAAATAGCCGCTTCTTTGGTTTGCGGTTTTGGGCCGGGGTAGCGGAAGGTGACTTCGGAAACCTCTTCGAGGTCCTCGTTTCCTTCATTCTCTTTGATGGCTTGTTGGTAGAAGTACTCGACGAGTGTCGTGCCGTGGTGCTGTTCGATAAAGTCGATAATTCGCTGGGGAATTTTGTGCTGCCGAGCCAAGTCAGCGCCGTCTTTGACGTGTGCGATGATGACTAAGGTGCTCAGTTCGGGTTGGAGTGCATCGTGCCGATTGGCTCCGGGCATCTGGTTCTCAACGAAGTAATTGGGTTTGAACATTTTCCCGATGTCGTGAAAGCAAGCCCCGACTCGGACCAAAAGGCCATGGGCACCGATGCTCTCGGCGGCCGACTCGGCAAGAGAAGCGACCGAGATGCTGTGGTTGTAGGTTCCGGGTGCACGCTGAGCTAGTTGTCTCAAGAGCACGTGGCTCATGTCTCCGAGTTCCAGGAGACTCAGATCGGTCTCGATATCGAAGAGCTTTTCGATGAAGGGTAAGATTCCCACCATGAGAGGCCCGCACAGGGCCACGAACGCAAACTGCTTGAAGGCCTCGATGATCAAACGGCTTGCGTAGAGGGGAACCGAGGTCGACTGCCCGTTCCCAAAAGGATCGCTTGAAAACTCCAGGGATTGGCCTGTCAGAACACCGAGCCCCAAGCAGGTCGCAAGTACGATCAGGGCCACCCCAAAACCTACGTACACCAGTCGAGTTCGATTTCGAATCCGACCGCTCAGCAGAATTGCTCCTGCCGCGGCGCTGAACGTGAGGATAAATTCGGCGAGATCTCCTCCGGTGCTAAAGGCGATGACCAACGAGATTGCCGCTAGGAGCATCAGTGCCGTCGGTCTGCCGTAGACCAACGCTGCGGTGATCGCACAGAGGGTCACCGGGATGATTTCCACATGAAAAGGGTCGCGCGAGGCGAGCACCGAGGCGGCGATCGCAACGATGGCCAGTCCCACCAAACGGATCATTTTCGAGGTGTTGGTAATTGGCGAGCGATCGCGGGACTGATGGATAAAGAATCCGCATAAAAGAGTAACGGCCGCAAGGAGTCCCCAGGTGGCCGCAAGGCGTTGGATTTTCTGAGCGATGCTCATCTGCTCAACGAACGCCTCGTGCTCGGTCCTCAGGAGCCGAATCTCTTTAGGGCCGAGCAATTTCCCCATCGGGACCAATGCCCCGTAGGTCGTCTCGTAGGACACCATCGCCGGCTTGACGGCGTTGACCGCTTCGATGCGAGCGACGTTGCTAAGGTCTTCTCGGAAAGTCAGGGTGGTCGGGAGTTTCGCTGAGATAAAGCGATGGACCATTTGCGCAAGCAATTCGGAAGAGCCTTCTCCGAATTGGTTTTTGAATTCCCGTTCGAGCGAGCCTCGAAGAGTCACGAGGACTTCGGCGGTTCGAACTCGAGAAACGTCGACATCGAGTTTGTGCTGGTCATCCCCTAGGGGAAAGACTTTAATAAATCGCTGGTTGCCCTTTTGCGGATCATGGCGAAGCGAGTGTAGGATTCCAAACTCCTCCCATGGATCAAAGATCTTGCGTATCGCTGAATCGAACTTTGAAAGATCCGCATCGGTTGCAAGTGTCTTTTTGATGCAATCGATCAGTTCGGATTTTTCCAAAGCGATGGTGTTGGAACCTTCGGGTTGGGATCCGAAGATATCCAAGCTAGCCAGTTGCAGTTCGGAGAAGTCGTCTTGGTTTTGGTGATCACGAAGTGCAAAAAGAGCATCTTGGAGTGAACCTCGCAATTGAACCAAGGGTTCTTTACGATTCTCATAAACACAAAGAACTTCACGGGCCGCTTGGAGTCGAAGCCCATTGGTCTGAACTTCATCCTCGATCTGGAAAGGGATACGAGCTGGGATAGCGCGTTGGGGAACGTAGCCGATTCGGTAGGGGAATGGGGGTTCCCAGCCTCGCAGGACCAGCGACAAAAGCACACCAGCGGCCAAGAGCACCGATGCTTTGGTCAGGAGGTCCAGGCTTGTTGCTTGGTCGATCCAGCGTTGCCAGTCAAACCGACTGGTTTTCATGGAAGCAGCCCGTTCGCTGCGGCTTTTACTAGGGGAGTTTTGCATAGGAATACGTTCCAAACCTATCAGGTCCGATCGAGCCTTTTCACAGGGCGGGGCGCTGCGGCAATCGGCTGATCATAGGCCGCGACGATACGCTGGACCAACGGATGCCGGACAATATCGTTGGCTTGAAGTTGCACGATGGATACCCCATCGATGCCGCTCAGTCGCTGAATCGCATCCCGAAGCCCGCTGGTGACCCCCGAGGGCAAATCGACTTGGGAGGTATCCCCGGAGACAACCACTTTGGAGCCCTCACCCATGCGGGTAAGGAACATCTTCATTTGAGCGACAGTTGCATTCTGAGCCTCATCCAAAATGATGAATGCTTGGTTGAGCGTCCTGCCTCGCATGTAAGCCAACGGGATGACCTCGATGACCTCTTGCTCCATGAGGAATTTGACTTGATCGAAATCCACCATCTCATTGATCGCATCGAGCAGTGGGCGCAGATAAGGATTGAGTTTTTCCTTGAGGTCCCCTGGAAGGTAGCCAAGACTCTCTCCTGCTTCGACCGCCGGGCGTACCAATACGATTTTACGAATGGCTTTGGCGCGATACGCTTCGACGGCCGTGGCGACTGCAAGGTAGGTTTTTCCGCAGCCTGCCGGGCCCGAGCAGAGTGTCAGGTCATGCGTGCGAATCGCTTCGATGTAGTAGGCTTGTCCCTGAGTCCGTGGCTTGACCCTTCTGGCGGTATTTCCGATCGCCACTTCCTTGGACTCGCCTCGTAGTTCGATCGCGATGTTTTTGGTCGCAGGCACCATGGCATGATGGAGCAGCGCGTCGATCTCTTCGGGTAGGACACCTCCGCCGCGTATAAGCTTTTCCTTTAGCTTTTCAAGAATTCCCGTAGCGATGTCGACCGAATGGCTCGGACCGGCCACCTTGACCGTTCCGTTGCGATGGGTGATTGCGACCCCGAGTTGATTGCGCACTTTGCGCAAGTGGGTATCTTGGGGTCCAAACAATTGGATCGCCAATTGCGGATCGCCCAGGGTTAGAGTTGATTCTGACATGGCGGCATTGTCTTTCATTGAGTCGCTGGTCTTCATGGAGTCGCTAGACGGTTCATGGGTTGGTACTTTTTTCGCCAAGGCTATTCTCGCACGAATCGTCTTAAATCCAACCTAGGACTACCGCAATTAATCCTACAACCCCCGCTGGAATCAAAGAATCCGTTACGTCCCAAATTCCTCCGAGCCCGGCCAAAGTCCCGCCGCTGTCTTTGACACGACCGGACCTTTTCATCATCGATTCGATCAAATCTCCGAGCAGTCCGAACCAAGTCAATGTGGTCCCTAGAAGCAATGCGCCGACGATTGGCCACCAAGAGGATTGCGACAGGTTGCTATTGCCGAGCCAACTGAAGTAGACCACGGCGGCCAAAGAGGCAACGATCCATCCTCCAAGGAGCCCCTCCCAGGTTTTCTTCGGGCTTAGGACCGGTGCAAGGGGCGTGCGACCGAGGTTCTTGCCTGCGAAGTACGCTCCTGAGTCTGCGATTTTGGTCACCATGGCGATACCGACCAAATTGAACATCGCTGCGTCGGGATCTCCGACTTGGCGCAAGATCCACCATAGGCTTGTCGCTACCGAGATGTACATCAACAACCCAAGACTCGTCAACCAACCGATAGCTTCTTGACGATCTTGGTAAACGGCAAGAGCACGCACCCCAAGGTAGCTTGCAAGTATCCAGTTGCCGATGCAGACGATGGCCAATCGGCCTTGGGCACCGGTCCAGGCTGGATCGAGCATGTCGGCCGCCCCGAGGGCTCTGAGAAGTTCCGGAACGGCAGGAAGTGCCGCCGAGAGCAGAACCACAGTCGGCGACCAAAAGACCGGCAATTGCCAAGCCGAGCGCACGATCGAGGTCGCTTCGCGAGCCGTTCCCAAGCATAGGACAAGGTAAATCGGAAGCATCCAGAGTCCTGGAACTCCTGCCAGCGGGGCCTTGACGTCGAGATAGATAAAGCCGAAGACGATCGCTAGCACGATCGCGGCGGTTCGCAAGCGACTGACTAACACATTCCTGCCCGAGTCTTTCTCATCAGATTCCCTGTAGACTTCCGTAAATCGGCCTTCCTTTGGTTTTCTGGTCAATCACCGACCGGGGCCGTCCCGACGGGCTTGGATTCAGCTCGGTAAAGATAGTCGACCGTTTCCCACTCGGCCCGTACCCTTGCGGGCAGAGCATCTCGGATCAGGCGTTGCTTTTCGGGGATCATGGTCGACATTTCTCGCATCGCGCGAGCATAGTTTTCGTTTCGGATTTCCTCACCAGAGGGTTGCCTTCGGCCGCGTTGCTGAATCCAGCCCAATTCGATTCTGGCAATGCACCGGAGCAGTTCATCGGAGTAAGGCGATTCGATCACGATCCGAAGATTCGGTTCTGCACCTAGAAGGTCATCACCTTCGATCCTCAAGCGAGCGATTTGGATTTGCGATTTGAGGTAATAGTTCCTGGTGAGAGCATCGGTCGGTGGGAAAAACTCCGAGACCGCATTCCAGTGTTTGAGATTGTTTTCCACCATAGCCAAAGCGAATTGTCGTTGAACCGATGTCTCCCGGACGACACCGGCTGTACTGGTGGATTGATGGGCAAAAGGATCGACACTCGCAAGAATAAACGTCAGAGCTGAGCTTAGCATCAATGGCAAGCCGAACCATAGGATCGCGTTTTGAATCCATGCGGAGCTTCTCGGCTTTTTCTTGGCAGAACCATCCTTGAGATTTGAGTGGCGCCCCATCATAAGGATCTGCAACTCCTCGGTCGCGACACTTGAGGTGACGGCTTGATGTTCTATGACCAAACCCGAAAAGGGGATCATCTTGTCCCCTCTTCCTTCGAGATGGAATTCGATGAAACTTCGCAACTCCCTAGCCAATTCCATGGCCGATCCGAATCGATCCTCAGGGCTCTTCTTGAGGAGTTGATGGATGATCCCGACGAGTTGCTCTGGAAGATCGGGACGCAACTGGTCCAATGGGACCGCTTCGGCTTGGATGTGTTGCATCGCAAGGGCCAGGGCTGTCTCACCGGAAAAAGGAGGCCGGCCCGAGAGCATGTGATAGGCCGTCGCCCCGAGCGAGTAAAGATCGCTACGAGAATCGACCGAGAGGCCCTGGACCTGCTCTGGACTCATGTACAAAGGAGTACCGAGCGCGACTCCTACGGCGGTCAAATTCTGATTCTTACCCCTAGCTCTTGCCAACCCGAAATCCGCGACCTTCACTTCGCCATCAGGGGTCAAGAGCAAGTTATCTGGCTTGATGTCTCGATGCACCAGACCGATCGAGGCGGCCTTTTGAAGGGCCGAGGTCGCTTGCCATAGAATCGAGACAGCCTCGTCCAGTGGCAATGCACCTCGGCGTTGAATGAAGGAATTCAAATTGCTTCCAGGAACGTACTCCTGGGCGATGTACAAAGTCGAATCGAATTTGCCTACGTCATAGACCTGGACGATATTCGGATGGATCAACGAAGCAACTGAACGCGCCTCTTGCAAGAATCGTTGCTCATGTTCCTCGGAACCCACAAAATCGGCCCGAAGCACCTTGAGCGCTACATGCCGATGGAGCGAGTTTTGGAATGCGAGATAAACCTCCGACATCCCCCCTACTCCCAGGCGATGTAGGACGCTGTAGCCCGCGATCACTTGGTTTGTCAGATCGTTGCCTTCGGTAGGCCGATTCATAAAGTCGATTCGTCGAAGGGTTTACAAAAACGGGATGTAAGGGACAAAGCCCCCGTGTTGGCTCATCAGGGTGCTCCGAAGACCACCGCGATCGCACATTTTTCCCATGCCGAGTAGGGCACGATCAAGGACTCGCCTTCGGTAGATAGTTTATCCAATAACTGACCGCAAAAGTCGACTTTCCACGCCTGACGGACCGATTTAGGCAAGCTAATTTTTGCCGTCGAGGCTTTTCCCATACCTTCGCAAACCCAAAGCAATGCATCGGCATGGACGACTTCCTGCCCGTTGGTGTAGACCCCTGAACCCCAGCCAGAGACCTCGCCTTGATCCGTGTTGCCCCCTGAGGAGGGGAGTTCTGGTGAAAAAACCTGCAAAAACGTGAATCGCAAATTTGAATGATTGCACTGGGCCAACCAACCGCTCTTGGGAGCTCCATGCCGAGTTTGGCCCCCTCGAGCCGTGAATCCTGACTCAATCTCCGGAAGCATCGTCCAAGCCTCCTGGAACAGGTCGATGGCCGTCTCCCAAGGTCGTTGCCAGTGGATTCCAAGATACAGCTTCGCACGGATCGAGCCGTCGGGATGGATCGGAAGCAGGCTCTGGATCTGATTGCTCGCCGGCTTGTGATGGTAGCTCAGACCTCCGGTCGCATAGTAAACCTTGTGCTGCGCATCGTCGATTTCGATCAACTCGACGCAACCCTGAAGCGGCCCGAGCCATTTGGTCCGATTGCCATGCGACCACATTCCCAAACTCGCCGCTTGACTCGGCCAGATCATTCGCCAAACCGGTGTATGCGAGAAACGATCGAAACCGCCTCCTGAAATAGCGACCTCGACCCACTTGCAGCCTCTGTCCAAGCGGACCGTTTGCTCGATCCAAGGCAGACTTTGACCAGTACCTCCTTGAGCGATACTCCTTGGGTTTGCCTGCGCTGATGCCAGGGTAGGATCGGTGCCAAAAACGCCTCGCGTAACGATCTGCGACGAGTGATCGCTGAGGTTCTGGTGCTCAAGACGGACTTGACTCAGTGCCATCGAGTCCGATTCTTTGGCTCGATGGTGCTCACCGGCTGGCTTCGGAACCAGACAGACCATACCGCTTAGGCGATTGCCTCTTTGGTCGCGGATGAACAGCGAGCGGAGATGACCTTTTTTCGGATCGATTTGGACTTCCATGAACTCGTTTGCCAACGATCCGTCGGATTGCGCAATGGAATCCGAGTGCCCGAGCAACTTCGAGAAGAACCCTTTTTTGCGGGTCGATGAAACCGACTTGTTATCCCCAGGACTAGCGACCCCAACGGCGCAGAATCCAAAAGGAGGAACATCCAGGATTACTTGGGATTTCGTTGGATCGAAGTCAAGTGGGCCATGGTGCAAGATACGCTCTGAGTCGGCTCCGCTTTGCGCAACGACAGAACCCTCCAAAAGAGCGCTCAGTCGTCTCGGATGGCTTGCTGGATGAAGGACCATCGGGGTCGATGGGTTTCCTAGCCATGGGCGGATCGAATCGGTGGCTCTGCGGCAAAGCGCAACGACTTTGGACTCGAGTTCTGCAGACCACTTCTCGGGAGACTCGATCCTAGAATCACCGTGGGTCGCAAGGCCATCGATTTGGCAAAGGAGATCCTGGATTTCGCTTCGGAGCGACTCGTCCTTGGTGTGATTCCCGGTCGATGACCAGCAAGCCAATGCATCCCCGAGTCGTTCTAATCGGTAGAGGTTTCTGTGGATCTGAAGCAAACTGATTTGGATCGAATGGATCTGATCGGGTTGCTTGGGAATGGAGAAAGGAAACTGATGGGTTCCAAACGTATCGGACCAATAGGGTTGCGAGGTGGATTCGAAGTAATCGTCGGCTAGAACCCATTTCCCAAGCGCGGGAGTTCGACGCATGCAACGCACAAGATCGTCGAATACCACCGAGGTTCGATCCGGCCAGTGGGCGATCAGAAGCGTCGGAACTTGATGGTAATCCAACTGCTTGGCCATGGACGTACCGAGCTCCAGCAGGGCCGCCGTGTCGGACGCGTCGAGCAAATGCCCGAGAATGGTATCGATCGCGGGCGTGTCGACCGACGCTTGCCATCTAAGCTTTGCGTGCTCTTTCTCGGGAACGATTCCATCGAGAAACTTAGCCAGGATCGCACCATGGAAACCGTGCAAGCGGGCAAGGGTCGGTAGGTGCCCTGGAATGCTTGAAAAAAACGGAAGAAGGACTTTTGGAAAAGCGATCCCCAATCGATCCGCTTGGGATCTGGTTTGATCAAAACTACGATGGAGCGATTTTTCGCTGAGATAGGTGTGCTTGAGCTCCTTGGGAAATCCACCGACCAACGAGATCGATTTTTCCGCTAGGCGTTCCCTCATGCGATGATAGGCTTCGGGGTTCGATTCGACTAGCTGCGATAGAGACTCGGTCGTCACCAGAAGACTCGTGGGGATCGCATTTTGTATTTCCTTCGAGAATCGCTTTCCCAAGGTGCTCCTAGCCGTCAGGACCAAATGCAACAAGTATCCTTGTTGCGAGCAGTATCGATCGCGTTCCTGGGACAAAGAATCATAGGCCGCATCGAGCCACCGTTGGGTTTCTTCCAAGTTGCCTTGGTGGAAGTGCTCGGAGGCTTGCAGCAATTGGTCCGAGACAATCATCCAGTCTAGGTTGAACGAATAACGGAGTTTCCTGGCCATTTGCTGGACTTGCATGACGGCATAGCCGAAGGCGAAAAAATCCTCCTCGATCCCGTCGGCTGTTGGGGACCTGGGGGGATCAACCCCCTGGGAATCCACAAGCCGACAGATTTCATCGACGATGTCTTTCCGAGGGCGCGACAGACTGTAGAAGAGTCGATTGCCTGCCAACACCAGACGCTCTTCGAGGGGCTGGTCGATCTTGCCTTGGACCAACTCGGGGATCACCAACAGCGAGTTTTCAACATCGAGTCCCGAAGAGTCACACCTTCGAGATTCGGGGAGAAACCCGAGTCGCCGAAGGATCCGAGGCGACCACAGCGCCGTCGAGCAGATGTGGTAGTCTTGGAGTTGTTCGGCGGTATAGCCCGCGGGAACCTCTTCGAGCGAAGAGGTTCCCAAAGCGAATATCAAGCGATTTAACTTAGATTCGGATACCATAATTCGAAAGTATGAAGCATAATGCTCGTTCGAGAAGTCGAAATCGTCGGAGCTTGTGCAACATGAATCAAAAACCGCCAAAAAAAGACCAGGCCCTTGCTCGACTTCGCCGCTTGCCGATGCTCGGTATTTTTGTCGCCTTTTTGATGGTCGTTGGGGTCTGTGTCGCTGGTTTGTGGAACGACCTTCAGAGGCAGAAGCAACTGATTTTAGCCTCCGAAATCGCCAACTTACAATCCCACGTCGAACGGACGGTTGTACGGATTGAGAGCGATTTGCGGCAAGGAAAAAGCCTCGAGCAATTCTCCGCTCCGAACGTTACCGATTGGCTGGTCGATCACTGGACGCGAATGATCGCATCGAAACCCGATCGCCTCTACGCGGCGATCGAGGACTCGTCTGGCTCGGTTTTGGCGTTTTCTTCAAAAACCGACCTTAGCATCCTGACGAATGGAAGTTCGGTTTCCATCGATGGCTTTCCAAAATCCATTCGACGCATCTCCCTAGGGCAAGGTCGCAATTCAACGACAGCCGTTGAGGTCGGACTTCCAGTCGAACTGAATAATCACCGGATCGCAACCTACCGTACAGCGATCCCCGGTCAATGGCTAGAGGATCGAATCAGCGCATCGACGCGCAATCGATGGCTCGTTTGGCTTGCGATCCTTTCTGCCATGAGCTTGATCGTTGCGACCACCGCTCTTTTTCTTTTCCGACTCGGAACCCACACCCAGGAACTCGAACAAGCCCTCAAGACATCCGAGACCAGAAGATTAGCGGATCTGAGTAAACTGGTCGTCAGTATGGCCCATGAATTGAGAAATCCTCTGAACTCGATTCGGCTTAATTTGTTCACTTCTGAAAAAATCATCCGAGGAGATTCACCGATCGATCAGAAGGAAGCTCTGGTCATGATCCACGAATCGGTCTGTGAGATCGAACGTGTCAATGAGCTCATCGGACAACTGCTAGGATTTGTCAAAGCCGACGAAAACCAAGAAAACTGGCTGAATTTCGACACCGAAATCCAATCGATCCTTAGCTTCATGAAATCCACTCATGATCTGCACCAAATCCAGATCGACTACCAGTTTCCGGAGCAAAATGCGATAGGAAAGGTCTCCAGAAAGTACTTTCGGCAGATCCTGATCAATCTTCTACAAAATGCTAGACAAGCCATGCCAGAAGGTGGCTTGATCCATCTGCATCTTCACACCGATTCTCAATCGGTGATCCTGGCCATAGAAGACTCTGGGCCTGGGGTCACTTCGAACCTGTTCGAAAAGATTTTCGAACCCTTTTACAGCACGCACCAAGACGGCGCAGGGTTGGGCTTGGCCGTCGTCAAAAACCTGATTGAAGCCACCGGTGGGAGTATCTCATGCCAACGAAGCAGTCGTTTCGGAGGAATGCGATTTACCCTACGATTTCAATCCAAACTTCAGGAAGTCTCCATTCTTGAGGCCAAGAGTTAGACCAGTTTTTTACCCCAACCCATACCGACCGGTTTTATGCACTCAGCGCTTACAATTCTGGTGGTCGAAGACCAAGTTCGAGAAAGAGAAGCCCTTTCTCGTTTGCTCAAGACCGAAGGCTACAACACCATTCCAGCGAGCAACCGCCCCGAAGCCATCGACGCATTCAAAGCCCCCGTGGACTTGGTCGTTTGCGACTTGAGGCTCGGAGCCGATGACGGCATGGCGGTGCTCAAGGAATGGCGCCAGGCCAAACCATCGGTCCCCGTACTCATGATGACCGCCTACGGAGACATTCATTCGGCCGTCGAAGCCATGAAACTCGGTGCTTCAGATTATCTCACCAAACCGCTCAAGCCCGACGAACTGCTGCTTCTTTTAAATCGCTACTTGCCCATGAGGGCTCGAGCCCAACAGCAAAACGCCATCGATGAGGGCGGAATCGGTCGAATGATCGGGCAGTCAGCCGAAATGCGAGAAGTCTTTGATCAAATCCGAAAAGTATCCGTATCCGATGCGACCGTTCTGATCATAGGCGAATCCGGCACCGGCAAGGAACTCGTCGCTTCGGCAATCCACGACAACAGTCGCCGTCGAAGGAAGCCCTTTGTCGCCGTCAATGTGACAGCACTTCCTGATTCCTTGATCGAGTCGGAATTGTTCGGGTATGTTCGTGGAGCCTTCACCGGCGCGACCGAACCCCGAGAAGGAAGGTTCCGAGCAGCCGATCAAGGAACTTTGTTTATGGACGAAATCGGCGACCTGCCTCAAACCCTACAGCCCAAACTCCTGCGGGTCCTGGAAACCTATTCGTTCGCCCCGGTTGGCTCAAGCGTCGAGTCCAACGTCGATATTCGGCTCATTGCTGCAACAAGCCGAGAACTTCCAGAAATGGTCCAAGATGGGGAATTTCGCATCGACCTCTACCACCGCCTGAATGTCCTTACCATCGAACTTCCACCCCTTCGAAAACGTCCCGACGATATCCCCATCCTGGTCAATCACTTCCTGGCCGATTGCGCCAAAAGACATCTGCGTCCATGCCCGCAAGTCGCTCCGGAATTGCTCGACTATCTCCAAGCCTACGAGTGGCCAGGCAACGTTCGGCAACTGCGCAACGTCATCGAAAACATGCTCGTCATGGGGGACGAAGGCATCTTGACCCTGCGAAATCTCCCCAAATACCTCAGCGGAAACCCCTCGAGCGAACAGCACCACCCCAACCAAGGAACCTTCAACCTCCACGATCTGGAAAAAGAAGCCATCCTTTCGGCCCTGAAAAAGTCGTTCGGAAACCGAACCCACGCCGCTCACACCCTGGGTATCTCCGTACGTACACTCCAGAGGAAGCTCAAACTCTGGGACATCGAATAAAAAAACTCCAGGTCCGCACCTGTAGTCGATTCTCGCCATCAAAACCGGTTGGGAGGTTAATGATGCCCGGAGCAAGGATCGAGGTGAATTGGACCTGGAGTTCTATTACTCACCTGGAGCAGTTTCCGTACCAAAAAACACAAACCCAAAAAAAGAGATATGGTCTGGATTTCAAGCCGTTTGCTCCAAACCCTCTGGACAAAAACAAACAACTTGACGCGACACTTCGTCGCAAGCTACGCCAATATGTCGCACCTGGATTGGCATCTGATCAAGTCTCCGACAAGAAATCGGGCCGGCTCATTGCGAATCTCGGTTCGACCTTTTTTCCTCCTAATGCTATAGTTTTCACCCCAGGCAGCGTGCGGGGCAACCATAGTCCCCGATTTCGCAAATCGATCGACAAAAAACACCGAATTTCCTACGGAGAGCCCTGATGACGATCCCAGCACCCACCGAACGAAAAAACCCCGTCATGACGGGAGCCGACATCGTCGTGAAGTCTCTGGTCGATCACGGAGTCGAGATCGTGTTTGCCTATCCCGGGGGGTGCTCGATGCCCATGCACCAGTCGCTAACGAAATACGAGGGAAAACTTCGGACGATTTTGCCTCGGCACGAGCAAGGGGGCGCCTTTGCCTCGCAAGGGATCGCGCGCTCGACGGGCAAAGTCGGGGTCGTTATGGCAACGAGCGGGCCAGGTGCTACCAACCTCGTTACAGCCATCGCCGATGCAAAACTCGATAGCATCCCCCTGATTGCTATCACCGGCCAAGTCCCGACGGCGGTGATCGGAACCGACGCCTTTCAGGAAACTCCAATCGTCGAAATCTGCCGTGGTATCACCAAACACCACTACTTGGTCACCAAAGTCGAGGATGTCGCACGGGTGATGAAGGAAGCTTTCTTTATCGCCACAACAGGCCGCCCAGGCCCGGTCCTGATCGACATGCCCAAAGATGTGCAATTGGATTCTTGCGAAGTCGACTGGGATGTTCCTATGAACCTTCCGGGCTACTCCCCGACCAAACACCCCAATGCCCACCCCGAACAAATCCGCCAAATCGCAGCAGCAATCCGCCATAGCAAAAAACCAGTGATTTATTGCGGGGGTGGGATCGTTACTGCTGAGGCTTCGGAGGAGCTTCGGGAATTCGCCAAGAAAACCGGAATCCCCGTCGTCATGACGGTCATGGGCTTGGGCGTTTTCCCAGCCGAAGATCCCTTGTGCTTGGATATGTTAGGAATGCATGGTGCTGCCTATGCAAATTACGCAGTCCGCGATTGCGATTTGCTCCTTGCACTGGGCGTGCGTTTCGACGATCGCGTTACCGGCCATCTGGCTTCGTTTGCCAAAAATGCCAAGATCGTCCACGTCGATGTCGACGCCTCGGAACTGAACAAAAACAAAGTCGCCCACATCGCCGTACGAAGCGACATCCGCTTTGCTCTTGGCGAACTGAACAAAATCATCGAGCCCCCCGAAAACATCCAACCTTGGGTCGATCATTGCAAGGATCTCAAGGCCAAGTTCCCCTTCCAATACGACCAGGACTTCGATGGCATCTTGCAACAGCATGCGATCCGAACCCTCTCGGATATGACGATCGACCGAGAAACCTACGTCACCGTGGGCGTAGGCCAACATCAAATGTGGGCCGCTCAGTTCTTCAAGTTCCGAAAGCCTCGAACTTGGCTCAGCAGCAGCGGATTGGGAACCATGGGCTTTGGGCTCCCTGCGGCGATGGGAGTCCAAGCAGCCCACAAGGATGCCCTGGTAATCGATATCGACGGCGACGGATCCTTCCAAATGAATATCCAAGAACTTGCAACGCTCCATTGCGAAAAACTACCCGTCAAGGTCCTCCTGCTCAACAACCAACACCTTGGTATGGTCGTCCAATGGGAAGACCGATTCATGGGCTCGAATCGCGCACACACCTACTTGGGACCGATCGACCACGAAGAAGCTCGAGGCGAGGGCTCGACCATCGCCCACACCTACGCCGAAAACCGTTACCCAGACTTCGTCGGTATCGCGAAAGGCTTCGGTTGCGGTGCTGCCACCGTTCGGAACAAATCCGATCTCGAATCGGCATTGCTCGAAATGATCCAATACCCTGGACCCTTCGTCCTAGACGTCCAAGTCCCCTACCAAGAACATGTCCTGCCGATGATCCCCTCGGGTCGAACCGTCGACGACATGATCCTTCGCTAAAAGGCACATAATGCTCGACCTATACGACAAAATCCAAGAGGCTTGTGCCCTGATTCGCAAGTCCTGGGATCATACGCCCCATGCAGGTATCATCCTGGGTACCGGTCTTGGGCCCTTGGTCTCGAAAATCGATGTTCAAGCCGAGTTCGATTACGCGCAGATCCCCCACTTCCTGAGATCTACGGCCACGAGCCACCGTGGAAGATTGATATGCGGGCTGCTCGGCCAAGTTCCAGTTGTGGCCATGGAAGGTCGCTTCCACATGTACGAAGGCTACCGATTAGATCAAATCACCCTGCCGGTGCGCGTGATGAAAGCCCTCGGCGCAGAACTTCTTATGGTCTCGAATGCCTGCGGCGGCATGAACCCAAACTTCCAAGCAGGCGACATCATGCTCATCGAAGACCACATCAATCTCATGGGGGCAAACCCCTTGATCGGGATCAACGACGATCGACTCGGTCCGCGTTTCCCCGATATGAGTCAACCCTACGATCCGGTACTGATCAAGGATGCTTTGAGCATCGCTCGAAGCGCCGATATCGTGGCCCACCAAGGCGTCTTCGTCGCCGTCTCGGGGCCAAACCTCGAAACGCGAGCCGAATACCGCTTCCTAAGGCAAATCGGGGCCGATGTCGTCGGCATGTCCACCGTCCCAGAAGTGATCGTCGCGGTCCATAGTCAAATGCGAACCGTCGGATTCTCTGTGATCACCGATATGTGCCTGCCCGATGCGCTCGAAGCGGCCGATGTCGCGAAAATCATCGCCGTGGCCAACGATGCCGAACCGCGTCTGACCACCCTCCTGAGCGGTGTCCTCGAACGCGACGCAAAACGCAACGCACAACGCCGCTGAACGCCTTGAGCGACACCCTAGGGAGTCTTCCACCATCTCTCATCGATTGCCAGTCCGACCGGACATTGCGCCGGAACCTTGCGCTGCGACCCAATGGATCCAGAATCGTCATCGGTCCTTCCGACCCCGTATCGGAATCGTCCTCGGTAGCGGCCTAGGTGACCTCGCAGAGGCCATCGAACAGCCCACGAAGATCGCTTATCGAGATATCCCCGGTTTCCCCGAACCGAAGGTCGCCGGTCACTCCGGACAACTCGTCCTCGGACTCCTAGAAGGAGCCCAAGTGGCCGTGCTCCAGGGCCGATGCCATCTGTACGAAGGCTGGTCGCTCGAAGAATCCCTAAGACCCCTGCGCACCGTCTTGGAACTGGGCATCGAACTGCTTATCCTCTCGAACGCTTCAGGTGGGATCACCCCAAGATTCCACAGCGGCCAGGTCGTCGCGATCGATTCGCACATCAATTGGCTTTTTCAATCGACAAAATCACCGAACCCCCACGATTCGTCCGGCTCTATCCTCATGAGGCATGACAGGACCTACGACGCTCGATGGTTGGCCAAAGCCCAAGAAACCGCCGAGGAACTGGGATTTGCCCTGCCCTGTGCGACCTACCTTGCTACCCTCGGCCCCAACTACGAAACCCGGGCCGAGTACCGCGCCTTCGGACGCTTAGGAGCAGATATCGTCGGAATGAGCACCGTCCCCGAATCGATCCTAGCGATGCAACTCGGCATCCCCGTCCTGGCCTTTTCCGTCGTAACCAACGTCGCCAACCCTGATATCCCGACTGCTACCGAACACAACGATGTACTCGCCTGGTCCTCTATGGCTCGGTCCAGACTCGAACCCCTAGTCTCCAAGATCGCATCGAAGTACTTTTCAACTACCAACCGTAACCACTAAACGATCCACAATGGACCATACAACCAAGGGAATCGAGGAGGACTCCGTGGCCGACTCCATCGGTTCGATCGATAATGCCCCTACCCTTGAACTCCATCACGATGGATTGACTATCGACGGCTACTCCCGAGCTGCCGTTCAAACGTACTGGCGTGTAGCCGAACTGAAAATAGGATTCGACCTTGGAGCCCAACCCTGGGACTTTATGTCCCTACCAAGGACCTTCATCAGCCACTCTCACCTCGACCATATCGCCGCAATCCCCGCCTATGTCGCTAGACGACGGATGATGAAAATGGAACCGCCCACGCTCTATTTGCCCGATTACGCAATGGCCACGGTCGATCAAATGCTCAAAGTCTTCACAAGACTCGACCGAGGGCGGATGCCCTGCGATCTTGTGCCACTTCGAGAAAACCAAGAAATCGAACTGTCCCGAGAACTCGTCGTCTCAACCCATGCGATGAAGCACTCGATCCCCGCATTGGGTTTCATCGTCTGGGAAAAACGACGAAAACTCAAAACCGAATTCGCCAATTGGACTGGAGACCAAATCCGAGACGCGCGTCTCTCGGGCGTCGAGGTGACCTCCGAAACGCGAATCCCTCTTGTCGCCTACACCGGCGATACCGCACCTGCAGGACTCGACCGTAATCCCGATATGCTACGCGCCAAAATCCTGATCACCGAAATGACCTTCCTGGCCCCCGATCATCGCAAAGACAAAATCCACAAAGATGGTCACATGCACTTGGATGACTTCGTCGAACGCAAGGACCTATTTCAAAACGAACAAATCATTTGCGGTCACTTCAGCGTCCGCTACAACAAACCCCAAATCCACCGCTGGGTCGACAAAGCACTCCCAGGACGCTTGCAAGGCCGACTGAAACTCTGGGTCTGAGAGCTATATTCTAGGAAACCCGCAGCGGCATCATCTGCCAAACCAAGGCCAGGAAACTCACCCCGAGCACCAATCCTCCAGCCAAGCCAATGCCCAAGGCAAACCCCGTTCCCACCGTCACGTCAAACCGTATCCGCATCAAAGGACTTAGGTGGAGATAAATCAACCACCCAACCAAAAGCACCATCGCAACGGAAACCAGTACGTGGATCGTTGATGCCATCGATGAAGAACCAAAATTCAACGAAATCACTGAATCACCAATCGCCTGGAAAATGGCCCAAAACATACCTACCAATGCAATCCACCACCCCCAACCGTCTTTTGTCAGCAATCCACAACAAACCGCCAAGTTGAACGCAGCGAACAAAACGCAGATCAAAGCCCCTAAGGCACCGATTTGGATCTCCACAGGCATCAGTGCGACCGCCAAATCACTGGCTTGGTATACCTGCGTGCCCAAAACACAAAAGACGCGGACGAACATCCACACCAAAAAAACGCCCACGAGCGTGTAATGGAAAGCCTGCATCTCTCGATATGCACTCTCCGGTGTATCCCTCGGAACGTAATTCCTTAATACCACCTCCTCTGGATCTTTGGTCGGCTCCATCCTAAGCCCCCCTATTTCGAAACGCAAAAAATCAACCCGAACCAACTACGACACTATGTCGCGGTTAGCGTCGAATTGTCTCGCATTGCTCTTTTTTTACAAGAGCCAGAAAGGAATTTGCTGCAAATCCCCAAAAGATAAACTTATAGCAATCTAAGTGGGCTTGATGACAAAGTTGACCATTTTCCCTGGAACCACAACCGCTTTGACCAAGGTGTGACCTTCCAAAAGCTCCGATATCCGAGGATGGGATTTCGCCAATCGCTCGGCCTCCTCGGAGTCGATCCCCACAGGCATCACCACCTTGGTACGCACCTTGCCGTTGACCTGGACGGGGACCTCCAGCGATGCGACCTTCATCTTCTCAAGATCCGCCTGGGGCCACTGGGCATAAGCCAATGACTCAGAGTGCCCAAGGATCCGCCAGAGCTCCTCGGACACGTGAGGCGCAAACGGAGCCAACAGCAACGTCAGGGTCTCCATGGCCGACTTGGGGCGAACCGACTCTTTCGTGAAGTGATTGACGAACTCCATCATCCGTGCAATCGCAGTATTGAACGATAGATTCTCCACATCCTGCGTGACCGCAGCAATCGTGCTGTGGACGACCAAGTCCTGCTGGCTGCTCGTTGCGATGTCTTGGACCGACTCAGAGAGTTGACTCTCCTCGGACTTCGAATCGACGATCAAACGCCAAACTCGATCCAAGAAGTTCCTTACTCCATTGACTCCTTGCATGCTCCAAGGCTTCGTCGCCTCCAAAGGACCCATGAACATTTCATAGAGCCGCAGCGCATCGGCTCCATACTCTTTGACGACTCCCTCCGGATCGACCACATTCTTCAACGCCTTGGACATCTTGGCTACAATCCGCTGAAGGGTCTCTCCGGTCTGAACATGCTTGGCCACTCCCTCGGCATCCTCCTGGACCAAATCGACCGAGACCAATGCACCGCGTTGGTCTTTAAAAGCGTACGAAAGAATCATCCCTTGATTGACAAGTTTCTGAAATGGTTCGGGTTGCGACACATATCCTCGATCGTACAAGACCTTATGCCAAAACCTCGCATACAACAAGTGAAGGACCGCATGTTCGGCTCCACCGATGTACAGATCTACCGGCATCCAGGCGGCCTCCTGCTGCCGATCGACAAAAGCATCTGAACATCTCGGACTGATGAATCTCAAGTAATACCAACACGACCCTGCCCATTGGGGCATCGTGTTGGTCTCGCGTCGATATCGCTTGCCATCGAGCTCAACATAGAGCCATGACGCATCGGCCTTACCCAACGGTGGTTCTGGCCGACCATGGGGCTTGTAATCCTCCAAATAAGGTAGATCGACAGGTAGGTCCTCCATCGGCACGGCTCGGATCTGTCCGTTGGGCTGCCCGTCGGGTCCGAGCTCATGGAGGATCGGAAACGGCTCACCCCAAAACCTCTGTCGACTAAAGAGCCAATCGCGAAGCTTGTAGTTGATCGCTTCGCGCCCTAGTCCAAGCCTCGACAATTCCTCGATAGCTAAGGCCTTGGCCTGCTTGGTCCTGAGCCCATCGAGCTGGCGACTCCCCACGGCGATTCCTTCGCCTGCAAAACAGACGCGGCCACTTCGAATCTCGGCGAGCTCCTCGGCCGTCGCATCGAGCGGCTCGACGACCTGGACGATCGGCAACTGATACTTCACCGCAAACTCATGGTCTCGGACATCGTGCGCAGGGACAGCCATGATCGCCCCAGTGCCGTAATTGCCCAACACATAATCGGCCACCCAAACCGCAACGGGCTCTTGGGTCAGTGGGTTGATCGCATAAGCTCCCGTAAAAACCCCGGTTTTCTGCTTATCTCCCTCGGTTCGATCCCGGTCGCTCTTGAACGACGCGGCTTGGCAATACTCTTGTACCTCGGCCGATCGCTCGGCTGAGGTGATCTTCGATACGATGGGATGCTCTGGTGCGAGCACCAAATAAGTCGCTCCATAGAGCGTATCGGGTCGGGTCGTGTAAACACGAATCGCCTTGGCGTTTATACCCTCGGTCCCCAGGGAAGCAACCACCGGGAAATCGACCTCGGCACCTGTGCTCTTTCCTATCCAATCGGCTTGCAACTTCTTGATCCCTGCGGACCAGTCCAGAGAGTCCAAGTCGGCCAGCAACCGATCCGCATACGAGGTGATTCGGAGCATCCACTGCTTGAGCGGAATCCTCTGAACCGGATGATCTCCGCGCTCGGAGCGACCATCGATGACCTCTTCATTGGCAAGGACCGTTCCCAACCCAGGACACCAATTGACCAAAGCCTCATCCTGATAGGCCAGCCGAAAACCGTCGCGGTAACTGGCTACTGCCTCGGACCCTTGCGAGGCAATCGCCTCAGGGATCGGCAACTCGCTGATCGGGCGTCCTCTTTGCTCTTGGACGTCATACCAGGTATCAAAAAGGACCAGAAAAATCCACTGCGTCCATCGAAAATACTCGACGTCGGTCGTCGATAAGCAACGATCCCAATCGTACGAGAAACCCAGCATCTTCAACTGCCGGGTGAAATTGGCGATGTTCGCCTCCGTGCTCTGCCTCGGAGGTGTGTTTGTCCGTATCGCATATTCCTCGGCTGGCAACCCAAAGGCATCGTAGCCCATCGGATGCAAGACGGTCTTGCCCTGCATCCGCCAATAGCGGCAATAGATGTCCGTCGCGGTATACCCCTCTGGATGCCCCACATGCAACCCAGCCCCACTCGGATAGGGGAACATGTCCAGCACGTATAGCTTGCCCTTGCCCGCAGGATCCGGAAATTCCGGACATCGAAAGGTCTTGTTGTGTTCCCAATAAGCTTGCCACTTGGGCTCGATTTCCGCAGGATTGTATCGGGGCATCTGTCTTACTTGAGTTGGATTGTTTCGTGGCAAAAATACTACCCCCAGGGCCCATGACGCTCACAGCCGGCATGTCCCGGGGATCGGTCGGCCTAAAGCCGCTCTGAATGCGACTAAGCCGAATGGATCGCTCGTGAGTCGACGGCCAAGGCCGCCTCGTGCATTGTCTCGGCAAGCGTCGGGTGCGCATGGCAACTGCGTGCGATATCCTCACTGCTTGCCCCAAACTCCATCGCGATCGAAGCCTCAGCGATCAAATCGCCAGCACGGTTTCCGATGATGTGGACCCCCAAGACCCGATCGGTCTTGGCGTCGGCCAAAATCTTGACGCGACCCTCGGTTTCCCCCAAAGTCCTTGCGCGGCCATTGGCGCCATAGTTACCGACCCCTTTCTTATAAGCCACTGAGGCCTCTTTGAGTTGCTCCTCAGTCTTACCCACCGTCGCGATCTCCGGATGGGTGTAAACAATCGCAGGAATGCAATCGTAATTGAAGTGAGCGTGGATCCCTTGCATGAGCTCGACGCACACGACCCCCTCCTCCATGGCTTTGTGAGCCAACATCGCCCCACCGATCACGTCGCCAACGGCAAAAACCCCAGGCACTTTGGTCTGGTAGCTCCCGTCGACCGGGATGAATCCCCGTTTGTCGGTCTCGATGCCGACATTCTCCAAACCGATGTTTTGACTCAACGGCACTCGACCGGCTGCCAATAAAACCCGATCGCTCACGATGGGCTCGGCCCCCTTGCACCGCACGACGCACTTGCCCGATTCGACCTTCGCCGATTCGACCCAAGACTGCAATCGAAACTCCATCCCCTGTCGCGCAAAGACTCTCTGGGCAAGCTGGCTTAGCTCCTGATCCATCCCAGGCAAAATTCGATCGAGTGCCTCAAGCACTGTGACTTTGGATCCCAAACGACTCCAAACACTTCCTAACTCCAATCCGATGTAGCCACCCCCGATGACGGTCAACTTCTCGGGTACCTGGTCGAACGCCAAGGCCATCGTCGAGTTCCCAATCCTCACCCCATCCTCCTCGACACCCCGCATCGAAGCCGGCTTGGATCCGGTAGCCACAAGGATCCGTTTGGCTTTGAGCTCCATGGGCTTGCCCTCGACGGTCGCTTGGACCAAATTCGGGCCCATGATCATCCCGCGACCACGATACCCTACGACCTTGTTCTTTTTAAACAGCAAGTCGATCCCACCGGTAAGCGTCTGGACAATCTGGTCCTTACGCTTCATCATCGCCCCCAAATCCAGTTGCACTTGGCTGACTTGAATTCCGTGACTCGAAAGGGAGGATTTCGTGTCGTGGTACAAATGACTCGATTCGAGCAACGCCTTGCTCGGAATGCAGCCGACCCGCAAACACGTCCCGCCGAACTTGTCGTTCTCGTCGATACAAGCTACGTTGAGCCCAAGCTGCGCGGCTCGAATCGCCGCAACATAACCACCAGGACCACCGCCCAAAACCACTAAATCGTATTCTGCAATTGCCATCGGTTCACTCGCAACGGAAAATCCCTACAAAATGGATGTGGTAAAGCTTAACCGCGCAAGGGTAAAATCCAAGGTCCGTTCGGATAGGCCGCACGAGTTTCTGCCGGTAGCCCAAAGTTTCAAAGGCCAACGTTTCAAGTGATTGCCAAGCACATCGATCGCACCGTCCGGGCACTCCAGTGGCCAATTGCCTACGGCATGGCTGCCCTGAGCCCGTTGATCCTCACTGCCCTTGCACTTTGGCTCGCGCGATCGACCTCCTTCCCTCTCTACGCGACAATGTTCTGGTTAGGGGTCGCCGGTACATTTGCCCTCTCGCGATCGAGTTGGGTATCCTCAAAAATCCTCAATAAAGCGATCGCCTACGAACGCCGATTCACCCAAGCGATCCTTTCGTTCCTGCTCCTTCAGCCCACCTCGGTGATCCTCGGCTGGGTCCGAACACGCTTAGGCATCCAAAAATCGGCCAACGACTCCCAACCCGCCAAACCTTTGCCCCCGCCTACCCCATGGCTCGCCGATGACAATTGGCTCATCGCCACAAGCTCCTACTTCCTTCCAACAGCCTCGATCGTCCTTTGGCTCCTGAGCGCTCTGCTACTACCAGCCTTCCTTCGCAGTTTCATCCTCGGGGTCGGGGTCGCTTACCACCTCCTGAGCGTCTACTTTCAGATCCGACACTCCGTCGCGTCGACGTCCAATAGCCAATACCCCAAACGGTTTCTTTGGCTATTCCTCATCCCGATGAACCTCTTGGTCTTCATCGCAGGTTACGCATTTGCACTCGATGGATTCTCGGGACTGCAGAAACTACCCTCAGATCTGATGACCCCAATCTGGCTTCTCATGCCGAATTCAACGGCTCGATAGATACATAGTTCGTGCCTCGCCTCGGATTTCGTCGTACTCGTACTCAGCGAAGCGGTACTCAGTGAAACGGTACTCGTACTCGAAGGCTGTTTGAACTGCGGCGATGCCGATCGTTGATCGCGGCGATTCGCGGGAATTTGCGGTCCAATAGGCCGGATAGCTATGCTAGGTCGCTTCGAGTACGAGTACGAGAAGAAACACGAACAATGTGGAGCTAGATAGATTCCTCAATCCGTCGGGATCAATGCCTCGGGTTGCACCAAATGAAAGTAGTGGCCATGGTCGGCCGTGACGATCACCAACGATTCGTCCCAAACACCCTTGGTCTCGATCCAGCGAAATATCGACTCGACAGCCCGCTCTCCACTAAAGACCGCGCCGATCGAACTGTCGATGTCATTGGCATGATTTGCCCAGTCGACATCCCCAGATTCAACCATCAACCAAAACTTATCGCTGCGACTGGCCAAGACCTCGATGGCCGCCTCGGTCAACTCGCTGAGCTTCGGGTTCTCTAAGAGGTCCTCGGCCGTGTATTGCTCGATCCCCTTGAGCGTCTCGACGGGTCGATAATCTCCATTGGCGGTCTGAAATGGCAAATGCCCATTCTTGGCCCCAAAGAAGCCCAACAAGCGATGCTTGCCCTCGACGGCCCGACGCACCGCCCCTGTGAGCACATCCGTACCCGATACTCCCGCCGTCCTTTCGGCGACGACATACCGTGCCTCAGACCCACCCTTGGACACATCGACCGCATCGCGATCCACATCGGCCAAATACCGGTTGCCCGGGATGAAGTTCTCACCCTGCCCAGCATTGGATTTGGTCGCCTCTCCATAGCCAGCTCCGAGCACCACATCCAAGCCCGGATAAGGCTTGCTCTTGTGACTGGCCGAGACGAGTCCGAGCATGTCACGGGTGATGTCCTGATAGTCATCGCGACTGACGTTGACCGCATAAGCCGCTGCGGGAGTCGCATGGCATATCGGTACGCTCGTCACGGTCCCGACGGCAAACCCCTTCTCCCTCTGCGCCCAGTGCGCTAAGGTCTCGACTTGGGTCCGATCCGGCCGAATATTGATCGCTCCGTTGAGGATCTTGACCCCAGCAGTCATAGAACTTGCGGAGGACGACGAATCGGTCACCACATGCGGGGATTGCTGATTTCTGCCGATCAAATACTGAATGTCGCTCGGGGTATCCCAAGGAGTTCGGCCTCCGAACCTCGGATCGTACCCGCCGAATTTCGTCGAGGTCTTCTTATCCATCTGCGCATCGACATCGGTATCGACTTCATCGCCCAAGGAGGAACTGACAAAGTACCCAAAGTCCTTCGGGCACCGATCGTAATCCTGAAAAACCAACCCGGTGCCAGGCCCCTGCGTATAAGCCACCCTGCGGTTCTTGTAGATCGATGCGGCCCAACTCGTCTGCCAATCCATTCCATCAAAGACCACCAAAAACACGTACTTCTTCTTGCCGCTCTCGATCGCCTGACGCTGCAAACGGTACACGTCGGTTTGGTCGGCATACTCCGCTTCAGGCTGCACCGTGTTCTCAGGGACCCTTCCATACAAATCCCGTACCCTGGCCTCGTCTCGATAAAGACTCCTTGCTCCCACATAAGGCTCAAGGCTCTCCCCGAAAACATAGACCGGGATCAACCGATTCGAGTGATTCGTCCAACTGCTGAAACTCTCAGGACGATACCCCCAAAACCCCCACGGACAGATGCGCGATTGCACGGCGATGTGCTGCTTGGCCGCCAAGGTGTCGAGCCCCTCGGGTATCTCCACGTCCTCAGGCGCCGGACGTACAACCTCGGCTTTCTCGGCTTTCTCGGCACTCTTTGCCGGCGGTGCCGGTTTTTCTTGACCAAAAACCCGAGGGTTTTCCAATCCTAGATCCCCAAGGAACATCAGTCCGGTCCCTAACCCCAAGGCTCTCGCACGTCGGCCGAGCAAACGATTGGAACTTCTATTCTTACGCATCGATGGTTTGTCTTGGTTGGGGAAAAGAACCGGGCACAATGAAGTCGTTAGTGTGAGCCCTTTGCCCGATAGAGCAAGCACCCGCAGGGGGCGATTTCACGAGAACTTCACCTGCGGCGAAAGCCAATTTCAATAGCGGGGAACCGACGGGTCGATCTCCACGCTCCAGCGATCGATCCCCCCAGACATGCTCATCGCATCGGGATAACCGTTTGCACGAAGCCATTGGGTAACCCGCAAAGATCGGCCTCCATGATGGCACATGACAACCACCCGTTTGGATTGCATCGAACCAATAACCCCTTGGCTCGGCGGCCATTGACTCATCGGCACCAATGTCACCCCCGGCACATGGGCGACCTGGTGCTCATTGGGCTCTCTACAATCCAGAAAAAAGACCTCCTGCCCCTGATCGTCCTGAGATCTGTCCATCCATCGCTTGGCCGTCGCTGTATCAATCTCCATGAGCTACTTTCGTTACTTGAGCGTTTCGCGAATTCAGGAATGCTTTGGCTAGCCCCAAAAAAACACCTGAGTTTTCTCAACAAAAAAAGACGACTGGGAGGGTATCCCGGTCGCCTTGCAAGATTGTCATCAACTTTAACAGGTTTCGCAACTACTCGATGGTAGCTGCATCCCACAAATCGCCAGCATCCTTGGTTCCCATCGCTCCCCAAGCCCCGTAAGGACTTGGATCATTGGAGCGTGGACCGTCGTTGCCTTCGGGAGCCAATCGGCCAGCATCGCCCGCATCGACCGAATTGGGGATGAAGCGGACGTTGTTGTCGGCAAAGACCACGTGCGCGCCAGGCCCGTGATAGCTCGAGGCCGAGGAGATCCCCCAATCCCACAATGCCCGATTGCAGGAGGCAGAGTTCGGGGGCAAAATCGTCTGGATCGAGCCGTGGTTGTAATCCCCATCGTGCCACCTTAGCCCCTGCGAATGCCAAAGATCCCCGTTGGCCACAACGGCAGGGTTGTAGCGGTCGCCAAGCCTCGCATTTCGACAGCCGATCGGTGTTGTTAGGTTCCCATCACCGGCGGCCTGCCAACGCGTTCCTTGAATCCGAAGCTTGCCTTGCCCGGCTCCTAGGTTCGATGATGGACTGGTTCCAATTTCGCCCAACAGGATCGTGTAAGCCGCCCCGTCGGTGATCTCCGCGAGCCGACGCGCATAACGACCTTGGAAAGCACCACGGTTCGCCGCAGGGTGCCATGCATTGCTGACATTGACGACGGTGTCCCCATAGCAGGCTGCGTAGTTGACACGGGCCGCACCATCGATGTCCCAGTTCGCATCGGGATTCATCTTACCGGGGTCCGACGGACAACGAAACGACGCGACCTGAGTTCGCCAAGGCGTGAAATTGCCTTGCATATCCCAAGTCGACCTAAAGAAAGGCCGCTGATTCTGAATCTGGGTGTACAACTGCTGCTGCTCGATCATCGGAAGGATCGAGACGAACACCGAGTATCGGTTGATCGGCATCCGACCGACGCTCACGGCCTCATCATGAACACTCCACGGGTTGTAAGAACATGGACCACTGGCTCCCGAAGGAAGCCGCTTGTAGGCCGACTCGTAATTCAAGATCCCCAAACCGAGCTGACGAATGTTGTTGCCACAAGACATCCGACGTGCCGCCTCCCGAGCAGCTTGCACCGCCGGAAGTAACAACCCGACCAAAACCCCAATGATGGCGATAACCACCAAGAGCTCCACGAGCGTGAAGCCGTTCTGTTTGTGATTCCGCATAACAATCTCCTGAAAAGCGGAAGAGAAGAAAAAACGCAAATAAACCGAACCAATAAAGGTTACCAGCTCTACTATATCGGTCAATTTTCCATGAAGAAGTACGGTAAAAAAAATCGATTATCTCGGAAATAACTCCGAAATCCACTCTTATGGTGGGCTCCATCCACCACTGGGGGGTGCAATCGCTCAGTTGCGACTCGCTGCAATCGGTGTCAGCCACACCTTGAGCCGTACCCTCATGCGTTCCCTCAAAACCTCCAACTCCACCGATTTGCCTGATGCGGTCAGGCCTACCATCTGAACGAGGTGCTCGTCATTTTCAACGGCGACCCCATCGAACTCCAAGATAATGTCCCCATACCGCAAACCAGCCGACTCAGCCGGACTGTTGGGTTTGACCACCTTGACCAATGCACCCTGCGCTCGATAGCTCTGCAATCGGTTGCTCTGCAAGCCAGAGTTCTGCAAGCCAGTCTGAGGATCGACATGAAAAGCCCGCTCGACGCTCACTCCGAGATACGATCGCTGCAGTTCCCCCTTCTCGATCAACTGGGTCGCGACTGCCATCGCCAATTGGATCGGGATCGCAAAACCAATCCCTTCATTGACCCCTGAATTGCTCGCAATGGCCGTGTTGATCCCCACGACCTCCCCCCGAAGATTCATCAAGGGCCCGCCGCTGTTGCCCGGATTGATCGCCGCATCGGTCTGGATGAAATCTTGATAGACAATCGACTTATTGCCAAGCTCCAGATTGCGCCGCCCTTTGGCGCTGACAATCCCCAAACTCACCGAGTGGTTCAATCCAAAAGGACTTCCGACGGCGAACACATGTTCGCCGACTTCCAACGTTCGGCTGTCGCCCAATCGGCATGCGGCAAGATCGCTTCGGCCAACATCGATCACCGCCAAGTCCGTGGAAGGATCCTCGGTGATCTTGACGATCTGCAGAGGGACTCCGTCGTAGGTTTCGACTCGGATGTCGGGGATCTGGGCCGACTGGATGACATGCCGGTTGGTCAACACGTAGTGGCGTCCCTGAACCTCGATGACCACGCCGGCTCCAGCCTCCTCGACCCGCTTGGTGCGAACCTTGGATTTCTCGAGCCGAGAGTCCAAACTGACCTCTTGAACCGGCTCCTCTTTGGTCGCTTCGATATGGACCACCGTCGGTGATACCAGTCGGACTGCTTTGCGCAGCAATCGATTCTGCTCCTCCCAAGGTCGCATCTGACTGGCCAACAATTCATACTCCTGCTGGCGATTCGACAACTCGCTGGCATGCCCGAGTCCCTGATCGCTCAGAGCCTGGGAATAGCTCCATTGGCTCGACAAAAGAGCGATTCCAAGTGCGACGGTTCGATCGATGCGTGTGAATCGCATTTGGCTTCGATGAGAAAAAGGTACACTCCTGCCCGATGGCCGCCATCCCTTAGCAGCACCGCTGTGCTGTTCTCTCGACCCGACAGCCCCGCGGCTTACACCCTAGCCGTATGCTTCTTGCAAGAATGCCCCGGTGAGCGTTGGACCTTTCCAAACTCTCTGGAAGTATCGAATGTGACGATCGATTGGGGACCTTAGGAAACCGGGCTTCGGGGCTCCGAGGCGCGCGGTCCGAGATTCCCATACCGATGGTAGTCAAACGAGATGCTCTGCTCGACGACATACCACAAGAGCTCTAAGTCCTGACAGCTTACGACCGCATCGGCGATGTAAGCATAGTTCTTAGACGCCAATCGCCGGATCGGCTCGGGAACTTCATCGGGACCATCGTACCGCAAACGCGCGATGTGACCGGCTTGGATTTCCTCGCCTAGCATCGCTTCGGATTGCTCGACCCACTCGATCTTGCCTGCCCATGCCAACGTCGCGCGCTCAAGGGCTTCGATCTTCGAATCCTCGATCCTAGGATCGTAACTGACGATCGCGGTGGCCCCGACTGCCACGCTCGCCGCACACCTTGCCAGAATCCCCCATAGTCTATCCCCAGGCATAAGCCGAATGCAGATCGGGTTCACCGGCAAATACCGCCTAGAATTGTCTTGTCCGACCAACCGGAAATGATCGTGCTCTTGGTGGATCTCCTCGCGAGCAAATCGATCGTAAGCCAATATCGCATGACGGAGTTTGCTCAAGTCCCCCCCGACCGACGGATCGAATCTCAATAGCTCCTTGGCTATCGCATCGAACTTCCCCCAAACCTTAAGCAGTAACGGATGCTGAGGCTCGGATGGATCCTGGCTTGCATGCAACTCCTGGGGCTCTTGCCAACGATGCATCATCGTCACGTAGTTCGGCCCCCCGGCTTTGACCCCTGGCCCAAAGGCACTCTTGGCTAAACCACCAAAAGGCTGCCTCAGAACGACCGCCCCGGTCGTGGGCCTGTTGATATACAAATTGCCAGCTCGAATCTTCTTCTTCCAAACCTGCTGCTCGCGATCATCGAGCGATTCCAAACCGCTGGTCAAACCATAACCGGTCGCATTGACCATCTCGATGGCCTTCTCGATGCGGTCGTATTCCATGACCCCTAAAACCGGACCAAACAACTCGGTGCCATGGGTGAAACTACCTGCTTGTACGTTCCATTTGACGCCTGGGCTGTACAAACACGGATTGTCCCCGAGTTGTGTTGGCATCACCAACCATTTTTCGCCCCGTTCGAGTTCCTTCAACCCACGAAGCAGATCCCCCGAAGGTGGCCGGATCAACGGACCGACTTTGGTGGACAGATCCCAAGCCGATCCGACTCGAAGACTTGTCACCGCATCGGCAAACTGCTCTTGGAATTCTTTGCTCTGGAATACCTCTTGCTCGAGCAACGCGAGACTCGTCGCCGAGCACTTCTGCCCTGCGTGAGAAAATGCACTGTGCAACAAATTTTTCATCGCCAAGTCACGGTCGCTCAGACCACTGACGATCGTGGCGTTCTTGCCGCCTGTCTCGGCAAATAAAGGCAACCGGGGATTGGCATCGAGAATCGTCAAGGCCGTTTCGGTCCCTCCAGTGAGGATCACTCGGGCGATCGAGGCGTCGGTAAGCAGGACCTTGCTGATCGCACTGCCGCTGGCTGGCGCAAACTGCAGCGCCTCTCTGGGCACGCCCGCTCTCCAAAAGCACTGGCACAACAGGTAAGCTGGCAAAGCCGTGTCGCTTGCAGGTTTGAGCAATACCGTGTTTCCTGCGGCCAATGCTGCGGCGACTCCTCCACAAGGAATGGCGATCGGGAAGTTCCATGGACTGATAACCACTACGGGCCCGGCTGGACTAAACCCACCTCGGGCCTGGAGCTGCAGGTCCAGAGCGCACCGAGCATAGAATTCGACAAAGTCGATCGCCTCGCTGACCTCGGGGTCACTCTCGGACAACGTCTTGCCCGCATCCAGGATCGCTGCACCCATCAAATCGCCCCGAGCGATCCGAAGTTCCTGAGCGACTTTCCGCAAAATTTCATAGCGTTCTTGCGGTCGGGTCGCTCCCCAACCCGAAGGATCCTCCTTCAGGCAAGCCAAAGCAGACTTCAATTGAGTCTCGTCTGCCTGAGAATACCGCGCAGAGACAACCCCAGGCCTCGAGGGATCGTTCGAGGTAAACAATTGGCCCCTTCCCTGCTGCTCCTGGGCCCCGATCGAAACGAGAATCTCCGGCGCGTTGGCATCGCACAGAGGCATCCATCGCTTGACGATCTTTTCGGCCCAATCGCCGTTTTGTGGAAGCGAGAAATCGGTATCGGGCTCGTTGGAAAATCTGCGCCAATTCAATGGTGCAAGCGGCTCTTTGGGTTCCAAATTCCGGTCCTGGGTCCGCCGAGGTCCTACCGGGACCTGGTCGATCTGCTGAATCGATTCGATGAACCCGTTTTCCAAGCGTTGCCAAGTCGAACTGCCAACTTGGATCTTGAACGCATGCCGGAGAAAATTATCGGGTCCGGTATTCTCATCCAAACGTCGAATCAAATAACCGATCGCATTGATGAATTCCTCGCGATAACAAGCAGGTGCGTAGAGCAAAAGTCGCTGGGACAACTCCAGAATCGCTCGCCGTTGATGATTGGCCATCCCCTCGAGCATCTCAAACTGAACCCGATCCAACGAACCGGTGGCAACCGACAAAACGATCGCGTACGCCAAATCGAAAAGGTTGTGCGAAGCGACTCCAAGCTGCACGGCTTGCAAGCGATCCGGATCCATCCCATAGCGAAGCATCCGTTTGTAATTCGCATCCGTCTCAAGCTTCGAACGGTAGGGTGCCTGTGGCCAACCGCGAAGCGATGCTTCCATACGCTCCATCTCCATGTTGGCTCCTTTGACGATGCGAATCGTCACCGGTTCGCCCCCACGGCTCAATCGATCTTGTGCCCACCGAGTGATCGACTCCTGGACCAAGGCCGAATCGGGCACGTAAGCCTGCAAGGCGATCCCGGCCCTGACCTTTTGCATCCCCGGTCGATCGAGGGTCCTTTGGAAGATCTCAGCCGTAAGGCTCAAGTCCCGATACTCCTCCATGTCCAAATACACGAACTTCGACACCGATGTCCCATCGGGCCGGACGAACTTCTCCTTGGCCGCCGCGCGGTAGAGCAACTCGAGCCGGTCCGATACCTTCTTGATCGTATGCTCGCGAGCCAAAGGGGATATTTGGGAATACAGGGTCGATATCTTGATCGATACACACTCGATCTCTGGCAGTTGGAGTGCTGCCAAGTAACGGTCGAGCCTTTTTCGGCACTCCTGCTCGCCGAGGATCGCTTCTCCGAGGAAGTTGACGTTCATCCGCACCCCCTCGCGTGTCCGCTCGGACAAATGCCATCGCAGTTTGTCCTCCTCGGCCGGCAGAATCACATTGGCCGTCTCTTTGCGCATTTTCTCTTTGACCAACGGGACGGCCACGCCCGGAAGGTACTCCCCGAAGGACTGAAACCCCTTGAGCAATGCTTGGTCAAACATGCTGAAAAATCGCGGTACACCTTGGACGTCGAGGATATGCACCATCTGATCGACCACTCGGCCGGGTGAATTGCTCCGAAAACTCTGGTCGGTAATCTGAGTGAGCGTCGCTTTGTCCTCGGGGTGATCGAGCATTCGATCGAGCTCGGCCTGCTGGCGACGCTCCTGAGGGGTCTGCAATTTCGAGGCCCGTATCTGCAATGCCTTGGCCAACTCGATGGCCGCTTGCTCAAGCCGCTTATCATCGAGCAAGAGCGTCCCTTGGTGGTCCTCATGAGGCAGGATTCGTCGAACATTCTCTAGACTCAACGCCTGATTGCTGGTCGATTCGCTCATAGGGCTAAAAGATCTCCCTGGCCTTAAGGCCAAATGGCTTTCAAAACGACTCGATCGGCTCACCACCGTAACGTCAATCGAGCCAGTCTTTGCTTCGCAAACGCTCCGGAACATACTTTTCGGTCACATAGCTGATGTCTCGGCTGATCAGCGCCTCGACTTCCAACTTGAAGTCGTTGGTCAACATCTGCTTGATCTCCGCTTGCCAATGCTTCTTCTCGGAAAACCATGGATACGATGCGATCTGCTTGGCTCGCTTCTTGTCTTTGTCGTCAAGCTTGATCTTGACGTCTTGCTTCAAGCCGCATCGCTCGTAATCGCCACTTCGAAGCCCAATGAACTTCGCGTCGGGGATCGCCATCCGCATGCTCTCAAAGGCCAAGTTGATCGATCCTTGCTTGATGACCGAGTAGATATAGTATCCCCAAGGGTCATTATCGAGCAGACAATACACCGGTAGCTTGTACTCGGTATGGAGCCGATAGAGCATCCGCCGAACTCCTCGAGCTGGCTGCCCTGCCCCGTGAGAAACGATGCAATTGTGCTTCTGCCAAAACTTGTCCTCGTTGAACCGTTGCCAAACGGTACCTTTTTCCACATGCAGGATGAACTTCGCATCGCATCGCTTGAACTTGACCCGATCCGGCTCGACGATACTCGGTATCGGATACCCAGCCGCACCCATCTTTGAGGCATCCAACTCATTTCCACCGTCGATGACCACCAAAGGTCCGGCAAGGTTCCCACGAGGCTCTGCATACAGATGCAGCTCCTCGCGCATCGCTCCGGTGATCACCTCCAAATCCTCGATGATCGTATCCGACTCGCTCTGATCCTCGAACGTGTTCTCCTTGGTCCCCTCAATGTTGTGCTTGAGCATGTAGTACATGCCCCGAATGCTCGTCGATTTGCCTTGGCGTATCAAACGCGAACATCCACTCCCAACCAAAATCGTCTGCATGTAAGCCCGAGCTTGGTTCAGATTGAACAACTCCCGACGGTTCGTCTTGCCACCCATCTCGATGAGCCGCTTGCGCCGGTTGTAATTCGAATTCGATAGCGACCGCGATGGTACCTCCAAGTAAGGATCCCGACGCTTCTTGGCCACCTCGGCGACGGCCGAAGCGAGTCGCTGAAGCTTCCCCATCGTCTCGATGTCTCGCCCCTTGATCGATACCTCCTTGTCCTCGTCCTCAAAAGACTCGTCTGCTGCTTTTCGACGCGCTCGTTTTGCCATCTTTTCTCCCATGAAAGTTCATCAAGTACCCAAGTTTTACTGATCTTTCCCGTTCCTGACTAGCACCATGTGCCCCAGGTGTGATTTAATCACTGCCATCGGCCAAATCTCCGTCCCTATTTCCAAGCTCCCCATGCTCGCTATCTCTGTGACTTTTTATCTTGGAATCTCCCCGGTTCTGGCGATCTTTGCTCTGGGTTTTTCTACCCTATTCCCATCGACCCAAGACCCGCACGCCGAACGCTTCGCCCAATGGATCGAATCGGCTCCCCCGGGCATCCAACGCCTGATCGATGCGGGCCAAGTCCGCTTCGAAACCAACGACCAAGAACTGGCCGCTCATAAAAAGCAAGGATTGACCAAATTCAACTTCCACTATGACTACCGCTACCGCTTGACCAAAGTCAATCGGATCCCATCCAACCCCTCGGTCCTGGCCGTTACGGCGAACATTCAACTAGCGGAAATCGGCTGGAAGCACCACGTCGTCCTGATGAAATCCTACCAACCAGCCGAACCCTGGAAGTCTCGCTTGCTCCAACACGAATTCGACCACGTCTCGATCAGCACCGATCCACGATTGAAAATCCTCGCCAAGGAATGCCTCGGGGCTCGAATCGAATTCGAACTGCCTTCGATCCCCACCACCGAAAACCCCACTGAGAACCAACCCCCTGCCCCGTTGACGACCCGCATCGAACGCCAAATTCAAACCCTCATGGACCAACGCGCCAAGGAGATCGAACGCATCACCCAGTTGCTCAACGATCGATTCGATCGAGAGTCCAAGGATGGGATCCAAACCATCGGCGCTCGCGAGGCATTCTTCGCGGATTTCTTCAGCCCCGATACGCTCCGCAAATTGGACTTCCAATTCCCAAAACTCCTCGATCCCTACGCTTCGGCCAGCAGTCGAGCCCCCTGGAAGGAACACTACACACTGAATGCACCTTACTGAATGCACTTTACTGAATGCAGCTCACTGAATGATTTCCCCCTTTGCCCCCAAAGCCCTTTGGCTTCAAACCAGCGGAGCTTTTTTCCTTCATTTTCTCTCGCTGGGTTTTGCCGTCTTTCCTCTCCAAACCCACTTGCGCCAAGTCCACCCGGTCGCGACGGCTAGCATCATCGCAAGCGTCATTCCCGTCGCCGGACTACTGACTCTGCTGTTTTTTCGATTCGCCGAACGCCGTCAATGGACGCAGTATCCAACCCGCCTTCTACTGCTTGCAGCCATCTGCGTGGCTATCTTGCAACCCACCCTCGGCTGGCAACTCTCGATGACTCGGACCCAAGCCAACCTGCTGCCAGCTTTCCTGGAAACCTCACTGTGCCTCCTGGCCCTGGCCTCGGCACATGCCTGCTGCATGAACCTGCTGAACCACCTGGCCGTGGCCAACCTGGCAAACCACGCCTACTCAGCCCGGGCCGCAGGCAGCGCCGGGTACGCCGTCGCGATCCTTGCCACCGCAGCGCTGCTCTCGGACGAACAAGCCGTCATCGAATACCATCTTTTTTTGGCTGCAAGCTGCGCTGTGGCGCATTCCCTTTTTATCGCCGCAAGCCTCCTGATCGCACACAAAAACCAGTCGCATCGAACGGCACCCATTGCACCTCCGGGCCAAACCCCAAGTCCCAGTGCCCCAAGTCCCAGTGCCCCAAGTCCCAGTGCCCCAAGTCCCAGTGCCCCAAGTCCCAGTGCCCCGAGTCCCAGTGCCCCGGGCCCCAGTGCCCCGAAACACAGCCCGCAATCCGACTCCTGGCGATGGAAAGCCTTGATCCTCCTGGTGGCTCTGACGGCGTTCTGCGAAGCTGCCTTCGGACTCTATTCGCACGAATTCCTGACCAGAACCTACGGGGATTCTGGCTACTATCTGTTTGCCCTGACTATCTTTTTGGAAACAGCTTTGTTGCTCGGATTGCCATTCCTGCCAAAAATACGTAAACGACTGCTCTTTGTCGGCCCGCTCGGCTGGCTGGTCCTCCTGACCGGTTGCTTGCTGGCCCAATCAGGCTGGCCAATCTTCGGGGCCCTGGCCGTCGCCATGGCACTCAACTGCCCATTCCAAGTCGCTTGTAACGAAAACTCGCACGCGATCCGTCCTCAGATTTCAGGACTTGCGACCATCGCACTTGCTCAAGCCCTCGGGGTCTTCTGCTCGCAATGGACATCGGCCCTGCTGAATCGTTTCATTCTCCCGAAGACCAGCTTGCAACCCTGGACCATCCTCTGGATCTCGACCCTAGGTGTGGCCCTCGGCGGACTGCTCCTGGCGCTGATGATTCAACCCCTAAGATCGTCGAATAGAACCGATTGATTCCGTTAGATCCGACAACCAATCAAAGCGCATCGACCTGGCAATCGAGAATCTGAACGCTGATCCCCTGCCCCATGCACCGCACCGTGATCAACAATCGCACTTCATGCTCGCGACGGATAACGGTCCCTTCAAATCCTTTGAACGGACCGGATTTGACCCGCACCGGATCGCCAGGCTCAAGCTTCGTTTCCGGGAACACCGGTTCGCCCGTCTGTACCGCCCTGTAGATCCGAGTGATGTCTTCGACGAATTGCTCGGTCTCGACGACCTTCATGCACTTGCTGACCGAACCGGTCGCAAACGCCTTGTAACGCATGTCCTCGTTTCCAAATACAAAAACATAATTAGAAAACAAAGGTACAAAAGACGTGCGCAAACGGCCCTGCGGACTGCGATACCTGCGCTCGATGACAGGACCGTAGTAAGGCACTTGGCTGTCGAGCAATTGCCGCATGAGTTTCTTTTCGCACCTGGGCAACGTCTGCATCGCCCACCATCGCATCCCTGCCTCCGATGGCAACGCTTCGAGCGACTCGAAAAGATTCTCCGGGTAAATATCCTGTTCTTGCTTTAGAAGCGGCATAGAACCACACATCTCCATAGTGACGTCAAAACTGGGCGTCTCTCTAGTGTCTCCATCGTACCGAGCCTATTGCCGTTTTGAAACCCTTTCAAATATTTCACCCTGGACCTTCATCGGTGCTTCATGCAGCTAACCCAGGTGTTGAGGGTGGAAAAATCGTCAATCGCCTCAAGCCTAGGGGGAAAATCCGCCCTATTTCCATCTAGCGTCTCGGAGTTACCAGACGATACGATTTCCGGAATTCATGTTCGACACTCAAAACTTTCCGATCTAGCATTTTCCATAGGGTAAGGACGCCCAGCCGATGATCCAAAAACGCTTGAAATCTCGCCCAAAGTCACCTTGGATCTCCGCCCATTTGCTTCACAGGTCGACATCGGCCCAACGGTTCCTCTGGGGAGTGCTTTGCCTCGGCTGCCTCGGTGCAATCGGCTGCAACGCCTCTCGCTATTCGGAAAGATTCGGACTCGGAACGATCGAACGACAAAAAGCCAAAGCCGCTGAATTCGATCCCTATCCCCTGAACGATATCGGACCGACCGTCGTCGGTGGCCGCCCCCCTGGTTTCTTCAACCCACTGGCTGAACCTCGCCGAAACGAACTCATGGGAAGATCTCCAACCTACAGCGCTAGCCCCGCGACTCGCTAATCCCAGCCCAGCGGCCTCGCAACTTCAGCGCAGACTCGATAGCTGCCTGCGGGGTCTGACCCAAGACCGTCAGATGACCCATCTTGCGACCCACCCTCGCTTGGGTCTTGCCGTACAAATGCAAATGTGCATTTTGTTGACTCAACGCTGCCGACCAATCCGGCGCCTGCCCATCGCTCCATAAATCCCCGAGCAGGTTGACCATCGCCGCCGGTCGGCACTCAGAGACGGCGCCCAAAGGCAAATTGCAAACCGCTCGTACCTGCTGCTCGAACTGGCTGACCGCACTGGCCTCCATCGTCAAATGCCCTGAGTTGTGGGGCCTGGGTGCAATCTCATTGACCATCAATGCTCCATCGCCATCGACAAACATCTCGACGCAAATCAATCCCTCAAGCCCCAGCGATTCGGCAATCGCACATGCAATCCCAACGGCCTTCGACTCGACTCTGGCCAACTCCCCTGAGGCCGGCACACTCGTGATGTCCAAGATGTGATTGCTATGCCGGTTGGTGAACATGGGATAAGCCTCGACTTGTCCCGACGGATTCCTAGCCACCAACACCGATACCTCAGCCTGATACTCGATCCACTTCTCGGCGATCAACGGCTCGGGCCCCAAGACCTCTAGTGCATCATTCCCCTGAGCCGAATTGCCGACCCGAAGCTGCCCCTTGCCATCATAACCCCCTGAAGCGGTCTTGATGACCATCGGCCAACCGAGCAACTCTGCCGCATGCAACACATCGCTGTAACTGCGGACCTCACAAAACGGCGTGACGGGGATCCCAAAATCCCTCAGCGTGGTCTTCTCCTTCAACCGATTTTGCGCGACCGCCAAGACTCTCTCACCTGGTCGGACCGGGACATACATCGAAGCGGTTTCGATGGCCACCAAAGGAATGTTCTCGAACTCTAAGGTCGCCACATCGATCCGCTTGGCAAAAGCGGCAACGGCCTCGATGTCGGTGTAATCCCCAACGATCGATTCACGGACCACCTGAGCCGCTGGACTCTGTGCCTCATCGGTGAAAACCACCACTTGGTAGCCCATGCGCTGGGCTGCATGGGCAAACATTCGCCCCAGTTGCCCCCCGCCAAAGACTCCAATGGTCCCACCGGGCTCAATCCCCTTAGTGATTTTGCTACTCATCGTTGCAGTTTTTCCTCTGAACCTGCCTTGGTGGCTTGTCTAGGACGCCTAGATCAAGCGTCACGCGGTGCGATATCGTCAAGCACACCCTGGGTCTGCTGCCGAACATACTCCTGGAGCTTGATGGCCAATTGAGCATCGTGCAAGCCTAAAATTCGAACGGCCAGCAGCGCCGCATTCTTGGCCCCCGACGCGCCGATCGCAAGGGTCCCGACAGGGATCCCACCTGGCATCTGCACAATGCTCAAGAGCGAATCGAGCCCAGATAAGGCTTTGCTCTCAATCGGTACACCCAGTACCGGCAAGAGTGTGCTCGAGGCGACCATCCCAGGCAAATGCGCCGCTCCCCCCGCCCCAGCGATTAGGACCTGCAAACCTCGATCCGAAGCCCTCTGCGCATACTCGAACATCCATTGCGGGGTCCGGTGCGCCGATACGATCCATCGCTCGTGCTCGACTCCAAAACGCTCAAGAATCCCACAAGCTTCCCTCATGGTGGGCCAGTCGCTCTGGGAACCCATGATCACTCCGACCCGTGCATTCGTCTTGCCTAACAACTTCTCCACGCGACCGACCCCCACCCTTGATGCAACTGATTTGACTGCTTGTGCGTTCGACTTTCGACTCGAAATGGTCGCGATTTAAGGATCCGGCGAAATCATCGATGGACCATCACCGACGGTCTTCTCGTACTTGCCGTCCCCCGACTTAACATACTTGGTAAACCCATGCTTGGCCAATTTGTTATCGCTGATCGAATTCTTCATCGCGCCATCCGACCACATCCCACCGATCGAGGTCCTTGCTGGAATCCGACGAATCCGCACCCCTGTCTCGGGATGCTTATCTAAAACAGGATCGCTCATGTTTTGGAAGAACTCGAACTCCTCAGGCTCCTGGCCTTCCTCAACAATCGATTCATAAACGTAGATCGGCATACATCACCTAAAAACGCCTTTTTCCAAAAGCCAAATGACTACCCTCATCCTAAACACTGAATTCCCTTTGGGCTATAGCCGAACCCAAACTAGGCTCCCACGGGTCGTTAAAGTCGTTGCGTTCGTCGAAACCGATAAACTTTTTGCGATCTTCACCCCCGCCCTGCCCCCCTCAGGGATACCCACAAGCCCACCGCGAACCACACTGGCATCACGATCCAACATCGAAAACTCCACAAGTCATTCTCACCAATGCATTTTACGAACCGAAACCCAATGATGTCCGCCTCGCGATTTCTCAGGCCTTTCATTGCCAAACCCTGGATGCTGATCCTCGGATTCTCGATCCTTGGACCATCGACCCTCTGGCCGTCGAAACTTTGGGCTCAAAAAACAGACACCAAACCCGATGTCGGCATCACGGAAAACAAAGTCAACGACTTTCTGATCACCAATGCCAGAATCACCGTCGAACCAGGTGTCGTGATCGACCAAGGCTCCCTGTGGATCCAGGACGGAAAGATCGTCGCTGTCGGGACTTCGCTCCGAGCCAAAGAAGGGCTCCGTGTCATCGACCTCAAAGGCAAGTCGATCTCTCCGGGATGGATCGATGCAGGGCTAGAAACCGACCTTCCGGAATTCGCGCCCAATCAAGGATCTCCGCATTGGAATTCCGAAATCACTCCCCAACGATCCGTGGCCAATTCCGTCGAAACCCTCGCCAATATCCAGAAGCTCCGACGCGCCGGTATCACCACAGCCCTGTTCGCTCCCAAAGAGGGGATCCTCAAAGGAACCAGCGCCGCGGCGATGACAGCCGACGCTCCTCTGGCCGCAAATCTAATCCGCGCCGATGTCGCCATGCACGTGCGACTGACCGTCTCTCGCAGCGGTGGACGAAACAACTACCCATCGAGCCCCATGGGCGCTGTGGCCCTGGCCCGACAGACATTCCTCGATTCCCAGTGGTACGACTCGGCCCTGCGCGCCCATCTCGGAGCACCCGATTCGCTCAAACCCGAATCCAACGCCGCTCTCGAGGCGATCCAAAAACACATCCAGGCCGGAAAACCCTTCATCTTCGATACGTTCAACGAACAATACGTCCTCCGCGCTGATTCCTTCGCCAAAGAATTCGGACTCAAAGCCCTCCTCAAAGGAACCGGTCAAGAATACCAACTCCTCGAACCTATCGCCAAAACCGGGCGAACCCTCATCCTGCCGGTCAATTTCCCAAAACCACCCAACGTCTCAACCCTCGAAGCCGTCCTCGAGACCGAACTCGAAGAACTCATGCACTGGGAACTCGCCCCGGAAAACCCAGCCCGCCTCGATCGCGCCGGTGTCCCCTTTGTCCTTACCTCAAGCGGCCTGAGCGATCCTGCCGAATGGCTCCCGCAAATCCGTAAAGCCATCGCTCGGGGGTTGGATCCAAACAAAGCACTCGCTGCCCTGACGACCAAACCCGCCGAACTGCTCGGCATCGCCGACCAAGTCGGCAAAATACGACCAGGGCTCTGGGCAAACTTCATCGTCTCCAATGGCGATCTGTTCGCCGAGGACTCACGCATCGAAGAAGTTTGGGTGCGAGGTACGCCTCCGGCAAACTCCTTCAAAAACGATCACGATATCAGCGGACTCTGGGATGTCGCAATCCTCGATGTCCGATCCCCGACCAACCCAAAACCCTCCTTCGAACCGTTCCAGCTCTCGATCAAAGACTCCACCAAAAAAATCGCAGCTTCGATCCTCTTGCCTCCTGCTCCAGCTCCCGAGTCTGCTGCTCCGGCCGCCGAACCCGCCGCACCTGCTGCTGCTGCCGAACCTGCTCCAGCTCCTGCTGCCGAGCCCGCTGCAGAAAGCAAACCCAAATCCGAGTCCAAACCCCAAGCGACCGAAGAGAAACTCCAATCTCCCCGCTGGGCCGAATTGACCCTCACGGCCAGCCTCAAAGCCAAAGCACTCGCGACCAAATCCACCAACGCAGAAGCTCCCCAAACGGCTCCTTCGGGGGTCGCACTGCTCTCCATGGCCCTGCTGGCCGCCGCCGATACCCCACCGACTCTCTTGGGCTCGATCCGATTGGCCGATGGGACCGAACTGATCGTCCGAGGAACCCGTTCAGCCTCCCAACCCGAACCGAATCGAGAAGGAGACACCAAGAAGGCGACCAAGCAAGAGAGCGACAAAGAAAAGACCAACGCCAGCCTCTCGACCCTTCGCTATCCGTTTGCCTCTCTGGGATTCGAATCGACCCCCGAACAACCCAACTTGCTGGTCATCCAAAATACAACCATCTGGACCTGTGGCCCCCAAGGAATCCTTCGCGATGCGGACATGATCGTTCGGCAAGGAAAGATCGAAGCCATCGGCATCGATCTTCAAGTACCCGCCGGTGCGACCATCATCGATGGATCCAAATTCGAAATCAGCCCGGGTCTCATCGACTGCCACTCCCACATGGCCACCGATAGCGGTGTCAACGAGGGAACCCAGGCCGTCACGGCGGAGGTTCGTATCGGGGACTTTATCAATGCCGAAGACGTCACGCTCTACCGACAACTCGCCGGTGGCCTGACGACCGCCAATATCCTTCACGGTTCGGCCAATCCCATCGGTGGACAAAATCAAGTCATCAAACTCCGATGGGGACACGCTTACGAAGATCTTAAGTTCCAATCGGCCCCGGCCGGTATCAAATTCGCTTTGGGGGAAAACGTCAAGCAAAGCAACTGGACCGATGTGAACCGAACCCGATACCCTCAATCCCGGATGGGTGTCGAACAGATCTTCCGAAGCCGATTCCTGGCCGCCAAAGAATACGACCGCGACTGGAAAGCCTGGTCGGCCTCCCACAAAGGACTCCCACCCCGCCGGGACCTGGAGCTCGAAGCCATCGCCGAAATCCTTCGTGGCGAAAGATGGATCCATTGCCACAGCTATCGCCAAGACGAGATCCTAGCACTGATTCGCGTGTGCGATGAATTCGGCGTCAAGATCGGATCGCTTCAACACATTCTCGAAGGCTACAAAGTGGCCGATGCGATCGCCAAGCACGGTGCGACCGCTTCGACCTTCTCGGACTGGTGGGCCTACAAACTAGAGGTCTACGACGCGATTCCCCACAACGGTGCTCTGATGCACAACCAAGGAATCGTCGTGTCGTTTAACTCCGATGACGCCGAACTCGGTCGGCACATGAACCACGAAGCAGCCAAAGCCGTCAAATACGGAGGACTCGATCCACACACCGCCTTGCAGTTCGTAACCCTAAACCCTGCTAAGCAGTTGCGGATCGACAACCGCGTCGGCTCGCTGGAAATCGGCAAGGACGCTGACTTTGTCCTCTGGAATGGCTCTCCACTTTCGGTCCGCGCACGCTGCGAACAAACCTGGATCGATGGCCGTAAATACTTCGATCGCCAACTCGATGCCCAAATGCGGATCCGTGACGGCCAACTCCATCGCCAATTGGTCCAGAAGGTTCTCGATAGCGGTGAAACCGCAGGGGACCGCAGCTCCCTTGCCGACGATCCATCGAGACTCTGGCCAAGCCACGATGAATACTGCCATCACCACCACGACGAAAACGAAGCTCATGAGCACCGATAATCCACAATCCCCCCAAACCCTACCTACCACCATGAACTTCATGACCCGCATCCGTCACTGGCTCAAAGCCACCCCGAACATCGTAGGTCTTTTGGCCCTGTCGAGCCTCAGCGCGCTCGAATCGTTGGCCTCGGACCAAATTCCCGGCGCACCGCAATCCAAGCCGATCCTGATCCAAAACGCGATCGTCCATACCGTCTCCAATGGAACCCTCGTCAACCATTGCCTTCTGATCAAAGAAGGAAAGATCGCTCAGATCCTGCCGGTGATCCCCGCCGAAGAGGGTTTCGAGGTCATCGATGCCCAAGGCAAACACCTCTACCCAGGTCTCTTCGATTCGCTCTCCTACATGGGGCTCGTCGAAATCGATTCGATCAACGCTTCGGTCGACAACGCCGAAACCGGTAGCGTCAATCCCAACGTACGGGCCAACGCTGCCTTCAACCCAGACTCCGAAGCGATCCCAGTGGCCAGAGCCAATGGCGTCCTGTTCTCCTTGATCAGCCCAACTGGCGGACTGATCTCAGGCCGATCGGCCGTCATGCAACTCGATGGATGGACCTGGGAAGACATGACCGTCCGATCCGATGCGACGATGACGGCTCAATGGCCACGCTTCGGGAATACCTCAGGTCGAGCGCGAGGCGGACGGGGGCCCCGAGACGCCGAAGCGAGCGAAGGCGAATCGACCGATCGACTCGCACCGGTCTACGAAATCCTTCGCGAAACGCGCGCCTACGCTCAAGCCAAAGCATCGGACCCGAATTTGAACGTCGATCTGCGCCTCGAAGCGATGATTCCCGTCATCGAGCGCAAAATCCCGATGATGATCGTCGCTAACAGCAGCAAACAGATCCAAACGGCAGTCGCCTTCTGCCAACAACAAGGACTGAAAATGATCCTCCTCGGAGGTGCCGACGCGATGCACTGCGCCGATTTGCTCAAGGAGGCGAATATCCCTGTGGTCCTCTCGGCGACCTACCGGCTCCCTGTCCGACGCGATGCGGCTTATGATTCGATGTACGCGTTGCCGAGCGAACTCCAAGCTCGCGGAATTCGATTCAGCATCGCAAGCGACGGGAGGTTCGGTTCTGCGAATGTTCGCAACTTGCCCTACCACGCCGCAGCAGCGTGTGGGTTCGGACTCGATCCGGAAACCGCTTTGCGATCGATCACTCTGGCCCCAGCCGAGATCTTTGGAGTCGCAGATCGGATCGGATCGATCCAGATCGGCAAAGAAGCTTCCTTGTTCCTTGCCGATGGCGATATCCTTGAGACAGCAACCCAGGTCCAAAAAGCTTGGATCCAAGGTCGCACGGTCGATCTGAGCAGCCGACATACCGATTTGTACGACAAGTACAAAACCAAGTACGAGCAACTCAAGAACTAAACCCGAACAGATCAACCGACGATTTCAGCCGACTCGATCAAGACCGCATCGACGGGCACATCGCCGTGCCCGTTTTTGTTGGAGGTTTTGACCACACGAATCTCCTCGACCACGTCGGTCCCTGCGGTGACCTTGCCAAAGACGCAGTAGCCGACGCCGTCTCTAGAGTTGGCTTTGTCGAGAAAGTCGTTGTCGGTCGCATTGATGAAGAATTGGCTCGTTGCGCTGTCGGCGACATTCGTACGCGCCATGGCGATCGTGTACTTCTTGTTGCTAAGCCCGTTGGACGATTCATTGACAATCGGTGCCAAGGTTTTCTTTTGAGACATATCGGGAGTGAACCCGCCACCTTGGATCATGAAGTTGGGAATCACTCGGTGGAAAATGGTTCCATTGTAGTGCCCCGATCGGACGTAGCTCAGGAAGTTTTCGACGGTCTTGGGGGCCGCTTGTGCATCGAGCTCCAGTGTGATGCTGCCTTTGCTGGTCTTGATCAAAACGCTCGTGGACTTGGTACTCATGGTGGAACCTTTCGTATAATAGGAATCGTGAAATAGGAATCTTGAAATAACAATCGTGAATCAGGAATCGTGAAACGGCAGAATTTTTCGAACGGCTAAGGCCAGCAAAAAGAGCTTGGCCCTCTTAGTCCTGGGTGTGCAATCCGCATTCGGTTTTCCCCGTCCCGCTCCATCGACCCGCACGCTCGTCCTCACCGAAGGAGACGGCTCGGGTGCATGGCCAGCATCCGATGCTGGTGTAGCCTTGGTCGTGGAGGGGATTGTAAGGGATTTTCTTATCGAGGATCCGGTCCCAGACTTGTTTTTTGGTCCAATTCGCAAGCGGGCTTACTTTAACAAGATGGAACTTTTTGTCCCACCCGACAATCGCAGCCTTGGCGCGATCCGGAGATTGGTCTCGACGGATGGCGCTTGCCCAGGCGAGTTTTCCTACAGCAACTCTTTGAAGCACACTGAGCTTTCGATCGCCGCAGCAACGGCTCGGGTCCGACTTGTAAACCGGTCCGCCATGGAGCTTCTCGTAGTCGATGACGGTCAACTCCGGTCGCATCAACTCAACCTCGATTCCATAGCGCTCGGCGACTTGGTCACGAAGCTTGAGCGTTTCAGGAAACTGGTATCCAGTATCGAGATTGAAGACATGGCATTTCGGATCGATCCTCGAGAGCATTTCGAGAATGACCATCCCCTCAGGGCCAAAAGCCGTCGCCATGGTAAAGCGATCCCGGTAGCGAGCCAGCGCCCAGGCGAGAATCGCTTCTGGCTCGGACTGCTCAAAGGAATTGCTGAATTCCTGCAGCTCGGCTAGAAGCTCTGAGGTTGGCTCTTCCTTGCTATCCATGCCTAGGGCACTCGATGCGAAGCCTCGAAATCGGCTCGCTCCTTTGGAGATTTCTGTGTAAAACTGATAGGAATGATAGTCGCTGGGGCTCGGGGGTCAAGAATCCCCAATCAGGCACCGGGGCCAACGACAAGGGAAACTTTTGAAAAGCCAGTACGATGCCAATTTACGAGTTTTACTGCCCACCTTGCCATACCATTTACAGTTTTTTGTCCCGACGCATGCAGGTCCCAAGCACCGCATCGTGCCCGAAATGCGGATGCAGAAAACTTGAGAAAAAAGTCTCGCGCTTTGCGATCTCCAAGGGCTTGCTCGAAAACAGCCAGGGCGATCCGGCCGACCCCTTTGCCAACATCGATGAGTCGAAACTCGAGCAACTCATGAGCGAGATGGCTCCAAGTATGCAGGACGACGGCGATCAAGAAGACCCCAAACAGATGGCCCACCTGATGAAGCGTATGTTCGAACTCACCG